>Ga0265780_10011517_pt1 | contig 10453 bp, 8 predicted proteins | sample P1T30metagenome_FD_192432 | JGI IMG/M metagenome (GOLD analysis project Ga0265780, IMG submission 192432) | Plant litter microbial communities from East Loma Ridge, Irvine, California - P1 T30 | ecosystem: Environmental > Terrestrial > Plant litter > Unclassified | place: USA: California... | reverse complement strand
GAAGGCGTCGAACGACGCCTGCTGCCGCGGCGTCAGCCGGAACTGCGAGTAATTGGCGGTGGTGCCGAACAGCTTGCGGATGTTCCACTCGATGACGTGTTGCGGGCGCAGCGCCACCCGTCGGGTGAAGTGGTTGCGTTCCCACGTATTGCTGCCGTGGAAGCAGCGGATCAGCAGTCCGGCCCATTCGGCGTCCATTGTCACGACGCCGCGCTTCACCCATGCATCGCGGAAGGTGCTGTCCTCGCCCTTGCGCTCGGAGGGATAACGGATCCCGTCGTCGCGAACGTGCAGGATCGTGCTCGGTGCGCCCCCCTGGATGTAGCCGACATAGGGCCGCTCCAGCCACGCCGGATCGTCGAGATGGACGAGCGTCGCGGTGGTCCAGCACGCCGCCTTGCCGCCCAAGACCTGCTGCTGGCGCGACAGACGCGCCGGGTCGAACCAGTCGTCATCGTCCCAATGCGACATCAACGCACCGCGCGCGATATCGAGCGACAGGTTGCGCAGGTCGCCCAGCGTCCGCTTGGGATCCTTGACCAGCCGGTGGTGGATCAGCCGTTCGGGGGGGATCGCGGCAAGGATCGGCGCGTAATCTTCCTCGCCATCGTCGACGATCACCAGCTCGCGGTTGGGGTAATCCTGCGCGAGGAAGCAATTGATCGACCGCTCCGCCAGCTTGCGGCGATTGGCGGTGACCATCAGGCAGGAAATGCGCGGCCCTGCGTCGTCGAAGGGCGCGATCATGCGCGCGTCTCCACATGCTGGGCAGGAGCCCGCGAACCGGCTACCAGCGACCACTGCATGACGCGTATCATCTTCATCCTCAGCTATCCCACCTACGTCAGCGTCGCCGACCAGGCCGAATGGCTGGCGTGGAACAATCGCGATCGTCGGATGCCCGCTATATTATCGGCGATGGGGGTGGAAGTCGAGTTGTGGGGGATCGGGCGCACGCCACAGGTGGTCGAGGCGGCGGGCGATGCCGGCACGCGCTACACCGTGCGGCTGTTCGGCGCCGACAATCCGCGCCGCGCGCCGCGCGAGCACGTCAGCGCCGCGATGCTGGCAGCGGCGCGCGCGGTCACCAACGCGCTGTTCGTCGTCATCGGCACCAACGGCGGGATCGGCTATCATCTCTACGATCGACTGCTGCGCCCGGATGGGCGGCGCTACGCGGTCATCATCGGCGGCGATTACTGGAGCCGCTTGCTCCCGCACGCCAGGATGGTCTTCCCGGAATCGGCGGTGCAGGAACAGGCGCTCGCCCACCCGCGCTTCTTCTGGCGCATGCCGATCCCGCGCACGCGGATGCTGCGCCTGCCCAAGGCGATCGATACCGACCTGTTCCATCCCGAGGTGCGGCCGATCCGCTGGGACGTGATCGCGGTCAGCCGCCTGTCGCGCTGGAAGAGCTTCGACGAGGTCGGCGCGCTGTCGCAGCAGTACCGCGTCGCGGTCGCGGGCGGCGGCCCGGACGCGGCGGCGCTGGCGAAACGATATCCGAAGATCGACTGGCTGGGGCATGTGCCGCATCGCGATGTCCCCGGCCTGCTCCACCAGTCGCACGTCTATTTCCATGCCGGTCGCCGCGACTATTTCCCGCGCGCGATCGTCGAGGCGATGGCGTGCGGCAAGCCGGTGGTCGGCTTCGGCGCGCGGATGGGCGATGATGTCATCCCGCCCGACTGCGGACTGCGCGTCGATCGCGCGACGTTCGCAGCGACCACCGCGGCGCTGCTCGACGATCCGGCGCGGATCGCAACGATGGGCGCAGCCGCGCGGCGGCATGCCGTCGCGACACATGGGCTGGATAGCAGCGTCGCGGCCTGTCAGGTGCTCGCGGGAATGCTGCGGTGAACTGGTCGTTCGTCATCCCCTACTACAACGAGGCCGACTATCTGCCCGCGACGCTCGCCAGCCTCGCGGCGCAGACGCTGCGACCCTTCCGGCTGGTGCTGGTCGACAATGGCTCCACCGATGCGTCGGCGGCGCTCGCGCGGCAGATCGGCGCGACGCTGGCCGACATCGACGTGGTGCATGTGCACGAGCATCGTCCCGGCAAGATCCACGCGCTCGAATGCGGCCTTGCGGCGGTGACGTCGCCGTTCGTCGCGTTCGGCGACGCCGACACGATCTATCCGCCGCATTATCTCGCCACCGCCGAGGCCGCCTTCGCGCCGGGGGTGGTGGCCGTGATGGGCACCGACGTACCCGGCGACGATGCCGCGGCGGCGCTCCGCAAGCGGCGTCACGTCCAGCGCGTCAGCCGGCTGTGGCCGCGGCAGACCCACAGCGGCGGCTACGGCCAGACCTTCCGCACCGAGGCGCTGAAGGCCGCCGGCGGCTATGGCGAGCGTTGGTGGCGCTACGTGCTGGAAGATCACGAGGTCATGCAGCGCGTCGTCAAGCACGGCCGGATCGTCTATCCGTTCGACCTGTGGTGCGTGCCGTCGAACCGCCGTGTGGACCGCAGCGCGGTGAACTGGACCCTCGCCGAGCGCCTGCTCTACCATTTCACGCCCGCGGCCGCGAAGGACTGGTATTTCTACCGCTTTCTCGGCCCGCGGCTCGCAGCGCGACGGATGGACAACCGCAACCTGCGCGAGAAGACGTGGCTCTAGCCGCGGGTCACTCGGGCTCCACCCCGCGCGCCAGCCGTCCGCGCGCATAATCCAGCGCGCGGCGGATGCCGTCGTCGAGCGGGATCGTCTGGGTCCACCCCAGCTCGTCCCTGATCCGCGCCGCGTCCGAATAGCGTTCCGCCACGCCGACCGGCTTGCCCGCGGTCCCCAGCACCGGCGCGTCATAGCCTTCGATCGCCACCATTCGCGCGGCGAGGTCGAGGAAGCTGGTCGCCCTGCCCGATCCGATGTTGAACGCCCGCGCGTCGCTGACGCCGCGGCACACCAGCAGGCACGCTTCGCACGCATCGTCGATATGCACGAAGTCGCGCGTCTGGTGCCCCGACCCCCACACCCGCACCGGATCGCGCCGCGCCGCGACCCGCAGCGCGATCGCCGGAAACGGATAGACCACGTCCTGATCCTCGCCATAGCCCGAGAACGGCCGCACCACGCCGACGCTCAGCCCGTATTTCTCATGCGCGATCCGGCCGAGATACTCGCCGGTCAGCTTGCTCCAGCCATAGGTGTAATCGGGCAGCCCCAGCCGCTTCTCGAACGAAATGTCATCCTCGCGCAGCGCGCGGCTCTCACCGGCTTCCTGCAGATCGATCGGATAGGCCGCGCTGGAGGAGGCGTAGAGGATGCGCTCCGGCCGGGCGACCTTCGCCGACCACAGGAAGAAGCTGCTGTCGATCGCCAGATCGATCCCGACCGCCAGCGGATCATTGTCGATCACGTTGCGTCCGCCGACCACGCTGGCGAGATGATAGATTTCGTCGAACGCCGGCAGCTTGGCGAGCCCCAGCGACGGCGTCATCCCCAGTTCGGCCTGCGCCACCGCGACGAAGTCGGCGCGGATGAAGCGCACCACCGCGTCATGGCCGACGACCTCGTGGAACGCGACACCGCCGTCTTCGCCGACGTGGCGGAGTTGCGGCACCTCCCAGTCGGCCGGCGCCTTGCCGGTCGAAAGGTCGTCGATGATCCAGACCTCGTTGCCACCCTCAGCGGCCAGCTTGGCGACCAGATGGCGCCCCACGAACCCACAGCCCCCGGTCACCAGAACACGACGCGCCACTTCTGCCTCCATGCTTGCGGCGCTCGCGGTGCCATCCTAGCTTCGGTGACGCAAGCGATCCCCTTGTGTTGCCGAATAGCAACACCATCTGACACCCAAGAGAGACAGGGCTTACAGATGAACCTAGACAAATTCACCGACCGCGCGCGCGGCTTCCTCCAATCGGCACAGACCGTTGCGCTGCGCATGAACCATCAGCAGATCGCCCCCGAGCATCTGCTCAAGGCGTTGCTGGAGGACGAGCAGGGCATGGCCGCCGGGCTCATCACCGCCGCGGGCGGCGACGCGCGGCGTGCGGTGAGCGAGACCGACGCCGCGCTCGCCAAGATCCCGGCGGTCAGCGGCTCGGGCGCGCAGAACCAGCCCGGCCTGTCGGCCGACGCGGTGCGCGTGCTCGATCAGGCCGAGCAGATCGCGCAAAAGGCCGGCGACTCCTATGTCACGGTCGAGCGGCTGCTGGTCGCGCTCGCGCTCAGCCTCAACACCGCCGCGGGCAAGGCGCTCAAGACCGCCAATGCCACGCCGGAGGCGCTCAATGCCGCGATCACGCAATTGCGCGGCGGCCGCACCGCCGACACCGCCAGCGCCGAGGACCGCTACGACGCGCTCAAGAAGTTCGCGCGCGACCTGACGCAGGCCGCGAAGGACGGCAAGCTCGACCCCGTGATCGGCCGCGACGAGGAAATCCGTCGCACGATACAGGTGCTCGCGCGCCGCACCAAGAACAATCCGGTACTGATCGGCGAGCCAGGCGTCGGCAAGACCGCGATCGTCGAGGGCCTCGCCTTGCGCATCGCCAATGGCGACGTGCCCGATGGTCTCAAGGACAAGACGCTGATGGCGCTCGACATGGGCGCGCTGATCGCGGGCGCGAAATATCGCGGCGAGTTCGAGGAGCGGCTGAAAGGGGTCATCGACGAGGTGAAGCAGGCCGATGGCGACATCATCCTGTTCATCGACGAGATGCACACGCTGATCGGCGCGGGCAAGTCCGAGGGCGCGATGGACGCGGGCAATCTGCTCAAGCCCGCGCTGGCGCGCGGCGAGCTGCATTGCGTCGGCGCGACCACGCTCGACGAATATCGCAAGCATGTCGAGAAGGACCCGGCGCTGCAACGCCGCTTCCAGCCGGTGTTCGTCGGCGAGCCGACCGTCGAGGACACGATCAGCATCCTGCGCGGGCTCAAGGAAAAGTACGAGCTGCACCACGGCGTGCGGATCACCGACGGCGCGTTGGTGTCGGCGGCGACGCTCAGCAACCGCTACATCACCGACCGCTTCCTCCCCGACAAGGCGATCGACCTCATGGACGAGGCCGCGAGCCGGCTGCGCATGGAGGTGGAGAGCAAGCCCGAGGAGATCGAGACGCTCGACCGCCGCATCCTGCGGCTCAAGATCGAGCGCGAGGGGCTGAAGCGGGAGACCGACGCCGCGTCGCTCGACCGGCTCGACGCGCTGGAGGGCGAGCTCGCCAATCTCGAACAGCAATCCGCCGAGCTGACGACGCGCTGGCAGGCTGAGAAGGACAAGATCGCGGGCGAGGCGAAGCTCAAGGAACAGCTCGACGCAGCACGACTCGAACTCGAACAGGCGCAACGGCAGGGCGATCTCGCCAAAGCGGGTGAGCTGTCCTACGGGCGCATCCCAGCGCTCGAAAAGCAGCTCGCTGATGCGCAGGCGACGACGCAGGGCGCAATGCTCCGCGAGGAAGTGACCGCCGACGACATCGCGGGCGTGGTCAGCCGCTGGACCGGCGTGCCGGTCGACCGGATGCTGGAGGGCGAGCGTGAGAAGCTGCTCCGTATGGAAGAGGTGCTCGGCAAGCGCGTGATCGGTCAGGCCGATGCGGTGCGCGCCGTCTCCACCGCGGTGCGCCGCGCGCGCGCCGGGTTGCAGGACCCGAACCGGCCTTTGGGCAGCTTCCTGTTCCTCGGGCCGACCGGCGTCGGCAAGACCGAGCTGACCAAGGCGCTCGCCGAATTCCTGTTCGACGATTCCAGCGCGATGGTGCGGATCGACATGAGCGAATTCATGGAGAAGCACGCCGTCGCGCGGCTGATCGGTGCCCCGCCGGGCTATGTCGGTTATGAGGAAGGCGGCGTGCTGACCGAGGCGGTGCGGCGTCGCCCCTATCAGGTCGTGCTGTTCGACGAGGTCGAGAAGGCGCATGGCGACGTGTTCAACGTGCTGTTGCAGGTGCTCGACGACGGCCGGCTGACCGACGGTCAGGGGCGCACGGTCGATTTCTCGAACACGCTCATCATCCTGACCTCGAACCTCGGCAGCCAGTATCTGGCGAACATGCCCGACGATGCGCCGGTGGAGAGCGTCGAGCCGCAGGTGATGGAGGTGGTGCGCGCGCATTTCCGGCCGGAATTCCTCAACCGGCTGGACGAGATCATCCTCTTCCACCGGCTTGGGCAGGCGCACATGGGGCCGATCGTCGACATCCAGGTCGGGCGCGTCGGCAAGCTGCTGGCGGACCGCAAGGTCACGCTCGACCTCACCGACGCGGCGCGCGCGTGGCTCGGGCGGGTCGGCTACGACCCGGTCTATGGCGCGCGCCCGCTCAAGCGCGCGGTGCAGCGCCACCTGCAAGACCCGCTCGCCGAGCTGATCCTGCGTGGCGAGGTGAAGGACGGCGCGCGCGTCCATGTCGACGAAGGCGAGGGCAAGCTGGCGCTGTCGGTCGACTGACCGGCGGGACCGGTGGGGGTGGGTGCGCCCCCCCCCGTCGCTCCCACCCGCTACGTCATTCCCGCGCAGGCCGGAACCCAGAACCTCTGACGTCTCGCCTCTCACGAAGACCTGCGCGTCTGGATCCCCGCCTTCGCGGGGATGGCGGCAGGCGCGGGGATCACCTTGACGGCTGGAACACCTAAGCGTCCGGCCCAGCCCCACGACGCGCTTTGTCGCGCCCGCACACCTTGCACTGTACCGATGCCGGTGCCATTTGGCGGGTCGAACAATCCATTTTGGGTGAGGATTTCCATTTCGGCCGCGCCGCGCCATCCGGCACTGCGTCCAGCACGAAGACATGCGTCAGTCCTTCGACCCGAAGGACCGGCGGCTTGTTGTCATAACGGAAAGACCCATCCGGTGCAGACCACTCCCCCTCCCTTCGGCGTCACCCGCCGCAATCTGCTCGGCGCGAGCCTTGCCGCCGGCACCGCCGCCGTCGCGCCGACCGCACGCGCCGCGCCGACCGAGCGCAAGGTCGACGTGCTGCTGATCGGCGGCGGGATCATGAGCGCGACGCTCGGGGTGCTGCTCAGCCAGCTCGAACCCGGCTGGTCGATCGAACTGGTCGAGCGGCTCGACACGGTTGCCGACGAAAGCTCGAACGGCTGGAACAACGCCGGCACCGGACATTCCGCGCTGTGCGAACTCAATTACACCCCGGTCAACAGCGCCGACGGCCGCGTCGAGATCGCCAAGGCGATCGAGATCAACGAGCAATTCCAGATCACGCGGCAATTCCTGTCGTCGCAGGTCAAGGCCGGGGTGCTCGGCAATCCGCGCCGCTTCATCAACTCCACCCCGCACATGAACCTGGTCTGGGGCGACGAAAATGTCGCCTATCTCCGCAAGCGATACGAGGCGCTGGGCGCCAGCCCGCTCTTCTCGGGCATGGAATTCACCACCGATCCCGCGCAGATCACCGGCTGGGTGCCGCTGATGATGGAGGGCCGCGCGCCCGGGCAGAAGCTTGCGGCGACGCGCTCGCCGCTCGGCACCGATTGCGACTGGGGCGAGGTGACGCGGCAATATCTCGCCTCGCTCGGCAAGCGTGCGAATTTCACGCTCACCACCGGGCACGAGGTCCGTTCGCTGGAGCGCAACCGCGACGGCACGTGGCGCGTCTCCGCCCGCGGCATGAAGGACGACGGCGAGCAGGTTATCACCGCGCGCTTCGTCTTCGCCGGGGCAGGCGGCGGCGCGCTGCCGATCCTCCAAAAGTCCGGCATCCCGGAAGCGGACGATTATGCCGGCTTCCCGGTCGGCGGATCGTTTCTCGTCACCGAGAACCCTGCGGTCGCGACGCGCCATCTCGCCAAGGTCTACGGCAAGGCGGCGAGCGGCTCGCCGCCGATGTCGGTTCCGCACCTTGATACGCGCTACCTGGACGGCAAGCAGGTGCTGCTGTTCGGCCCGTTCGCGACCTTCTCGACCAAATTCCTGAAGCAAGGCTCATATTTCGACCTGCCCGCGTCGGTGACGCTGGACAATTTCCGCCCGATGCTCGCGGTCGGCTGGGACGATTTCGATCTGGTCGAATATCTCGCCGGGCAGCTCATCATGAGCGACGCGGACCGGATGAACGCGCTGCGCGACTATCTGCCCGGCGCGAAGGACGGTGACTGGCGGCTGTGGCAGGCCGGGCAGCGCGTGCAGATCATCAAGCGCGACCCGAAGAAGGGCGGCGTGCTCAAGCTCGGCACCGAGATCGTCGCCGCGAAGGACGGCTCGATCGCCGCGCTGCTCGGCGCCTCGCCGGGCGCGTCGACCGCGCCGTCGATCATGCTCGACCTGCGCGGAAAAGTCTTCGCCGACCGGTTGGCGACCCCGGCGTGGCAGCAACGCCTCCGCGCGATCGTCCCCAGCTATGGCACGCCGCTGAATGCGCAGCCGGATCTGCTCGCGCGCGAATGGGCCGCGACCGCCGAGACGCTGCAATTGGCGATCGCCCCGCCGCCGGTCCATGTCGCGTCGCAGCCGCGTCCGGCCGCGACGCGGGTCAAGCCGGACCGCCACCCCGATCTGGCGCTGTAACGTACAACGGCGGCAGCGCGCGCGGCGGAATTCTTCTCCGCGCCCCCTGCCGCCCCGCGCGGTTTCGTGCGAAAGGGAATTGTCCGACACAATCCCCGACAGAGTGACCCAGCATGACCAGTATCGGCATCTATGGCAGCAACGGCCGCATGGGCCGCGCGATCGCCACGATCGCCGCCGGTGAGGGCGTGACGGTCGCGGGCGGCGGCGATGCCGGCAGCGATCCGCTGCCGATCGCGCAAGCCGCCGACGTGCTGGTCGATTTCTCGACTCCCGCCGCGCTCGAGGCGCATCTGGAGGCGGCCGTCGCGGCCCGCACCCCGATCGTGATCGGCACCACCGGGCTCCTCGCGGCTCATCACGCCCTTATCGAACGCGCCGCGGAGTCGATCGCGGTGCTCCAGACCGGCAATACCTCGCTCGGCGTGACGCTGCTCGGGGTGCTGGTGCGCGAGGCCGCGGCACGGCTCGGCGCGGACTGGGACATCGAAATCACCGAGATGCACCACCGCCACAAGGTCGACGCCCCGTCGGGTACCGCGCTGCTGCTCGGCGAGGCGGCCGCCGCCGGGCGCAACATGCGGCTGGCGGAGGTCCGCGTCGACAGTCGCGCCGGGCTGGTCGGCGCGCGCAGCGAGGGCACGATCGGCTTCGCGAGCCTGCGCGGCGGGTCGGTGGTCGGCGATCACAATGTCGTCTTCGCCGGTGAGGGCGAGCGGATCGAGATCGGGCACCGCGCCGACGACCGCACGATCTTCGCGCGCGGCGCGGTGAAGGCCGCACTGTGGCTCGCCGGTCGCGCACCGGGCCGCTACGCAATGGCCGAGGTGCTCGGGCTTTGAGGAAGGGCGACGTCGCCGAATTCTATCGACGCCTCGCCGAGGCCAATCCGCATCCCGAAACCGAGCTCGAGTCGGTCAACGACTACACGCTGCTGGTCGCGGTCGTGTTGTCGGCACAGGCGACCGACGCCGGGGTCAACAAGGCGACGCGCGCGCTGTTCGCCGCGGTCGACACGCCCGAAAAGATGCTCGTGCTCGGGCTCGACGGGCTCAAGCAGCACATCCGCACGATCGGGCTGTTCAACACCAAGGCCAAGAACGTCATCGCGCTGTCGCAGGCGCTGGTCGACGAGCATGGCGGCCGCGTCCCCGACAGCCGCGCGGCGCTCGAGAACCTGCCCGGCGTCGGGCGCAAGACCGCCAATGTCGTGATGAACGTGGCGTTCGGCGCCGAGACCTTCGCGGTCGACACGCACATCTTCCGCGTCGGCAACCGCACCGGGCTCGCCCGGGGCAAGACGGTGCTCGCGGTCGAGAAGCGTCTCGATGCCGCCACCCCCGCGCCGTTCCGCGTCCACGCACACCACTGGCTGATCCTGCATGGCCGCTACGTCTGCAAGGCGCGCCGTCCCGAATGCTGGCGGTGCATCGTCGCGGACCTTTGCGCGTTCAAGCCCAAGACCCCGCCGCCGGCCGCGCGGACGAAGGAGTGACGATGCGCCCGCTGATCGTTGCCGTGCTGCTGACGGTCGCCGCGCCGACGCTGGCGCGCGACCGCGCCCCCGAGGTGCCGCCCGCGACACCGTCCGGCCCGGCGCGTACCTGCCTGTCGCTGGCGTCGATCGAGGAATCGCTGGTGCGCAGCGACCGCGTGATCGACATCCGCACGATCGGCCGCCGCCTCTATCGCGTCACCCTGCCGCAGCGCTGCCCGGGTCTGGGGAGCGAACGCCGCTTCGCTTATGCGACCTCGATCGGCCAGTTGTGCGCGCAGGACCTCATCACCGTCCTCTACGCCAGCGGTCCGATGCAGGGCGCGCGCTGCGGGCTGGCGCCGTTCCAGCCGGTCACGCTCGACCATTGACGATTTTCGCTGTCGAAACGGGTAGCGTCGCGCGCCGACCCCTGCTAGGCGGGCCGAACCGGCACCCGTAGCTCAGCTGGATAGAGCGCTGCCCTCCGAAGGCAGAGGC
>Ga0265780_10011516_pt1 | contig 10453 bp, 9 predicted proteins | sample P1T30metagenome_FD_192432 | JGI IMG/M metagenome (GOLD analysis project Ga0265780, IMG submission 192432) | Plant litter microbial communities from East Loma Ridge, Irvine, California - P1 T30 | ecosystem: Environmental > Terrestrial > Plant litter > Unclassified | place: USA: California... | reverse complement strand
AGCCGAAGACGCCGGCATGCGCCATCATCCACACCAGCGGATAAATCATGACCTGCACCGGAATGAAGGCGCCGGCCAGCAGCACGCCAAACAGCAGGTTCGCGCCGCGCGGGCGCCAGAACGACAGCGCATAACCGTTGACCGCGCCAAGCAGGATCGGGATCACGGTGCTGGGCACGGCAATCGCCACCGAGTTCCAGAAGCCCTGGCTGACCGCGCCCCAGGCTGCGCGCCACGGGTCCAGCGTGGCCACGCCGGGCAGGGCGAACACATTGCCCATTCTGATCTCGGCCATCGGCTTGAACGACGTGATGACCATGACGTACAGCGGCAGCAAAAAGAACAGCGCGGCGCTCAGCAGAAAAGCGTAGATGCCGATGCGGGCAGGGGAGAGTCGCGCTGTCATGCGTGCCCGCCGTTCAGGCGCGCGCGGCGGCTGCGCGCATACGCATACGGCGCGAGCAGGGCCAGCACCGGCACTAGCAGCGTCACGGCGCCGGCCGATGCCAGGCCGATGTTCGAGCGCAGGAACAGATGGTCCATGATGAACTTGGCCGGCACTTCGCTGGCGATGCCGGGGCCGCCCTGCGTCATCGCGACGACGGCGTCGAACAGCTTGACGACGGCGGTCGAGAGCAGCAGGAACACGGTTGCCACCGTGGGGCCGAGCATCGGCAGCACGATCTGCAGATACACGCGCCAGGCCGGAATGCCATCCAGCCGCGCAGCCTTGTAGATATCGGGATCGATGCCGCGCAGGCCGGCCAGCATCAGCGCCATGACCAGGCCCGAAGCCTGCCACACGGTGGCGATGACGACGGTGTAGATCACCAGGTCCTGGTGCACGATCCAGTCGAACGAAAAACCGGGGAAGCCCAGCTGGCGCACGGCCCCTTCGATGCCGCTGCCAGGCGCCAGCAGCCATTGCCACACGAGGCCCGTGGCGATGAACGACATCGCATACGGGTACAGGAACACGGTGCGCAGCAGGCCTTCACCCTTGACGTTCTGGTCGATGAACACGGCCAGCAAAAAACCGATGACCATGCAGGCGACGATGAACACCGCGCCGTAGATGGCCAGGTTATGCAGCGACAGCAGCCAGCGCTCGTTGTCGAACAGGCGCACGTACTGCGCCACGCCGATGAATTTATCGGACGGGAAGGTGCGCGAGGCCGTGAACGACGTGCGCAGGGTCCACAGCGCGCCGCCGACGTAGGCCAGCAGCACCGTCAGCGCCATCGGCAGCAGGGCGATATGGGGACTGAGGTGCCGGGAGAGTCGGGATGCGTGCATGGCGTCAGTACTTCAAGGCGCGGGCAATGCTGCGCTGGACCTTCTCGACGCGCGTGTCCATATTCCAGTACGCGGTCAGGATGTCCTGCATCGCGCCGTTCTGGTCGGGCGTCAGATAGACCTCGGTCACGCCGACCTGGCGCGAGCGGTCCTTGATGATGGCCACGCCCTTTTGCGCGCACAGGTCGAGCTCATTGGACTGGGCATCCAGGCGCACGGGGATCGAGCCTTTCAGCTTGCTGAACGCGATCTGTAATCCGGGCTGCGAGACGACTTGCGCCAGGAGTTGCTGGGCCTTGATGGCGTCCGGCTTGTCGGTGCGCGGGAAAACGAAAACGTCGCCCTGCATCAGGTACGGCGTATCGGGCTTGAGGCCGGCGATGCAGCCGTAGTGCTGGCCGGGCAGCTGGCCGGCGTTGGTGAATTCGCCCTTGGCCCAGTCACCCATCACCTGAAAGCCCGCACGGCCACTGATGACCAGCGCCGTTGCATCGTTCCAGTTGCGCCCCGGCGCGCCGGGATCGACGTACGACTTCATGCGCTTGAAGGCCAGCAGCACGTCGCGAAAGGCGGGCGAGAGGATCGTGGCCTGGTCACGGTCGCGGATCACTTTCAGGTACAGGTCACGCCCGCCGATATTGGCGAGCAAAGCCGAAAACAGCACGGTCTCCTGCCACGACTGGCCACCGTGCGCGAGCGGGATGAGACCCGCGGCCTTCAGTTTGTCGAGCGCGGTGAAAAGTTCGGGCATGCTCGCCGGTTCACGCGTGATACCGGCCTTTTTGAAAGCCGCTTTCGAGTACCAGATCCACGTCTGCATGTGGATATTGAGCGGCACCGCGTAGTAGTGGCCATCGTGCTTGATGACGTCGATCAGCGGCTCGGGCAGGATGCGGTCCCAGTCCTGGGCCTTGGCGACGGCGTCGACGTTATTGAGCATATTCTGCTCGATGACGTCGGTGAACTGCCTGGAGGTGTTGAACTGCGCAGCGGTCGGCGGGTTGCCGCCGATGATGCGGTTGATGGTGACGGCGCGTGACTGGTCGCCGCCCGCGATGGCGCTGTCGATCCACACGCCGCCGGCAGCACGAAACGCCTGGGCGACCTGCTTGACGGCGTTCGATTCGCCGCCGGAGGTCCACCAGTGGATGACTTCTGCTTTCGGTGCGGCCGCACTGGCTGGCGCGCTACCGAGCACGATACTCAGCGCACCTGTAGCGGCGCACAACCATGCGCAGGCTGCTGCCAGGTTGCGGGATTTGACCATCTTGTCTCCGTTCAGTGCCATGTTTTTTTGGCACGTTGGAAACGTTACCATTGGCTTTGCCGGACTATAGCATCGGGTCAATTGACGGTCAAACTAAACTTGCGGATTGGGGCAGCGACCGAAGCGGAAAAAACGCACATGGTTTTCTTCCTCGTGTAGAGTAATAGTTAATATTTCAAGCGGCGGAAAAGGTGGTTGCCGCACCTGGAGGTTGCACGACGCTTCGGAGGCATGTTGAGAAATTCAAGAATATTTCCACGTGAACGACATCCCGGCACCCACGTTGATCGAGCAGGTCCGTTGGTTCGACTCGCCGGCGCAACATCAACTGCGCTGGCCGTTGCGCATGGCAGCAACCCATGAGTCGCCCGGTCATTTTACTTGTCGACGATGAGCCCGCCAACCTGGCCATGATGCGCAAGGTGCTCAGCGATGACTACACGCTGGTGTTTGCCCGCAACGGCGCCGAAACGATGGCGGCGTTGCACAAGCATCGACCGGCGATGGTCTTGCTGGACATTGGCCTGCCAGACATCAACGGGTACGATCTCTGCCTTAAAATCAAGCAAAGCGATACGACCGGGACCATCCAGGTCATTTTCGTGACAGCGTACGCCGACCCCGTGAATGAAGCCGCGGGTTTTTACGCTGGCGGCGTCGACTACATCACGAAACCCGTGTCGCCCCCGATCGTCCGCGCGCGCGTCGCCAGCCATTTGTCCCAGGTGCGCGCGGAATTGCTGGCCAGGAGTTACCGCGAGGCGATTTCAATGCTGGGCCAGGCAGGGCATTTCAACGATACCGATACCGGCGCGCATATCTGGCGCATGGCCGCCTACGCAAAGGCGCTTGCAAAAGGAGCAGGGTGGAGCGCCGAAGACAGCGAGCAGCTCGAACTGGCCGCGCCGATGCATGACACCGGCAAAATAGGCATTCCCCAGTCCATCCTGCGCAAACCCGGTCCACTCGACGACGCCGAGTGGGCCATCATGAAGACCCATCCGCAGATCGGCTACGACATCCTGAGCAAAAGCGCAGCGCAGGTGTTCCAGCTCGCCGCCGAGGTGGCGTTGTATCACCATGAGAAGTGGGATGGCAGCGGCTATCCGGCTGGCCTGGCCGGCGAGGCCATCCCCCAATCAGCGCGCCTGGTGGCGCTCGCCGACGTGTTCGATGCCCTGAGCATGCAGCGCCCGTACAAGGAAGCCTGGCCTGTCGACAAAATCGTGGCCTATGTGGATGGCCGCTCAGGGACGGATTTCGATCCGGCGCTGGTGGCGGTGTTTCACAGGACGTTGCCGGAGTTGATCGACATACAGCAGACGTGGGATGCGCGGGATGGTGAACTGGACAGTGCGTCGGGGATGATCCAGAAAAAAAGCACATGTTGAAGGCAGGCTTTTTTGAACATGGTGACAAGACACACGGCGTGGTCGCCACTGAGAGCCACTGAGGATAACGTCCAACACTGAACCGCATTTGTCAGGCTTTTGCTACAGCGCGCCAGGCTAATGATGTTGCGGTGAAACTTTCCCGTGAGAAATTGAGATAAGCTTGGGACATCGTCACCGCTGACATTCACGCGCTGGGACATTGATGCCACGAGTGCTTTTTCGTATCTGCTGCAATCGCAGCGTCTATCCAAATCTGCCCCCTGTTGGAAATTCATTGGGAACGCCGAGCACTTGTTTCATGCCGGCTTTCTAATGTTTCTTCTGATTTGACAAGTTCCTAAAAAACGCTCTGGTTTCACGAACATAAAATCGGCCTGTCGATCGGTGTCATTCCTGTAGGGGAATAAACACCCGACAGCGTGGTACTTTTTAATTCGGGGTCATCATGTACTTTTTTAATCAACGTCTTAGTCGACAATTGACAATCGCTTTTGCGACGCTCGTCTCAATTATTGTGGCCATATCTGCGCTTGCAGTATTCAGCTTGAGTGAAGCCCAATCCAACTTTGACGGGTTTGTTGGTGATGAGTTCAATCGCGGCAGCGTTGCACGTGATGTCAGGTCGGCAGTGAGCGCAAGGGCAATCGCAGCACGCAACCTTATTCTATTGAATGCACCTGCCGACATCGCTGCAGAAAAGGCTGCAGTGATGGCCGCCCATGAGCGCGTCAAAGACCGTATGGCGCTGCTCAAAAAATTGCTCGACCTGGATAACAAGGCAACGCCAAGAGAGCATCAACTCTACGAAGAATTGGTCAGTATCGAGCAGCGTTATGGCCCGATTGCGCTGTCGATCGTCGAGATGGCACTAAACGGAAAGAAACCTGAAGCGACTGAAAAAATGAATGCCGAGTGTCAGCCGTTGTTGAAACAGCTGATTGCCACGGTGGGCGAATATGCAAAATTGATCGCCAGCTCCGCAGAAGGTGAAATCCAGAAATCAGCTGAGAAATTTCGCGCCAAGCGTTTGTTATTGATCTGCGTGTCGCTGGTTGCTGTTGTCACGGCAATTGCCCTGTCACGCTTGATAAAACATAGCTTGCACCGCTCTTTGGGCGCCGATCCGCACGATTTGAGAAAAGCCGCGAATCAGGTCCGGTCCGGCGACCTGGGTACGTTACCGGAAGCCGCGACCGCGCCGGCAAACAGCGTCATGGCGTCACTTGGAGAGATGCAGCAATCATTGGCAACGATCGTACACAGTGTGCGTCGTTCCTCCGATACGATCGAGTGTGGTTCAACGGAGATCGCTGATCGAAATAAAGATTTATCGGCACGCACTCTGGAGCAGGCAAGGCAGTTGCAGGAAAGCGCAAACGCCATGGAACAAATCACCGGGACGATCCGGGTCAATGCCGACACGGCAGCCCGTGCCAGTGATTTGGCATTGAGTGCGCGCGCCGCTGCCGAAAACGGCGGCACCATGGTCGATGAGGTCGTCATCACCATGCAAAAAATCACAGCGAGCTCCAAAAAGATTGAAGACATCATTTCGGTGATTGACGGGATCGCCTTCCAGACCAACATCCTGGCGTTGAACGCAGCAGTCGAGGCGGCCCGTGCGGGTGAGCAGGGCAGAGGGTTTGCCGTCGTGGCGAGTGAGGTTCGCGCATTGGCGCAGCGCAGTGCGCAGGCGGCCAAAGAAATCAAAGTACTGATTGTTGACAGCGTCGGCATGATCGGCTCGGGCGCGGGCATGGTGTCAAACGCTGGTGAGGCAATGACCGCGATCGTCAGCGAAGTAAAGAGCGTTGCCGAGCTGATCAGCGAAATCAGCACGGCCACCCGTGAGCAGACCACGAGCATCAGCAGCGTTGGCGATACAGTCATGGCGCTGGATCGCGGCACCCAGCAAAACGCGTCACTGGTCGAGCAGATGGCCGATGCCGCAGATGCGCTGAACCAGCAGGCACATAGCCTGGTGTCGGCAGTGTCAGTATTTAAAGTTGCAGGGGGCAGCGATATGACGAGTGATGCAGGCAAGGGGACGTCCAAGCCCCGGCCTCAGTCGCCACTGCAATTGCCAGCGACGGCATGAATGTGCGACTCCAGAATAATGGAATTCCGCGATTCCCTTGACCAATCGTGATTTCACGTTGAAACAAGGACTAGATGACCCTAGAAAGCAAAAAGCCCAATCCTGAGGATAGGGCTTTTGCTGAATTATTGGTGCCGGCTGCCGGTTTCGAACTGGCCACCTGATAATTACAAATTCTTTGGCTTCCAAAAATTGTGCACATAACCCTTGAATAACAACGAATTATGATTGTACCTAAGACGATTTCTAAGTGCACATTGCGTCATGTACACGGTCTTTGCATAAAATTCGGCCATTCGAATCTATTGTTTTTCAGCTAACCAAATCAGCTCTTTTAGTGCTAAAGGCCGTCAAAGAAGAACCACGAGCTTCTTACCCGCCCGTCGTAAGATACATCTGAGGGTAGAGAATGCCTTAGACAGAATTGACAAGCAACTTCCAGGTCTGTTGACGACTACTACTCGCAAAATTATGGCGAGGGGCTCTTTTTTGTTCCAGCCATGGCACGTGGCTCATCTGGAAGAATATCAAGCCCGGAATAGAAGATTCCAAAGTAGTCAATACTAACTTCTTCATCAGGAGAAACTCCAGACATACGTGCGCATTCAAGCGCGGCGCCGCCCGTTGAGCCGATAAATAACCGCTGACCGCCGGGATGCATTTTTGCAAACAAATCAGCTTCGTCGATTACACCAGCCATACCGCCGATGAATACTGCAGCTTCTAAATCAGGCCGCTCAAGCATCTGGTTGCGCATTAACGCCAAGCTCCCGTCACGGTCTCCCGCCAGCTTGGGGGTGAACACGACATTTTGAAAATGTGCATTCTCTTCCGGATATTCTTGGTCGAAAAATTCCGATTGATAAAGAGTCACATAATCACCGTACGAAACTCCTAAATGAGAGCACGCCTCCATAAGCATTGGCGTTATCGTCGGATGCCCGCCCCATACAATCCTGCGCCGACCGAGAACGATTTCTGCAAAAGCTCGTACTGCAGACTGTATTAAGATAGGGTCTGCGGTAAGGTAATAGTCACCACGTCCCTTAACCGGGATACTTGCCGACAAAAATATTTCTCCGCTCATTTTGGCTCCCAATCAGCAAAAACCCATGGTGCGTCAGTTCCGCGTACCCACCGCACTCTTTTAATATTATTTTCTAACCATTCCATGTGTTGCAACCAGTCCAGTTTAACGCCAAAGTGGTCAAATACGATGGCTACTTCATCATCATGCTCACCCATCGCATCTTGCATAATCGCTGAAGTCGGGACTCCGATAGCTGGGAATGCGGCTGCTGTAGTCCCATCTGGAAAACGAAGATTCATCCGACGCCCCATGCCAATTCCGGTAACTGCACCGCCAATTTTTTCTAATCCCTCAGAAACTGAACCCACAAGGTTTCGATAGCGAGTTGCAATGCTTGTTGTTCTAGCCGATTCTAACTCTAACGCAATTTTGGATATCGCATCTTGGGTTAAAAGCAAGTTGCCAGGGGCAAAATCAGAGTTTTCTAAAGACAGGTCCCTCGCAAGTTGGGCTCGTCTATCAATTGCTACACCTGGCCATCCGACTCGCAGTACGACAAGTGATTTTACCAACGCCCTGCCAAATTCGCCACGCGTCCATCGACTACTGAAATAATTCGGAGTATCCAACATTACAACCACATCGCAATCGCAAAGCTTGTGCCAGAGAGCCTCCTGAAAACTGGCACCTTCTGCGATGCCGTGCGTATCTAGGAATACGTCGAACAATCTACCCGATAGCGCTTCGAAAAGTTGCAAAGCAACATCGCGGGACTCGTCACGCTTATAGCTGAGGAAGATTCGGCGTTGTTTCGGCAGTAAGCCTACTGCTTCCAGCAATATCGTTGTCAATCGCTCGGCATTCGAATTTACGAGAAAGACCCCATTGGTTGCCCGAAGCTGGCTCGGGATTTCCGCAGCAAATCGGTCTGGCTCGCTTGCAACTGGAATTATAGGTATTCGCTTGCGCAGCAGACCATCTAGCCCAGGCAGTGCGGCCCCCGGCGCCGCGCCGAAATATAGAGCCCCAGCAGATAATTTTTCAATATGTTCGAACGGACTGTTTCCGACATGCAGGGTAACCTCCTTCCCTAATGTCATACCCAGTTCTTCTATCGCACGTTTTATGCATTCTGTGATACTGGTCTGTAACTGCTCGGAGGGAGAGCCCAGCAAGGCTAGCTGATAAAGTGTCATAGATATCTCAAGTGGCCGCAAACGGAGTGCTTATTTAGCTGAAGGCGCGAATGGCAGTTGCACCCTTCGCGAAGGTAGCTAACTCTCGGTACCCGCGCTGGGCATTCTCAACAACGAATAGTTCAGTACGATTTTGATTGACAACCGGCAAACGGGTCACAACTGGATATAGACCAAAATATTCTTGGCCCTTGAATGTGGAGTCTGCACGGTCCAACACGGGTAAAATTCCAACAAGACCGCGGTTATGGCCGTCGAAATAGCCTAATTCCCAAGGAATCCACTTCGATTCCGTCGAGTTTTTTGTAGTGATGACTAACATTGACGTGGAAGCCTTCATGCGTTCGCGCAAGAGGTCAGCAGTCTCAGCTGACACATTTGCACGGTTAAGCTGAGCGTCTTCAATCCAATCAACATATACCTTAAGACCTTGAGACAACAGGATTTGATAAATTCCTAATACTATTTGCGCGTCCTCTGAGGAGTGCGATAGAAAAACGTCGTAGGTTGTGGTTTTATCGACATTCTGCTTTTGGACTTCCTCCTTAAGTACGGATTTTGCCGTTGCAGAAAACTTCCGTTGAACACGCGCATTAGCCGCGTCCAAAGCTTCTTGTTTAGTGATATACGCCACAGCATTCCTTCTTAGCGTCGCCCAGCAGCGAGAGCAGCTTGTTCAATCCAAGCGGAAAGATTTTTGTATCCGTCATTTTGAACCCAGTCATACGTAGGATAAAGCTTGGACATTGGAACACGATTGTTGTCTACCGTTATGTTCCAATGATCGAAAGGATTTTTTCCTCTGGTATCTGTGCCTGTGAGCGGGTCTTTAATATTGTTAAGATAAATTCCTAACATACCCTTCTTTAGCTCGTATGACCGTTTAATTTCATGACGTACCCAAGGGCGCTCTGACGTTTCTGCACCGATTAAAACGACAGTAACTGATGTTCCAGACAACTGGGTGTCAATCCACTTTTCAATTGCAGCAGATCCTGTCCGCTTAATAGACTCCCATTCGGCTTTGTCAAGAAATGGCTGAGCTTCACCCCCCGGACGTATTATCCATGAGTTCCGGACTTGGGACACCCGGCGAACATCGCGCTTGTAATGAAAACTGAAGAATACCTTCCGAGCCATGCTACCCCCATCTTTTGAGCGACTTTTAGTATAGCGCCAACAATGAGCGAGAAGAAATTTTTTTGCGTGCGTTGATCCCGTCACGCTCTGTACAAAGGGAAGGGCGCATACTGAAGTGGTTTTCAGAATGTCATCCATATAAGCTTCGGTGCCATGTCAGCGCATTCGGATAAATCTTCCGTCCTAGGCACGCGTCTCGATAAGCGGGAATAAGCCTTACATGGCTTGCGAGATGTTCTACCGAGTATTCGCCTAGAGAAGCAAGCACGGGGATTAACAACTGCCGCTCTTGGCTCTGCGTGTTATTGCCTAGTCCGTGTGCAAGGAGGACGCGAGATACCTTGTCGCTGCCTTCCGCGTGGGCATTTTGCGGCCTTTGACGGCCTATCCGGCGTGCCATGCGAATTCAGCTCGCTCGGCGGTTTCTGCTTCTTCTTGCGTGGGCCGCACTACGTCAAAACGGTGGTAGCCTTTTTCGACTTATCTGAAAGCGAAACTTACCTGAGGGTAGCTGTGCAATGCACACGAACTGGCAGCGCGTGGAGGGGCATGTACAAATTATTGCACAGATGACGCACATGCTGCCTAACGAAAAAGGGGCGTACATAGCTGTACGCCCCGGAGATAATGGTGCCGGCTGCCGGTTTCGAACTGGCCACCTGATGATTACAAATCAACTGCTCTACCAAATGAGCTAAGCCGGCGTGATCTTTGAAGCAAGAATTATACGCTATTTGATCCGCGTGAGGGTCGGTCGTCCACCCTTCTTCGGTGGCTCGTCATCACCACCCGATGGAGGCGCAGACACTTCCGTATCCGGCACCACCGGCGAGTCCACGCCCTTGGACGGCACCGCCGACAGCGCTGGTCCCGCAGGCGCCGTACCCACTTCTGGCGCCGATCCGTCCGACGACGCAGCAGGCAATGCACCCACTTCAAACGCCATCCCCTGGCCATTTTCATTGGCATAAATCGCCAGCACATTGTGCACAGGGATGTAGATCTCGCGCGACACGCCATTGAAGCGTGCAC
>Ga0265780_10011515_pt1 | contig 10454 bp, 7 predicted proteins | sample P1T30metagenome_FD_192432 | JGI IMG/M metagenome (GOLD analysis project Ga0265780, IMG submission 192432) | Plant litter microbial communities from East Loma Ridge, Irvine, California - P1 T30 | ecosystem: Environmental > Terrestrial > Plant litter > Unclassified | place: USA: California... | reverse complement strand
ATCCCGGGACGCCTGTGCCAACTTCTTTGCGGACACAATACAAAGTTTCTGGTAAAACCAAGCCTGCTCCTCGATCGGATACATGTCATTTTTTAAAAAATTCAGCCATTCTGCAGTCTGCCCCGAGTCTGCGCAAGGCCCATATACCAGCACGTCCACGATCATGTCGGTGGGTTTGTTGTTTGTCTGATCAACATCTCCATCAAGCGTAAGCTTAGGCTCCAGCATAGACTTCAGTGCAAAGATGGGATTTTCCAGCCTACTTGGCTTAGGCTGACACAAGAACTCGCGAATAGCGTCCAAGCAGGCGTTCATACAGCCGTAGTCGTCTGCCTCACATGCGAGGTCGTACATTTCGACATGATTCTCCAGGACCTCATCGTGGATGCCGTCGTCCCACGTGAACATAGGTTGTCCGTAGAGCCATCTGAGCCAGCATCCTACCATTTGACTTGACGCATTGATTTGGATGGTAACTTCCTCGTTGCCTTTCGCCTGCTTCTTCTTCTCATCTATTGTTTCCGCAAGCTTTCTTGAGCGTGCGCGCACCAGATGCTCGTGGACGACATGCTCGTAGACATGCCCGTTGAGCCTGCTCTTGGCAGACTCGGTAGGTCTCTTTGAACGATTGCTCACCTTTATCATCGAACCATCCATGCTATCGAACGATTTTGTTAGAGTCATCGTACCAGAAATATGATTGAGATATCCTTACCGTAAGTCTACCTGACGCGGCATGCTGGTCGACGCCGCCATGGCTCCTTGAGGGACGGGCTCCAGAAATTCAATGGAGTTATGACCGTGAACTGAATAGTAAACGTCGTAGAGAAGCCGAGGCGTGATTGCACAGTCGTGTAGATCCAAGGCGATGTTGAAGGCAAAGCAGAAGGAGAGCCGATGCCGCCAAGCTTCGCTGAAGTAGCGTTGCTCTATGTGGTGTCAAGAGGATAGGAGAGAGTGGCAAGTGACGAAGGCCGGAATTTTGAAGATGGGCGTTTGTTTGTTTGTTGTGCGATCAGGCAGCCGCCAAGAGTATCAGGACTCAAAGCTGACTTGTGAAGGAGTGAAGTGAGGTGGCTCGCAGGCTCGCTTCACTCGCGGTGAATGACAGCATCACACCTCACGCCTATATCGACGGCCAAGCGAAAGCACAGCCCTTGTACACGACATGGGCATCTTGACGAGCGAACACAACGCACGACACATGACCAAACCCACCAAAACAAACCGAGATCAAGCCTTCGCCCAAACGCACCCTCCACGCGCAGAACCATGACCTACCGCTATGAAAGATGAGTAAGAAAGAAAGTTTGATTGTCTGTCCACTGCTACCCGATAGACCTGCGATCCAAATCCCCAGCGAGTCCGCCTCCAACCAAATGCGTGCTCAACCGAGTCAACTGACGCTAGCTGCTGTAAAGAAAAAGGGAGGACCTAGATCCTCACTCGTGTGAGGCACAAAGTCGCCGTTGGACCAGATCTCTGACAACGTTGGAAGCTGACCCTTTTGCGAGCGAGGTATGTTTGTTGTCGGATTGAGACCACAGTAAAAATAGCATGGACTGATGAAAGCAACCTTGTGCAAATCCAAGTCTCGTTCTTCGCCGGGAGTGGTCACGTTGAGACCACATGATCTTGAAGAAGTTTGACTTGAGGATCCAGCAGAAATGGACGAGTTAGTCGAGCTACTTATCGTTCTCTGCTTGTCGTCCACAACATAGTGCTTCGCCTGCTCTGTGAGTATGGTACCGATGGGGTTCCTCGGTTGGATCGGGTAGCGAAATGTGTTCCACTGGCTCGCCTGGTTCTTTCCCCCTCATGTTTGTTTCGCTGGCACATTCGCGCGCCATCGCATAACTCAGGCGGTGGAAGAAGATGGCCAGGCTTGGCACCGGTTCGATGTTCAGAATCGTTTTGTACACAGCCTCGGCGTCCCGCTCGCCGTGCGCCATCAAGTCGACTACCATTTGTGGACCCAGCCCGTTACACGCGTGAAGTCTGGTGATGATGTCGACGAAGGTCGGGACGTTGCCGTGTCCAAAGATGTTTGTAAATTGGAATTCATCAAATTGGTCGTCTAGGATCGTGCAGATCGCATCGAGACAAGCGTTCGCACATTTATGGTCGGCTTCGGGACGGGTACGGTGGTGGGAGTACTCGTATAGTTCCAAGAGCGGCTCCAGGTGTTCGATATCGGGGTTTGCATCGTCTACCATTGGTGTGCCGTAAAGCCACATCGTCCATATCGCGAGGGCGCCGTGAGACAGATTCAGCCGCATGGCGGCTTTACCGGTGGTCTTGAGCACGTGATCGATCATTGCGCCGTATAGTCCTGACGCCTCGCGCAATAAGGTTTCATGTACGTAGAACGGCAAGCCTCTGTCCTTGCTGTGAATTTCGATGGTTCTTGAACGCACGTCGAAAGGAATCGTGGTGGTAGAGGGTCAGGGTATCACTGAGAGAATGGCTAGGCTTCTGTCAGTAAGGCATCGAGGAGGACGGAGCGAAGCTTACCACTAGCTGTGACGTTGCTGTGTCTCCGTTAAAAGATGGATGTCGTGCCGTACAAGATGTTGTGGTAACGCGATTGTGCTGAATGCCTGGATGGAGGAAGTGATGTTTGTGATGTGATAAGCTTGCTGAACAAGTTTGTCTGGGGAGCAAGATTCTTATAGTCAAAACGATTGTGAAGTCTTGATTGGCAAGTGCTGAAGCCAAAATCCTCATGACTTCCCTAATAATGTTGACCGCTACTGCCAAACATGCGGCGGCGAAAAATGGCATGAACTCCTGGGAGGTTGTCTTTCTCAAGCTCGGGACCGGAGCTAAGGGACTTAGGAAGCATACAAGTAGGCCTAGTATGTTATTAGGATATACCGACTTCATATTCGATAATTGATATACATACTAGCCTTACGATTTCGTGTTACTTTCGTGTGGTAGAGTTGCTGAGCTCACATGTTGTTAATACTTAACTGATTGAGAGCTAATACAAGCCAATTTGGTTATTGATCACAGAGTGAAGCCAGCACCTCACTTACTTTCGTGGATGCCTAAGGACCTAAAACGTGATGTATTGTTCACGATTGACAAAGAGATAGTAATCATTGATTGCAATCTCGTGCATTATTTTCCCTCTCAAGTCCTCACGTAAACGTCTCCTTTAAGCTTCGCGTAGCAACGAACACAGACATTGGCACTTCACGCCCGAGAAGGAACGAACTCGCCGTTGTCAACCTCTTGGCCTAGACCAGTATACCTCCACCTCGAAAGATACGAAGCAGTCGAACCATTGCCACGGTTCGACGTAGCGTACGCTCCGACGAGGGTGCCTAGAGACGCAGATGTTAGCTAAGGGTCACTGAAAGAAAAATTGCGAAAGTTTGAAACAGGAGTGGCCGGAACTCACCAGTAAAGTCTTCCTGTCCGCCGCTGAGCAGGCTGGAGTCGCCGAAGGCAAGCACACGTTCATCGGCCAGGTTCGCCACAGGTGCTGCTGAGAAGACATAGTGCGTTTCGTTCTGGGCGTGGATGTACATGCGCACGGCACCGTGCGCCCACTTGTCAGGCACAGGGACCAGAATCGGGACTGATTTGGGATTCTGCAGGCTGCCAGTGGCTGAGGTGATGAAGCGGAAGTGTAGGGCACCCGGCCCTGTGGAAGAGGAGGTGTTGGTTTGGTTAGTCGGGAGATTGACCAGGCCAAGCGCGTGGTTCTGTACTTGGTTGAGGTAAGCGGTGATGCCGACTTCCTCGTGCAACTCTGTAGGAGCAAAGGCGACATCAATGCTGAATCGGAACAGCGTATCGGTCTGCTTTCGCGCGATCAACGTGCGCGGCCCAATGTCGAAGCCGGCGGTCAGGTTCTTGTACCCATCCGTGATGGAGTAGAAGGAGGGAGTCAAGCGGAGCTCGTTTGGGTGGCCTTTGGGAGATACAGTGTACGAACCCGCCTCCGGCCAGCGCCAGTAGATGAAGTTCCTCGGGAGCTCTGAGCCGGGCGCGAAGTCGATGCGGTCCGACTCCCCAACGAACGGCCCCTTTCCTTTGACGATTTTGTTCGGCTTCGCAACGCGTTGGCTCACGACACCGCTGACTGGCTGGAACTCGGGCCACTCGCCTTTCTCCCATCTCACTGATGTCAAGACCGTCTCACGACCCATGGGGTAATGGATTGCTGCAGGGCCTGACCGCCAAGCCAAGGCGGACGACCACCACTCCCCTGCTGCGTCTTGGAATAGGTCCGCATGGCCAATGTTCTGGAAGTACTTGGTCGTGTTTCTGTTGGTCAAAACAGGGTTCGCAGGGTCGCTTTCGTATGGTCCGGTGATGTTTCTGGATCGTGCGATAGTGACAGAGTGGTTAAGTCCCGATCCTCCCTCTGCAACCATCAGATAGTAAAAGTTGTCACGCCTGTAAACGTGTGGCCCTTCCAGGAAGGCGCCACTGGTACCGTTCCAGATTTTGACGGGCGGACCGAGAGCGGCAGTGTCGAGATCGATCGTTTGCGTGGAAATGCCCGCGCTTGTGAGGTAGGCTTGGCCATCATCGTCCCAAAAAAGATCTGGGTCAATCCCGTCCCCCTCGGCAAGATCATACCTCTTCGGGTCGCTCCAAGCTTCGTCGTCAAAAGGATTGGACGTTTGAACGATCAAGCCAAAACGACTGCGGCCAGTGAAATCGGTGTTGGTGAATATGGTGGCGATGTGGAGCTTTCCTGCGTGGTATCGGATTGTTGCGGCCCATATGCCGTCACTCTGCGCCAGCGTCTGATCGTACTCCGGGATGGTATCGCGCCTGGTCAGGGCGTGGCTGACGAGTTTCCAGTTGACCAGATCCTTACTTGCCATGATCGGCAGGCCTGGAGTCGACAGGAACGAGCTTACGGTGCAGAAAGTAGTGTTGTCCCATTCAGCCACAAAGACACAGCTGGGATCGCTGTGCCATCCGGGAAGGATAGGATTGGCTATGGGCGCTTCAGGCTGCTTGTTGACGCATGATGCGCCGGTGGCGGTAGCAAGGCCAATCGAAACAAAGATAGTCGGTCTCATTCTGTGAAACGCCTTCTGGTGGTGGTGAGGAGGCGAGAGAAGTTAGTGCATTGGCTTGGTGTTGCACAGCGGCCTTCAGTCTTTGCTTATATACGCGGAACACTCTGATCGCGGCATGGATGATGTCGCTATGAGACCTAGGATTTTAGATTTATTCTAAGCCGAGCCATACCATGTCGTGGGTACCGCTCTGGAGGCTTTCCCAGCGCATCCAGGGCAAGCTCATCAGGGTGATCATGATGATCGCAAAAACCCAAGGCGCAGTCTTTGTCCGACGTCCGAGTGAAGTTTGGGCAAAACCGAGTTTGAGACATGATGGAGCTTAAATCTCGCATCTATGCGAGCGCGGAGCGAAACGCTGTGGAGCTATCGCCTTTGAGTCCGAGATCAGACGGCAATAATTCCGTTCTTGAATTACCTATTCTGCTGCGATGATGTCGTAGGGCTGACGAATAACAATGATGGGCTTGACAACGCCATTCAGCATGCTTTGCACCACTTCGCTGTATCATGATGGCGACCGCAGGGCTTCAACCATAGCAAGGTTGGCAAGCCTGGGGCCACCATTCTATCCATACCAGCCTACGTAACGTAGCATACGCCAGGCCTCGCGGGCTCGGGAACATTTTGCATGCCTTCATAGGCCCTGATAATCAGACGGCCTTGCGGTCGCCTTGGCCCTGACGACCTATGGGTTACGATCCTTCAGAACATCTCGTCTAAAGAAAGCAATCTCCGCGACACAGATGCGACACGTGGACAGACCGTCACCCCTGCGCTTCTGCGCTCGATACGTAAGCCTCTCTGCCGTTGATGTTGCTGAACTGGCCCTACTCGCCCTTAATTTGCGACGAGGCAGCCTTATGCCTGTCCTGCGCCCGACAGGGCCATGTCCGGTCAGGAGTATCGTCGTGCGACTTTCCGACATGAAAGGGCTGTGAGGGCAAGGATGAGGTCGGATGACTTTACGTCGCCCTACGCAAGCACCGACCGGCCCAGTTGCACATGGACGTCTGAGTGCCGAAGATCCTAGTCTGCTGGATACGTACTGGGGAGAAAACCGTGGTGAGCTCCAGGGTTGCAAGGAAATGGCCATCGGCCAATGGCTGATCGCCCCAGTAGTTCCTGTAGGCATGCATGCACTGTAGATCTAAAGCGAAGGAGTCAGAGAAGCGCATGAAGAGAAAGTGCCGCCTTCCTTTCGGTGCGAGCTTACCGATCCATGTAGCGTGAGGACGGTACTCGTGAAACTGCCACATCCCCTCCCAAGCAAAATTCGAGATGACGCAGTAGTGGCATGAATATCAAATGCATCAAATGTCACCACAGTGTACAGTCCGCGCGCGATGGTGAAGGCTTTCGCGGCCTTTCGCAAACTTCGCAGACTTCGCAAATTTCGCATACTTCGCAAATTTCGCATACTTCGCAAAGCTCGGCGATGACGCCACCAGGGCTAGGGGACAGTCACGACAGTGCGGTAACACCCAGCCATGCCAGCGGCCAACGCAGACAGACACACGCAATCAGTGCCTTTTCTCGGATACACGGATAAGTCGCCCACGCTATGGTAAGCAGACAAACATTCTCCGGAACTTTGTCTGTTTGTTTGTTTGATAACCACCCTGATGTGCACTAGCAACAGGCGTCAGTATCGATGTGCAGATACAAACAGAGATAGTCATAGTTCAACTGCATCCAGCCCATAGACATGCTCTACAGCCCGAGCATAGCTCAAAGAGCTTCACAGGGAGGGTCAGAAGGAAATTGCACCCAGGTGAAACCGACCCTTAGCAGATCTACCAATCCACAGACGCCAACGTCGTGAGCATAATACGATCCTCGCTTCTGACATGTACCCCCTAACATGACTTTTCCGATTTCTCCTCCGCGAAGTGCTCGAGCGCAGCGTGAGTGGCATAGAAAGCGCCCTTGGCGACATACTCTTCGGTGAACAGCAAAGGCTTCGCGCCTGGCAGCCAGGTGTAGTGGTGTTTGTCGGTAAAGCCCCAGAAACTGATCTCGGTGATTCCGGCTTCCAGGGACTCCTTTACAACAGCACCGTAGATCTCAGTCTGAAGTGTAGCGTTTAGTGTATGGGCGTCCATTTCGGCTATCGTGACTTCCAGTCCCAAGGCCGTGTAAGATTCGACTATGGCTGTGATGACACCGGGCGTCGGGGCAACTTCAGTGATATGCATCTGCAGAGCGACGCCGTGGAGCGGAACGCCGTCTGCAACGAGTCCGGTAACCAGGTCGTAGAGACCTTGGCGCTTTTCGGGAATCGTCTCGACGAGGTTTTCGTTGATAAAGAGCTTAGCCTGCGGGTCCGCGGCGTGGGCGATGCGGAAGGCCTCTGCGACGTAGCCAGAGCCGAGTACCTTGTAGAAATCGTTTACTTCTAAACTACTACCTTGAGTCTCGAGAGCTTCAGTAACAACGTCCCATCTATCCAGCTTCCCACAGTATCGATGCATGATAGCTTCAAAATGCTCTGTCATCACAGCACGGAATGCGGAGGGATCCGTAAGATTGACCAGGTAGTCGGGATTGAAGGAGCGCGAGATAAGCCCGTGTGCCTTCACAACCATGTCATGCTCCTCTGCAAATTCGACGAGGCGGTCAATTGTCTCCCAGTTGTAATGGTCCCGGGTTGGGTGGATGAACGACCACTTCAACTCGTTCTCCGGAGAAAGGCTTTCAAACTGCTCGGCCAGGACGGTTGCAAACTGAGGGTCATCCAGGTAAGAAGGATTGATTGCCCCAGATCCGATAAGAACATTTCTTCTCTGGGCTTCCTCCTTGAGTGTAGAGACTCCTGTGCAGGGGACTTCGGTGGACTCGCCAATCACGGCAAGAAGCGCGATGGCGAACGATGCTGTGATGAAGGATTTCATGGCTGTTTCCCGCAAATGTGTTGGTCGATGGGTGACAATGTTTCCCGGGCGTGATCCAGAGACTTTATAGGCAATGAGCGAGCATCTGGCGAAGCAATGCCATGGAATGACAAAGGCCGCATGACCACTCTGACCACCCCTGCTGGTAGACCTAGAGCTAGACAGCGTCCTTCTTACAAGCCGACGCGAAGCAAGCTGGTCTCTTCCAGCCAATGCGTATATGGACCAAGGACAATCAGAGGCGGGAATACCACTCGCTGGATGCTTGGTGGAGAGGCATCGGGTCCTTCCTGCAGGCAGAAGCGACGGGGAGGCGACCTCAGAATCACATGGAGCCGAGTGTATGTGGAGGGAGAAGGGAAGGAAGAGCACCAGAGAAGTCTGGACCAAGAGTGAGTTGAATTCGAGCAAGTATGGCAGTTGGAGAATCTCATCGCGTCGCAGGCGGATAAGCCAGCGCGTATGTTCCAAGCTCGCATCGCAAATAGTGATCTCGGATCGAAAGCGAGAAGCCGAGCGCGCGAAGGATCTGATTTGACGACCGGACTTGGCAACCGACCACCAACCTCCCTCACTCACATCCTCTGCACTTCTTCGCATCCTTTTTGGGTACATTTGCTTGTCCATTGCCTTCCGATTCTCCATGGTCGTTCCACACCCCACGATCCTCCCCAGGTCTCCTCCACACCTCCCCAGTCGGCCCCTCCTCGCTCTCCACATTGATGCTTCCTGCCACAGGCTTCGCCTACTCTGCAAACGCCATTGCCCATCTTTGGCCTTCAGCTAGCAAGCAGGCTCATATCGCACGTCTCTCCAAGTGTATGGAGAGCGTGGTTCGGTGCTTTTCAACGTGTCCATTCGAGCTCGTTGTTTGCGTCTTCTAGATCCAAGCCAAGAAGTAAATTGATGCATTGAAGCTGAGTCAATACTAACGATCAATGTCCTATGCCACTAGCGACTTCACAAGATCGCAGATGTGGTCTGCCCTCTGTGGGGGAATCAGGGTTTTCGGGTGGTCTTCAGGCGACATGTCACATGGAGATGCAGCTCAGAGACACTACCGTGCCCAGCTTCTCTCATCCGCCCGACGCATTGGAACAGCTCCTGCCTCTGTTCAGTTGACTGGAACGTTAGCGAGCTGGGAGAATGATGAAAGCGGCATCGGGCGTAGTCCCAGACTCCCAGTCATGCGGAAAGTGCATAAGTAAACACGGCCTCGTCTCTCAATTCTTGCGATCATTCACCCTCTTCTTCTCTTCTGCTCCGTGTCACGGAAGTTCATGATGAGTTTACGTACATCTATAGGCGACGTCCAGATGATGGACATTGACAAGGCCAACACGATCCATAACGAGAAGCCCCAGGACATCACAGAAATCACTTCGGCCTTTGCAAACCTGACCCGTGGGCAGGCAATCAGGAAGTTTCGACGCCAGTATGCTACGGTCCTCTTGACCTCCCTGGGGACAATGTAAGTGTGATCGGAAATCTAGGCACGCATCTTGAGGACTTTATCATCTGACGCTGTATCGACTCAGGTATGCCGGGTATGCCGGTGGGGTCATCGGCAGCATTGTTGCAAATGAAGGCTTCATCAAATAGTTTGCAACAGTCACCGACCGTGAAACTGGCAGTCCAGCCCTCTCTTCAACCCATGTGTCCCTCTGGCAAGCTATCAGCTTCGTTGCCCAGATCGTCATCCAGTTCGCTGCCCCGGTCACCGCCGATCGTTATGGACGCAAGTTCAACATGTGGGTTCTGACAGTCTTCCTTACTGTTGTGAGTATTCTCAGCCGCTCTACTCGAAGTCTCACCCTAGCTAACCACGTACGTCAAGTCTATCGTTTTCTCCATTGTGGCAAAGAGTTGGGAGCTCATCCTCGTATCTCGTGTCTTCAGCGGTATGGCAGGCGGCCTCCTTGGGTCCTCCATCATGATTTACATGTCGGAAACTGCCATGCCACAGTTCAGAGGCGCACTCCTCGCTAGCTTCTCCCTGTTCCTCGCTATCGGGCAGTTGTTCATGGCCATAGGCCTGAAGGTCCTCGAGGACACGACACCTATGAAGTTCCGAAACATCTTCTACTCCGAATTCGTGCTGCTGGGCTTGTGGGTGATCCCCTTGATCTATATGCCGGAGTCACCTGGTACGTTTCGGCTCTCTTCTCCAGATGCGACATCATACTGATGTATTGCATTAGTCTGGTACGCCCTCAAAGATCGTCCCGAGAAAGCTAAGCAATGTCTTCGACGTCTTATCGGCAACGTCGACGGCTGCGATTTCGACCACGAGTATGCCGTTATCAAATACGAAGCGGATGCATCCCTGCTTCTCCAGCGCAAACGTTCTGATAATGAGTGGCGCGCCTTTTTAACAGCGGCAAACATGAAACGAACAATCATCTCGACCTTGCCTTTTACGATGCAAAATTTCGTAGGCTCACCTCTGTTCTTCACCTACACCACATACTTCTTCTCGATTGCGAAGCTCGAAGACCCATTCCTCGGC
>Ga0265780_10011513_pt1 | contig 10455 bp, 11 predicted proteins | sample P1T30metagenome_FD_192432 | JGI IMG/M metagenome (GOLD analysis project Ga0265780, IMG submission 192432) | Plant litter microbial communities from East Loma Ridge, Irvine, California - P1 T30 | ecosystem: Environmental > Terrestrial > Plant litter > Unclassified | place: USA: California... | reverse complement strand
CATGGCAGGGAAATATGAATGTCGACCTGCAGCTGGAGGGGTTGGCAGAGACTGGTGCGACATGGCTGACTCTGAGGGTCTGGTGCTTGCAGTCAGGAATGGAGACTGGTGCGCATCTATGGTGCCGGTTGGTGGGTTCAGTAAATTCAGACTTTGGGTTCTGTGCAGTCTTGGCGACTTGGTGTCTAGCATGTGTCTTGGAACGGGCCTTCCAGGTGGGTGAAACGGACGACGCAAATGTTCGTCTTGTGTCAGTTCGGCACTATTTGGTCGACTGATGGAAGGGAGGCTCTGGGAATTGGAAGTCTCGACGGGTGAAGGAGAGTCCATCTGGGAAGCACTCCGCCTTCGGTTGCGATCCTGGTCCCTAAGCTCCTGCTGGGGGTTGAGAATCTGGCGAAAAGGGTGACCAAATCGTTGGGCAGAAGGCGTTGGTGGAGTGCTAGATAGTTGTCGCAAGGGAGGAAGGACAGGATGGTTCATTGATAGCTCCCTTGGGCTAGTTCTTGCAATTGGCGGCTGCATACCGGGATAGGGTTGGGTAGGCGATGGCTGAGGGGTGGTACGCTCTGAGCGAGATGCTCCTGCCGGTAGACTCGACATGGAAAAGATTTCGTCAGAGCCCCTCTGGCTGCCATGGGCCAACCATGAGCGTTCGGGTTTCTGTTCCTCGTGGAGGTAAGGTGGGGTCAAGGACTGCTGGAAATGGTGCTGGGGAAAGCGAGGGTGAGGGGCCTGGATAGCGGGGAGTGTGGTAGCCAGCGTGAAGAGCCAAGAGCGGGTTGTCACGAAGACAACCCAGATATGTCAAGGCTGGATGGTCGATGTGTTTTGTGGAGAGGCACAGGCAGTGGGTGAAGCGATGTCGGCAGAGTTGGGTGCGGCTGTGAATGAAGCGCTGGAGAATGAAGCTGCAGCGGGAAGTGGTCAGGATTTGTGTGTCGGGCCAAGGTCACAGCGCGCCAGCGGCAGAGGGTGGGCCAGGGCCCGGTGAGATATAAGAAGAGGCCTGCAGAGGAGGTACGGTGTGTAGGTAGTAGGGTCGGAGGATCGCTGGCCGGGCAGCAAATGATTCCCCCTGTCAAGCATTTGCGCAGCGAGGCCAGGACATGATGCCTTGTACATAGGCGGCTTTTGCACGCTAAGCGGGGCCGGGATACAGGTGCACGCTGGACGCTCGGCCAGTGCGCTACTGCATGCAAAGTGCAGGGAAGTCGGTGACGATGCGCGGAAGCGGAACCCACGCCATGTTCCCACCGCAAGAGCGCGCACCGAGCTAGCATTAGCATTACAGAGCGAAGTACCAAGTACAGCACCACACGCCTGCACTACAGTCTGCCACTAGGACGCTGGCTGACACGACGGCACCGCGCCCGTAGCTTAGCTGGTAGAGACGCCAGCCGCCGCGCCCAGCGTCGCGCGGGGCAAGCGTGATGTGCACGACGACCTTGTCTCATCATGTGCCCCATCTCATCCCTTCGCTTGCTGCTTGAGTGGTAGGTAGATTTGAAGAAAGACATGGGAGCATCGCGGTGGAATTAAACTCCCCGAAACGAAGCGTCCCGACTTGAACGCCGCACGACCGTCAGCACCGTGCGTTTATGTGTGCTGCCTGTTGCGCGAAGCACAACACCACCGAGGCCTTGCGCGCCGAGACACAGGTGCTTCCATCTGCACAAATTTCACCTCGCGGAAGCCATGCCGGGCTAAGCGTTGGGTGTAGCCGCAGCAGTTCTTCACGAGAGCTTGGCCCCGGGCCATCCAACAACGTCAAAACGTCCCCGGTGGACCATGCCGCCGGCCAACTTAAACTCGGTCCATCAAACGTTGTCGGGACAGTCAGCCCGCAGCGGCTTAACGCCTTGCTCCTTGCTCCCTGCTGGACGAAAGCCACGCAAAAGTGAATCGTCGTCGCCCCCGTCACTGCACAAGAACGTGCTCAGCCTGTGTGGTCCTGCACACGCTCTCGTGGGGGCGTGCTGTATCGCGTGCTTGACGCCTTAGCCCAAAGCGATGCCATCAAGTGTCCAAGGCGGTGCACTGTGAAAGTCGGTGAGATCAAACGTCATGTGCCCTCAATGTCGCAGTCCTTGCAGACGTGGGGGTCCTGCTTATTTAGGCCAAGCGAAGCTGGAGGAGCGCATGTACATTGCCAACTCTGATCATTCTGTTTGGATTTTCGGCAACGCGTACAGAGCGCCCAGAGCGCGTGCAAAATGGCTACTATCCTTCAGGCCGTGTTGACGTGTTGAAGCACCTAGTGCCATGTACGTTGGGCGTCAACGTCGTCACGTGCTGTTTCGTACCTTGCCGCATCTTGACTAGCACGTGTCAATACATGTGACCATTTCCTGAGGCCGTGTTGCCATAGGTTCGAATCACGACAATCTTGTTGGCTCCAGCGATGCTTTTTGCGAACCACTGAAGCTTGATGCCGTGCCGCCTTCCAAAGTGCTACCTCTTGATGGTCCTCGTTGACCATCTTTGCGACTGGGAAGCTTTCGTGCTCAAGACAGATACCTTGCAGATGATTCCCATCATGGACAGGATTGCTTGGTCGGATGCACTGGGCCGGTGCAGTTGAGGTTTTGGATAAGAAGCCTTGTCTGTCCGAGGTGCTTCAAGATGATGAGATGCAGGGCTTCCAATCTGGCTCTCGACAGCTTCATCAAGGACGCCAAACCCTGCCAAAGGGACGGCAAGAGAAGGCGCCTCGGCGATGGGATTGATTCCTGAAACGTCCTAGCTCGCATCCAGGGCCATGGTCAGCAAGGCGCCAGACGATTGATCCGAGCTGATCGGTTGGCCGCCTCCACCAAATCACGGCTCCAAACTGTCGGTTGCTGAGCCAAGCATCTAGTCCAAGAGTGCTTCGGCACGGGCTCTGCGGTCACGTCACAAGTGACGAGCTAATTGCGTGCGTTACGGACTCACCCTCGCAAAAAGCCCTCGTTCCTGGCCAGGTTCATCCTCGCGCTACATCCAACCTCAATCCAGCAACATGTTCCGTCGCAATGAGACGACGCCGAGCCATGGCTGCTTGTTGCAGTCCTCGACTCGCTGTGCGCTACCGCTATGAAACAGCCGCGATAATGTGCCCGCGTGGCCATCAGGTCGCCGTCATACACCCGCTCTTGAACCAACTTGTGCAGCACTGCAGGTGCTTGTGTCCGCTGGCGGCACGTGTCAAATACCGGGACTTGGCCGGGCGGGCGATACTCGGCACGTGGAAGGCTTGGCGATGAGATGTGCAAAAGGACAAGGCACCCGAAATCGTGCTGGAGAAGAACAGGACGTGGAGCCATGGGGCGGGTCCGGGCGTTGTGCGTCGTCGAGGGAGAGTGTGTCCAAAGAGGAAGGAACCAAGGCTGGGTATGCCTCGTCATTTGTCGCTGCCCACCACCTCTCCACCTCTCCACCATCCACCCCTATCGCTCCACTTCCTCGAATGCCCAAAGAGATGCTTCCTCGTTGATCACTGAGCTGAACCTGCTTTTGGTCCCGGTCGCCATCCTTTTGCTGCCACGCAGGATCTGAAGGACCCTGTCTGGGGCTATCGGAAGCATGCACCCAGTCCCATTACTTCCACATACGCCGTCCTACCCTGCGCTTTCCCGGACGACATCTAGTTTCATACAGAACTACATACTACACATCGTTTTTCATTCTTCAAACAACCTGTAGTGCCCACGAAAGGCGGCCTCTGGCGAGCTGTTACCATTAGACATCGACTACCGCTGCAACCTCAATAGCCGCTGCGCTGACGCGTCAATCTCGTGGTCGTGCGATTTTTCCCGCCACTATAACGAGTTGAGCACGCTCCGCATTTATTAATCCACTGGATCTGCATCGAAGCTCCCCGAGATGCTTCTTCACCGGAAGCACGATGCCTGGTTTATCGCATAATGGGGCACCAAAGACGTGTCTTTCCTAGGCCAAAAACGGTAGCACCTTCACAACAGCAGCAACCCCCGCGTTTAGATACTGCTTATGCCTTTGCAGCGCATCTCTCGAACAAGCGCTTGGAGGCTTGTCAGCCACACCTGAGTGCTGAGTGCGGGGCACCTTGACGGTCAGAAAGCATCGTTCCTACTATCCATAGCATGTATGCTATCATCAGAACTCAAGGACATGAGACAATTCCTACGGTCTACGCGAGGCTCGTGCGGGTTCCAGACTCATCTCTATATAGCCGAAACCGTGGTATAATACATGTGCTATAGCTGGGATAGGTCAATATGTGACGCTCAGGGCGCCATACCCCTGCGCTGCCAGACGTTCGTCATCCGCGGCCCGCCTACTGATTTGACGTAGCGTCCGGTTGGCCATCACTTCCTGAGTGTGGTTGTTTATGTTGCAGTGCCACGCTGTGATCAACCAGTGTGTGATGAAGAGCAGCAATACCATCAAACCTCAACGTATGCGAAAGCTTAATGGAGCGACACGAGGGCTTAAAGATGGCAAGTCCAACAAGGAACGCAAATGCTTCACACAACCTGTCAGTGCTGCGGCATCCACTCTTTCACTCCACACTCACACAACACTGCTCCATAATCGCCAAAACCCCACTCACGCCACCTAGCCTTGCGCGGGTCGGCACGACACATGCAAACTGCATCGGAAGCTCACGGTAAGCCGTCAATCTATGCGCAATCGAGACTAGATTCGAAAAACTACGAAAAACCTGTTCCAGGCATTCATGAGCATTGCTTGTGCAAGAGGATGAAATTCTTTCAATGTCTCCGCCGTCACCCATCACAGTTCGACATTCGAGCTAGCCGATCGACGCACGTGGGAGTGCACCTACATGTATCCACAGTTTCTTCCCAGATAGTCTGGAAAAAGCAATCTTCTGGTGGATCGCATGCCGAATGCGTGCCGCAGGCAGTCCCTGAGCGGCACGTTAGTCCTGCGATCTCGAGGGTACCGGATGCGAGGTGCCGAACTGTGACCCTGCCATGGATAAGCTGACATTGGCGATGCGGTTGGCTGCGACCCACTCTCGATGAGCGCACACTGGAAATGCTGGCGGCCATGGCGGTCGCATATTGTGGAGCATCTCAAACTCTCGGTATCGTAGGGCTACCTTGATTGATTCGTTCCATGAGGGCAGTCCACCCAGACAATGAGCATCAGACATATTATGTGCATGCAAGGTCGCATGCGGGGGCTGCTCCCCGAGGCGGGCTCCCCGTAGGATCAAGAACCCTGCGGTTTTCCTCCCTTCGACTTTCTTCTTGTCGCTGGAATTTCCACCTCTGCTGCAGCTTACAGCCTACTATCCGGGAAAGCACCTATGGCACGAAGAGTCTGTCCTCCATCACACCCTCAGCACATCAATGCTTCGAGTCAGTCAAATAGGACTGCTCCACACATGCACGCGTCAGACATGACACACATGAACTGCACCTTCCATATGGCAATATGGTGTCACTATTAATGGTGCAATGCAGCCTCACTCATTTTACGCCCGGTGACGCGCAAACGCCCTTATCACTTTGCATATTCTCCGTTCGGGTACGGTACACCTGCTCAAATTATCGGCTTTTCTAACCACCACCAATCGCTTATCCCATGGCGGTTTTGGTCCCTGATCTGACTTCGGTTTTCGTCGCCGGTCAAGTGGGAAGTATATCTAGCTCGGAAAGTGGGGGTTTACGAGCCCCTTGCTGCAAGACATCATCATGACTACTCAGAAAGATATCGTGGGTGTGATGTCGTGCTGCAGTGTGCGTTAGCTCGCTGCTTACGGGTAAGTACCCGGACTTTCGGGCTTTGCGCTGGCCACAAGCGACAGAAGCAGCGTAGCGAACTGTGGATGTTGGGGGCGGTGGACAAGCTTTGCGTACCAACTGACCTGCCAATGGACAAAAGTGCATGTCGGGCGTAAAGTGCACCCCTTCGCTAGTTCGAGAGATTCCCGCGGAGATGTAATAAACGTGTACATCGTTCCCCCATGTGGCCTGATACTGACTATGCGCTGCTGGAAAAGTAGTCAGCCCTGGGTCATTAATCCGTAACCACTTTCCGAGGTCCACTCTCCCCACGCGTATCTGGACGTATACCACGTAGAGCTGGGTGAACAATGCTCGTCATGTTTATGTTTGAGGCTTACGGAAGCCCCTGGATCGTCATGATACTGATAACAGATTCCGCAGAAATTCGTGTCTGTTTGCAGGTTTCATCCTACAGGTCTCGAACATTTGCAAGCTTCAATACTGCCCATGCTATAAATATATCTTCAATCAAAGTTAACGAGCATAGACTGGCGCGTTCGTTGGTAATGACGAGAGGCGCGACTGCGAAGGGTGAGGTCGCGTTCAGGGTCTCGAGGTTACCCTTGCTTCTTCTTTCCTCCCTCGCTTTTGGGTCACATACAGCATTCAACTTCACCACGTGTATGCCGATAGATTTCGTATTCTTCCGCTGCATCTTCGGAGCACTTAAGTCGCGATCATCGCGACAATGATGTCGCATCCCATACCTAAGCATGGCGATGATCTAGGCTGAGGGCCGAGCATATTCTGAAGATACCTCGTGTAGGACAAAATTCATCGCAGATTTTCCTGTCTGTAGGTAAGGGAGATCTGGGCATTGTACTTCCATTCCACGCGCGGCCGCGTCAACAGACAGCCCCAAGATTGCTGACCTTGCGAATCTCCGTCTGTGTAGGAACTCCATTCTCTTTCGCAAGTTTCGAAGCGCATTGTCCATTGCACTATCAAGATGCCACCACATTCATTATCCTACGCATTTTTCATTACACTCCTTCCACTCCTTCATTCCTCCTCCGTACAGGCCGCCATCCACGTAGGTCTGCCTCATGAGGTGCTCAACTTCACGCAGTCCTTTGCCGTGCCCCAACCGGTGGAAGTGACCGTCACCCAGTCATACACTGTCAACCATACTGCTACTGAGCTCACCACTACTACGCAGCAATGTGCAACTCCCTCCAGCACTCGCACCATCTACAGCATCGTCTTTCCGTCACCCGATGCCGCGCCTATCGAAGTGACAGCTCAAAGCCAGGTATTGACATCATATATCCCTGAGATGACATGGTGTGTTGCACCTCCTTTGCAATACATATCAATATCTGGCGCACCATATCTCAATGCCACTGCCAATCATACTACCACCGTCACTGGAACAGGCAGCTGTGAGACAGTATACGCGCCCTTGGAGACGACCGTTTGCGCCACCACATTGACCGGACTGGCTTCAAAGGTGACCATCACAGACTGCAGCCAGGAGGTCACTTTCTCGACCGAGTGTGGCTTCACACTGGAAACACCAACACCAACAAAGGGCAACAATACGTCAATGATCACACCTGCCCCGACTGTTCGGCAGATCTTCACATACTACGTCGCGCCATGGCAGTCTATGACGGCGGGCGAAACACCCTCGGACGTCGACGTCAAGATATGCAAGGTCCTCGATAACGGCGACCTCGAGTGCAGCCGGTACCAAGAGGTTTGGGAAGTCGTAGTGGTCACAAGCACATTGACTACGACGCATCCCATCGCGTTCACTGCGACCGTATCCGGCCCTGGTACGCTCATCGTCGAAACGCTACAGGCCATTGTGACCGACACGATCACGACGCTCGGTCTTTCGACGACCTTGCTGTTGGAGACGGAAATCGAGACGGAAAGCACGAGTATGCGGCGGAAGACGTCGGCTAATGGCACTTCGACCGTCAATGGTGGCACTTCCACGCTCTTCCTTACTAAGACTGTGCACCAAGTTAGAAGGTGTGTAGGATAGGGATTTGCAAAGAAATACATACTAATCAAGTGGTAGTTCCAGCTCCGAAGAGCCGACTAGCACGGTGTTCTTGACTTCGACCACGACGACTACCGGAACAACCACTATTACGAGACCTCGCTCGAGCTCAGCGTCTTCCGCATGAAGCAACGTTCTCAATTGACGAATTATCGGTGCTGGATTATGTGTTACATGTATTCGCGCTGTCACGATCCTTTCTGCTGTCAAGTAGCACACGTAACATAAACCATTGAATCAACGCACAAAGTCCTTCTTCAAAGCCACACCTGCCACATCCTTCACTGCCACGCAGATACTACAAGCTCTCGCAACTCCTCGCTCCAAGCTCTCTACACATCCCTGCCATATCCCCATTCTACACTCAACCCTACTCACACACAGGTGCAGGCCACCTGACCCCAAGACCAACCGATTCCTCGAACAAGCCATGTTGCCCCTACACTTTTTCTTGCTCACGCTGGCTGCAGCAGCAGCAAAAGCCCCACCCCTCGCCCACCACGCCAACCCCGGCGCAAACCAACATGCGCTCACTAAACCCGTATTCCACACCACTCGGCTCAGAGTATCGGGCAAAACAACGCACACGACGACACAACACGGCGGCCCATCGCCCTCTCGCTCTTTGAACAATTCCCAGTACAAGCGCGACCTCGCCAGGCATGAACCACACATCGACCCCCCATCTCCCGGCGCTGCGAAGCCCGCTGCTCTGCACGTGCCCTTCGGCGCCTCGGACGGGCACATGATGCTGTACCTACCCGAAGCAGCAGCGGCGGCGTTTTGCGCAGACGTTGCCGGCGGGGCAAAAGCGGCACGCAGCGCGGCGAAGGCGGTGGATTTGGTAGTGCAGATAGGGACGGAGGTAGTGAAGATACCAGTTCCGGGGGCTGGGGCGGGCGTGTATTGTACGGCGCGTGGAGCGGGCGGCGAAGAAGCGTCTCCCGCGACAGCGCCGGCGGCTGGGAAAGCGAGCGCAGGGTCGAGTGGGGATGGGACTGCGAAGCCGGTGAAGAGTGGTGCGGCGAAAGCTACGCAGACTGTGCCTGAGGACGGCAGTGTGAAAACACCAGAGGCGGTGGGAGAGCAGACAAGTGCGGCTGGATCTGATGTCGCGGATCCTGCGACGCCAGCGGCGAAGACGACTGCGGTGGCTGTCAAGACTCCTCCACTCGCTGCGTCTCCCGCTTCGCCCGCGGCTGACGATCCATATGCACTCCCTACCGGCGCCGAAGCTCCTGAAGTGCCTGCCAAACAAGCAACGACTCCCGCCGCCGCAATCGAATCTGCTGAAGCGCCCGCCAAACAAGTAGCCACTTTAGAGTCCGCCGAAGCACTTGCATCCCCAGACGCCGCACCCCCGAAAGTAACCCACGCCACATCTCTAACAACACTACTCATCACTCCTGCAGACGATGCCGCCGTTGCTCACGCCGACACCGTCGCGGCCCCCACACCAGCTGCAACAGACCCACCCGCCGCAGTCCCAGGAAACGGCAAGAGAACGACCCATGTCACAACCTACCTAACGTCGTACAAGCGCGCGGAGAGCACAATGGGCGCGGCGGTCAGGCCGCGGGCGGAGGAAAATGCTGCAGCCAGGAGGGCGGAGTTTACGTGGTGGTGGAGAAAGAGGTCGACGGCGAAAGTAAAGGGCGAGAAGGTGGAGGCGCCGAAGCGGACACATCCTCCAGAGACTGGTGAAGAAGGTGTGGAGAGTGGGAAGGGGGGAGGCGAGGGAGATGGCGTTGTGCCACCGACTCTGGCGAGTGCGAAGAAAGTGTCGAAGCCGAGTAAAACTTCGGTGCCTTTGGGAGAAGCGGCGCCGGATCGTGATGAGGGCGAAGAACAACTGCCAGAAGAGAGTCCGGCTCCAGAGCACGAGGTGTCAGCTCCCCCGAGTACGAAGAAGTTGCCGAAGCCGACGAAGAAGCCAAAACCTTCTGAAGCTGCAGCGCAGAATGGCGAAAGTCCGGCCGAAGAAGAGGAGAAACCTGAACCGAAGGAAACAAGCAAAATACCTCCAGCTACTGCGAAGCCCTCAAAGTCAGCGCCGTCCAAGACCGCATCCGCATCACCTAAAGAACCAGACTCCGAGCCCGAAGAAAACGTACCCGAAGATGCCTTTTCGACAACAAAACGGCCTCCCAAATCCTCCAAATCCAAACCCACACCCCCTCCTACTGAAGCCTCAGACCCTCTATCTCCACCGAAGCCCAAACACAAGCCGACCACCGCCTCACCCAACGAAACAGACGCAGGCGCAACCCAATACGCCGACCCCGAAACAATCCTCTACTCTTTCCCCAGCGCAACCGAAGCTTCGAAACCACTCTCTCCTCCTCCCCCTCCACCCCTAACAGAAAGCCACTCCGCCCTTTTAACGTGGGATCCCAATTGCACGCCCACCGCCCCTCTTCCCGCTCTACACACCGCGCCGAATGCGGCAGCGGAGCTGGGGTGTTGGGTCGCCATGCCCCCGGACTCGGACGATGCAGATGGGAAAAACAGTAAAGGTAGCAAACATGACAAAGAGAGCAAAGACGGTAAAGCAGAGAAGACGAGTTCCCCCACCGAGCCCACCGAGTCGTCGGCTGCGTGGGGCAAGATTCCCGATCCGCGGCTGCGCTGGACGGTGGTGGTGATGTGGGGACTGCTTGTTTTGCA
>Ga0265780_10011512_pt1 | contig 10455 bp, 8 predicted proteins | sample P1T30metagenome_FD_192432 | JGI IMG/M metagenome (GOLD analysis project Ga0265780, IMG submission 192432) | Plant litter microbial communities from East Loma Ridge, Irvine, California - P1 T30 | ecosystem: Environmental > Terrestrial > Plant litter > Unclassified | place: USA: California... | reverse complement strand
AACCTGAGTAATGATCCTATGCCTGAAGTCACATACCCTTGATATGTTACCTTGGGCATCACTTTGACACCACAATCCCGCACAGCCATAGGCGCCAGCGCCGAGAAATCTCTTATTCTCCCAGTTTGGCTCATCTCGAATTGGCCAAAAGAACGGCTTTGTCGTCACCCACTCTAGTCTGGCGTTATCCTCCATAACGTCATCCTTGATGGCCTCGATCGTAATTTCCGGACCGATAGAAGCGTCTTCTGGATCTGCGTGCCACGGCCTGTTGGGCCAAAAGCTGCAAGGGTAGGGTTGAACTGGCGGAGCTGCCGGAGGAGCTGCCGGAGGAGCTGCCGGAGGAGCTGCCGGAACAGGCGCAATGACAGGAAGTGCAACACCAGGTAGCTGTCTAGTTGCCCTTGCTAAGTCTACATCATTTTGGGTCCATGGTGCGGCTGGCACCTGATGTTGTTGCTGCATAGGATACTCAAACCTCTTCCCAACTCTTCGAAGGAAATAGTTTTGAATGACCATGTCTCCATGCCACAAGGTCTGAGCAGTCAATCTAACATCATCTAATAGAGTAAGCTACCATCTCAGCATGCCCATCTTGGAAGGCTTACCCCTTGACCATCCTGGTCGGTGAGTCCAACACCATGTCTCGAAAGTCCTCTTAAAGTAAGGTTGCCCGGTTTTGTACGGTGGCCCTTTCGTCATGATGCCGTGTAAGGTGTTTTAAGACTTCCGAAGCTATAGTGTAGTCCAGAAGTGGCTTCGTAGGGTGCATCTAGCTATTGAGAATTCGCATCTTGAATCTCCATCAGCTTCTATACAGTTTGCCATATCTATGGAATCAAACATGAGCCTTCGGCACATGTTGCGCTGTACCTGCTTTGTGTATGTCTTCTGCCGTTGGGGTCAATGATGAGTAACAAAGGAACAAACCAACAAAGGCCAACGTGAGGCTGCGTGCAGACATCAAGCCCACAAAGGATACCAACTATGTACTCAATCATTGCTTCACGGTTTTACCCGCTGTTTACCTCATGTGGCCTCTGGCTTTGTTCACGTTCTAAACACATACGATGGAGGATCGTAGATGAGTATTGTTGATCTCCTTTCGGATGAGCGTTAAACTGTCTGCATATCCTCAAAGAAGCCGAGATGCAGTAGCAATGGCCGGAGTACTAGGGTGGCGTTGGCTGAGTGATGTGGCGATTTTGGACGGATGCGCATAGTGGTGTTTGATTCAAGCTTGTGTAGTCGGCCTTTTCCACCACATCCCTACACCACTCGGGTGAAATATCTATGTCCAGACACCCTGAGTATTTCGTGCATATCAGGCACGCTGTGATCCAAAAGTACAGTGCCTAATATGGGTATTGACTAGTCTCTATGCTTTGGCCTAGATGTTGATGTGCATCTTAGGTCGGCCCAGCCATGATGTTGTTCATTCCGTTGGCCCGTAACCAAGGCAGTATCGCGCGGATTTGCATAAAGGTGACTGTCTCGCGGAGAGGATATCGATCGCATACGCCATTTTGTGTAGCGGCTTCGGTTGGGTATCGCGCATCGAGACGGTGGGGATTTGGATATCTCGCGGTGTGCCGGAGGTTATTCGGGGGCATGTTACGCCATCGTGTTAACATTAGGACAGTAGAATGATGTTACATTACCATGAACGACAAGGTAGAAGATCTCTGACCCAGTAGGGTAGCGCGTACGGAACATTATCAGGTCAGATGTTGTAGTACGTTGCGCGTTTGACGTATGGGGCTGCTGCTGTCGACTGACCAGCCTGTCCAAAATATAACATATGGCATCGTGTGGCATACGACTGCGGCTTCGTCATTTCAAGAGTGCGTAATCTCTCGAGGTTCCGTGTTAGGCGCGCCACGCAGACTGCTACGACGTGTGCATAGCATTTCGCGTGATTTGGAGCGTCGCGTCCGCAAGAAGCTGGCGGAAGACTAGCAGACCAACTATGTGTTGTGTCTCCGGAGGGTAGCGTATCGCAAGACCAGAGAGTATTAGCTGAGATATTACAATGTGTACACAGCTGCGTGAGGTGTGAAAGGCGGGCTTGGTGTTGGGATCTCGGGAAGAACGCGCCGCGACGCGTGACGCCGTTGAGCCCCACCAACGCCAGTCAATCTTGGCAGTCACGGCATCATCACCTTCTTTGTCGTTTACGGGTACCATCTACCACACCACTTACATCATTTGCACACACTGCCACAATTCGTCGCTCATCCCCTCATTTGTGTAGCCTCGTCATAGGCTCTACGTGACTCTATAACTCATGTCAACGCTCGATGCGCGTTTAGGCATTGTCGCGTCTCCATCTCTCTCGCAACGGGACACTTGCCGTCACCCTTCGACAGCTTCAACACTAGGTGATTGTCAGGAACACACGACGTGAGCCTTTCGTCAAGTTATTCGTAGACGCTACATGAGGTCAACGGCTATACGTTCGTACACAACCATGCCAGCAAGTTCGCATAATACCGCACATGCAGCACATCGATCTCGAATCCGGGGTTGACGTCGTAAAGGCACCCTTACCTAAGTACATCCCGTATGCCATAGATGGAAAAGCGCTCGCGGTTCATGTTTAACATCTCAAAGACACGGTATCCCTAGGACCTTGCGCTTGCATTACAATGACCAACTTGAAACACCGTTTGAGATTGTATCTATGCAATAGTCTTACTCGTGTTGGTACAGTAGCTTCATGTTTGACGTTCCCTCTTCGTCCTGCTCATCAATCTCAATAACCTCATTTCTGGTGTCCACAAAATCATGATCTCGGTCACTTCTTTTGTGCACTTTCCCCCTCGTCCTTTGTATCTTTTCCCTTGACCTTAGGTCTCAATATCGCCTTGACCATCTTGGGTTTATTTTCTCCATCGCCTGCATCTTTCTTCACCGGCTTGGCCGTGAACGTCAATGAGCTTTGGGCCTTCGATCCTGCAGTCTGGCCGCTCTCTCCACCTCCTGCTCCTTTTGCGTTGGAAGCTTCGGCGTCATTGCTTGGCGCCCTCGGGCGATAGGCGTTTGGTGCCAGGGTGTAGCTTTGGCTGTTCTTTTGTTCTTCTTCGGACATCTTCTTATTGTCGGGGTTGCGGTAACTGTTTGATCCTGAAGGCATTTTGGGGATTTGTTTTGGTTTGAGGGTCCCTAGGTATCTTGTATCCGAATTATTCGAGGAACGGGGAGTAAATCGTTGAGACTGTCTTATGGATGCCACTGAATACAGCTTGTAAGAATCAATGTATCAATGTGAATTGATATAGAGGCTTGATACCGAGGGAGAGTGGTCCTGAAAAATCAATTTATACTGTACCATGACTCCTCGAATGCGTGTGACTGTCGCGACATAGTCGCAACATGTTGTAGTCATGCTCTGGAAACTTCTGAATGCTATCACAACTTGAGTCCTCGAGGTTAGGGCCAATGGTCAGCCGTATTTGATGACGTTGTTCCAAAGCAACCATCGCACCGCTTCGGATTTCTTACGTTAGAAACTGGACATAATAATTTCTTTTGTTGGTGGATTAAGAGATGCCTGCGTATTTTTAGACTGAGGTAATGTGAGGCTTAGACTGTAACTGCCAACGCGAAGTCTCGCTAGTATGAAGAAGGTCCTTGGTACAGCACATGCAGTGCACGCATGTACCTTTTATATTATACTGTGACCCTTCGTGTAACCATTGTCAGTGACATACCGCCCGGATTGTGGCTGGTGCGCTAAAGTCATAACCCGGGAGGACGTGTGAATCAACATTACTGGGCTCGCTTTGTGATCTTTGGGCCCTTAAGCGGGGTTGAAATCTATGACTTTAGCTCAATCTTCGGCCGATCCAATACCTACCCTGAGTCAATCGAATGACTGATAGCTTGACTTGCTCTCCACAGCTCGCATACTGGGGGCGGCTGAAACCCACCATATCGCGTGACTAAAACCTGAATGAAAAGTATGACTTCCCGCTCAACCTCGTCGAACGATTGAGCTACAGCCTCCAAGCAAATCGCCGTCACCTTTATCTCATTGTTCACAGCCATGGTAGCCTTGCTCATGTTCAAAAATTCTATAATCTCACTGACCTTTCAGGAGTCGTGTAGCTCGCATGTCTCGCCAAAGTAAAAAGCAGAGTTAATGTGTACGCAGCTTTGAAGGCCGCAGGTTGCAGATGAAGATTTTGCTATCCCTAGCGTCATGTAGCCCAAAGGTACCTGACCGGATGCGATAGCGGAGGTTGGAAGGTCGTGGAGCAATGCTTGAAGAATCAGTTTCTCGTAGCTACACACATCGACAAAGGCAAGTGAGTCAAAAATGGGAATGCTTACCGATCAAACAGTTCAGCGAACGCGAAATTATAGATATCTTTCACTGCAAACACCGCAGAACACTGCGTTGAAGGACAAGGATTATGAGCGATAGTCGTATTCTCCACATCGCTGTCCAGCTATTTGTCGATGCCGCTCCGACATACGCCAGGGTAATGCTCACAATCCCGTAAGCGGGTAACGTCCCTCGGTGGGGGTGTATCTTCACACGCGGTACATAGCTGGTCGAGAGGCTTGAATTCGTAGATGTTGCGAATCTGAGAGAAGCCCAAGTGCTGGTTGCCTTGACGGGCTTGTGAGTGTTGCGCTTGATCTTGTCGTAACTGCGCTAGCGAGTGAACCGCTGACTCTCTCTTGCAGTCATCTCGCTAATATTGTGTCGGAGATTGAGAAGTGCCTCGCGGGTCATGCGACTGAGAAATCCGCGACCCAGTGTAGGAATGCAAGGAAATAGTGCGTGGTACCAGCTGAATATTGAAAGTCATGATGAATCTGTGGTTGCTAACTTCCCGGTTGCCCTTGTAACCGTGCAGAAAACTATTCGTCCTCCAATAAGACCCAGGACAGTCTCACGAAGTCCTCATGGCTAGCATCGCACGGATAATTTGGACCCTTGCCCCAACAGAAAAAGAAGAGCCATCCAATAATGTAAGACCGTATTGTATAGCGTCCACACAAAATGTGAACTAACCATGCTCGCGTTCTCCCAGTCCTTTGCATCCGCTGCACCAAATGAAAAGTCGTCATGAAGGGTACTCTAGTCGGGCCTGTGCATCTCCACAGAAATGAAAGTGCCGTATCTCTCAAAGCACAATCAGATATTTCCAGGGTGGGCTGGAAGCTTCCCGGAGTGGTGTAAACAGCTCTCAGCATGCGCTGAATTACCAACCCTGCGGATACCTTGCGCACCGCTATATGGAGCTCGACAAAGGTAACAGAATTGAAACCTGCATCCCGTACGACGACCTGTTCAAGTCAGTATCAGTTGAGGAGCATTTGACAAGAACCAAACCTACAAGTCATATGATCGCATCCCTCCGTTTTCTCGATCTGCGCGCCACAGCCCGGACACTCTACTGAAGATCTTCCAACTTCGGCGACACTTGCTTCTTCTTGCTCTCTTCTGATGCGTGCCTGTTCGTCTCGTGCCTCGCGTTCGACTCTTTCGCGTTCAATTCGCTCAGTGTATTGCGTGCATACTTCATTCTCGTGAAACGGCATAACGGGATTGTGGGCAGTGCACATGCGATATCCGCAAGCTGCGCAACGGAAGATCGGGCCTTCTACCCCGGTATCGTGAATCTGACCTGATGGGCAGCCTTCAGCAAGGCAATATATGAAGCTTTTGTTGGTGCTGAGGTAGCTTTGCATGGAAAGCTCGTCGAACCTGTTAAATAACGTGAGCAAGGGTGAAACTACCACTTCTCATGAGTTTGGGTGTCTTACCGAGTGAACACATCTCGTGGCGCGTGTTTACGAACGTCTGCATGAGTCACTGTGTTGGTGCAACCGCTTGACGGACAAGTGACGCTTTCCCCGCTTGCCATCCGCTGGTTCAACCACTGAACGAAGCATTCTTGACAGACATCATGATCGTGATCGCATCCTTCAAGGCTTGGAAACGCTTTTACGGGGACAGAGTCTGCGCAGGAAGTGCACTCCCTCTCGTTAGACTGCTGCGTAAAGGTGGAGTTATGAGGCTCGTTTGCACTCTTCTCGATAACTGTTCTCGCGTTTTCCTTTCCTGTATCTCTTTGCTCAATGCTGGGATTCTTGATTTTACCGATGAGTTCAAAGTTCGAGCTGCCGTGTTGGATTTGACCTTCGGCGTCTGGATGCGACCAACCCGAATCCAAGCCGAAGAGCCCATCCAAGAATGCCCTGGTGGACGGCGATTCATCTGACAATGCGAAATTGTTTTTCCGCGGTGCTGCCCTTGAAAGTACTGTCCTGGGAAACCTGCGGAACCTTGATCTCGGCTTGGGCACTTCCGCTGGTCTCTTCTTTTGTTTCTTCTCGGGTATACTTGTAGTTGAGTCAATCGTAGATGAGGCTGGCATTAGCAGCCGCTTTCGATTTGACGCTGCCGTCTTCATCTTGTCCCGACAGCTTTGGCAGTTCTTCCAGTAGTTCTTCGTGGTCTTCTGCTTGTCTCTGATAGTAAGATCGCTCTTGCAGATGGTACATTTGGGTGGTGGATCTGGCGCTGCAGTCGATGTGGAAGGGTCGGCCATGCTGTCAACAATGGAACTTGAGGTGGCCATCGTGTTCATGTATTTGACTTTCTTGAACAGACTGTTCTAGGATCGCTACTCAAGTTTCAGGTAAAATCAAGTAGGCTTCCTGGATGCCGAAAGAGAGGGTAGGAAGCACAGTAGGTCGTAAGGCACAAAGTTCTTTTCATGGGTCTGTATTTGAGCGCCGGGTGAGTGAGAATGCCATCTGCGCTATCGTAGCAAGACTATGTCAAGGTGAGATGAGAATAAACGGTGAGAGTGTCGCAATTGGTGCTACTAGAGGCGTTGGAATCGTACGGTGAGTACTTTGTTGCTGATGGCGAAGTTGAGAACGCAGAAAGCCAACAGGAATTAGACTGGCAGAGTCTGAACGTTTGACATTCCGTCGTTCCCTAAACTATCTCTTAGATGCGCATTGATTACAAATGATGTGGCTATGCCCGCCAGACTTTCGACTTTCTCAACCGAAATGCATCGCGGGGCAAAGCACCAGAAAGTTCCCACTCGTTGACATGGCGAATCCTTTTTCAGTAGCTCTCTAGCCAGTTAATGAGCAATGCCTCACTCGATGCTTGCTAGAATTAGGGTATTGTATCGTGAGCAATCCCTCCCGCATGCTCAATACTTCAACTACCGATCAACGTCTAGACGCATTATATAATCCTAAGACTGCAACGCCGACCGTATTAAGCGAAAATACAGTCTGAAAGTTTATCGAGTTTAGATTTTCGGAAGTGACGGGCGTAGATGCGTAGACTCTCCTAACTCAAATTGTCTTGCTGCTGCATGCCGGTGCACGAATATCTAGCACACATCACCGCGTATGGAGGCGTTGGACAGACTACACGATCTCATCGTGTTAATGATGCTAGGTAGTGATGTATTGATGCAGTATTGATGCCGTATTGATGAATTTTGATGCAGAGACGGCATAGAGTGATGATGAGAGATGGTGTTGCGGTACACCCTGACGTCACGCGCTAAGAGTGGCACTAGTCGCGAAAAAGACGCGCTGCCTGCTCCGCGGGAAGGTTAAGCATTGAACACCATCACACAACGTGATTTTCGTGGCATCGCTAAGTTCTCGTAATTCATCTCGGCAGGGTATCAGATACCATTGCCCTACTGGTATGGGTTTGACATTGAACAGTTACCAGAGACTTCATCCTAGATCTCATCGCGATGTTCACGGCGATGCCGAAGACCTAAGGTGCTTGCTAATTACAAAGTGGGAAATTGCATAACGGGAGAGCTGTGGAGATATAGAGTCCGAAATCCGAGGCGTAAACATAGGCAGGTTGTTGAGTATAGGTGATGTTGTTAATATTCTATGTCCTCTGCTGAGCATACGTATTCGCTTGTCGCAGCTCCTGTGTTGTATAAGTACATATGAAAGGTGATGGACATGCCTATATCTGTCCAATCTCTTCTCTGGCACGGATTCCTAGCAATGTGTCAAGCCACACTTTTTGCCGCGCTTCCTCAAGTCCAATTCTATCCTATCCCAACCCGTCACCCTATATCGCATCACCACAGTAACCCAGCCCCCACCTCTCGACGTCCCAGCAACGTGATGGCCTGAAACACAAGATTACTGAGATGAACTTCCCCTTCTGCCTCGGCCGCGGTTCACGAGATCACTGAGCTCATGAGTGGCCGTGCAGTGCCGTTCTAGCCGGTCATCCCCTGCGCCTCAGTCTTGGCGAACCCGCCCTGCACCGCCTCTTCACTGTTCCAGCCTCTTGGCTCATCTTTCTTTGGAGCATGCATGCGGGGTGTGCCGCTGTACAGGGTGATGAAGGTTTTCATGTAAACAATTGTTTGCATTTTGTTGATGTGGATAGCTCAATCATGTTGTGACGACTTGAGGGATGTTTGTGGATGTTGCGCCTTCTTGCATGTGTCTTGGTATTCGGCCAAGCATTCGTCTGCGCAACTTTCATATTGTGCTGTTACAGAGAGAGTTTCGCGGTCCATGTGTTGTTTCCTGCATTCGTCCAGGCAGGGTGCGGCGGCGAGGTATACGGCACAGCAGTGCGGCGTTCCGACTTCTTTTGTGCAAAAGGTACTCGTCGATTGTGGGCGAAGCGTGTTCGTGAGAGATGATATGAAGTCCTCGGTGGCGTGTGTATATTTCGGTACTAGTTGGTAGAAGAAGATCGGTATGCATAGCAGGATCAGGAGTGTGGGTAGGATCGCTCGGTATCGTGGCGTATATCTGCATTGGGGTCGGATAGTCGTGTGCATTTCGTTCTGCGAAAAGATCTTCTTGTCGCACGCCAACTCTTTCATCACGTCGTGAAGTCTGATAGATAGATCTCAAGTGGAGGCCGGATGCCTGTGCCTTTTGTACACAAGTATAGTCGCGATTCGCAAGTCGTCGTAGTACCAACACCCCAAACACTGAGAACGAGAAGTCGGTCAAGGAGAAATGTGGGATCTAGCACATTATAAGTCTGACAGCGGCATGACAACCATGCGGCCCATATGTATGACAGAGGCGGCGGTTACTCGGCAGCCACTTCGCGCTCGTCAAGACGGTAAGGCGGCAACGCTAGTGTGCAAGTGTGGCTTAGTGACCAGATTGGTATGCTCCAAGATCACTCGTTGCACGCCTTACCCCAATTGTGCAGAAGATGAATCAGCTAGCCAATCGAGAGTCGTTCGTGCAAGCACAACTACGCCTAATCGCACGACGAACACTCCAAACGAACGTGCAGCTGACTGCCTGGTGTGGTTATGCAAGATAAGCGCGAGCTGAAACTGTGCACTGATCAGTCTTGGGCGGAAGCCATATCTCACAACGCACAGCCACGACCGCTGCGGCGGTTTTGACCCTGGCATAGTGGGAATAACCTTTGGGGGGACAAGCCCGTAATCCGGGGAAGTTTGGGCCCTGGGCGTGTTCAGTCGTGCAATGTTCGGAGTTGAAGATACGTAGCCCGTCAGCACTACAATCTTGGAGGGAACACACACGGGCCTTCTGTGTAAGCAGCCGATTTCGGCTACCTTTTGCGACAAGTACTCTAAATGCGTCATAGTAATGGTGAGTAGAATTTAATACATCTGTCAAACCTACGTCGTGGTAGAATTCGTGCTCAAAGAGTCGTTAATGTTGCGCCGGAATATGAGTTATGAGCAAGGCCTAGACTCAGTATTTGTGAAAAAGACCGAAGGGAGCATGCGACGTGGGGATGAGTCCGCAGACGAGTTGGTGTACTGAAGAGCAACGCTGATCTCACGATGCGCCCGGAAGGGGAAGTTTGCCAGACTGAAAGGCGCCATTGGAATAACACGTTGGCAACTCTGGCGCATTTACAAGATACGAGTTTGATCGGCGCCGGCTTATGCCCGCCTTGCGTTGTCCAGGTCAAATTCTAAGCTCTATAGGTTTGAAATTGCGCCATGCATGCCAACCTCGCAGATCGTCTAATAACAATGGTGAGAGCTACGGCAGTCTGAGAACGGAAATTCTCGGAGCGACCGCCAAGCTACCTACTCGTGAGAGAATCTAATTCCACGAAATGCTACGGAAGTCAGCATTAAACCACAACAAGGGATGGCGAAACTTACTACAACATGATACCGGCGCCAGTGAACATGGCGGCGAATTGCATCAGAGTCTTCCTGAGCTCTTGGCCTTTGTTCGGACCGGTCTCGAGGAGTTCAGGGATAACAGCAACAGTGCCAACATAGAGGAAAGTACCAGCAGTAAATGGTAGTAGCATGTCACCCCACTGCAGACTAGTGCCCATGATGCCAGGACCTTGGATGTCAGCAGAGGCGGAGCTGCCTCCAAATTCTTGGACAGCAATGCCAATGCAAGTTCCTAAGAAAGCGCCGACGGCGGTAACGAATTGAGCCCCCATAGCGGCTCGCTTGC
>Ga0265780_10011510_pt1 | contig 10456 bp, 7 predicted proteins | sample P1T30metagenome_FD_192432 | JGI IMG/M metagenome (GOLD analysis project Ga0265780, IMG submission 192432) | Plant litter microbial communities from East Loma Ridge, Irvine, California - P1 T30 | ecosystem: Environmental > Terrestrial > Plant litter > Unclassified | place: USA: California... | reverse complement strand
CGTCCTGCCGCTAGTCCACCGCGGTGCGCGGCTTGTGTCGGGGCATTATGCCGACGAGTTCGCCGAATCCCACGCCAAGCAGATCGTCGTGCGGACCGCGCTGGGCGCCGCGATGCCGCTTGCCGGCACGGGCTGTGCGATCGCACCGGCCGTCCTCGCGATGATTGCGCAGGCACGGGGCGGCGATCCGTTCGATGCGACCAGTCTGACCGAGGATTACGAGCTGGGCTTGCGACTCGCAGAGCTAGGCGCTCGCGGCATCTTTGCGCGCGTTGCGGCGGACGACGCTGGGACGGTGGTCGCGGTACGCGCGTATTTCCCATGCACGCTCGGCGGCTCGGTCCGCCAGAAAACGCGGTGGATGATGGGTATTGCACTCGCGGGCTGGGATCGTACCGGCTGGGGGCAGCCCCGCGCGATCGCCGATCACTGGATGCGAATGCGCGATCGGCGCGCGCCGCTGGCCGTCGTGATCCTAGCGGTCGGCTATCTTGCGGTGCCGATATGGGTGTTGTCGCTGCTGGCGCATGGCCAAGCCGGTGGGGCGTCACCCTACGCGAACGGCGCTTACCCGATCGCGTTCTGGCTGCTCGTCGCCAATGGCGCGTTGCTGGTGTGGCGGTTGATCGTGCGGATGATATTCACGGGACGTAGTTATGGCATGCGCGAGGCGATCTGGGCGCTGCCGCGGTTTCTCGTGGGCAACCTCGTCTCGCTGATCGCCGCACCGCGCGCGGTGATCGTCTATATCGGCATGCTGCGCGGCGCGGCGCCGGTCTGGGACAAGACACAGCACGAGTTTCCTGACGCGCTGCCCATCGACGTCATCACTGACAGCATTAACCATCCAGGCCTCGCCGCCGCGGTACGATGAGCGTCGGCCGCCCGCTGCGCTTTCTCGCATTGGCGTTGGGCGGATGGGTAATGGTCCGCGTGGCGTTGCTGTTGCCGGAAGTCGCCTCGCTTCCACCGTCGGACATGATCCCACGGGTAATCGAAGTGCTCGTGCCGCAAGTCGCCGCAGCAATTCTCGGGCGACCCCGCGTGCCTCCGCGGGTGTTGACCATGCCACGCGTCGCTGTCGCATCGCCGATTTCCGCCAAGGGTCGACCATGGCAGGCACCGACGATTGCGCCGCCACGCCCCGTAGCGCGCGTTCTTCCCGATTGGCGGGCCGTCGCAGAGCCTCGGACATACCTCATTCCGTCACCGGTAGCGCCGCCCTTGGTCCTCCGAGGACCGGGTCGTCTCAGCGGAAGCGCATGGCTGCTCGCGCGTGGTGGTCCCGCCGGTACGGTGTCGGGCGGGCAACTCGGCGCGTCGCAGGGCGGTTTGCGACTAGCCTATGCGCTCGGCAGCCGTCGCAAGGTCGCGCTGGTGGCGCGCATCGCCACGCCGCTCAAAGGCGCCGGACGCGAGGCCGCACTCGGGATCGAATGGCAACCGACGCGCTTGCCGATCCGCCTCGTCGCCGAGCAGCGGTTCGCGCTCGATGGCGGACGTGGCGGACCGACGGTCGGCGTAATTGCCGGCTATGGTCCGGCCGACGTCGCACGCGGCCTCCGTCTGGAAGCATACGGCCAGGCCGGCGGGATTGCGCGTGACGGAATCGAAGGTTTCGTCGACGCCTCCGCACGACTCACGCATCCGCTGGGAAAGCTTGCCGGCGCGACCGTAGACATTGGCGTTGGCGCCTGGGGAAGTGCGCAACGCGACGCCGAACGCTTCGATATCGGACCTTCGCTCGTCGCCGCGCTGCCGGTCGCCCGCAAGACGATCCGCCTGACACTCGACTGGCGCGAACACATCGCCGGTGGCGCGCGTCCGGGCTCCGGACCGGCCCTGTCGATCGGTAGCGACTTCTAAGCGGTCGAGCCTAGCCCCGCCCGCGCAATCCGGTGTAACGCAGCCGTCGTGGATCTGTATCTTCCCGTCGCGAACCTGTCGGTCAACGCGCTCGTCATCATCCTGCTCGGCGGGGGAGTCGGACTGTTGTCGGGGATGTTCGGCGTCGGCGGCGGCTTCCTGACGACGCCGTTGCTGATCGTCTACGGCATCCCGCCGACCGTCGCCGCCGCCTCGTCCGCGAGCCAGGTGACCGGCGCGAGCGTCTCCGGCGTGTTCGCGCATTTCCGGCGCAAGGGCGTCGATACCAAGATGGGCGGCGTTCTTGTCGCGGGCGGTATCTTGGGTTCGTTCTTTGGTGCGTGGCTGTTCCGATTACTCCAGCAGAGCGGCCAGATCGATACGGTGATCGCCATCGTCTACGTCGTCATGCTCGGATCGATCGGTGGCCTGATGGCGAAGGAATCGATCGGCACGATCGGCCGCGCGCGCACTGGACGCCCTCCCAAGGCGCGCAAGCGTCGCCATCACCCGCTCGTCGCCGCGCTACCGCTCAGGACGCGCTTCTACGCGTCGGGGCTCTATATCTCGCCGCTCGCACCGCTGTTGCTGGGGTTCTTTACCGGCATCCTGACGATCCTGCTCGGCATCGGCGGTGGCTTTATTCTCGTCCCCGCGATGATCTACCTGCTGGGCATGGCGACGTCGGTCGTGGTCGGGACGTCGCTGTTCCAGACGCTGTTCGTGACGGCGGTGGCAACGATGGTCCACGCGACCACCACCAAGGCCGTCGACATCGTGCTGGCGGCGTTGCTCCTGCTCGGCTCGGTGGTGGGGGCGCAGGTCGGCGCGCGGTTCGCGACCAAGTTCCGCCCTGAATATCTCCGCCTCGGGCTCGCGGTCATGGTGCTGCTGGTCGGCGCACGCATCCTGCTGGGCTTGGTCTGGCGTCCCGAGGAGATCTTCTCGGTCACGCTGTCGTGACGGCCGGGACATGAAGCCGTGGCCGCTTCTGGCGCTGACGCCATTGCTGATGGCGCAGGCCAAGCCCGTGCTCGTCCCCGACGTGTCGCAACGCAATATCGAGATCGCCTACAGCTTCACCGGTGCCGAACTGCTGCTGTTCGGCGCGATTCTCTATCCCGGCGGGCGCCTGCCGACCGGTGAGCAACCCACCGACATCGTCGTCGTCGTCAAGGGGCCGACCCAGTCGATCCTGATGCGCGAGAAGGAGAAGGTCGCCGGCATCTGGGTCAACGCCGCGCGCCTCAGATACCGCTCCGCCCCCAGTTTCTACGCGATCGCCTCGTCAAAACCGATCGACCGCCTCGTCGACGACCGGACGCGCGCGATCTACGAGCTCGGCCTCGACAGCCTGCAATTGTCGCCGGCGTCGAGCGCGCCGGCGCCGATCCAGGACCGCTTCCAGAAAGGGCTCGTCGACCTCAAGCGCCGCGCCGGCCTGTATTACGAGGCGCCGCGTGCTGTCGAGATCACCGACGGCGTGCTCTACCGTGCGCGCGTGTCCATACCCGCCCGCGTGCCCGTCGGCCGGTTTACTGCGGAGACCTTCCTGATCCGCGACGGCCGCGTTCTGGCGGCCGCAGTACGCGACATCGACATTCGCAAATCGGGTTTCGAGCGATTCGTCGCGCGCGCCGCGGATCGCTCGTCGGTAACGTACGGGCTGGTCGCGGTTGCGCTGTCGGTGTTCCTCGGCTGGGCAGCGGGCTGGATCGCGCGCAGGGTTTAGCGCGTCTCAGCGACTAAACGCGTACCAACGCGCCGGTTTTCTCAGCAAGTTCAACACCGTCGTCATCGGATATTTACAATTATCGCGGCAGGGTCGGTCCGAAATGACTGGAGACTTTGCGGCAATGAGCGACATGCCGGGACCTGGCGCATTCTTGCGCGCGGCACCCCTGACGGGCGGATTCGCTGGCGCCGGCGCCGCGGCGGCACCTGTCGGCGTCGTCTTCGCGATCGCCGGATCGAGCAGCCGCATCCTGCTCGATCGCGCTGCGATCGCGGTGCTGCATGACGATGCCGATCCGGTCGTCGCAGCGGCCGGACAAGTCGGCAGCCAGATCAAGATGCGCGTCGGCGCGACATGGCTGGTCGCCAACATTCGCTCGCTCAAGCTGGAGGATGCCGCGGGCACCTGCGTCGCCGCGGAGATCGACTATCTGGGGGAAGGCGACGAGGACAAACTTACCGGCAAGCTCTACCGGTTCCGCCGCGGCGTGACGCGCTATCCGATGCCCGGCTGCGAGGTGTTCCCGATCACCACTGCTGACTTGCAGCAGGTCTATGCCGCCGACGACCGTGCGAACATCACGATCGGCACGGTTTATCCAACCACCGATATCCCCGCCGCGCTGTACGTCGACGCGATGCTCGGCAAGCATTTCGCGCTCGTCGGGTCGACCGGCACGGGCAAGTCGACCAGCGCCGCGCTGATCCTGCACCGCATCTGCGAACTCGCGCCGCAGGGGCATATCGTGATGATCGACCCGCATGGCGAATATGCCGCAGCGTTCAAATCGAACGGGGCGATCTACGACGTTTCGAACCTGCAGATGCCGTATTGGCTGATGAACTTCGAGGAGCATTGCGAGGTCTTCCTGACCAGCAGCGGCTCCGCGCGGCAGTTCGATGCGGACATCCTCGCCAAATGCCTGCTCGCGGCGAAGGCGAAAAGCCGTCTGGGGCAGGAGATCGCAAAGCTCACCGTCGACGCGCCGATCCCGTATATGCTCAGCGATCTGACGACGATCATCAGCGCAGAGATGGGCAAGATGGACCGCGCCGGCGACACCGCGCCCTATCTTCGGCTCAAGTCCAAGATCGACGAGATCAAGGCCGATCCGCGCTACGGCTTCATGTTCTCCGGCATGCTCGTCGCCGACACGATGGCAAGCTTCCTCGCGCGCATCTTCCGCCTGCCCGGCGACGGCAAGCCGATCTCGATCATCGACGTCTCTGGCGTACCGTCGGATATCACCTCGGTGGTGGTTGCGGTGCTCGCGCGGATGACGTTCGACTTCGCGATCTGGTCGCGCAACGAACCGCAGCGGCCGATCCTGCTCGTCTGCGAGGAGGCGCATCGCTACATCCCAGCGGGGCAGGAGGCGAACAGTTCGGTTGGTCGGATCCTCGGCCGAATCGCCAAGGAAGGCCGCAAATACGGCGTGTCGCTGGGCCTCATCACGCAGCGCCCGTCGGATCTCGCGGAGGGCGTGCTGTCGCAATGCGGCACGATCATCGCGATGCGCCTCAATAACGACCGCGACCAGGCCTTCGTCCGTGCGGCGATGCCCGAGGGTGCGCGAGGGTTTCTCGACTCCATTCCTGCACTACGTAATCGCGAATGCATCATCTGCGGCGAAGGCGTGACGATCCCGATCCGTGTAAGCTTCGACGGATTGGAGGAGGAGAAACGCCCCGCCTCGGGCGATCCGCTATTCTCCGAACTGTGGCGCGACGTCGGCGGCGAGGACCAGATCATCGGCCGCACGATCCAGCGCTGGCGAGCACAAGGCAAATAGGTGCGATCGGTCAGTGCAGGGATCGACAAGCATAACCCGTCGCTAGCTGTATTCCGGTAAAAGAGGGGATCTGATCGTGCACGTGATCACATGCCGGTCTTTGTTTTTCGGTCGATCAGGACGGCCTGCTGCCATCGGCTCGGAGCCTTGTCGGTACGGTGAATGCAGCCCGCCCAGCAACAGGGGCGCTTCTTGCCCTCGAACAGTTCCTGACCCGTACGCTCTATGCGGCGCTGTCGCGTTTTCGGCTGTTTCGCGTCCTCTATCCAGCAGATGTACTCGTTCCGGCCGAGCGGCGTCAGCCTCTGCCACAGTGCAAAGAGGCTTGGATTGGAGCAGATCGCCGACTGGAGATCGTCGCTGGCGGTATGGACAGTGCCGTGAAGAAAAGAGTTCGCCACGCATCCTCCGAGCAATGTCGCCCAATGCAATGAGCCATTCGCACGAAGAATAGCCGTTCCTCACGTTGATGACGAGCGCACGGTTCACAATGGGCAACCAACAACAAATTCCGTCGATGCCGCCGTCGCGCATCGCGTCGACGTTCATCAGATGGTTAGACGCCGACCCGTATTGCCAGCAGCTGGGCGACCCTTGCCTTGAACGCGCGTAGTTTCTCCCCCGACAGTTGCGCGACGCTTGCGAACGAGACCGAGCGCGGGTTGATCGCCGCGCCGTTCTTCCACACTTCCCAGTGCAGATGCGGGCCAGTCGACATGCCGGTCGATCCGACATAGCCGATCACCTGGCCCTGCCTGACCCGCGTGCCCGACGATACCGCGATCCGGCTCATATGGCCGTATCCGCTGGCCATCCCGCCGCCGTGAACGAGCTTGACGAAATTGCCATAGCCGCCGGTCCGCCCGGCGAATGCTACGACGCCATCGGTCATCGCGTGGATCGGCGATCCGTACGGTGCGCCAATGTCGAGGCCTTTGTGCATGCGGGTGAAGCCCAGCAGCGGGTGGAACCGCATGCCGTAGTTCGACGTGATCCGGCCGGTGACCGGCATGCCAGAAACGGCGCGGCGTTCGGTCTGGCCGTTCGCATCGAACCAGCCGCCGCGATTCGACTCGTCATCGACATTCGCCGCGTCCGGCGCGAACCGGACGAGCTGTACCTTTCGGCGTCCTTGATCGATCCCGGCGAACAGCAGGTCACCGATCCGGGTCTCGCCGGTTGCGGCACGCTCGCGCTCGACGATCACGTCGAAGCTATCCGCGGAGGTCACGTCGCGGCCGATCGAAAGTCGCGTCGAGATCGCCTTGATGAACGACTCCACGGCCTTTCCGGGAACACCGGCGGCGCGCGCGGATCGGTACAGGCTGGAGCCGACCAGGCCCTGGATCCGCAGCGGGGTCGTATCCACCGCGATCGGCTTGCGGTTTACGGACAGCCCGCCCGCTCCGCGCGTCAGCGACAGCGCCAGATCGAACCGCGCACGGAAATCGAGTTGCTCCAACGGCCGCGCGACGGTGCGATCTGGCCGACGTCCGAGCGTCAGCGCGATCCGCGTGCCGGCGGGGATGGCTTTCGGATCGACCGACTGCGCGACCAGCGCCGCCGCGGCTTCGGCATCGTTCCGACCGACGCCCGCGCGCATCAGCGCCCGGTCGAACGCATCGCCCTGGCCGAGCGTCGCCGACAGTTCGAGCGTCGGCCGTTCGGGCACGTCGGCGAGCGGCGCGACGAGATCGTTGGCCGCCATCCGCCGCCCGGTGGTCGCGCCCTGGCCGAGCGGCGCAATGCCCTGCGCGTGCGTTTCCTCCCACTCGGCACCGGCGAGCGGCGCTGGCACCGCACCGACCAGCGGCTTGAACCCCGGCGCTAGCATGACGGTCGCGGCACACAGCACGGTGCAGGTTGCGAGGCCGCGCCACCAGTCGCGACTGCCGATCCGTGCGCCGAGATCGGGCACCCAGTCGATCCGCGAGGCGGAAGCCTCTAGCGCGATATCCGGTTGCCGATCGAGCGCACGACCAAATCCGCGTGCCCCGCCGCCCGCCAGTTCCAGCGCCTGATCCGTCTGCAAATACACGCGTGCCCGCCCCGAAATCGTCCGAATGCTCGTGCGCCGTTTCATCCCCGGCGCAGGCGTCGGGTTGTGGCGGGAACATGCTAAAGTCAAATTAACCGGGGTGATTGTGGGCTTTGGCGGCGGCGGGGCGTGCTCGGGTCGGGGCGGACGAGATTTGGAGAAGGATGCCCTGACTTTTGACTGTCCGGTTCGAAGACCGTCCAAACCTTTCTACCAACCCGGCGAAGGCCGGGGCCCGGTTGGGAAACAGGATTAACATAGGGCCACGCTTCGTCACCTTGGCCTGCCCAACTGGGCCCCGGCCTCGCCGGGGTGGTGTTGGATATAAGTGAACGCGTCCTCTCCGCCCGCTGGTACAGCAATCGAGCGAACCCAACATTCACCCCGCCGACACCGCGCAATTCCACCCAGGTCATTGCGCCAGCCCACTTTACCCCCGATGTTGCCCGCCATGAGCGACGAAGTCTCCGCTGGCGTGACCGCGGTTCTCGGCCCGACCAACACGGGGAAGACGCACCTCGCGATCGAGCGGATGTGCGCGCATTCCAGCGGCATGATCGGTTTCCCGCTGCGTCTGCTCGCGCGCGAGGTCTATGACCGCGTCGTCGCCATCAAGGGTGCGAACCGAGTCGCACTTGTCACGGGCGAAGAGAAGATCGTCCCGCCCGACGCGCGCTGGTTCCTGTGTACCGCCGAGTCGATGCCCGACCGCGACGTCGCTTTCGTCGGAATCGACGAAGCGCAACTCGGTGCCGATCCTGAGCGCGGCCACGTCTTCACCGACCGGCTGCTGCGCGCGCGGGGGCGCGAGGAGACGATGATCCTCGGCTCCGAAGCGCTGCGGCCGATGATCAAGAAGCTCGTCCCAGGTGCGGAGATCGTCAACCGGCCGCGCTTCTCGACGCTGACCTACGCGGGCGCGAAGAAGATCAGCCGGTTGCCCAAGCGCTCGGCGATCGTCGCGTTCTCCGCGGAGGAAGTGTACGCGGTCGCCGAGATGCTTCGGCGCCTTCGCGGTGGTGCGGCCGTCGTCATGGGGGCACTGTCGCCGCGCACCCGCAACGCGCAGGTCGCGATGTTCCAGGCGGGCGAAGTCGATTACCTGGTCGCGACCGATGCGATCGGGATGGGGCTCAACATGGATGTCGCGCACGTCGCGTTCGCCAGCCTCAATAAGTTCGACGGCAAGCGCCAGCGTCGCCTCACGGTGGCCGAGATGGCGCAGATCGCGGGTCGCGCTGGGCGGCATCAGCGCGATGGCACGTTCGGCGCGCTGTCCGACGACGGCCCCGGCGCGTTCCTGCCCGAGGAAGTGCTGGCGATCGAGGAGCACCGGTTTCCACGTCTCGAAAACCTTTATTGGCGGCAGGGCGAGCCTGATTTTTCCAGTATCGACGCGCTGATCGCCAGTCTGGAGGCGCGCCCGCCTGCCGGCGTTTTGCGTGCCGCGCCGCAAGCGCTCGACCTCGGGGTATTGAAGCGGTTGGCCGAGGAGGGCTGGGTCCGCGAGCGGGCGCGGCATCCGGCGATGGTCGCGCGACTGTGGGCTGCATGCGGGTTGCCCGATTTCCGCAAAGTCGGCCTCGATCCGCATGCGCGGTTCGTGTCGCGGGTGTTCGGGCATCTGAGCGAGGGGCGGGGGCATATCCCGCACCAATGGTTCGCGGACGAAATCGCGCGGCTCGATACGGTGGCGGGTGACGTCCCGGTGATCGCCGGGCGCATCGCGGCGACGCGTATCTGGGCGTATATTGCCCAACGGGCGGACTGGCTGGCCGAGCCGACGCTCTGGGCCGCGCGTACCGCCGCGCTCGAAGAGCGCCTGTCGGATGCACTGCATGCGAGCCTGACGCAGCGGTTCGTCGACAAGCGCACGACCGCATTGATGCGCCAGATCGGCGCGGATGCGGGCGCGTTGCCGGTGGTGATCGGGCCCGAGGGCGAGGTGATGGTCGAGGATCATCAGATCGGTCGACTCGACGGGTTCCGCTTCACCGTCGCGGCGGACGCGCGGGCAAGCGACAAGCGTCTCCTGCTCGCGGCGGCGGAAAAGCGTCTTACCGGCGAGCGGTCGCGGCGCGGGCAGTCGCTGGTCGATGCGCCGGACGCCGATATCGCGCTCGACGATGCGGCGCAGGTCATCTGGGCGGGTCATCCGGTCGCCAAACTTAGCGCGGGGCCGTCGTTCGCACGGCCGAAGCTGATCCTCGATCGCTCGCTCGACTGCCTCGACAAGCCTGCGCGAGATCGGATCGAGGCGCGGCTGTCGCTGTGGCTTGCGGGGATGCTCAAGCGGCGGATCGCCGTGCTGGTCCACCTCGCCGAACTGAGTCGTGATCCGAATGCCACGCCGGCGTTGCGTGCCGTCGCGAGTGCGATCGAGGAGGCCGGCGGGATCCTGCCGCGGTTGCCGATGCGGCTGGCGCTCGACGCGATCGATCCTGACGAGCGCAAGCGTTTGCGCAAGATCGGGATTACGGTCGGTGCGCTCGACCTGTTCGACGCGCGGCTGCTCAAGCCCGAGTCGGCGCGGTGGCGGCGCATTCTCGCGGCGGCCCGCGGTACGACGATCGCCGCCCCGCGAGATGGGGCGACCGTGCTGGCGCGTGGCAGCGAGGGTGCGGTTCTCGAGGCGGGGTTCCGTCCGCTTGGACTTCAGGCGGTCCGTATAGATCTGATCGAGCGCATCGCGCGTGCCGCACATGACTCGCGGCATGGGCGTACGCCGTTCGCGCCCGATCCTGCGCTGGCAACCTCGATCGGCGTCGATGCCGCGTCGCTGGAGCGGTTGATGGCCGAACTCGGGTTCAAGGCGCTGGCGGGGGACACGCCGCGCTGGGTCTGGCGCGGGCGTCCGCCGGCGCGGGCTGTGGCTCCGACGTCGATCGATCCGTCGCAGCAGAACGCCTTTGCCGGGCTGGCCGCACTGGTCCGCCATGGTTGAAGGCGCGATGCGGATCGATCGGTTCCTGTGGTTCGTGCGGCTCGCGAAAACGCGCAGCGCCGCGCAGGCGATCGCCGAGAA
>Ga0265780_10011509_pt1 | contig 10456 bp, 7 predicted proteins | sample P1T30metagenome_FD_192432 | JGI IMG/M metagenome (GOLD analysis project Ga0265780, IMG submission 192432) | Plant litter microbial communities from East Loma Ridge, Irvine, California - P1 T30 | ecosystem: Environmental > Terrestrial > Plant litter > Unclassified | place: USA: California... | reverse complement strand
CCACGCCGTGGTGCTGGCCGGCGGCGCCAGCGTGCCGCGCGACCTCCACCTTCCCGGCCGGGACCTGCCCGGCATCCACTTCGCCATGGACTACCTCACCCAGCACAACCGCCGGGTGAGCGAGCTGGACCTGCCCGACGCGCCCCTCTGGGTGGAGGGCGAGGACGTGGTGGTCATCGGCAGCGGCGACACGGGCTCCGACTGCGTGGGCACGGCCAACCGCCAGCGGGCGCGCTCCGTCACGCAGTTTGCCCTCATGCACCAGCCCGGCGCCGAGCGCCCCGCCCACACGCCCTGGCCGCTGGAGCCGCACATTTTCCGCAGCAGCACCTCGCACGAAGAAGGCTGCCAGCGCTACTGGGGCATCAACACCAAGGCGTTTCTGGCCGATGACGCCGGCCGGCTCCGGGCCCTGCGCGTGAGCGACGTGACTTGGGAAACCGACGTCATGGGCCGCCGCATCCGCTTCGAGGAGGTGCCCGATTCCGACCGCGAAATCCCCTGCCAGCGCGTACTGCTGGCCCTGGGCTTCACCGGCCCCCGCGTGGAAGGCCTGCTGAACGAGTTGGAAATCGACCTCGACCCGCGCGGCAACGTGCTGGCCGACGACAAAACCTTCGTCACGAACCAGCCCAACGTCTTCGTGGCCGGCGACATGCGGCGCGGCCAGTCGCTGGTCGTCTGGGCCATCTCGGAAGGCCGCGAAGCCGCCCGCCAAGTGGATTTGCTGCTGACCGGCAAGACCGCGCTACCAAGCAAGAATGCGGTGGGGATGTTTGCGTGAGAAGCCTATAAAACCTGTATCAGAGCGGCTTTGGAGGAAGTGTACATGGACCCTGCCCCTTTGCTGGTCTTCTCGACTTCGATTACGATACTATCTTCTTTATAATAGCAGAATACACCTCCGCAACTCGCTTGTTCGGCCCTACACCGCTTTTCCAGCGCAGGGGATTCAACTGGGTTGAGGCTTTTTTTGGCATTCGCATCAAATTTTAGAATGCCGCCTGAGCTGCAATAGTAAATTTGTGGCCGTGGAAGCGGATTTCCGTTTCCCTGACGGGACAATGCTCAGCCCAGTAGCTGACGGCATGAATGCGGAACAAAACCCACATTCATATAGCTGAAATCCCGTTTTTCGACCACCCAGGGCTGCTCCGCCCTTTACGACAAGGCTCCCCATGACGACCCCTTCCACATCCGACGCCTCCGGCGCTGCTCCCGATAGGCCACTCGTTGGCGTTGTTATGGGCTCCAGCAGCGACTGGGACACCTTGCAGCATGCCGTGCAGATTCTCACGGACTTTGGCGTGGCCCACGAAGCGCGTGTAGTATCGGCCCACCGCATGCCCGACGACTTGTTTGCCTACGCTGAGCAAGCCGGCCCGCGCGGCTTGCAGGCCATTATTGCCGGCGCGGGCGGGGCCGCCCACCTGCCGGGCATGCTGGCCGCCAAAACCACCGTGCCCGTGCTGGGGGTGCCGGTGGCTAGTCGCCATTTGCAAGGCGTAGACTCGCTGCACAGCATTGTGCAGATGCCCAAAGGCATACCAGTGGCCACGTTTGCGATTGGCACCGCCGGGGCAGCCAATGCCGCGCTGTTTGCAGTCAGCCAGCTGGCCCTGCACGACCCGGACTTGGCCACCAAGCTGCAGGCGTTTCGCGCCCAACAAACCGAAGCCGCTCGCGCCATGACGCTGCCCGTATGAGCACCGCCAGTCACGTTGCCCCCATGGCACCAATTTTTCCGGGCAGTGTAGATGCCGCTGGTCAGCGGGCCACACTGGGCGTGATGGGCGGCGGCCAGCTAGGCCGGATGTTTGTGCACGCCGCCCAACGCCTGGGTTACTTTACCGCCGTGCTGGAGCCCGACGCGCAAAGCCCCGCCGGGCTGGTGAGCCACCACCACATCCAGACCAGCTACGACGACCCGACCGGACTGGCAAAGCTGGCCGACCTGTGCCAGGCTATTACCACCGAGTTTGAAAACGTGCCTGCCCAGGCCCTGCAAACACTGGCGCAGACTCGCCCCGTGGCGCCGGGCGCGGCGGTGGTGGGCATTGCCCAAAACCGAATCGAGGAAAAAGCGCATTTCACCGCCTGCGCAGAGGTATCGGGGGTGTTCTGCGCGCCCTATGCGGTGCTGGAAACGCCGGCCCAGCTGCAGGCCGTACTGGACGACCGGGCGGATTTGCTGCCCGGCATTCTGAAAACCGCGCGCATGGGCTACGACGGCAAGGGCCAGGTCCGCGTCAAGACCGTGGCCGAGTTGGCCGCCGCCTGGGCGGAGCTCGGCGGCGTGGCCTGCGTGCTGGAAAAGATGCTGCCGCTAACGGCCGAGTGCTCGGTGCTGGTGGCACGCGGCTGGAACGGGCAGGTGGTCAGCTTCGCCCCGCAGCGCAACGTGCACGTCGGGGGTATTTTGGCCGTGACCCACGCCTACGAAGGCAACATGCCCTTGGCCTTGTCCGATAGGGCCCGCGACGCGGCCATTGCCATCGCGCACCATCTCGGCTATGTAGGGGTGCTGTGCGTCGAGTTTTTTGTGGTGGACGACGGCAGCGACCACGGCGGCCTGGTAGTCAACGAGATGGCCCCGCGCCCGCACAACAGCGGGCACTACACCATCGACGCTTGTGACGCGTCGCAGTTTGACCTGCAGGTGCATGCCATGGCGAGCTTGCCCTTGCCGCAGCCCCGCCAGCATTCGCCGGCCATCATGCTCAACCTGCTGGGCGACGTGTGGTTTGACGCCGACGACCAGCTGCGGGAGCCGGACTGGTACGCTGTGCTGAGCTTGCCGGGCGTGCACCTGCACCTGTATGGTAAGCTGGATGCACGCGCCGGCCGCAAGATGGGCCACCTGACCATTACTGGCTCAGATGTCGCTAGTGTCAGAGCGGTAGCACGCCGCGCGGCTGAGTTATTAGCCTTGCCAGGTCTGGACGACATTTAGGGGCTATTTTCTGCCCGGCTCAAGCGTTTGAAAGGAGGCGATAAAGGCCTCAAACAGCTATTCACTGCGCTAAGCGCGGAGAATTGGGCTGTCAAATAGATACTGCGAAACAAGTAATCAGCCCAACGCCTTCGTGGCCGGCGATATGCGCCGCGGCCAGTCGCTGGTCGTCTGGGCCATCTCGGAAGGCCGCGAAGCCGCCCGCCAAGTCGATTTGCTGCTGACCGGCAAGATTGCGCTGCCGAGCAAGAATGCGGTGGGGATGTTTGCGTGAGAAACCTGTCACGGAATGACATTCAAGCCAAGGCTGCTAATTGGCGCCAATAGGTTTCTGTTGGCAATTTTCAATGATACGTTGCCGGTTGCGTTCCGCGTTTTTTTCTCGCATTAAGGCGAATGTGCGCGCTACGCCCTGCTCGTCGCAATTGCGAACAATGGCCAATCTAGCACTATCAAAAGAGCAAACTAAGCCGGACCTTCTACCAAAGAATACGCGCAATGGCAGTGGGAAATGTCCTTCACGGCTCTTATCCCTATCGATGTAATCAACGAAAGCACTTATCTGGCCTTTATGAGTGAAAACTAACCGCATACAATCGTCTCGAAAAGTCGGTCCGTTCCATGGGCATCCCGTTACATAGGAGATGACGTCCTGGGTATTGTTGTCTGAATCATCATAGAAATAGTAGAGACTGTCCCAAGCTAAACCAGTCATTTTAGCCAGGTCAATAATCCTATAGTCGCCGGGAGTATGCCCTACGGTCTGAACTACCGCTTGGAATTTATTGGCGAAAACTGGTACGTCTGTACATGCAGCTTTTTGCTCAGCACAAGCTGGTGCGACGAAGAGCAGCAATTGAAGCAAAAGATATTTCAGTTTCATTAGGCAAAATGTCCAGCTCAAATTGAATCTCCTATTTTGAATTAAAGTATTTGCCCAATGCACAAATCATTTGCTCAGATTTTTAGCAAATAGGGATTACCGCTGCCCAACGCCCGTATCTTTGAAACACTCGCGTTTGGTATGTCCCCTAGCCCAACGGCACTCTTTGTAAAAAGAGAAGCCCGGCTGCCTAGGAACAGTCGGGCTTCGAGAAGTGTGGGGGTTATAAAGCAACCCTTTACTTCTTGGCAAAGATGAAAAAGGACAGCGCGAAAAAACTACTTCAAACGGTCTGCAAAGCTGTTTTGATTGGAGTGGCTAGCGGAGTAGGTAAGGCTATTGGCCTTTTCCTGCTCACGCAGCTACTCCGGTAGTTGGTAAGGCAGTTGGGCCGTGTGCCCGGCTGCCTTATTTTTTACGACTCTGCTGTAAATATACACGGCCGGCCAACAATTAGTTACCAAGCAGAGCCGCAGACTTTCTTTTTTGCGCTCGTTCTCAATACGCCCGCTCCGCCCCCGCCACGATGTACAGGGGGTCTTCTTCAATATTCACATCAATAAGTGCCCCCGCGTTGCGGAGCAGCTTGCGGCTGTCGGGGCTGAGGTGGCGCAGGTGCAGGGTTTTGCCGACGCGGTGGTAGCGCTCGGTCAGCTTGTGTAGGGCGTCGATGGCCGACATGTCGGCCACGCGGCTTTCGCGGAAGTCGATGATGACTTCGGCCGGGTCGGTGGCCACGTCGAACTTCTCGCCGAAGGCCTGCACCGAGCCGAAGAAGAGCGGGCCGTAGATTTCGTAGTGCTTGGCGCCGGCCGCGTCGAGGTAGTGGCGGGCGCGGATGCGCTTGGCGTTTTCCCAGGCAAAGACCAGGGCCGACACGATGACGCCTAGCAGCACGGCCAGCGCCAGGTTCTGCGAAATGGCCGTGACGAGGGTTACGAGCAGCATCACCAGCACGTCGGTGCGGGGCATGCGGCGCAGGATGCGCAGGCTGGCCCACTCAAACGTGCCGATGACCACCATGAACATCACGCCCACCAGCGCGGCCAGCGGCAGCCGCTCGATGACGGGCGCGCCCACCACCACGAACAACGCCAGCGCCACCGCCGCCACCACGCCCGACAGCCGCCCGCGCCCGCGGGATTCGAGGTTGACCATCGTCTGGCCAATCATGGCGCAGCCGCCCATGCCGCCTGTGAGGCCCGAGGCGATGTTGGCCAGGCCCTGGGCCACACAATCCTGGTTGCCGCGGCCGCGGGTATCAGTCATTTCATCCACCACGGTGAGGGTGAGCAGGCTTTCGGTGAGGCCCACCAGCGCCATGATGAAGGCATAGGGCAGCACCAGCGCGAACGTGGCCCAGCTCAGCGGCACCTGCGGCAGGTGCAGCGTGGGCAGCCCGCCCGCGATGGAGGCAATGTCGCCCACCGCCTTGGTTTGCAGCCCGCCAAAAATCACCATCCCCGACGTCACCACAATGGCCACCAGCGAGGCCGGCACCGCTTTCGTGAGGCGCGGCAGCAGGTACACAATGCCCATCGTGAGGGCCACCAGCCCCGCCATCAGCAGCAGCGCACTGCCCGTGAGCCAGTGCTCGGCCCCGGCCGCGTCGCGCACCTTGAACTGCTCCAGCTGCGCCATGAAGATGATGACGGCCAAGCCATTCACAAAGCCATACACTACCGGCTGCGGCACCAGCCGGATAAACTTGCCTAATTTCAGCAGCCCAATGGCGACCTGAATCAGCCCCATCAAAGCCACGGCGAGGAACAGGTATTCAGCCCCGTGCTGCTCTACCAGCGCCACAATGACCACCGCCACCGAGCCCGCCGCACCGGAAATCATACCCGGCCGCCCGCCGAATACACTCGTGATAAGGCAAATAATAAACGCTGACCCAATGCCCACCAGCGGGCTGATGTGAGCCAGCAGCGCAAAGGCCACTACCTCCGGCACCAGCGCCAGCGCGGTAGTCAGGCCGGCTAGAATTTCGTTTTTAGGATTGAGTTTATACTGCGAAAAATATGTTGAAATCGAAAACATTAATAGCGGAGAAGAAGGCAAAAGAAAAGCCGCACGCTTCCGGCAGGAAGCGGCGGCACAAGGGTTTGGGGCCTATTCTCAGGGTGGGCTGAGCTTGAAAATAACTAGGGGAAGGAGGGTATAGATGCCTACAAAGATACGGCTTGTGTTTCCGGGGTACGGGTTTGATGCACTAAACAAGGTCGTCATGCAGAGCGTAGTGAAGCATCTCGCGTGCTGAAGTAAACCAATCAATTAAGTCACTATTGCACGCGAGATGCTTCGCTGCGCTCTGCATGACCGGCGAATTGCTTCTACTTTCCGGAACTTCACTCAAATCAACATGTGATTGAAAGCAACGAACTGAGCTATAGAGCGGCTTTGACATGGTCACCCAGATGCTGGGCGGCGCCGGTGTCGCCTTTGGCAATGGCCATGGCCAGGTTGGGCGCGTATTTGACGGCCACTTTGGCGTTGAAGACGAGAATGTTGGGGTCCACCAGCGCGTCGATGACCACGGGGCGGTCGGCTTGCAGGGCGTAGTCCAGGGCGGCGTCTACCTGGTCGGGGTGCTCGATGCGGACGCCGGCCAGACCCAGCTGCTCGGCGTAGCGGGCGTAGTTGAACTCGGGCACATCCTGGGATTCGGCGAAGCGGGGCTCGCCCTGCATCAGGCGCTGCTCCCAGGTCACGAAGTTCAGGTCGCGGTTGTTGAGCACGAGGATGATGAGCTGCGGGTTGGCCCACTGCCGCCAGTAGCGCTGAATGGTGAGCAGTTCCTCGTTGCCGTTCATCTGCATGGCGCCATCGCCCACGCAGGCAATGACGGGCTTGCTGGGGTGCGCAAACTTAGCGGCAATGGCGTAGGGCACGGCGCAGCCCATGGTGGCCAGCGTGCCCGATACCGAGAACTGCATGCCCACCCGCAGCCGCAGGTGCTGGGCCACCCAGCTCGACGAAGAGCCCGAGTCGGCGGCAACTATCACCTCGTTGGGCAGGCGCGGCGAGAGTTTTTCGAACACCAGGCGCGGGTTTACCGGCTCGGCTTGCTGGGCCGCCAGCTCGGCTACCTGCTGCCACCAGTCGCGCACATTTTGCTCGATGGTGGCGCGCCAGCTGCGGTCCGGTTTGCGCTGGAGCAGCGGGAGCAACGCCCGTAGCGTCTCGGCGCTGTCGCCAGCCAGGGGCACTTCCATGGGGTAGCGCAGGCTGAGCATGCTGCCGACCAGGTCAATCTGCACGCCGCGGGCCTGGCCTTCCTTGGGCAGAAACTCGGCGTAGGGAAAGCCCGAGCCCACCATCAGCAGCGTGTCGCAGTCGGCCATCATCTGGTGCGAGGCGTCGGTGCCGAACAGTCCGATGGCACCCGTGACGTAGGGCAAATCATCCGGCAGCACGGCTTTGCCCAGGAAGGCCTTCGCCACGCCGGCACCCAGCACCTCGGCCACCTGCTGCACCTCCTCAGCCGCGAACCTGGCCCCCGCCCCAATGAGCATGGCCACCTTGCGGCCGGCGTTGAGCACGTCGGCGGCACGCTGTAGCTCCGCATCCTGCGGGAGCACGCGCGGGGCCACGTAGCCGATGCCCGAATGGATGGTCTGGTGCTCGTGCTTGGGCTCCTCGTAGGAAAGCTCCTGCAAGTCGTTGGGCAGGATGACGCAGGTGACCGTGCGCTCGGCCTTGGCAATGCGCAGGGCCCGGTCGAGCAGGTGACGCACTTGGCTGGCGTCGGCGGCCTGCTGCACGTAGGCGCTGGCCACGTCCTTGAACAGCGACACCAAATCGACTTCCTGCTGGTCGCTGCCGCCCAGCGACTTGCGCGACTTCTGCCCCACAATGGCCACCACGGGCTGGTGGTCGAGCTTGGCGTCGTAGAGGCCGTTGAGCAGGTGAATGGCACCGGGTCCGGAGGTAGCCAGGCACACGCCCACCTCGCTGGTAAATTTGGCGTGGGCGCAGGCCATGAGGGCGGCCATTTCCTCGTGCCGTACCTGCACGAACTCCAAGGCATCCCCGGCCTTGCGCAACGCGCCCATCAGGGCGTTGATGCCGTCGCCGGGGTAGCCAAACACGCGCCGGATGCCCCAGTCGGACAGGCGCTGAATCACGAATTCACTCACGAGCTGAGCCATCACACAAAGCGTCAGATTAGAACAGGAGAGAATTAAGGCATGCCTTTGCCGCCGGCCGAGCCGTAAATCTGGCCAGTGGCATAGCTCGCCATTGGGTCGGCCAGCTGCACGTAGATGGAGGCCAGCTCCACTGGCTGCCCCGGCCGTTTCATGGGCGTGTCACCGCCGAACTTCTGTAGCTTTTCCTGCGTGGCCCCGCCGCTGACTTGCAACGGCGTCCAGATAGGTCCGGGTGCCACACCGTTCACCCGGATGCCTTTCGGGGCCAATTGCTTGGCCAGCGAGCGCACGTAGTTGGTGGTGGCCGCCTTGGTCTGGGCATAGTCGTACAAATCTTCGGAGGGGTCGGTGGCCTGCTCCGAGGTGGTGCCGATGATGGCCGAGCCCGGCTTGAGGTGCGGCAGGGCGGCCTTGATAATCCAGAACGGGGCGTAGATGTTGGTTTTCATCGTCGCATCGAAGTCCTCGGTGCTGAGGTCAAGAATCGAGGCGCGGGTTTGCTGCCTCCCCGCGTTGCTCACCACAATGTCGAGCCCACCCAGCTGGCGCACGGCCTCGGCCACCAGGCGCTGGCAGAAGGCTTCCTCGCGCAGGTCGCCGGGAATGGCAATGCCCTTACGCCCTTCGGCTTTAATCAGGGCAATGACTTCCTTGGCGTCGGCTTCCTCGGCGGGCAGGTAGTTGATAGCCACGTCGGCACCTTCGCGGGCGTAGGCAATGGCGGCGGCGCGGCCCATACCGGAGTCACCGCCAGTAATCAGGGCCCGGCGGCCCTTCAGCCGGCCCGCACCCTTGTAGCTTTTCTCGCCGTGGTCGGGCTTGGGGTCCATTTGCCCGGCCAGCCCCGGCCACGGCTGCGACTGGCTCTTGAACGGCGGCTTGGGGTATTTCGTGAGGGGGTCTTCCAGGGCGGCCAGTCCGGCGGGCTCGGTACTGACGGCGCCCTCAGCGGGCAGAATGGGAGCCAGAGCGGCGGCAGCCAAGCCAGCGCCCAGCCCGTTTATAATGGTCCGGCGGCTCATGTAGTTTTCTTCGTTCATCGTGGTGGAATGTGGATAGCTGGCAACTGAATAATTCAGGCCGAAAATGCACCGCACCAACTGCCTGCGCAGGGGGTAAAGGCTTGGGCTATACCGACTTTTTTCCGCTGGGGTTTGTAGGGTTGAGCTTGCCGAAAGGCCTGCCGTTCAGCTTGGCACAGGTAGCAGCTTCGCTTCCAGCGCAACCGTATCTGTTGGCTGAAACTGGGTATCAAAGGGTCGCAGCGGACACTTGGCTAATCTTAAATCAGGTGTTTTCTGAGCGGCTAAATATGTCGAAGCTGCTTGGCTGTGCGCTTGCCCAATTTGCCCCATTGCTGACCGAACCAAGTGCTAGGGTCAGACCAGGAAAAGGACGGCCAGCGCTTCCAGCCCCTTGCCGGGCGGCAAGCGGTACGCACAGCAACGCCCTTGTGCATCTGCTAACTGCACAAGGGCAGGCAGACAAACAAGGGCGTATTCCATTTTACCTGGCTAATTCCGGGCCACGACCCAGCTAAGCTAATCATTTAGAAGCTCACCTTCACAATCTTAAACCGCGGCGCCGTAGCCGTGTACGGATACAGCACATAGGCATCGGAACCGCGCTTGGTGATGGTGGTCGGGCTCACGACGCCCGTAGCAAACGTGCCCGTGGAGCGCAGATTGGCCCAGGCATCGGTGCTGCTGAGGCGGTACACGGTGCTCTGGCTGCCCGACACGAGCAGCAGGGTTTGCGGGTCGGTGAGTAGGAGACCGTCGGCGCCAGTCAGGCTCAGGCCAGCGGCGTTGGTGATGGCAGTGAAGCTGGTCGGGTTGGCGATGGGCACTTTGAAGAGCGTGCCGGTATTGGCTTTGGCCACAATCAGGTAGCCGTCGGGGTGGTACACGAGGCCATTAAGACCGAAGGCTGTACCAGCATCAAACTGCGGGCTCGTGAGAAATACCGAGGCCACGCCCTGCGGGTCGACTTTGTAGATGATGGGTGCGTTGCTATCCGTCACGTAGGCGTTGCCGGCCGCGTCTACGGCAATGTCGTTGGCGAAATGGTTGGGATAGGTAGCAGCAGCAGGGAGGCCGGCTAGGTCCACATAATTGAGCAGGGCACCGGTCGTGTTATTGAAGATGGCCAGTGCGGCCCGCTTGCGCAGGGTGGCAGCCGTAGTACGGGTTGGGTTCACACCATTATCGGACACGGCCACCAGCACGCGGTTGCGGCCGGCGTCGAGGTTCACACCGATGGTAGAAATCAGGCGAGGGTCGTCGGCCAGTTGGGCGAAGGTGCTGTCATCGCGCACGGTGCCAATGGCGCCTTTGGTACGCGAGCTTACGATGAAGCGCTTATTAGCCTCGTCGTACTGAATGCCTTCGGGGTGCAGAGCAGCCTGGGGCACCGATATTCTATCGGGGTTTATAAGGGTTGGCGTGGTGGAGTCATCGTCGTCGG
>Ga0265780_10011508_pt1 | contig 10456 bp, 7 predicted proteins | sample P1T30metagenome_FD_192432 | JGI IMG/M metagenome (GOLD analysis project Ga0265780, IMG submission 192432) | Plant litter microbial communities from East Loma Ridge, Irvine, California - P1 T30 | ecosystem: Environmental > Terrestrial > Plant litter > Unclassified | place: USA: California... | reverse complement strand
CGCACTGCCTCGAAGATCGACGACGCGCCGACCGGCACGATCATGAATTCCTGAAAATCGATCGGATTGTCGGCATGTTCGCCGCCGTTGATGATGTTCATCATCGGCACCGGCAGCACGTGCGCCGACACGCCGCCGACGTACTTGTAGAGCGGCATGCCGCGGGCATCGGCCGCTGCCTTGGCGACAGCCAGCGACACGCCCAGGATCGCGTTCGCGCCGAGCCGGCCCTTGTTCTCGGTGCCGTCAAGCGCGATCATCGCGGCGTCGACATCGGCCTGATCTTCGGCGTCCATGCCAATTACTTCCTCGGTGATCTCGTTGTTCACCGCATCGACCGCGCCCTGCACGCCCTTGCCCGACCAGCGGCTCTTGTCGCCGTCACGACGCTCCACAGCCTCATGCGCGCCGGTCGACGCGCCCGAGGGCACGGCGGCGCGGCCAAAGCTGCCGTCTTCGAGCATGACATCGACTTCGACTGTGGGGTTGCCCCGACTGTCGACAATCTGGCGGGCGTGGATGTCGATGATTGCGGTCACGAAACGATCCTTCTATCGTTGGCGTAGGTCGGCGTTGGCCCGGCCTCTATCGGCATATTTCACATGCGGCAATTCGCGTCCGCGATGGAACCGGCTCTGCCGCTGCCGGTTAAGCGCAGAACAGTTCGAGAAAGGGCATCTCATGGCCGACGAGAATGTGAACAAACCGACCCCCGGCGTGCTCAACGATCTTCCGATCGACGAGGATGCTTTCGCTCCCGAAACCGAGGCAAACACGTTCAAGCCCGACGCTGGCGCTACGGACGGCGCGGAGAAGCCGAATGCTACGCAGACGCTGAAGGATGGCGCGTCGAAGCTCACTCAGGAAGTCACCGACAGAGCGCGTCTTTATGCCGAGGACGGCAAGGCGCGTGCCGGCGGTGCGCTCGACGAGCTGGCGCGGATGGTGTCGGATGCGGCGAACTCGGTCGACGAGAAGGTCGGGCCGCAATACGGTCAATATGCCCGTACCGCCGCCGACACGATCACCAACCTGTCCGACCAGATCAAGGCGAAGGAGATCGACGATCTGATCGAGGACGCGCGCGTGCTGGTGGCGAAGAGTCCGGCGATCGCGATTGGCATTGCAGCGACGCTGGGCTTCGTGGTGGCGCGGCTCGTCAAGTCCGGGCTTGAGCCGGACGCGTCGCCCGCGACCGAGCAGGCTTGACCGCGCGAGCGCCCGGGGGACCTATGGCAAACAAGTTGAACGACGAGGAAGGCATTGGCGATCTGGTGACGCGCCTCGTCGAAGATGCCAAGGCGTTCGCGCGGGCCGAGATCGCGGTCTTCCGCGCCAAAGCGTTGAAGCTGGTCGCGGATTACCGCACGGCGGCGGTCCTGTGCGTGGTGGCGCTGATCCTCGCGCACGCCGCGATCATCGCGTTGCTGGTGGGGATCATCATGAGCATCGCTCAGGCGCTCGGCCCGATCTGGGCGACGGTGATCACGATCGGCGGGACGTTCGTCGTCTGTGGGTTGCTCGTGTGGACCGCTCTGTCGCTGGTGAAGGCGGCGGGGGTCAAGACCGCGGCCGCGAAAGGCGTGGTGCGATGAGCGGCGCCGAGGACAAGCTCGCGATTGCCGAGGCGCAGGCGCGTGACGCCAAGGCGCGGCTCGATGAAACGCTGGTCGCTTTGCGAGAGCGGGTCGACCCGCGCGCGATCGCCAAGAATGCTGCCGAAGGTCTGCGTGAACAGGGCGAGGCGGCAGCGGCCGTCGCGCAGCGCAATCCCGGCGTGGCGATGGCGGCGTTGGGCGCGGTGGGGCTGCTGCTGATACGTCGCCCGGTGATGGCGCTGTTTCGCCGGAAGAACAAACCTGTCCGTTACAATGCCCGCAGAGGGTCGAAAGGATTTTCGCGATGAACGATCAAACCAACGGAGCCAAGCGCACCGGTGATGATGTGGCGCAAACGGCCGGCGTACGCGATACGATCGAAACCTCGCTCGAGACCGCGAAGGATTCGGCGAGCAAGGCGCTGGTGACCGCGAGCGACACCGCGCGGGAGACTGCGCGCAAGACAGCCGAGGGCATTGAGGCCAATCCGCTGTCGGTGCTGGTCGGTGGGGTTGCGCTTGGCGTTCTTGCGGGTGCGTTGATCCCGCGGACTGAGGGCGAGACGCGCCTGCTCCAGCCGGTCGGCCGACGCTTGACCGACGCAGCGCGCAACGCGACCGGTGCGGCGAAGGAGGCTGGGCTGGCCGAACTCGATGGCCTGGGCCTCAGCCCCAACGCTGCGCGTGATACCGCCGGCAAGCTGATCGAAGGCGTGATCAAGGCGATCACCACCGCAGGCGCGGCTGCGGCGAAAGGTGCCGTCGGCAAGAACTGATCTATGTTGCGGTGCGGCGCCTAAGTGCCGCATCGCAACCTTTCGGTTAACTGTGAAACCAAAATGCCCTATACGCGTTTTCGGTATGAGGGTGGGGCTAAACGGTTCGCTCTCGAATGGGGGTAGAGCCGTTTGATTCCGCTGGGTTTCTCGACAAGTTGGTTGGCGATCGCCGCGATGAGTGCGGCTCCGCAGCTGGCACCTCCGGCATCTGTATCGTCTTCCGCGCCGGTGGTTCAGCAGTCGCCTGATCGGGCCGCCGAGCAGCCGATCGTTCCAGACTCGGACTTTGACAGGGCGTTGCCGCCGCTCAGTAGCGATATCAACGCGCCGCTGGAGCCGATGGCGCTGGAGCCGGTCGGCACTCCGCCGCCGCCCGCGCAAGCGGTTCCTCCCGCCGCCACGGCTGCGAGTCAGACGGCGCCGACTGGAGTTTCAACCGCGACGACCGCCGCGCCCGCCACTGCGCAGGCGGTCTCGGCCGATCTCGCACAGCCGCTGCCGCCGCTCGCCACCTTCGACTCCACGCCGTTCGTCACCGTTGCCGACAAGGCCGAGAAGAACCCGGAAATCCGTTACGAGACGGTCGTCAACGGGCTCGACAAGGTGGGGTTGGAGACCGAGTTCAGGGCGCATTCGGTGCTGAAGAAGAGCGGCAAGGCTGCCAACGCCGCAGTCGTAACGGCGCGCGCGCATGAGGATGAGGAACTCGCCGGGCGCGTGATGCGCTCGATGGGCTATTATGACGGCGCCGCCGTTGCCACGATCGAGACCATCCCGAACAAGCAGGGGCAGGTTCGTGCCATCGTCAATGCCACGCCGGGCAAGCAATATCATCTCAGCTCGGTGAAGGTCGTCTCCGATCCGACCGTGCCGCCTGACTTGATCGAGAAGTCGCTTGCGCTCAAGCCCGGCGATCCGATCGAAGCGGGCCGCGTGCAGGGTTCGGAGGCGAACGTTGCGCTGGTGCTGCCGCAGAACGGCTATCCTTTCTCCAAGGTCGGCCAGCGTGACATCCTGCTCGACGAACAGACGATCACCGGCGCTTATACGCTGCCGGTCGATACCGGACCGCGCGCCTCATTCGGCGGGTACACCACGACGGGCAAGCTCGCTTTCGACGCGCACCATGTCGGCGTGCTGGCGCGCTTCAAGCCGGGCCAAATCTACGACAGTCGTAAGGTCGACGATCTGCGTCAGGCGCTGATCGCGACCGGCCTGTTCTCCACCGCATCAGTCGAGCCGGTCAAGACCGATAAGACCGGCCCGGAGGATACGCAACAGGTCGACCTACTCGTGCGGCAGGTAGCGGGGCCGCCGCGCTCGCTCGCGGTGAGCGGTGGTTACAGTACTGGTGAGGGCTTCAAGCTTGAAGGTTCTTGGACTCACCGCAACCTGTTCCCGCCCGAAGGCGCGCTGATCCTGAGCGTCACCGGTGGCTCGCAGGAGCAGGGCGCGGCGGCGACTTTCAAGCGATCCAACGCCGGCAAGCGCGACCGCACGTTCAGCACCGGCTTAAGTGTCGATCACTCCAATTACGACGCGTACAATGCGTTCACCAGCACAGTGTTCGCACGGATCTCGTATGACTCGACGCCGATTTGGCAAAAGAAGTTCACCTGGGCACTCGGTATCGAACTGACCGGCACGAACGAAAGCGTGTACGATTTCCAGAAGCCCGGCAACGTGCGGCGCACTTACTTCATCGCCGCTCTGCCCGGTCAGGCGCAGTGGGACACGACCGACAGCCTGCTCAACCCGACCAAGGGTTACCGCGTCAAGCTGAGCCTTAGCCCGGAGACGTCGGTCCAAGGCAAGGTCAGCCCCTATGTCCGCGCGCTGACCGAGGTTAGCGGCTATTATCCGATCAGCGACAGCATCGTGCTCGCCGGCCGCGTGCGCGCCGCGTCGATCGACGGCATCTCGCGTGACGACCTCGCGCCGTCGCGGCGCTATTACGGCGGTGGCGGCGGCTCGGTGCGCGGCTATGGCTATCAGCGGCTCGGACCGCGCGATCCGGATGATAATCCCGTTGGTGGGCGCTCGCTCAACGAGTTCTCGCTGGAGGCGCGCTACCGCTTTGGCAATTTCGGGATCGTGCCGTTCTTCGACGGCGGCAACAGCTATGAAGGCAGCATCCCGAAAGGGAGCGACCTGCGCTATGGCGCAGGCATCGGCGGCCGGTTCTACACCAATTTCGGTCCGCTGCGTTTCGACGTCGCCACGCCGCTCAACAAACGCAAGGGCGACGGTTTGATCGCACTCTACATCTCGATCGGGCAGGCGTTCTGATGGCGAGCGAAGCCCCCTCCGAGCAGGTGATCGTGGTGAAGTCGCCGTTGTGGCAGCGCATCGTCAAGTGGGTCGGCATCGTGCTGGCGGTGCTGGCGCTGGCGGTGGTCGCGCTCGTGTTCGGGATCAACACGCAGCCGGGGCGGCGCTTCCTCGCCAACACCATCGGCGGCTATACGCTCGCATCGGGGCTCAACGTGAAGGTCGGCCGGATCGACGGCTCGATCTATGGCACGATGGTGCTGCGCGACGTGCGCGTGAGCGACACCAAGGGCGTGTTCCTGACCTCGCCCGCGATCGCGGTCGACTGGCGGCCGTTCGCGTTCATCAACAACCATGCCGACGTGCGCAGTGCCTCGGCTGCGCTAATCACCATGGCGCGCGCGCCCGTGTTGAAGGCGACGCCGAGCGATCCTAACGCGCCGACGCTGCCGAGCATCGACATCGACGTCGGCCGGCTCAAGATCGACCGTTTCGTCGTTCAAAAGCCGGTGACGGGCGAGACGCACATCATCGGCATCGACGGCGTGGCGCATATCGCCGATCGGCGCGCCCAAGTGACTGCGAACGTCGCGGCAGTGGCGGGGCCGGGCATCGCCGGCGGCGACCGGCTCGCCCTCAAGCTCGACGCGGTGCCCGATGACAACAAGCTAGACATTAACGCGAAGTTGAATGCCCCCGCCGGCGGCGTGGTGGCTACGCTCGCCAAGCTCGGCGCGCCGCTCGACATGACGATTGGCGGCAAGGGCAGCTGGAAGGCATGGAGCGGCAAGGTGTCCGGCACACTCGGTGGTGCTTCGCTCGCCGATCTGACGCTGACTGCCAACAATGGTGCGTTCAAGCTGCGCGGCAATGCTCACCCGGGCCTGTATCCGGGTGGAGCGCCCAAGGACAAGGCAACGCCGGTCAATCCGGTCGCCGCGCTGACCGCGCCGCAGCTCGACATCGCGCTCGACGCTACGATGAACAAGCGCGTCGTCGATACGATGCTGACGCTGAAGTCCGATGCGCTGGCGGTGGCGGGGCAGGGGCGGATTGATCTCGCCGCGAGCAAGTTCGGGCAGATGAAGGTTTCCGCAAAGCTGCTTCGGCCGGGCGTGATCGCCCCAAATCTCAACGGGCGCGATGTGGCGGCCAACGTCGTACTCGACGGTCCGTTCGCGACGCCAACAGTGAACTATGTGGTGCAGGGCGCGCAGATCGGCTTTGGCGCCATCCGGGTCGACAACGTCTATGCGTCAGGCCTGGCAACGGTCGATTCCAAGCACATCCTGATCCCGGTCAACGCGCGCGCGAGCCGCGTGGTCGGGCTGAACGCGGCGGCAGGTGGCCTGCTCCAGAATGTCGCGATCAACGGCAATTTCGCGATCTCGGGCGGCAAGGTGCTGTCGGACAATCTGCGCATCCGCTCCTCCAAGATCGACGCGACAGCTCTGGTGGTCGCCGATCTCGCGACCGGCATGTATCGCGGTGCGCTCAACGGCAAGATCAACAACTATCGTGTCGAGGGATTCGGCATCGTCAGCCTCGCCACCGACGCGAAACTGGTCACGGCCCCCAAGGGCGGGTTCGGCATCACCGGCCATGTCGTCGCGCGGACGTCGCAAATCTTCAACGAAGGTGCGCGCAATTTCCTTGGCGGCAACGCGATCGTAAAGGCGGATGTCGGCTATGCCCCGGACGGGATCATCACCTTCCGCAACCTCAAGCTTGCCGCGCCGGATTTCCAGGTGACGCGCGGCGACGGGCGCTATGACCCGGCTGGGCCGCTGCTGGTCAATGCCGATGCGCATTCGAAGCAATATGGCCCGCTGTTCGCGCGCGTCACCGGCACCGTGGCGAAGCCGGTGGTGCTGTTGCGCGCGCCGCGTCCGGGCGTGGGCGTCGGGCTGGTCAACCTCGAGGCGCAGGTGCGCGGCACCGGTTCGGCCTATGCGATCGTTGCCAAGGGCGGAACCAATTACGGGCCGTTCACCGCCGACGTGCTTGCCGCGACCGCCCCGACGCTGACCGTTGACATCCACCGCGTGCAGTTCGCCGGCATCGTCGCCAGCGGCAAGGTGCAGCAGTTGAAGGCGGGTCCGTTCGCCGGTCGCGTGCAGTTCGCCGGGTCCGGCATCAACGGCGCGGCTGTGCTGGGTGGGGTTGGCTCGGTGCAGCGTGCCGATGTTGCCGCGACCGCGACCAACGCCAAAATTCCAGGCGCGACCGAATTCACCATCGGCCGCGCAATCATCAAGGCACAGGCGATCCTGTATCCGAAGGCGCCGCAGATCATCGCCGACGCGCAGATCGGCAACTTCCGCTACGGCGCCGCCGTCGTCACTGCGGCGCGAGCCAAGGTGAACTATGCGGGCGGATCGGGCACGGCGCAATTGCTCGCCAACGGATCGAGCGGGGTGCCGTTCCGGCTCGCCGCCAACGCGAAGCTCAGCCCGACCTTGTGGCTGGCGGCGCTACAGGGGCAGGCCAACGGCATCGACTTCAAGACCGCCGCCCCGGCTCGCATCGGCATCGCCGGCAGCACCTATACGCTACAGCCGACCCGTATCGATTTCGGCAGTGCCGGATCGGGCGGCTCGGCCCGGCTGGCCGGTCGCTATGGCAAGGGCATGGCCGTGCAGGCGCGGCTTGACCGGATGGACTTGTCGATGGTGAACGCGCTGGTGCCGAACCTCGGCCTTGGCGGGACCGCGAGCGGCGGCGTCGACTTCAGTCAGCCGTCGGGCGCGGCCTTCCCGCAGGCGAATGCGCAGTTGCGTATCGCCAACTTTACGCGATCGAGCCTCGCTACCGTGTCCGAGCCGGTCGATATCGTGTTCGCCGGGAAACTGTTGCAGGACGGCGGCGACGCGCGTGCGCTCATCACCCGCGCCGGCACGACGGTTGGCCGGATGGTCGCGACGCTACGACCATTGCCGTCAAGCTCTGGTAGCTGGTCGACGCGTCTGATGGCCGCACCGCTTGCCGGCGGCATTCGCTACAATGGTCCCTCCGCAGTGCTGTTCTCGCTGGCGGGCCTCGCCCAGCAGCAGTTGAGCGGACCGATCGCAGTTGCGGCAGACTTCTCGGGCAAGGTGTCGGCGCCGCAGCTAAACGGACTGATCCGTGCCGACAATCTGACGTACGATAACGAGAGCTTCGGGACCCGGCTGACCAACATCAGGATCGCGGGCAGGTTCACCAACGACAGGCTCGAAATCACGCAGGTCAACGCCAAGGCGGGCGATGGCACGGTGCAGGCGCAAGGGTCCGTCGGCTTTGCGGCGGATTCGGGCTTCCCGATCAACATCCAGGCCACGCTCAACAATGCGCAGCTCGCCAAGAGCGACGCGCTCGGCGCGACGGTAAGCGGCACGATCGCGATCACCAACAGCAAGGCAGCGGGCGGGCAGATCAAGGGCGATCTACGCATCCCGAACGCACGCTACGAGATCGTCACGCAGGGCCAGGCCGAAGTTCAGGAACTGACCGGCGTGCGCCGCAAGAGCGATCTCGTAAAGGCCGCCGCCGGGTCAACGAAGCCCGCCGCGACGCCGCCCGGCTTGTTCAACCTAGACATTCACATCCGCGCGCCCGAACAGCTCTACGTCAGCGGCATGGGCCTTGAGTCCGAATGGTCGGCGGACATGCATGTCACCGGCAGTTCGGCCGACCCGAAGATCGTCGGCAAGCTGCAGATTGTGCGCGGTACGTATACCTTCTCGGGCAAGCGGCTCGACATCGATCACGGTATCGTCACCTTCAATGGCGGTCCGCTCGCCGATCCGATGCTCGACATCAGTGCGACGACCACGGTGGATGCAGTCTCCGCAATCATCGCGATCGGCGGCACCGGCCAGCATCCGCAGATCACCTTCACCTCAACGCCGACGCTGCCGCAGGACGAAGTGCTCAGCCGGCTGCTGTTCGGGACTTCAGTAACTGACCTGTCGGCGACCGAGGCGATCCAGCTGGCATCGGCGCTCAACTCGCTACGCGGTGGCGGTGGCGGCGGGCTCAACCCGCTCGGCAAACTGCGCTCGGCAACCGGGTTCGACCGGCTGCGCATCGTCGGCGCGGACAAGACCACCGGCCAGGGCACCTCGCTCGCGGCGGGCAAGTACATCACCAAGAACATTTACGTGGAGATCATCACCGACACGAAGGGCTTCACCGCGACTCAGCTCGAAGTGGCGCTGTCGAAGGGGCTGAGCGCGCTGTCACAGGCGGGAACGTTTGGCGGATCGAACCTGAGCGTGCGGTACAAGAAGGATTACTGATCGCGTTGGGTCCGCTCATCGGCGGTGATGCGGACCCTTTCGACAAGCTGCTCGGGCAGGGTCGGCGCGGCCGTAGCGGCTGCGGCAAAGCCCTTTCGACGCCTGCTCGTGCAATTTATGAAGCTGACGACGAACGGGCCTTCGAACCTACCCCCGAGTATGAAAAAATCGATCGTCACGAACGGAACTGTCCCGTTCGGCTCTGGTTCAGAAAAGTAAAGAAAACCTTCCAAGGCGGTTGCCGTGTTCGTTCGAACGAACTAGGATCGGCGCGATGGTTCAGGATCAGCTTCTTGACATCGCGATTCGCGAGTTCGGCGAGAAAGGTCTCGACGGCGCGAGCACGCGTGGCATCGCCGGTGCGGCGGGCACGGCGATGTCGTCGATCACCTATCATTACGGCAGCAAGCAGGGGCTCTACCTCGCGGTCGCCGACCACATCGCTGAGCAGATGGCGCGCGAGATGCTTCCGGTGCTGAACCTTGAAGATCAATCACCCTTGAAAGATCCTGCCGCCGCGCGTGCGAAAATCCATCATATCCTGTGCGCCTTTGCCGAACGCATGATGGGCGAGAAGTCGGCTTCCTGGTCGATGTTCATCATGCGGGAACAGCTTCATCCCGGCGCGGCGTTCGACCGGCTTTACACGGTGATGGGGCAGGTGCTTGATTATCTCGCCGCGCTTGTATCGGTCACCACCGGTGCGCCGCTCGAGGAACGCGTCCGGCTGGCTGCGTTCCTGTTGGCCACGCAGGCGTTTTCGTTACGATCGGCTCGCGGGGCGCTGCTGCGCGTGGCGGATCTTGCCGCGATCGACGCCACCTTCGCGGCATCGATCACCAACCTTATTTCCATCAGCACGGACGCAATGCTCGATCGGCTGAGTGCCGAACGTCAGGAGACCGCATGACCGAAGATCACGCACCGGACTCCGGCACTGGACCGGACGAACGCGACGAAGACCGCCACGACGAACACTCGCGCAAGCATGACTCGGGCGGAGAGTCGCGGGACGAAAGCGACGATAAAGCTGGCAACGACAAGAAGGACGGCGACACGCCGAAGAAGCCCTCGATCGTACGCAAGCCGCTGTTCTGGCTGATCGTCGTTGCCGTCGCCGCGGTGATCGTGATTGCCGGCGTGTTCTATTATCTCGACGCGCGGCAATATGAATCGACCGACGATGCCTTTGTTGATGCGCATATCGTCCGCATCGCGCCCAACGTGGCAGGCACGCTGATCCAGGTCGCCGACATCGACAATCGTCATGTCGAGCCGGGGCGACTGCTCGCGGTGATCCAGCCCAACGGTCCGGAAGCGTCGCTTGCCGAGGCGCAGGCCAATGTCGGTCAGGCGACCGCGCAGGCGCAGCAATCGCGCGCGCAGGTCATTGCCGCGCAAGCCGCCGCCGCCAAGGCGGAGGAGCAGGCACGCGGTCCGCTCGCCGAAGCGCAGAAGGCCGCGCAGGATGTCGGCCGCTACGAACAGCTCCTGCGGATCGACCCGCAGGCGGTTGCCGGGCAGCAGCT
>Ga0265780_10011507_pt1 | contig 10456 bp, 10 predicted proteins | sample P1T30metagenome_FD_192432 | JGI IMG/M metagenome (GOLD analysis project Ga0265780, IMG submission 192432) | Plant litter microbial communities from East Loma Ridge, Irvine, California - P1 T30 | ecosystem: Environmental > Terrestrial > Plant litter > Unclassified | place: USA: California... | reverse complement strand
GATGTAGCTGGCGCCGCCGATCACGGCGCCGGTGCGCGCGGTCGGCGCGTCCTTGGCCGACATCACGCGCTGGAACACGTCCTGCTGCGGGATCGAGCCGAACATCATGGTGATGGCCGCGCCGATGAAGAACACGATGTCGGTGAAGCTCGGCTCCGGCAGCACGCGCCACAGGTCAGCCTGCTGGGCCATCGCCAGCACCTTGTCCGGGCCGCCGGCCAGGTCGGCGGCGAAGAAGGCGATGATGGTCATGCCGACCACCAGCACGATCATCTGGATGAAGTCGGTGATGGCCACGGCCAGGAAGCCGCCCACCACCACGTAGATCAGCACGGCGAGGGTGCCGATGATCATGCCGGTGGCCGGCGCCATCGCGCCATTGGTCAAGACCGTGAACACCAGGCCCAGCGCCGTGATCTGCGCCGCCACCCAGCCCAGGTAGCTCAGGATGATGGCCACTGAGCAGAACACCTCGATGCCCTTGCCGTAGCGCTGGCGGTAGTAGTCGCCGATGGTGAGCAGGTTGAGTTTGTACAGCTTGGTGGCGAAGAACAGGCCGACCAGGATCAGGCACATGCCGGCCCCGAATGGGTCTTCGATGATCGCATTCAGGCCGCCCTGCACGAACTTGGCCGGCACTCCCATCACGGTCTCGGCGCCGAACCAGGTGGCGAAGGTGGTGGTGATCACCATGATCAGCGGCAGGCTGCGGCCGGCCACGGCGAAGTCGGTGGTGTTCTTGATCTTTGAGCCCGCCCAGACCCCGACAGCCAGCGTGCCGAGCAGGTAAAGGGCAACGAAAACGATCAGCGTGGTGTTCATGCGGTGCGGGCTCCGAGCAGAGGGAAATTATCGGGCGGAAAATCCGCGATTATAAAGGCAGACCTTGCCGATTGGATCAACTTCGCGCGGTTTTGCGAGCGACTGTTGTTCAATCGAGAACAAGCTTTCGCTTGTCCCGGCCAAGACTGCGCCCCGCTGCGCTGTCGTGGTCCTTTGGGGGTGGCAAGGCCGATCGGCCTCTGTGAATCACAAAACGCGCTGAGTCAGGGTGAGAGACCAATGGCAAGATCGGTCGCGACCTGGCCAAAATCCAGATGCTGGTGGAGCGGCGTCACGCCATGCATGCGCAGCTTGCCGCGTGCGCGGTCGAACAGGACGACGGCTCGTTCGTCGTTCAGATGCCGCGACATATAGAGTAATCCATCCACGCGGTCGAGATGCCCGTGGATCGCCGCCGACCACCTTTTCGGCGTCGTATAGGAGGTGGCGCCGGTCAGGCCGGCATGGCCTCCCAGCCGCCGCAATGCATTCCCGGCCAGATTAGCCAGCAGCAAGGGTTCGCCTGTGAAGCGGATGACGTAACGCGCCATGATGAGGGCAAGCGCAACAGCGAATTTGCCGCGTACCGCCTTGAGATCATGCAGGATGGTCTCGGCGACGGCGACCGCCAGCGAACTGCCGAGATAGCAGGTGCCAAAGCGGCTGCCAGGGTCGGGATTCGGATCGTCGAACCGGTTCCGATTCCAGGCGCCAAAGTATGGCTCGCCGGTAGCGTGGCCCGATACGCGAAACAGGATCGACGGATCGATCCGCACCGTTTGCAGCGAATCGGGCAGGCTGGGCCGCAAGGGCAGGCGCAGCGCCATGCCTACTCATCCATGAAAGCACTGGCCGCATCCAGCACGTCGTTCACTTTACCTTTCGCCAACGCCTGCAACGGCGACCGGTTTCCAAGAGACAACCGCGGACTGGTGAAGAAGTTCCATTTGCTCGTCGCCGGCAATTCGCCCAGTGCCTGACAAACCCGCTCGACGGTCCGACGATCGAGCGCGGCATCGGCAAAGAATGCCGGGTACGCATATTCGCCCGATGGTCCGAGCAAGGCGAACATCCGTTTCGTCTTCAATGCCGCGCTCAGCGCTTGCGGAGACACCTGCAAGCGGCGGCGCATGTCTGCACTGGAGAGCAAACGTCCGGAAGCCAGGTCTGCAGCAAGCTGCTCTTGCTCCTGGTGACGCAGCGATGCCATGAAGGCTTCGGTCGTCACGCGGGAAGCCGGCCTGGTTATCTGTCGTTCTTGTTCCGCAACCGCGTCGATGCCTTGTCTCATCGTGTCCAGCAGCGCCAGCCGATGCGATTTCGGAAGCGAAGCGACGATGGCTGCATAGGCGTCACGAAATGCCGACAAGGGTGCATCGTCCTCGGTCGAGGGAGCGCTGCCGGCGAATGCGGTGGCAGCCTGGGTCAACTGCTCCGTGCCCGCGCGTAGCTTGGCTACTGCACTTGCCTTGAGTGCAACGCGCTTGCTCCTTGCGCCTGCCATTGACGGCAAGCTCGCCTGCTTGGTCGCAGCATGGTGCACTTTCGTAACGGGGGAGGCGTTGCGCCTCGACCTGGCGCGGGACGGTAGAGCATCAGCCATGAAATTCTCCAGGGGATCGTTCGGAGTATAGGCTGCACATGCACATGCACACAAATCAAATCAATCAAACAAATCAACCACTGCGATCCGATTGCCTGCCAGCGTTGCCAGGCTAGATCGCCATATCCCGCAAGACCTTCGACGCATCCCGGTTCGCCCCCAGCACCGTCCCGTCGCGCATGTGGATCTGCAGCTGCGACTGCTCGTCCGCGCGCATCGACTCGACGAAGTCAAGGTTCACCAGCGCCGAGCGGTGGATGCGCACGAAGCGCGCCGGATCTAGCTGGGCTTCGAGCTCGGAGATGCCGATGCGGACCAGGAAGGTCTGGCCGCGCGCCACGATCACCGTGTACTTCGAGTCCGCCTTCATGTATTCGATCTCGCCGATCGCCAGCGGGAAGATGCGGCCGCGGTCGCGCACCAGGATGCGCTCCAGGCGCGCCGCCGCACCCTTGCCGGCGGCCTGCGGGTGCGGATCTGCAGCACGCCGGGGCGGCTGTGCGGGTTGAAGGCGTGCTTGATGCTGTTCTCGACCAGCGGCTGCAGCGATAGCGCCGAAAGCGGATGGTCGCCCGCATCTTCGTCCAGCATCCATTCGACGCGCAGGCGCTCGCCCAGGCGCAGCTGTTCCAGTTCCAGGTAGTCGCGCACGAAATCGAGTTCCGCATCCAGGGTGACGCGGTCGCTGCCGCTGCGCTCGGTGTCGAGCAGGTAGCGCAGCATGTCGGAGAACTGGAACAGCACCGTTTCAGCGGCGGCCGGATTGCGCTGGGTGAGGGCGATGATCGAGTGCAGGGTGTTGAACAGGAAGTGTGGATTGAGCTTGTTGCGCAGGGCGCTCAGTTCGGACGCCACCAGCAGGGTGCGCGCCTGCTGGGCCGCGAGCGCCTGCTGCTGGGCGGCGCGTCCCAGCCGCACCGTATGGAAGATGCCGGCCACCAGCGCGTAGTTCATCAGGCTGTACATGAAGGGCCAGGCCTGCCACTGGATCGAGCGGATCTCGGCGCCCAGCATGGCCAGCATGGCGAAGCGCGAGACCACCGCGAACAGCAGCGCCGCGCCGGTGTGAATCAGCAGCGCGGCCCAGCCGGGCAGGGCGCGCGCGGACAGCCAGTCGCCCAGCGGCCACACCAGCGCCAGCAGCGCGGCCGCCGGCGCGGCGCCGGCGCGGCCGGTGCGCTGGATTGCGCGCGGGCGGCGCGAATTGCTGATCCGGGACATCGAAGCGCGTGGCAACGAAGTTTAGCAACTTCCGGGCACATCGGCCATGAATGCCTATCCTTGTCGTATGAAGTACAGTGGAGGCTGTTCCCCCGGGACCCGACCATTCAATTTGCCACCAAAGCTCGTCCATGACCTTCACGTCCACATCCGCGTCGCCCGCCTCCCTGTCCCCGGCGCGCTGGGCCATTTCGACCGTCTTCCTGCTCAACGGCGCCGGCATCGGCCTGTGGGCCGCCCACGTGCCGGTGGTGCAGGCGCGCACCAGCATCGACACCGCCACCCTGTCGATGGTGCTGCTGACGATCGCCGCCGGCGCGCTGCTGGCCATGCCCATGATGGGCGGTTTCACCAGCCGCTGGGGCACGCGCCGCATGGTGCTGGTGGCGGGCTTCGGCTTCGCCGCCACGCTGGCGGTGCTGATGGGCCTGACCGACCTGCGCCTGCTGTTCGCAGCCGCCTTTTTGTTCGGCGTCGCCAACGGTGCGCTCGACGTGGCGATGAACGCCAACGCCAGCGAGGTCGAGACCGCGCGCGGCATCCCGACCATGTCGTCCTTCCACGGTTTCTTCAGCCTGGGTGGCCTGCTGGGCGCGGCGCTGGGCGGTGTCATGATCGCGCAAGGCTGGGGCGACGGCCAGGGCGCCTTCGTAATGGGTGTGCTCACCGCTATCGTGCTGGCGGTGGCCGCGCCACGCGTGATGGCCTTTGCGCCGACCCACGAAGCCGGCAGCCACTTCGCGCTGCCGCGCGGCGCGGCCCTCAGCCTCGGCCTCTTGGCGCTGCTGTGCTTCGCGGTCGAGGGCGCGCTGGTCGACTGGAGCGCCTTGCTGATGCGCGAGCGCACCGGCGCCGAGCCGGCTGCTGCGGCACTGGCCTATTCCGCCTTCTCGATCGCGATGGCGGCATGCCGCTTCGCGGGCGACCGCATCATCCTGCGCTTCGGCGCGATGCGCGTGATGGTGCTGGGCGGCCTGGCGATGTTCGCGGGGCTGGCCACCGCGGTATTGAGCACGCATTTCCTGCTGTCGGCCGCCGGCTTCGCCCTGATCGGCATCGGCGCCGCCAACGTGGTGCCGCTGCTGTTCGGCGCGGCCTCGCGCATCCCGGGCATGAGTGCCGGAGCGGGCGTGGCGGCGGTGGCGACGCTGGGGTATGGCGGGCTGCTGCTGGCGCCGCCGGTGCTGGGGTATATCGCGTCGCACGCCAGTGTGATGGTAGCGCTGGGGATGCTGTCGCTGTCGGGGATCGTGATTGCGATGAGTGCCGGGATCATCAAGCGCAGCGCGTAGCGTGGGCAGGTTCTGCCCACGCGTTCAACCGGCGTGGGAATGGACGATGCGCGTCAATTCACCGTGTAGTTGAACGCGTGGGCGGGGACCGCCCACCCTACACGTATTCGCGCAGTACGGTATAGATACCGTCCCTCGATTCGACCAGCGCATACCCGCGCACATCCCACAGGATCGGCTGACCTTCCGGCGGCATGACCGCGGTGCCGGCCCGCCGCGCCATCGTCACGTGCGGCCGGTAGGGCCGCGCTTCCGGCTGCAGGCCGAGCGCCAGCAGCGCGTCTGACAGGCGCCGGTGCAGCGCCAGTAACTCGGACGGCTGTGCCGAGGGCTCCAGCACCGCGATCCCGTTATGCCACAGCGCCGCCCGCCCCAGCTCGAGGCGGAATGGGTCGAACCCGACCGCAAACCCGTCCAGCAGCTCGGGCAGGCGTCCGGACGGCAGCGCGCCGAGAAAATGCAGGGTGACGTGCAGCTTGTCCGCATGGACCGGCGTGGCGCCGCGCGGCCAGGCCCAGGCGTCGCGCCATTGCGTCAGCAGGTGGCGCACGCCCGGCTCCGGCCACAGGGCCAGGAACAGGCGGGTGGAGGGCGCTGATCGATCCGAGGTGTCCATGGCGACAGCCTACACCGGAACCCGCTCCACACGGCGCGGCGCAAACGTCACCCTTGCAGGCGTGCGCGGATCCGGCCGTGGATGCGCGGCAGTTCCGCCTGCATCTCCAGCACGGCGGAATGGGCGGCATCGACCCGCGCCCACTCGGCAGCCTGCGCCGGGCTAGCCTCGAGCGGCGGCAGCACCGCAATCGGCTGCCGCTTCGCCTTACGTCCCGCCAGCCAGGCCGCCACACCGCCGAAGAACAGCAGGTCGTCGAGCAGCGGATACTGGAACCCGTAGAACTCCAGCCAGCGGCGGATCCAGGCCAGTGGATTGAGCGGATTGAACATCACGAAGGCGCCGAGCATGGCTGCCGGCACGCCCCACACCATGGCTGCCCTGAGCATGGCCTTGTAGCGGCCTGCGGTCGACGCACGCTGCGCCCGCCATTGCAGGCCCGCGAATTGTCCCGACGCGCGCAGCTCGTCCCGCCGGCGCGCTTCCAGCTGGCGCAGATGGTAGTCTTGCCAGGATGCGTAGGTGGCCTGATAGTCGCTCAGCGGCGGCGCGGAGCCGATGTCCGGGTCGGCACGGGCGGCGGCGCGCTCCACGATGGCCGGACGCAGCGCGTCCAGCACCTGCTGGCGCATCCCGTAGTCCGCCAGCGAGGCCACCACCTCGTCCAGCGCATACCAATCGCCGGCATGGCGCCGGCGTTCCTGGCGTTCGGCGCGCAGCGTGGCATCCGGGTCCCCGCGGCTGTCCAGCGCGGCCTGATAGAAGGCGAGCCGGGACACGGTGCGCAGTTCGTCCTCATCGGGCAGCGCGGCGAACACCGCCATGCCGGACAGGGCAAGGGTGCGCGGGTCTTCCATGGCAAACGCCTGCGCCGGCTTGTCGAGCGCCGCCTCGATGCCGCGCAGGCCGCGCCACGCCGTGATCACCCGCTGCTGGTAATACTTGCGTGCCTGATGGTCCACCTGCTCGAGCGCCGCCAGTTCCGCGGGTGGCGCCGCCGGTCCGAACATCCGGTCGAGCAGCGCCCTTGGATCCTGCTGCTGCCGATGCACCCAGTCGCGCAGCAGCGCCTGGTTCGCCGCCTGGCAGGCCGCGCCGAAATGTCCTTCGCCGGCCCGCGCGACGATCAGGTACAAGGTCGCGTTCAGTTGGCGGCATCCGCGCAGGGCATCGGCCAGGGCGGCAAAATGTCCGGCATCCGGCGCATCGCCGCGTTTCAAGGCGTCGAGAAAGATCCAGGCGGACGCCGCGAGCGGCGCGGCGTGCAGGGCCGCCCTGCGCCAGCCCTCGGCCTTATCGAGGTCGCCGGCGTCGCGGGCGCGGGAATAGCCGAGCGCATACGCCAGCCAGGTCGCCGCATCCGGCGCGCCACCGTCCAGCACCTGTGCCAGCAGCGCTTCCTGTTGCGGCGAGTCGGCGCCGTTCTTTAGCCAGGCCTGCGCCAGGGCGCGGATCGCCGGGCGCCGGGCCAACGCGCGCGCCAGGGTGTCGCGCAGCAGGGGAATCGCAGCCGCCGCTTCCTGCACCAGGGCCGAGCGCTCGAGCACCTCATTGGTGGCCGCCTGCTCGCGCGCCAGGTGGGCCTGCATGGCGCGGCTTTCCTCGGCCGCCTGTTCCATCGCCGCGCGGCCTTTCTGCGCATCGATCGCCGCCATGGCGGATTGGTGGGCGGCCTCGATGGCGAGCCGCTGTGCCTGGTTGGCGGCGTGCGCGGCGTCGTTGGCGCGCTGCTGGGCGAAGAGATCGTCGCTCATGAAGCCTCAGAAGTCGCGGACCGTCACGTCGGCGTCGGCGACCCAGACGCGGTTGCCCTCGTCGGCGTCGTAGGGATCGATGCCCATGTCTTCCATCAGGGCCAGCAGCATGTGGGCGCCGTAGTTCCCGGCCTGGAAGGCGGTATGGCCGGCGTACTTCGTGTTGACCGCCATCTTGGGCTGGCGCGGGCCCTGGGTGAACTGCGAGCCGCTCTGGGTCCTGCTCATCCACAGATTGTCGTAGACGCTGTTGCGCAGCGCGCCGCCGAGCCGCACGCGCGGCATGGCGTCCGCGGCGCAGTACAGGAATTCCGGCGTGGTGCTCGACTTGCTGGCCGAGGTCCAGATCCGGGCGCGGAAGGTCCAGCAGATACGGGCATAGTCGGGCGCACGGGCGCCGATGTCGTAGCCGGTGACGGCAATGCCGTTGTGCGTGGTGCTGAAGGTGGCGTTGTCTCCCCAGCCCTTGTTGTGGACCGAGGGGACGGTCACGGGAATCAGCGCGACGCGCGGGAACCACAGTTCGCCGTTAAAGCGCGGCACCGGCTTGCCGCCGTCGAGCGGATAGCGGGCGAACATGCCCTTGAGCGGCGTGTCCTGCAGGCGCGGGCCGGGCGGCGGCGCGGACGCCGGACCCGGCGCGGGCGCCCGCCCCTGCGTACCGATCGACCGGGCGGCATCGTTCAGGTCGGTGGACAGCCGGTTCACGAACGACGACATGCCGTCGCCCATCGCCTTGCCGGTCTCGCCCGGTGCGGCGCAGCCGGTCAGTGCGGCGGCAAGGAACAGCAATGAGGAATGCTTGTACATGGTTTCTCCAGGATCGGTTGGAGAAGCATTCTAGGCAGGCGTGAGGGACGCCGCCATGGAACAGATGTTCCATGGCGGCGGGTTTTAACGGCAGCATCAGCGTGTGCGGATCGCGGAGCGCTCAGCGCAGCAGCGCCGGCGCCAGCTCGCGCCGGCCGGCGATCGTCAGCTTGCCGTAGACCCTGTGCAGTTGATTGCGCACGGTGGCGGGGGAGATTCCGAGCCGGCGCGCCGCTTCCTTGTAGGTGGCGCCGTCGGCGACCAGGCGCGCGATCCGCAACTCGGCGGGCGTCAGCAGCGCCGGCTGCTGCGGCAGGCGGTCGATGTGGACGGCCAGCAGGCCGTCGCGCGCTTCGGCGCGGGCGCACAGCTGCTTGCCGCGCCAGCGCAGCTCGAGCGAGGCGCACAGGCCTTGCCACAGCGCGGCAGGCAGGAAGGGGCCGGACCAGGTGGGCCACTCGAGTGCCAGCAGGGTGTGCGCCGCTTCCCCCAGGACCTGGACCACGCCATGGCGGTTCACCAGCAAGGTGAGGCTGGCCGGTGTATCGCCCGGACCGGCCAGCAGGCGCCGGTTGATGGCGCGTGCGCGCAGCACGTGCGGCATCAGGGCGCCGAGCAAGCGCTGCTCGCGCAGGCCCGGCTGCCGGCGCGGCAGGGCGCGCCACAGCGATACGATTTCGGTTACCGTGCCGGCCTGATGCGGCATCACCCAGGTGAGGGCGTGCGCGACGTCGTAGCGCTGCATGTAGCGCTTGAAGTCGCCGGTATAGATGCGCAGTTCGCGGTAGGGCGTGACCACCGCCTGGCCCTGATGGCACAGGGCGCGCGACAGGCCGGGGTCGGGCACGTTCAGGCTGGCACGTTCGGCCCAGCGTTCGAGCGGGGTGTCGCACGCGTCCAGGCAGCGCGCGTCCAGGCTCTGGTCCGGCCGTACGCAGGTCTGGACGATAGCGCCTGAATCGAACTGCAGGCCGGTGCGCAGCGAGGAAAAGATGGTGTCGTTCAGACCCGTCCAGGGTTGTTCGGCGGCGCTCTCGTATAGCCGGAGCAGGATCTGGTCTGTCTGCATGCTGCTTGCACCTCGGTCGACGAATGTTGGCAAGAATTTCTTGCCAACATCATACTGTGTTACCTGGTGTCGGTATAGCCGAATGACAGCGAATTACAGGAATTGCTGCCGCCCCCTCAGAAGCAGTGTTCCGGCGCCGGGAAGCTGCCATCCTTCACCGCCGCCACATAGGCGGTGACGGCGCCGTCGATGCTGGTCTGGCCGTCCATGAAGTTCTTCACAAAGCGCGCCTTGCGGCCCGGGAAAACGCCCAGCAGGTCGTGCATCACCAGCACCTGGCCCGAGCAGTCGGGGCCGGCGCCGATGCCGATGGTCGGGATCGACAACAGCGCGGTGACGTCCTTGCCGAGTGCCGCCGGAATGGCTTCCAGCACCACCAGCGAAGCGCCGGCGGCCTGCAGCGCCAGCGCATCGGCGCGCAGCTGTTCCGCGGCGGCGTCGGTCTTGCCCTGCACCTTGAAGCCCCCGAAGGCGTGCACGAACTGCGGGGTCAGGCCGATGTGGGCGCACACCGGGATGCCGCGTTCGACCAGGAAGCGCACCGTCTCGGCGAGCCAGGCGCCGCCTTCGATCTTGACCATCTGGGCGCCGGCGCGCATCAGGGTGACAGCGTTGTTATACGCTTCCACCGGCGTGGTGTAGCTACCGAAGGGCATGTCGGCCAGCACCAGCGCCAGCTTGTTGCCGCGTGCGACAGACGCGGTGTGGTAAGCGACGTCCGCCACCGTCACCGGCAGCGTCGAATCGTAGCCGGCGCAGACCATACCGAGCGAATCGCCGATCAGCAGCACCTCGACGACGCAGCGGTCCATCAGCGACGCGAAGCTGGCGTCGTAGGCGGTCAGCATGGTGATCTTGTCGCCGGCCGCGCGCATGGCCAGCAGCGAAGGGGCGGTCACGGCCTTGCGCACCGGTTTCGGTGCGTCGTTGGCGGCCGGGTCCTGGCCTCCGAGATAAGCGCTCATGGGAATCCTTTTGAAACGATCGTTCGTGAATCGCGTAGTGTAATCCGGCGCCCGCAAACCTGCAGGCGCCGGCCGCAATCAGGAACGGAAAATGAAATACACCGCCCCGACCAGGCACAGCGCCGCCCACACGTAGTCGAGCTTGAACGGCTCGTTCATGTAGAACATCGCGAAGGGCACGAACACGCTCAGGGTGATCGCTTCCTGCATGATCTTCAGCTGCGCCAGGCTGAACTGGGTGTGGCCGATGCGGTTGGCCGGCACCTGCAGCAGGTATTCGAACAGGGCGATGCCCCAGCTGATC
>Ga0265780_10011506_pt1 | contig 10456 bp, 9 predicted proteins | sample P1T30metagenome_FD_192432 | JGI IMG/M metagenome (GOLD analysis project Ga0265780, IMG submission 192432) | Plant litter microbial communities from East Loma Ridge, Irvine, California - P1 T30 | ecosystem: Environmental > Terrestrial > Plant litter > Unclassified | place: USA: California... | reverse complement strand
AGCTGCGAGTGCGTACGAGTTATCGTTTGCAGTTAAGTTTTTCAGGTTGTATTTACGAGGTAGCCCGCCCTCGGTATGCCCTGCACTGCTTTGCAACCCACGTCGAAGCCAGGTCGCCCCCACAGAATTACGATTGTACCTGAAACTGGATGGATGTGTCGGAGGTAGGGACGGCGGTGTGCTGGCTCGCGGCGCTCGAGTATTCGGGTCGACAGAAGTGTTGCTATCCATGCTCGCGCCTACTTCGCTACATCATACGTGGCATGGGTACCCGCCTGCGCGGGCATGACGGTGTTTAGGGCGGCGAGTGAGTCGAAATCTGCCTGGCTGCGAGCCTGACAGCAAACTTCGACAGGAGCCTGCGTCAGCGGCGCGCGCCCAGGAACGTGCCCCGGGCGAAGCGGGTGAGGGCGAGCTGGGTTTGCTTGCCGGCCTGCGCTTTGACAGTCGGCTTCGAGATCAGGCCGGCGACAGCGGCAGTGCTGGTCAGGCCGATCGAGATGATGAGCGCAGCGGCAATCGCCATGACGAAATGGGTGCGGCTGCTGGCGTTGGAGAGGTTCACAATATGCTCGCTGATGATTCCATGTGGAAATAATTATTCCGGGGAGTCATGATAGCGAGTTTTGTGCGGCGCAGCAAAGACATTGTTTCGATTTTGCGTAATTGACGGCGTGTGACGTTGTTCCCGCGTCACACGCGTGCTCAAGCTGGCATCGCGACGGGTCTTGCGGCAGGAATTGTCAGCTTCTGCAGTACTGCCAGCAACGCCGCAGGCGTGTCGAGCACGTAGTCGGCGCCCCAGGTGGACGGTTCGATATTGCCGCAATAGCCCCAGGCGCAGGCGACTGTCACCATGCCGGCGGCGCGGCCGGCTTCGATGTCGCGCAGGTCGTCGCCAACGTACCAGCAGGTTTCCGGTGCGAGGCCGAGACGGCGTGCGCCCTCCAGCAGCGGGGCAGGGTGCGGTTTCGGATGCGCCATCGTGTCGCCCGAGATCACGCAGCCGGCATGTGCCAGGCCGATCAGCGGGAGCAGCGGGTCGGTGAAGCGCGCCGGCTTGTTGGTGACGATTCCCCACGCCATGCCGGAGGCCGTCAAACCTTCCAGCAACGCATCGACGCCGTCAAAGCGCGTGCTGTGCTCGGCCATGGCCGACTGGTAGCGGTCGAACCATTGCAGGCGCAATTCTTCGTAGCCATCATCGCCGGGCTTGAGGCCAAACGCCGCGCCGATCATGCCGCGCGCGCCAGCCGACGCGGTCGGACGCAGGATGTCGTAAGGCGTTGGCGCCAGGCCGCGCTGCGTGCGCAGGTAGTTCACAGCCGCCGCCAGGTCGGGCGCGGTGTCGGCCAGGGTGCCGTCGAGGTCGAACAGGATTGCGCGCGGTGCGGCCAACAGGGCGGAAATGGTCATGGTGTACTAATTAGAACGGGCGGCTGGTGGCAACCATGTAGTTGACGCTGGTGTCCGCGTTGAGCGAATAGATTTTCGTCAGCGGGTTGTAAGTGAGACCCTTCAACGCGTCCACCTGCAAGCCTGCGCCGCGGACGAATTGCGACAGCTCGGCTGGCGTCAGGAACTTGGCGTAGTCGTGCGTGCCGCGCGGCAGCATGCGCAGGACGTATTCGGCGCCGATGATGGCGAACAAATACGACTTGGCGTTGCGGTTCAGCGTCGAGAAAAACAGGTGGCCGCCAGGTTTGACCAGCGTGGCCGCGGCGCGCACGATCGAGGCAGGGTCCGGCACGTGTTCCAGCATTTCCATGCAGGTGACGACGTCGTACTGGCCCGGTTCGGCCAATGCCATGTCCTCGGCCGAGATGTGCTGGTAGCGCACTTCCACGCCGGATTCAAGGCTGTGCAGGTCGGCGACCTTCAATGCTTTTTCCGACAGGTCGATGCCGGTGACAACTGCGCCTTTTTTTGCCATCGACTCGGACAGCACGCCGCCACCGCAGCCGATGTCGATCACTTTTTTGCCGGCCAGCGGCACGCGCGCATTGATCCATTCAAGGCGCAGCGGATTGATTTCGTGCAGCGGACGAAACTCGGAGGTGGGATCCCACCAGCGGTGTGCAAGTTCGCTGAATTTATTGATCTCGAGGGGGTCGGCATTGGTAGTCATAGGACGGAATAATAGCGGGAAATGCTGGGGAGGGACAGACTGGAGAATTGCAGTTGGAAACATCGGCGCTTTTCCCATTGTGCAGGCGAAAAAAAACCTTGCCGAAGCAAGGTTTTTTTGGGAGCGAAGCGATTACTGGTTGCCAGCTTTCGTGCCCACGACTTCGATTTCAACGCGGCGGTTTTTAGCGCGGCCGGCTTCGGTTTTGTTGTCGGCGACTGGCTGCTTCTCGCCCTTGCCTTCGGTGTAGATGCGGCTCGACTCAACGCCCTTGCTCTGCAGGTAAGCCTTGACGGCTTCAGCGCGGCGCACCGACAGCTTCTGGTTGTAGGCATCGGTGCCGACCGAGTCGGTGTGACCGACGGCGATGATGACTTCCAGGTTGATGTTGCCGAGTTTCGACGTCAGGTCGTCCAGCGCCGATTTGCCGGCAGGCTTCAGCACTGCCTTGTCGAAGTCGAAGAATGCGTCGGCTGCGTAGCTGACTTTTTCCGAGCTTGGCACTGGCGCGACGACAGCGACGGGTGCATCAGCTGGCGCTTCGACCACGGCTGGTGGCGGTGGCGCGACGCACTTGCCGTTTTCCAGCTTCTCTGGCTCGACGCACAGTGGCGCGTCGCAACCCGGGACCGCGTCGGCAGGGGTCCAGTAGCCAGTGCGCCAGCACAGGCCGTATGGATCACGCACGATCACGCCGCGGGCATCTTGCACGTAGGCGCTGTAGGGCGTCTTTGCCATGACAGGCACATCTGCTGGCGCGTAGGGCGGGCTGCTTTGCGCGTAGGCTGAGCCGGTCATCGCGGCCGTGGCTGCGAGCATGAGGGTGGCCAGTTTAGTCATTTATTCTTTTCCTTTCGGGTGATATCCAGGCGAAACGTTCGCGCCTGGGTGATGTCGTTTTAATAATAACTTAAAAAGACATCCGCCAAGCAAGTTCATTTCACAATATGAAACAAGCAATTTACGTCTCAACCATTTTGACACACGGCCTATTTCAGAATGATGACAGGAGGGTAAAAGACAAAGCAAACGGAATGCCATGTTGTTTGTGCGCAACAATATGGTGACAAAATAGCCGGGAGCTTGACAAAGTTTGCAAAAAGTCACGGCAGCTCACTGAGGCCTGGGGAGAGCAATTCCGCAGTTGCCAGGGGGACCATGGTAAAATCGTGCGCTTGAACTTCAACATCCCAGCCTGAAAGCAGTCGACCAGACAATGGATCAATTCGCAAAAGAAACAGTCCCGATTTCACTCGAAGAAGAGATGCGCAAGAGCTACCTCGATTACGCCATGAGCGTGATCGTGGGACGCGCTTTGCCGGATGTCCGCGATGGCCTGAAGCCGGTGCACCGGCGCGTGCTGTTTGCCATGCACGAAATGAACAACGTCTGGAACCGGCCTTTCCTGAAATGCGCCCGCGTGGTCGGCGAGACCATGGGTAAATTCCACCCGCACGGTGACGCGTCGATCTACGACACGCTGGTGCGCATGGCCCAGGATTTTTCGCTGCGCTACACGCTGGTCGATGGCCAGGGCAACTTCGGTTCCGTCGATGGCGACAGCGCCGCGGCGATGCGTTACACCGAGTGCCGCCTCGACAAGATCGCCGGTGAAATCCTCGCCGACATCGATAAGGACACGGTCGACTTCCAGCCCAACTACGACGGCAAGGAAAAAGAGCCGACCGTCCTGCCAACCCGCATTCCCAACCTGCTGATCAACGGTTCATCCGGCATCGCGGTGGGCATGGCCACGAACATTCCGCCGCACAATCTCGGCGAAGTGATTGCCGGCGCGATGCACGTGCTGCACAACCCCGACTGCACGATCGACGAACTGATCGAACTGATCCCGGCGCCGGACTTCCCGACTGCCGGTATCATCTACGGCGTTTCCGGTGTGCGCGACGGCTATCGCACCGGCCGCGGGCGCGTGGTGATGCGCGCCAAGACCCACTTCGAAGAATATGGCAAGGACGGCGGACGCATCGCGATCATCGTCGACGAACTGCCGTACCAGGTGAACAAGAAGTCGCTGCTCGAGCGCATCGCTGAAAACGTTCGCGACAAGAAGCTCGAAGGCATTTCCGACATCCGCGACGAGTCCGACAAATCGGGCATGCGCGTCGTCATTGAACTGAAGCGCGGCGAAGTGCCGGAAGTAGTGCTCAACAACCTGTACAAGCAGACGCAGCTGCAGGACACGTTCGGCATGAACATGGTGGCGCTGGTCGATGGCCAGCCGCGCCTGCTGAACTTGAAGCAGATGCTCGAATGCTTCCTGTCGCACCGCCGCGAAGTAGTCACGCGCCGCACCGTGTTCGAACTGCGCAAGGCGCGCGAACGCGGCCACATGCTCGAAGGCCTGGCGGTTGCCCTGGCCAACATCGACGACTTCATCGCCATCATCAAGGCGGCCCCGTCGCCACCGGTCGCGAAGACCGAGCTGATGGCGCGCTCGTGGGATTCGTCGCTGGTACGCGAGATGCTGCAGCGTACCGCGGAAACCGGCGCCGGTGGCATCGAGGCATTCCGTCCCGAGCACCTGCCGAAGCATTACGGCCTGCAGCCTGACGGCATGTACAAGCTGTCCGACGACCAGACGCAAGAGATCCTGCAGATGCGCCTCCAGCGCCTGACCGGTCTCGAGCAGGACAAGATTGTCAACGAGTACAAAGACATCATGGCGCACATCGCCGACCTGCTCGACATCCTGGCCAAGCCGGAACGCGTGACGGTCATCATCGTCGACGAGATGACGGCGATCCGCAACGAATACGGCGATCCGGTGAAGGACGCGCGCCGTTCGACCATCGTCCAGAATGCCAGCGACCTCGAAACGGAAGATTTGATCACGCCGCAGGACATGGTCGTGACGCTGTCGCACACCGGCTACATGAAGTCGCAGCCGATCTCCGAATACCGCGCGCAAAAACGCGGCGGGCGCGGCAAGCAGGCCATGGCGACGAAAGAGGAAGACTGGATCGACCAGCTGTTCATCGCGAACACGCATGATTACATCCTGTGTTTCTCCGACCGCGGCCGCATGTACTGGCTGAAGGTATGGGAGGTGCCGCAGGGTTCGCGCAATTCGCGCGGCAAACCGATCGTCAACATGTTCCCGCTGCAGGACAACGAGAAGATCACCGTGATCCTGCCGCTGTCGGGCGAAAACCGCACCTTCCCGGAAGATCACTATGTCTTCATGGGCACGTCGCTGGGCACCGTCAAGAAGACGCCGCTGCGCGACTTCTCGAACCCGCGCAAGGCCGGCATCATTGCGGTCGACCTGGACGAAGGCGACTTCCTGATCGGCGCCGCGCTGACGGATGGCGAGCACGATGTGATGCTGTTTGCCGACTCCGGCAAGGCCGTACGTTTTGACGAAAACGATGTGCGTCCGATGGGCCGCACCGCCCGCGGTGTGCGCGGCATGAACCTGGAAGACGGCCAGCACGTGATTGCGCTGCTGGTCGCCGAGAACGAGCAGCAGTCGGTGCTCACCGCCACGGAAAACGGCTTTGGCAAGCGTACCCCGATCACCGAGTACACGCGCCACGGCCGTGGCACGAAGGGCATGATTGCGATCCAGACCAGCGAGCGCAATGGCCGCGTGGTGGCTGCCACGCTGGTCGATGTGCAGGACGAGATCATGCTGATCACCACCGGCGGCGTGCTCATTCGCACCCGCGTGGCGGAGATCCGCGAGATGGGCCGCGCCACGCAGGGTGTCACGCTCATTGCGGTGGAAGACGGCACCAAGCTGTCCGGTTTGCAGCGAATTGTTGAAACCGACCTCGAAGACGTCGACCTGGAGCAGGCGCCGGAATAACGGTGTCCGAGTACGCAGCCCGCCTCGTGCGGGCTGCGTTGTTTTGAATGGACTCAAATGAGAGAACGCCTGTGACGCAGATTTATAACTTCTCCGCCGGTCCGGCCGTGCTGCCGAAAGAAGTCCTGCAGCAGGCTGCGGCAGAAATGCTGGACTGGCACGGTAGCGGCATGTCGGTGATGGAAATGAGTCATCGCGGCCCGGAGTTCATCTCGATCTACCGCCAGGCCGAAGCCGACCTGCGCGAACTGCTGGCGGTGCCGGCGAACTACAAGATCCTGTTTTTGCAGGGCGGCGGGCTGGGCGAGAACGCGGTCGTGCCGATGAACCTGGCCGGGCGCGTGACGCAGCCGGCCACCATCGATTTCATCCACTCGGGATCGTGGTCGGGCAAGTCCCGGGCCGAAGCGCGGCGCTATGCGAATGTGAACGTCGCGGCATCCGGCGGACCTGCGCCGTTCACGGCGGTGCCTGCCGAAGAGACGTGGCAGCTGACGCCTGGTGCGGCGTACCTGCACATCTGCACCAACGAGACCATCGACGGCGTCGAATACAATTTTGTGCCCACCAGGCAGGGTGATGTGCCCATCGTGGCCGACATGTCGTCGCATATCCTGTCGCGCGTGATCGATGTCAGCCGGTACGGCGTCATCTTCGCGGGCGCGCAGAAAAACATCGGGCCGGCTGGCCTGACGCTGGTGATCGTGCGGGAAGACTTGCTGGACCATGCGCTGCCGATCTGCCCATCGTCGTTCAACTGGCGCAATGTGGCCGATGCCGATTCGATGTTCAACACACCGCCGACGTACGCGATCTATATCGCCGGGCTGGTGTTTGCGCACCTGAAAAAGCTGGGTGGCGTGGCGGCGATGGAAGCGATCAATATTGAGAAAGCGCGGCTGCTGTATGCGGCGCTCGATGCCGACGGGTTTTACGAGAACCGCGTGGCCATTGAAAGCCGTTCGCGCATGAACGTGCCGTTTTACCTGCGCGACGATAGCCGTAACGAAGCATTCCTGGCCGGCGCAAAAGCGCGCGGCCTGCTGCAACTGAAGGGCCACAAGTCCGTTGGCGGCATGCGGGCATCGATTTATAACGCGATGCCGATCGAGGGCGTACAAGCGCTGGTCGATTATTTGAACGAGTTTGCGGGCAGGTAGTTTGCTGGCGTTGACGCTGCAATTGCTTTCCCCTTCATCCTAAAAACCGTCATCCCGGCGCAGGCCGGGACCCATGGCACGCATCAGAAATCGCACCGTGATCAACTCCGGAGGCGTGATATGGACCCCGGCCTGCGCCGGGGCGACGAGCTACCGGCGCCAACTGAAGACATGACAGACAAACTTACACCCCTGCGCGAACAGATCGACGCAATCGACAAACAAATCCTGGCCCTGCTGGCCCAGCGCGCGCACGTCGCGATGGCAGTCGGCCACGTGAAAGCGGAAACCAACGCCCCCGTGTTCCGCCCCGAACGCGAAGCGCAGGTGCTGCGCGGCGTGGCCGAGCGCAATCCCGGTCCGCTCAAGGACGGCGACCTGCAAGTCATCTTCCGCGAAATAATGTCGGCCTGCCGCGCGCTGGAAAAGCGCGTGACCGTCGCCTACCTCGGCCCCACCGGCACCTTCAGCGAGCAAGCCGTGTTCCAGCAGTTCGGCAGCTCGGTCGATGGCTTGCCGTGCGTGTCGATCGACGAAGTGTTCCGCGCCACCGAAGCCGGCACCGCGGATTTCGGCGTGGTCCCGGTGGAAAACTCGTCGGAAGGCGCCATCAACCGCACGCTCGACCTGCTGCTCACCACGACCAGCGTCATCAGCGGTGAAGTCTCGATCGCGGTGCACCACAGCCTGATGACCAAAACCGGCGGCATGGAAGGCGTCACCGCCGTGTGCGCCCATTCCCAGGCGCTGGCCCAGTGCCAGGCGTGGCTGAACCTGCACCATCCCGACCTCGAACGCCGCGCGGTCGCATCGAACGCGGAAGCGGCGCGCATGGCCAGCCAGGATCCGAGTTTAGCTGCCATTGCGAGCGAGATGGCCGGCGAGCAGTACCAGCTTGGCGTGGTCCAGGCGCACATCCAGGACGACCCGCACAACCGCACCCGTTTCGTCATCATCGGCAGCCTGCAGGCGGGCGTGTCGGGCCAGGACCGCACATCGCTGGTGCTGGCCGTGCCGAACAAGGCCGGCGCCGTGTACACGCTGCTGGCGCCACTGGCCCAGCACCGCGTATCGATGACGCGTTTTGAGTCCCGCCCGGCGCGCACCGGCACGTGGGAATATTATTTTTACGTCGATATCGAAGGCCATCAGCAGGATGCGCCAGTGGCTGCCGCGCTCGGCGAGCTGAAAGATAACGCGGCCTTTTTCAAGGTGCTCGGGTCGTACCCGGTCAGCCTTTAATTGTCTATATCATTTATACAAAACGTTTCAGGAAACTAGCTCATGTCCCCATTCGGTCCAGAATACATCCGCGCCATCGCGCCTTACCAGGCTGGCAAACCGATCGCTGAAGTCGCGCGCGAATTCGGCCTCGACGAAGCAAACATCGTCAAGCTGGCATCCAATGAAAACCCGTTTGGCGTGCCGGAGTCGAGCATCGCCGCGATGCAGGCCGCCGCTGCCGACCTTGGCCGCTATCCCGACGCCAGCGGTTTCGATTTGAAGGCTGCGCTGGCCAAGCGCTACGACGTGCCGGCCGACTGGATCACGCTCGGCAACGGCTCCAACGACATCCTCGAAATCGCCGCGCATGCGTTCGTGTCGGCCGGCCAGGCGGTCGTCTATTCGCAGTACGCATTTGCCGTGTACGCGCTCGCGACCCAGGGCGTGGGCGCCCGCGCGATCGTGGTGCCGGCGGTCGCTTACGGCCACGATCTCGACGCGATGGCGGCCGCCATCGACGCCGACACGCGCCTGGTCTTCATCGCCAATCCGAACAACCCGACCGGCACGTTCATTCCGGCCCCGCAGATCCAGGCGTTCCTGGACAAGGTGCCGGCGCACGTGGTCGTCGTGCTGGACGAGGCCTACAACGAATTCCTGCAGCCTGAAGACCAGTTCGAGTCCGCCGCGTGGGTGCGTTCGTACCCGAACCTGATCGTCTCGCGCACGTTCTCGAAAGCCTACGGCCTGGCCGGCCTGCGCGTCGGCTTCGCGATTGCGCAACCGACCGTGACCGACCTGATGAACCGCATCCGCCAGCCATTCAACGTCAATTCGATGGCGCAGGCAGCAGCCATCGCGGCGCTGACCGACACCGCGTTCCTGGAGAAGGGCGCGCGCAACAACGCGGCCGGCTACCGCCAGTTCGTCGAAGCGTTCAAAGAGATGGGACTGGAATACGTGCCGTCGCACGGCAACTTCGTGCTGGTCAAGGTAGGTGATGACGACGCCGCCGGCGCGCGCGTCAACCTGGCGTTGCTGAAACAAGGCGTCATCGTGCGCCCGGTTGGCGCGTACGGCCTGCCGCAATGGCTGCGCATTTCGATCGGCCTGCCGCAGGAAAATGCGATCTTCCTCGCCTCCTTGAGGAAGGCGCTGGCTTGATGTTCGACCGTGTCGTCATCGTTGGCGCGGGCCTGATTGGCGGCTCGTTTGCGCTGGCCTTGAAACAGGCCGGCGTGGTGCGCCAGGTTGTCGGCCTGGGACGTTCTCCCGATGCGATGGCGCGCGCCCTGGCGCTGGGCATCGTCGACGAAGTCTGCGCCACGCCGGCGGACGCCATGCGCGGCGCCAGCCTGGTCCTCATTGCCGCGCCCGTGGCGCAGACCGGCGCGATCCTCGCGTCGCTGCTGCCGCACCTGGAAGCGCAGACCATCATTACCGACGCCGGCAGCACCAAGGCGGATGTCGTGGCGGCAGCGCGCGCGGTGCTGAACGGGCGCATCGGCCAGTTCGTTCCCGGCCATCCGATTGCCGGCAGCGAAGCAAGCGGTCCCGATGCGGCCATGGTCGACCTGTACCGCGGCAAAAAAGTCGTGCTCACGCCGCTGCCTGAAAACAGTGAAAGCGATGTCGCGCAGGTTGCCTCAGCCTGGCGTGCGTGCGGCGCCATCGTGCAGCAATTGCGCCCGGAGGAGCACGACAAGGTGTTTGCAGCGGTCAGCCATTTGCCGCACCTGCTGGCATTTGCACTGGTGGACGACATCGCCACCAAACCGCATGCGGACCTGCTGTTCCGATTCGCCGCCAGTGGTTTTCGCGACTTCACGCGCATCGCCGGCTCGTCGCCGGAAATGTGGCGCGACATCAGCCTGGCCAATCAAACCGCGCTGCTCGGGGAACTCGATGCATATCTGGCACAATTGACCCGTGTACGTACGATGCTCGCTGCCGGCGACGGCGCCGGCCTTGCAGCGGTGTACGCGCATGCGCAGCAGGCCCGCACCAGCTGGATCGACGCCATCGAAACCGCAGAGTCCACACAACCAGGAACTTCATCATGACAGCCAAACACTACCCGCAGCACCTCGACCTGGCGCCCGTGATGCGCGT
>Ga0265780_10011505_pt1 | contig 10457 bp, 6 predicted proteins | sample P1T30metagenome_FD_192432 | JGI IMG/M metagenome (GOLD analysis project Ga0265780, IMG submission 192432) | Plant litter microbial communities from East Loma Ridge, Irvine, California - P1 T30 | ecosystem: Environmental > Terrestrial > Plant litter > Unclassified | place: USA: California... | reverse complement strand
ATCCACGCTTTGCACGGCGAACAAGATATGCGCAAAATGGGCGGTTTGAGAAAATATATGAAAGTAACTTATATTACTTTTTTGATTGCAACTTTAGCGATTTCTGGTATTCCAATCTTTGCTGGTTTCTTCTCAAAGGATGAAATCTTGATGGTGGCTTTCCACGAAAATAAAGCACTTTGGATCGTTGCTTCTTTGGCATCGATTATGACTGCTTTTTATATGTTTCGTTTGTTATACTTGACTTTCTTCAAAGAATTTAGAGGAACGGAAGAACAAAAACATCACTTGCATGAATCTCCAAGTTTGATCACTTTTCCATTGATTATTTTAGCAATTCTTTCAACTGTCGGAGGTTTTATCAGCTTCCCAGGAAACAGCTGGCTGAATGGCTATCTGGCGCCAATTTTTATTGGAGCAAGAGAAGAACACCATTTAGACAGCACCACTTATATGCTCATGGGAATTGCAGTTATCGGTGCTTTAATCGGAATTGGGATTGCATATTCAAATTACATCAAAAAATCTCAAGTACCCAATGAAGACAGCGAAATTACTGGCTTTGCAAAGGTTCTTTATAATAAATTTTATGTAGATGAAATTTATATGGCGGTAATCGTGAGGCCGATTTATGCTATTGCAAGCTTCTCGAAAAACTTTATCGAAACAGCCTTGTCTGGATTTGTTTTCGGATTAGGAAAAGTAACCAACATGATCGGAAGGCAAGGAAAAGTGCTTCAAAACGGAAGCGTTAGTTTTTACCTTTTTGCCTTCGTATTGGGAACCGCTTCCATCATCGCTTATTTATTTTTAGAACATTATCTTTAGACTATAATTATCACTAATGGACATATCTTTATTATTAATTATTTTATTAGTTGGAGCAATTGCTACCTTTTTATCTGGAGATAAGTGGGCTTCAAAAATAGCTTTCATTTTCAGTTTGGCCGCTTTTGGCGCTTCTATCTATTTGCTTGACTTGTATAACAACGCCCAAAATATTGGATTTTTTAGGCAATGGATAACAGCGCCAAGAATTTCACTTGCTTTTGCTGTTGATGGTCTTTCAATGGCTTTGATCTTGCTGACTACCTCCTTAACACCACTGATTATCTTTGCCTCTTTTGGAAATTCTTACGCCAAATCTAAAAACTTCTATGCCTTGGTTCTGTTTATGGTTTTTGCCATGATCGGAACTTTTGTAAGCGCTGACGGTTTCGTTTATTATATATTCTGGGAACTTTCCTTAATTCCAATCTACTTTATTGCCTTGATCTGGGGAAATGGAAATCCGCAGAGCCGAAGAAAAGCTGTAGTGAAATTTTTCATCTATACCTTTGCTGGTTCTTTGTTCATGCTGGTTTCTTTTATCTATTTGTATTTAAAATCTGGCAGTTTCTTATTAGGAGATTTGGTAAAAGCACAATTGACTTCTCAAGAGCAATTTTGGATTTTCTTAGGATTCTTTTTGGCGTATGCCATCAAAATTCCGCTGATCCCTTTTCATACCTGGCAGGCAAAAGTATACCAAAAAGCACCTACTGTGGGAACGATGCTTTTATCTGGAATCATGCTGAAAATGGCACTTTATAGCATTATCAGATGGCAGTTGCCAATTACTCCAAAAGCAGCTAAAGAATATATGATTTATTTGATCATCTTGAGCGTTGCCGGCGTAATTTATGGATCAATCATCGCTTTGAAACAAAAAGACCTCAAAAAATTATTGGCCTATTCATCTTTGGCGCACGTCGGATTAATTGCTGCAGGAACTTATACGCTGACCTTAGACGGACTTCGTGGTGCGGTTTTGCAAATGCTGGCGCACGGTTTTGGTGTTGTCGGTTTGTTCTTTGCCGCAGAAATTATTTCTAGAAGATACAACACCGGGAAAATTTCAGAAATGGGAGGCATCAGAATCCAGTCGCCAAAATTTGCTTCGATGTTTATGATTCTTGTATTGGCTTCTGTAGCCTTGCCTGGAACTTTTAACTTCGTAGGAGAATTTGAATTGCTGTACAGCTTGTCGCAAAGAAGCGTAACAATTGCCATATTTGGAGGAACGACGATTATTTTAGGCGCATTTTATATGTTGAGAATGTTCCAAAAAGTAATGCTTGGCGATAAAAACGAAAAGCTTTTTGCAGATGTTACGGCAAACGAAGGAATTGTAATGGTGATCATCATCGGCGTTCTTTTATTCTTTGGTCTGTATCCAAAGCCAATTGTAGACTTGATCACGCCGAGCCTGCAAGACATCTTACTACTTATAAACAGAAATTAATTAGCCCGATATAAAATGTATACATTAATAGCTATTGCCGGATTAGGAGTTTTATGCCTTATCGCTGAAATTTTCAACGGAAGAAAAGCCATTGTTCCAATTACAATTGTGGGCCTGCTTGCCATTTTGGGACTGACTGCCACCGGATTTAACGCAACGGCGGCGACTTACAATAATATGATCGTATTTGACAAGTTTGCCACGTCGTTCTCTTGTCTATTCATACTTCTGACAGTTTTTCTGATTGCTTTGACACCAAGCTTCCATGAAAAGCAAATCCAAAAAATCTCTGATTTCGTTTCTATAAAATTATTTTTACTGACCGGAGCCGTTGCCATGGTTGCTTTTGGAAACTTATCCATGTTCTTTCTAGGAATTGAAATATTATCGATTTCGTTATACGTTCTAGCGGCGAGCAATCGCTTGAGTTTGAAAAGTAATGAAGCGGGAATGAAATATTTTTTGATGGGCGCTTTTGCTTCCGGGTTTATTCTATTCGGAATTGCATTGATTTACGGAGCAATTGGCTCGTTTGATATGGCAGTTATCCAAGAAGCAGGAAATTCTGCCGATGTAGAAGACTGGTTTTATATCGGAGCCATCTTGTTGAGCATCGGAATGCTTTTTAAAATTGCCGCAGTGCCTTTCCATTTTTGGGCGCCTGACGTTTATGAAGGTTCGCCTGCCCTGACCACTGCTTTAATGAGCACGCTTGCAAAAGTTGTGGCAATGGCCGCTTTCTTTAAATTGGTCAGCGCAATGAACGTCAACCTTCCAGAATCATCTACAACAGCACTAATGATTATTTCAATTCTGTCAATGACAATTGGAAACATCATGGCCTTGAGACAAACCAACGTGAAACGAATGCTGGCTTTTTCAGGAATTTCCCATGCAGGATTTATGCTGATGACATTGATGGCTGTTTCGACTTCTGCCGGAGCCTTGCTTTATTACACTTCAGCTTACGCCTTAGCGGGAATTGCAGCGTTTTCAGTGGTTTTATACGTAACAAAAGACAAAGACAACGAAGATATTTTCAACTTCAACGGATTAGGAAAAACAAGCCCGCTGTTAGCCGGAATATTAACTTGCGCCTTGCTGTCAATGGCTGGAATTCCGATTTTCTCAGGATTTTTCGCCAAGGTATTTTTATTCGGACAGATGCTTGGAGCAGGCCACATCACACTGGTCATTATTGCGGTAATCAACTCGATCATCAGCGTTGGCTATTATTTTAAATTGATTTTGGCAATGTACACAAAAGAGGCAACAGAAGAAGCCACACCGGTTCCTTTCGTTTACCATGCCGTGGCCGTGGTGTCGATAGCATTAAACATAGCATTAGGACTTTATCCTTCCTTTCTTTTAGAAGCGATGCGATAAAATTTGCATACCCTTAAATTAAAGGTGCTTAATTTTTTAAGCGCCTTTTTTAATTCGCTTACCCAGACCTTCACAATTAACATCTGTTTTCAGCTGGAATATATTAATTTTGCAGTATGTATGCTTTAGTCGACTGCAATAATTTTTACGTGTCTTGCGAGCGTGTTTTCCAACCCCAATATAATGGAAAACCGGTCGTTGTCTTGTCGAATAATGACGGCTGTATCATCTCAAGAAGCGATGAAGCAAAATCCTTGGGAATTGCCATGGGAGCTCCTGAATTCAAGGTTCGGGACATGCTGATGCAGCACGATGTAAAAGTTTTTTCGTCAAATTATGCCTTGTATGGCGATTTAAGCCAGCGAACGATGAACATTTTGAAAACCTACACGCCACACGTAGAAGTGTACAGTATCGACGAAGCTTTTTTGAATTTCGACGGAATGGCCATTTCTGACTATCATGACTATGGAATACAAATTAAACAAAAACTATACAAAGGCTTGAGCATGCCCGTTTGCGTGGGATTTGCTCCCAGCAAAGCCTTGTCAAAAGTTGCCAATAAAATAGCAAGAAAATATCCGGAAAGAACGAAAGGCGTTTATGTAATCGACACGGATGAAAAGCGGATCAAAGCCTTAAAATGGACAAAAATTGAAGATGTTTGGGGGATCGGTCACCGAATGAAAAAAAAGATGATCGCCAAAAATATATTGACAGCCTATGATTTCACGGAACCCTTTTTTGAAAGCTGGATAAAAAAAGAAATGGGTGTGGTCGGACTTCGATTGCGCAAAGAATTATTGGGTGAATCAGTGTTGGGAATTGAGGAACCTGTGACTAAAAAAAGCATCGCCATCACTCGGAGCTTCCCGAAGCAGTTGTATGATTTTGATTCGTTGCGGGAGCGCGTGTCTACATTTGCTTCTGTATGTGCTGAAAAATTAAGAAAACAAGAATCTTGCTGCCATACTGTAATTGTGATGCTGGGAACGATGGAACACAAAACCAAGACCACAAAACAATCCTATCACGATTCGATTACTTTGCCTTTTGGAACTGATTCTACGCTGACGATAAATCAGGCTGCGATGCGAATCTTAGAAAAATTATACGAAGAAAATAAAGGATTGCGCTTTAAGAAAGCGGGCGTCATTGTAACGCAGCTTTCAAATACCAATGAAAAACAGCTTCATTTATTTGAACAAGAAAATCCGAAGCACCTATCTTTGATGAGAACGATTGATTCCATCAATAAAAAATTAGGCGACCGCAAAATTAAGCTGGGCACGCAAGACGGCATCACATGGAATATGAAGCAAGAACTGCTCTCGCAAAGATATACGACACGGTTAGACGAAATTTTAATTGTAAGATGCTATTAAATACAAAAAACAAAAAGCTTACTTTCTTCAAGCCTGATTTTGAAAGCGAAATAAAAATTCCTTTTGTAAATCAAGGTGTTTCTGCTGGCTTTCCATCGCCTGCGCTTGACTTTTTAGAAACCGCTATCGACTTAAATGCTACGCTGGTTGAAAATCAAGACATGACTTTTTATGTCAAGGTCGACGGACACTCCATGACTGGTGCAGGAATTGATGATAATGATCTTTTGGTTGTCGATCGAACCTTAGCACCTTTGGATAAAAAAATTGCTGTCTGCTTCATAGATGGAGAATTTACGGTCAAGCGATTGAAGCTTGAAAAAAATGGCCTGTATCTGATGCCTGAAAATCCAAATTATGAGCCCATTTTTATTTCCGAAGAAAACAATTTTATGATTTGGGGAATCGTGACCTACGTCATCAAGAAAATATAGAGCAAAAAAAACTGGAATCGATTTGAATCGATTCCAGTTAAAAATTTTGAGACTTATTTAGCCGGGCTATTTTTTTATAATAATAAACTCGCTTCTGCGGTTCAGCTGGTGGTCTGCTTCTGAACAGAAAACATCGTCAGAACATCCGTTGATCAGCTGGGTTTCTCCATAGCCTTTTCCTGTCAGCCTGTTTTTAGCAATTCCTTCTTTTACCATCCATGCTACAGTAGCTTTTGCTCTTCTGTCTGAAAGCGCCTCGTTGTATTTGTGTGTCTGGCGGCTGTCAGTATGGGAACGTACATCTACTTTCATTGTTGGATTTGCCTTCATTACCTCGACGATTTTTGCAAGTTCAATTGCAGCATCCGGACGAATGAAAGATTTATCTAAATCGAAGTAAATAATGATGTTGCCCAAAACTTTGGCGATATCAATTCCTTCTTCTATTTTCGTGATGCTTTTTTCTAAGGCGATTGGCAGGTCTGTTTTTCCAGATTTCTCAGATAAAGTGACCCTTGACTCTTTGGTTAGGTAGTTCTCTTTTTCCGCTCTCACAGAATATGTTTTACCACATTCCACTTCCTCAAATACATAGACGCCTTTGGAATCAGTAGAAATGCTTCTTATAAATTTCATGTCCTTATCATAAAGCGAAACTTTTGCTTCTGGAAGAGCTTCCCCAGTCAAAATATCGGTTACTATACCAGTTAGAAGCTGTTCGCATCTTATCTCCTTAAATTTATATATATCGTCATATCCCTGACCCTCCTCTCGATTAGATGAAAAATATCCCATCTTAGACTTTGCGTTGACAACAAATGCGAAATCATCCATCGGCCCATTCACGGGAGCACCAATATTCTGCGGCTCGCTAAAAGTTCCTTCCGTAATTTCTGATACGAAAACATCCAGTCCCCCCAATCCCATGTGACCGTCGGAAGAAAAATATAGTTTGCTGTCCTCAGACACGAACGGAAAAGTCTCTTTTCCTTCAGTATTTATCGTCTTTCCAAGATTTTCAGGCGTGCCGAAAGTACCGTCTGGATTAATCGCAACTCTAAAGATATCAGACTGCCCGAGCGTTCCAGGCATATCTGACGCAAAATAAAGCGTCTTCTGATCGAGGCTCAATGCCGGATGTGCCACACTATACTGGTCACTATTGAACGGTAGCTCAACCACATCCTGCCATTTTCCATCTTTCAGCGTCGCTTTGTAAATTTTCAAGAGCGTCACTTTGTCGCCATCCTTACCTTTCTTTCCGTTATTGTAATTATTACGGGTGAAGTACATTGTCATTCCATCCTTGGTAAATGCCGGAGTTGCCTCATTGAATTTAGTATCTATAGCATTCGAAAACTCCTCTGGATTGGCAAGGTTTCCTTCGGCATCGGCTTTCGCGATAAATAATTTCGTAAATGGCTGGTTTGTCCATTTTTGAATCTTCTGCACGTTGCCTTTAAGCTGCCTGTTACTGGCAAAGACCAAATCATTACCCAAAAAAGCGGCTCCATAGTCAGAGTTTGCTGAATTTATCGCCAAAGTATCTAGTACATATCTTCCTGAATTTTCCTTGATGGCATTTAGATAGTCTTTTTCATCCTTGTACTGAACAGCTCGGAGGTCGGTGCCATCCTTTTTGCTGAACTGGTCTAGCATCTGATTTGCTTTCTCATAATCGCCCACAGATTTTAAGGTCTGGGAGTAGCGGAAATAATATTCAGATTCTACCGGTTCATTCATTGCAAAAAGTTCAGTGTACCATTTATTTGCCTTGTCTAATTCTCCGTTAAAATAATAGGCGTTTCCTAATTTCTGGAAGACATCTGCCGATTTATATCCTTTTTCGGCTACTGCCTCATAGGTTTTAATCGCATCAATATAGGCATATTGTTCATAGAGCTTGTCGCCCTTTTGAACTTTAGCTTTCTGTGAATAGCTATTGAAAGCGATACAAAAAACAGCTATTGATAAAAGTATTTTTTTCATAAAATTGTCTTTTTTAGAAGAATCTTGGTGTAGTTATGCGATCATACTTTGTAAATATTTCAAAACGAAGAAATATCTCGTGAGATCCCGAATTATAATTAGCCAGCTTCGTAGTTTCAGCATCATAAGCATAACCTACAAAAAGGCCTTCTGTAATCTGGAAACCGACCATTCCACTAAATGCGGCGCTCCAACGGTATGCTGCACCAACGGTTACGATATCATTAATCAAGAAATTAGCAGAAAGGTCAGCTTGCAACGGTGCTCCTTGAACCATCTTTGCCAATACAGACGGTTTGAATTTGAGCGTAGGGCTCAAGTCAAAGACATGGCCGGCGATCAAATAATAATGCATCCGTTCTCTTGCAGTGGCATACAATCCATCGTCTTTGTAGTGTTTTGTTTCTAAAAAATTTGGCACCGATAGCCCTACATAAGTATTCTCTGAATGCAGATAGACTCCCGCTCCAATATTTGGTGAAAATTTATTCTCAATGCTATTCTGAAATAAAGGATCAGCAGGATCATAAATTTTTAGCTTGGTATAGTCAACGTTCAAAAGATTAGCCGTGGCTTTTAATCCAAAAGATAGCTTGTAAGTATCTGATGCTTGAACCGTGTAAGAGAAATCTCCAGAAATGCTGTTTTCATCAGAAGGTCCGATTCGATCGTTTATAAAGGAAAGTCCCAGGCCTACATTGCTGTCGCCAATTGGTGAATGCGCTGCAAAAGTATTTGTTGTTGGAGCCCCATCAAGTCCCACCCATTGTGTTCTATGCAAACCAAATATGCTCAACGCATTGCGCTGTCCAGCATACGCCGGATTAATGTTGGCCGTATTGTACATATATTGTGTGAACTGTGAATCTTGCTGCGCGAAACCTCCCGTTGTGGATAGTAATCCCGCCATGCATACTGCTAGCGGGAATAATCTTGATCTTATTTTGTTGTATATTTTCATCTCTTTCTTATTTGCCATTAATGTATAAATAGCCCGATTTTTCTATAGTCCTCGATGTATTTCCGTTTTGATATTCATAACTTAATACATAGAAATAAGTTCCAGTTGGCAGCTGGCTGTCTCTTGAAACAGTAGCACGTCCATCAGAATATCCTCTGAAAACTTTATCAACATTATTATAGCCTCTGGTTTCAAAAACACTAACTCCCCATCTGTTAAATATTTCAACTCTATTATTAGGGTAGCAGTCAATACCGTCTAGCAAGAAGATATCATTTGAACCATCATTATTCGGCGACAAGGCATTATAAACTATAACAGGACAAGCGACTTGAATTGTCTGAGTGTGCGAATTTTCATTTCCACAATCATCTGCGGCAGTCCAAGTTCTTACCAGCAAGTATTTAAAACTACAGTCTCCTGCATTTTCAGTCTCAGTATAAGTTACCGATGCTGTCCCACAATTGTCAAGAGCCGTCAATGTTGGTGCTTCTGGAATCTTATCACATTCAGCAAAGCTGTCTTGAGGAAGATCTTCTACAAATACAGGTGCTGTTGTATCCTCAACTGTAATAGTCTGGGTATGCACGGTCGTATTTCCACAATCGTCTGTTGCTGTCCAGGTTCTTATAATTTCATAATTTCCGATACAATTTCCATTTACAATCTGCTCATTAAATGCTACAGCAGGAGTACTGCAATTATCAAGTGCCGTTAAAGTTTCTCTTAAAGGAATATCACTATCACAGGCAATTACGATATTATTTGGCAATACTTCTACAAATGTAGGAGATGTTGTGTCTTGAACAACAATGGTTTGAACATAAGTTGTCGTCAAGCCGCAAAGGTCAGTTGCAATCCAAGTTCTTGTCAAGGTATAATTCCCAGAGCAAGTTCCTGCAGCAGAAGTTTCAGAATAAGAAACTGTTGCTGTTCCGCAATTGTCAGTCGCAGTCAATATCGCAGCAGTCGGAACCGCTGAACATTCTGCTGTCACGTTTGACGGAAGCGTTTCCACAAATACCGGAGCTGTCGTGTCTTGAACTGTTATTGTCTGAACGTGCGTTGTCGTCAAGCCGCAAAGGTCTGTCGCAATCCAAGTTCTTGTCAGGGTATAATTCCCAGAGCAAGTTCCCGCAGCAGCAGTTTCAGAATAAGAAACCGTTGCTGTTCCGCAATTGTCAGTCGCAGTCAATATCGCAGCAGTCGGAACCGCTGAACATTCTGCTGTCACGTTTGCCGGAAGCGTTTCCACAAATACCGGAGCTGTCGTGTCTTGAACTGTTATTGTCTGAACGTGCGTTGTGGTCAAGCCGCAAAGGTCTGTCGCAATCCAAGTTCTTGTCAAGGTATAATTCCCAGAGCAAGTTCCCGCAGCAGAAGTTTCAGAATAAGAAACCGTTGCTGTTCCGCAATTGTCAGTAGCAGTCAATATCGCAGCAGTCGGAACCGCTGAACATTCTGCTGTCACGTTTGCTGGAAGCGATTCCACAAATACCGGAGCTGTCGTGTCTTGAACAGTAATTGTTTGAACGTGTGTAATCTGATTTCCAGCGCTATCAGTGGCGGTCCAAGTATTAACGATTGTGTAAGTTCCAGCACATTGGCCAGGATTTATACTTTGATTATGACTTATTGTTACTGCACTACATGAATCAGTTGCCGTCAATACCGGGATTACCGGAACAGCGTCACAGCTGACAGTTGCATTTCCTGGTAAAGCGGAAGTCCAAACTGGTAAAGTTGTATCTACCACATTTATCGTTACGGTAGCTTGGTCACATGTATTTAAACTGCTAACACTGCATATCTGATAGGTAAAAGTATACGCTCCAGCTGGAATGCCACTTGTTACATTTATATTACCATTAGCATCAATAGCAATATTTGGATTAGTTCCTGATATAATAGATACAGTAACCTGACTCGCAGGATTTGCATTTACAGGATTTGCTCCATAGGTATCATTTGTTAAAATGTTTCCAGCGGTACTTGACACATTACATGCTACGCTATTG
>Ga0265780_10011504_pt1 | contig 10457 bp, 5 predicted proteins | sample P1T30metagenome_FD_192432 | JGI IMG/M metagenome (GOLD analysis project Ga0265780, IMG submission 192432) | Plant litter microbial communities from East Loma Ridge, Irvine, California - P1 T30 | ecosystem: Environmental > Terrestrial > Plant litter > Unclassified | place: USA: California... | reverse complement strand
ACGGGGCATGGCAACCGCTCCCCGCGATACCGGTGGCAGCGGCCGGTTTTGCCGATGACGACGCCCTGATCCCGTTCGACGCCCGCTCGCACCGTGCCTACCGGATTCTTGCAGAGTACTTTGCCTTTCCAGAGAAGTTCAATTTCGTCGATATCGACCTGGCCGCACTGCGCGCGCGCTTGCCCGCAGAGTGCGCCCGCTTCACGCTGCACCTTGGGCTGGCAGGCGTAGCGCCGGGGTCAAGCCAGGCAAGGATGCTCGGCGGCCTGTCGGCACGAAGCCTGCTCCCTGGCTGCACGCCGGTCGTCAATCTGTTCAGGCAGCCGGGCGTCCCGATCGACTACAGCCAGCAGACGGCCGAGTATTCGGTGCTGGCGCATCCCGCTCATGCGTCGGCGTACGAAGTCTATTCGGTCGACCGGGTCCATATGGTGCGGCAGCAGGGCAAGGACATCGTGCCGGTCGAATTCCGTTCCTTCTATGCGCTGCGCCATGGCGAGAGCGATGCACGCAAGGGGCGCTACTGGATACTGCGCCATGACGACACGCTGGCCGCCACCAGTCCGGGGCACGAAAAAGTCATCTCGCTCGTCGATGCCGACGGCGGGCCGCTCACGGTCGAAAGAGCAACGCTGTCGATCGACCTCACCTGCACCAACCGGGACCTGCCCTGCCTGTTGAAAGCCGGCTCGGCCGGCGGCGACCTTTCCGTACCAGGCGTAACTGAAGGCACGGCGATCCGTTTTCTGCGCCGGCCCACACGCCCCCATCGCCTGGCAAACGGCCGGGGCGCGCACTGGCGCCTGATCTCGCACCTGACCCTCAACCATCACTCGCTCGCCATGGAAGGCGCGGACGGCTTGCGCGAAATGCTGGCCCTGTACGACTTCACCGGCTCGGCGGTCTCGCAGCGGCAGATCGCAGGCATTGTCGGGCTGGAGCATATGGAGACCACCGCGTGGTTGCGGCACAAGCGCGGCTCGTCGCTGGCGCATGGGACGGAGGTACGCCTGACGATTGACGAAGAGGCTTTTGTCGGCGCCGGTCTGCACCTGTTCGTGCAAGTCATCGACCAGTTCTTCGCACTCTACGTCCAGATGAACAGTTTTATCGAGCTCGTGATCCTGTCACACCAGTCCGGAGAGGAGCTGTTCCGATGCAAACCGAGAAGTGGCAGCATGCCACTGTCCTGACCGAGCACCTGCGCGCGGCGCCCTACCGGTACCGGTTCGCACAACTGCTGAACCTCCTGGTGCGGATGCTGCGCCAGCAAGGCATCCCGTATCCTCAGGCGTTCAGCCAGGTGCTGCGCTTCCGTAACAGCCTGTCGCTGGCTTTTCCGGCAAGCGAGATCGAGGGCGTGCAGGTCGACGCCACCGATGGTGCCGACACGCCGCGCATTCACATCACGCCAAGCTTCATCGGCATGCTCGGCGCGAGCGGCACTTTGCCCCTGCACGACACCGAGCGCGCGGCAGCAAGGACGAACCTGGGCGCGGACGAGGGCTGGCGGCCATTCGTCGATTTGTTATCCAATCGGGTCATCGGCCTGTTCTATGAGGCTTGGGGAAAGTACCGCGTCGAACACAGTTTGAACACGCGAGGCCAGGATGACCTGCTTCCGCTTCTGAGCGCACTGGGTGGTCTGCGGCCGGCCAGCTTCGGGCCGGCCAGGTCCTACGCGTCGGTTCCGACGGAAGTCGCCGGCTACTATGCCGGCTTGCTCAGGACACGTCCGGTCTCCGCCTCGACCGTGGAGCGAGTGCTGGGCGAGTATTTCGGCGTTCCTGTCCGTATCGAGGAATTCGTCGGCGCCTGGGATCCGATACCCGAGAAGATCCGCAGCACGCTGGGCGTCACCGATCCTACCCTCGGCTTCGGCGCTGCCCTGGGCGCCCGCACATGGCGCAACGACTTGCGGGTTCGTCTGCATATCGGTCCGCTGGACGAGGAGACGGCAAAGGCTTTCCTGCCGAATGGCCGGTTTCACGCCGCGTTGAAGGAGATGGTCAGTCTGTTTGCGGTGCCTTCGGTGCAGTACGAACTCAGGCTTTTGCTGGACACCCCGTGCCTCAAGCCCTTGACCCTGACGACCAGAGAGCCGGATCGCAAGCGCCTCGGTTTGAATTCCTTCCTGACCGTCTGTGAGGGCAAGGCGAGCCGGCCCGATATACGCTCCGTCCTTCGACTGACGGCAGCGAAGGGCCCGACAGCACAACGGGATCGCGCCGCACGGGCGCCGGCAGTCCGGCGGTAGCCCAATTCGCCTACGAAGCAACCTCGCTCGCAGGATGTTGTGTACTGCCGGCACGATACGGCTTCGGCACCGGAATCTCGCCCTGCAGCTGTGCGGCATGGATCAGCATGGGCGCGACGAATATCATCTTGCGTTCGCGTTTCCCGGCTCCGCAAGCTTGCATCCGGAAGTGCCCTCGGCGCCAATGCGGCGCCACAGTATTGCTTCCTACATGGGCGGCGCTTTCCTGGGGTAGGTCATCCGGGCCAACCCGGATACCGTTGTAGAGGGACTCGGCGCGTTGAAGCAATCGTGCTCGCTTCTTGACCCCGAGTCCAGCAATGCGCCGCATCGCTTCATCGTATTCATGATGTTCGATGCTGCGTGCCTGCCTGAGTGCCATATAAAGGAAGACCTTGACCACATAGCTCACCGCCGCGTACATAGGCTTGTAGAAGGTCTCGATTGACCGCCCCTTCGCCGTATCGAGAACCCGATCGAGCCATTCGCCCAAGGGTTTGTCGTCACGCTTCGTATCCCCCAGCAGGGCGACCTGGCCGCTGAAGCAGTCCTGGCGCTGGTTAATGAAAATGAGCTCGAGTGTCCACTGGATTCCATCACCGTAGCGGCTTGATGGCGGCGTGAAAAAGCAGAACACGCCGTCGAACAGACGGTCCGGCAAATCCGAATCCGGAGCCTTCAGGTGACGAGCAGCCTCCGGACCGAACTTGAGATATTGTGCAGAATAAGGAGGCGCAACCATCTTCATCGGCAGGTCCAGGTCCATGTCGGAATTGAGCAGCAAGGTCTCGAGCGCCGGTGTCGCTTCGATGATGGCCCCCTTCTGCAGTTCGTACTTCAGGTTCGCGCTGATCGATATGGCCTGCATCCGCGCGTCGACCTGGGCACGCGCTTCGGCCTCCATGCTGCCATGCTTACCCGCACGCATGTCATTAAGCTGTTGCTGGATTTCCTGGCGGATGGTCCAGCACGTCGCCTCCGGGTCCGCCCACCGCGTCCATTCCTGGCCGCTGCCGAGTGCTTGCTTCCAGGCGTCGAATGCACCCTGGTTCCGGAACTGGACCGGATACGGCCGGCCATGGAGCTTGCTGACGCGGCTCCTCTTCAAGGCCGGGCCGACTTCGATGCGCTCCACAGTGATCGCACCCGCGTTCCCGCTGCTTGCGGACCCGAGGACGACGTCCCGCCCCATAGATCTTCCGGTGGATACGTATTTGCGCATGCTCTCTCTCCTTGTTTTGCGCTGCTTGCTGGCAATCAAAGGAAAAATGTAGAACTCGCCAGTCGGTTCATCTTGAGATCAATCAAGCTGAGCAACATCAGCGCATGCGATGGGTATTCGTCGTCCTGCTGCTACCCATCAGGACAACAGCACACTTCGGTTATTGCTTTATATCAAAGTTGCCTGAGAGCTGTTCGTTACCTTAACCGATGGTAAATCTGATACCTGATAACCCATCGGAGGCAACACATGGACGGAAGCCAAGCGATCACGGCAGGAGCTGCGCTGTCGGCGTTCAGTCTCGATGCGCAGCACGACCGCCTAATGCGCCTGGAATTCCCCCTCGACGACGGACCGGATCGCATCCTCCTACCGAACCGACTCAAGGCGCACGAGGAAGTCTCGCGATGCTTTCGCTTCGAGGTCGAACTCCTATCGGACGACGCGCGCATTCCCCTGAAGGCAATGATGGCGAAGATGGTCACGATCTCGCTCGTACGCGAAGACGGCTCGCTGCGCTACTTCAACGGCTATGTCACCGAATTTCGTTTTCTTCGCGCTGATGGCGGCTTCGCGCTCTACCACATGGTCCTGGAACCCTGGCTGGCCTTCGCCAAGCTGCGCAAAGACAACCGGTCATTCCTTGGCAAGAGCGTCATCGAAATCACCGAGCTCACCTTTGCCCAGTATCGCCAGGCCGACTGGAATCCGGTCATTGTCGGCGAGTATCCGCGCCTGACCTGCGCAAACCAGTATGACGAGACCGACTACAACCACCTGCACCGCCGCTGGGAAGAGCTCGGGCTGCACTACTGGTACGAGCACCAGGCCGACGGGCACACGCTCTGGCTCAGTGACCGAAGCACACTCGCGCAATCCATCGACTCGACCGGCATCGACGATTCCGGCGAAATACCATTCCGCGACAAGGCAGGCTCGCTCGAAGACGACGGCATCCGAGAATGGAGTCCCATGCGTCGCCTTGGCTCAGGCCAGACGACGCTGGCCAGCTTCGACTACAAAAACCCGGTCGCGCAACGGGCGAGCGGCGAGTCCCTGAACAACCAAGGCGACGTCTATCCGTACGAAATCTATGAAGACACGGGCTCGTACGGTTTCCGTACCCATGACGACGGCGAACGCCTTGCGCAGCAGCGCATGGGCGAGCACGACGCGAACACGCAAACCTTCGAAGCGCGCGGCAACGATCGCACTGCCCAGCCCGGCCGGTGCTTCAAGCTCGCCGACCACTTCAGCGCCGAGCTGCGCGTGCCCAAGCGCGGCGAGCCTGCCCAAGCCAGTATCCGTGATCGCGACTACCTGATCTTGAGCGTCGATCACGAGGCCAGCAACAACTACCAGGCCGGCCCGGGCGCGCCATCGAACTACGAGAACAGCTTCCGCTGCGCGCGCAGGGACGTTCAGTGGCGCCCGGGTCGTCACTACAACAGCCAGCCCTGCACCTACCCCGGCATCCAGACCGCCACCGTGGTCGGGCCGGCCGGTGCCGAGATCCATACCGACGGCTACGGGCGGGTCAAGATCCAGTACCACTGGGACCGGCTGGGCAAGCGTGACGAGAACAGTTCGCCATGGGTGCGCGTGATGTCGCCGGGCGCCGGCGTCGAGTTCGGGCATATTCGCCTGCCGCGGGTTGGCGAGGAAGTGGGCGTGGTCTTCGTCAACGGGAACATCGACCACCCGCTGATTCTTGGGGCGCTGTACAACTCCACGCACATGCCGCCGTGGCAGCTGCCGGAGCAACAGGCCCTGAGCGGTCTGCGCAGCCGCGAGCTGCAGGCGGGCGAAGCGAGTGGGCGTGGCAATCACTTGGTGCTGGACGATACCCCGGGCAAAATCCAGGCACAGCTGAAGAGCGATCATCAGTGCAGTCAGCTGTCGCTTGGACATATTACGCGCGTCGAGGACACGTCCGGCCGAACGGATCCTCGCGGCGAAGGATGGGAGCTGGCTACCAATGCCTGGGGTGTGGCCCGTGCTGGCCAAGGCATGCTTATAACGACGGAAACACGGCCGAACGCCGCTTCCCATATCAAGGATATGGGCGAAACGATTAAGCGGCTGTCAACGGCAGCGGACCTGCAGGAGCAACTCGTCGGGTTAGCACAGCACTACGGCGCGCAGGAGAAGCAAGAACTTCAGCAAGAGGATACGGTTAACGACCTTAAATCCCAGAGCCAAGGCATCCAGGGATGCGGCACAGGAAAGTTTAAAGAATTGGCCGAACCACATCTGGTCGTCGCCAGTCCGGCAGGTATCGAGCTGAGCTCTGCACAGTCCACTCACATCGCCAGCATTCGTCATACCGCCATTACCAGTGGCAAAAGTCTATCTATCGCCAGCACTGAAGGATTATTCGCGAGCATTGGCAAGACATTCCGTTTATTCGTGCATAAGGCTGGGATGAAACTGATCGCCGCTGGTGGCAAGGTCTCAGTGCAGGCGCAGGACGATGACGTCGAGGTTATCGCCAACAAGGTACTTGCGCTTTTGAGCGAGTCGGACTGGGTGACGATCAGGGGCAAGAAAGGGGTGAGGCTGCAGGGCGCCAATCACATGGTTGAGATTAGCGATCAAACGCAGTTCTTCACTTCATCGCCTGTTCTTTTCCACGGCAATCTTGAGACCTTGCCTTCGAAAAGTGTCGCTGTTGCGCCTGACCAGAAAAGACAAGCTATCACGATCGCGCCCATCACCACTGTAGAAACCGATCGCCACCTTGAAAGCTCCTTTGCATTTAATCAGATCGAGCAGGTCGCAAAAAACTTTACACACGCCGAATTCGTCATGCTTTTGGCCCCCATATTTGGCTACGACATCCCTGCAGAAACCTATATCAAGCTGTACCAAGGACTGAAAAATGGCTCACTCAAACAACCGATCATAAAGGTAATGAAGAGTTGCCATTATCCGGCCTCATTTGACAACGAAACACGTGAGATTTTGGTACATCAGGCGGCTGCTGATCGCGCTGCAGCAGGCAACGACGACGCATGGGAACTATTGACCGCATTGATGCATGAGTTTGGCCACTATGTTGATTTAGTGCTACGCAGCGATTTGGCCGAGAAAAATCCGGATGGCACTTCTACACTTGCGTCAGATGCAGAAGGCGATGAGGGTGCGAAATTTGCCTACAACATTGCTTTTTTTGATTTTTGCAACAGCAGCGCAACGCCATATGCAAGTTATCGCTCCCCCACCTTTAACGGCGAACTTAAAGTCGATTACCACGCGGTACAGCAAGCCATACAAAAATCCCAAAATGAAGATGCACAGCGTAACGAAGGCAAGGATGGCAACGTTGAATTTTTTGGCGCAGGCATGGGCGAACATAATGCAGATCGACCAAGCTCATCATTCGGCCATCAATCGATCGAGAGCGCTTTACTTAGAGCGTCTAAAAGATTTGGCGGAAAAGATATACTTAATCAAATTTATTTCGGCAATTGGTTGCGCGACTACTCCCAACTACTCGATCCTTCTATCGTTCGAAAGCCTGAAGCGTCTAGAAACTTTCCCACAGCTTTTTCTCGCCAAGAGCTAACCGAGCTAGTAGACATTTTTGCAGAACTTGAATTTATAAAGAATCCAGAGGACAAGCCTATATTCAAAGTAACTCCTTCCATATTGGGAGTATACCGACCTGTAGAGCATATTGACAATCCAACCAACAATTCTCCTAGCGCGCCCGACCCGCATACTATTGACAAGGATTTCCAACCAAGAGCTTCCGTTGAATATACTTCTATCGATCCAGAAACGTCTATGAAGAGGTATATAAGTTTCTCAGCCACATATATGTCCGATGAGATAAATAAGGCGCTAACCACCGGACCAAGACCAGAGGGATACAGGCACTTTGGCGCAGCACTTCATGTACTTGAAGATTATTTCGCACACAGTAATTTTGTCGAACTTAGCTTAAGAAAAGTAGGTCACGTTCATGTGCTCCCGTGGACATCACCAGCACCTGGCAAGCACAGTATTCCCGTCGTTACGGGGATGTTCGACTCTGATGACGTAATTGCTAGCACGGCAGGAACTATCGCAGACATATTATTCAAGGTTGAGTGGAAATTCAAACCAACCGAATCTGGCGAGCGTACGAAATCAGATCGAATCATCCTTATATTGCTGCGCGCACATAGTGACCCGCGCATGCTGCAAGCTTATGAATATTATCTAAAGGTAAGAGACAATCTTGCAAAGATACCAGGATATAAATACGTAGGAGCAATCCCTTATTATACTGTTGGTTTGATTTCAAACATTCATAATTTCGTCTACAGCAGTTTGCTTCACCTCATTGGCAATAGCGTTGACGATCAACAAATTGCCCGAGTAGGCGACCCAAATACAAATGGATCCACAAACCCTACACATTCTCAACTAGCAAAAGATCATGACAATCATCCATTCCATACCCTAGCTGCAGAATTGGCGAAAGAAGCGGTAAAAAAAGTCGGATCAGCCATTGCAGCCCACTGGTGGGAAGGAGACACAACAGCCAATCCTGCACTGATTGCTCGGGGTTTTCTGGCTCATCCATTCGATACGAATTGGCAAGATAAATTAGTAGCAGATTGGGCAAAAAGACATCCGCAAGAGGTGAAACGAGGAGAGTCTGCAACAGAGTGGGAGGCGCTCGAAAAAGCACATAAAAAGGAAGTTCTCGACCCTATAGACAGAGCCAAAAAAATAAATCAAGAATCTTGGAATTACATAAATAAAAATTTTACCGCGCTTTTCAACGAAAAGAATCAAATTAAAAAATGAATAAAATACTACTTGGTGGATCAATACTTGCTTTATCTTTACTCACCACCATTTCCAAAGGTGTAGAACCTTCCAAGCAATCGCATCCCACGAAGGAAAAAGAACCTACGATGTTAGATCGGTGGAATGAAGTCCAACGTCAAGCTGCCTTGGCGACAGGTGCGATTAAAGTTCCCCCACCCGTCCGGCGTGTAAAAAAAGATGCTAAACCGGAAATTATTATAAAAGAATCAAGTGTTTTTTTTGATGGGAAGCTTTTAGAATTCGGTCGTCCGTTAAAAGCATGGAAAGACATACTTAAGAGAAAGCCACATTGTGACACGACCGGAACTGAATGGTGTGTATGGGAAGATTTGGGACTCACAGCTTCCACAAGCTGGGAAAATAAACTTAGCGTCAGTACTATGACTATTAATCTAAGTATTCCTGAGCATTTGCTTAATGAAACAAGAACGCCATATCCTGATGGAACGCCTGATAACACACCAAAGGCTGACTGGCTAGCTCGCCACCCTTTCACCGGTTACCTGGAAATAGATGGATTCGGAATTGATAAAGAAACGAAGTTTTGGGAACTTGAATCGAGTATCAATGCTCGTCGGAATCTGAGCTGCGGGCTAAGGAGCTGCGAGTTCCCTAGAGGAATATTAGGGCCCAGCACTATGATCGACTTGCACCTAAATGGCGGACGCGAATCAGCAACAATTGAAGAGATAAAGATTTATTCCACATCTTATTAAGTTCCACATCTAAGTTTAAGACGCAAGGAGTGGCATGATCGATATTTTTAACTTATTTAATTGTACAAGGTTGGAAGTTGCAACCGTAAGCCAGTCACATTCGTATTGCAGTCCTTAACGACAAACGAATAAAACCAGCATATGAAGCACCAAGGACGTGGCGTCATTCGCCTCAACGACAAAACCGATCACGGCGGTCAAGTCATTAGTTGTCGAGTCCCGTCCGATCATAAACGCGTTTAACGAATAACTCCGGCCGTTTCTGCTGCCATTCCTTGAGCGCGAGGATGGGGGTTTTACTGCCGATGGCGCGTTGTGGAATGTGGTGGTTGTACAGCTTCAGATAGTTCAGCAAAGTGACTTGCAGGTCGGCCCGGCTATCAAAACGAGTCTGCTGTAGCAATTCGTTGATGCGCCCGTTGAAGCGCTCAACCATGCCGTTGGTTTGCGGATGGCGTGGCGGTGCCAGTCGGTGCTCTGCAGGCACGGCTGCGCAAGCGACGTCGAAAGCGTGCTTGCCGCTTGGCTTCTTGTCTTTGGTCGTAAAACGATCGGTAAATTGCGAGCCGTTGTCGGTCAGGATCTTGCTGATTTTGATGGGGGAAGCCAACTTGAGCCGGCGCAGGAAATCGACGCTGCTTGTCTCGGTCATGTCGCCGTAGATGTGCATGAAAACCCAGCGCGTTGCACGGTCGATTGCGACGAACAGATAGCGGCGTGAGGTCTCGTCCGGCATCTGCGGCAAGTACTTGATATCGATGTGAATGAAGCCGGGCTCGTAGTCCTTGAAGGTCTTCTTCGGCGTGATCTTTTCGCCCTCGGCAGTCGCAATCAAATCCGTCAGGCGGGACATGCCTTCACGCTTGAGCAGGCGCGCAATGCCCGCACGCGAGACGGCTGGATTGATGTACTGTTTTGTGACGAAAAGCAGGTCGTCGAGCGGCAGATAAAGCGACTGGCGCAGGGCCAGGACAATCGCTTCCTGGGCTTGGCTCAACGTCGTATGCAGGGTGTGAGCACGGTGAGATCGATCATGTACGTCATCGCGTCCCAGCCACTTCTGTGCAGTGGCTCGCGTGATGTTGAAAACCTTGGCGGCTTCTCTGGAAGACAGGCCCGAATCCTTGATCTCCTGGCGGATCTTGGGTGTGGTACGGGCCTGCGGGTGAATGCGTGAACTCATGCTGCCAATTGCTCCTGCTGCGATTGAATGCCAGGACTGCTGAACCCAGCAATCAAGTCGCCCAGCATAGCCTTTGCACGAAACAAAGGCCAGCTACGGCGAGGAATATGATCGCACGAAACTAAACAGTTAGAGCCTATGACGCATTTGTGACGTCAGTCTACTAATTTCCGGTTATTATCCCTTCTCATCCCCGATACATTCAATACTGAATACGCCCACTCCTGGTAATAATACTAAGATCAACATAATTCG
>Ga0265780_10011503_pt1 | contig 10457 bp, 10 predicted proteins | sample P1T30metagenome_FD_192432 | JGI IMG/M metagenome (GOLD analysis project Ga0265780, IMG submission 192432) | Plant litter microbial communities from East Loma Ridge, Irvine, California - P1 T30 | ecosystem: Environmental > Terrestrial > Plant litter > Unclassified | place: USA: California... | reverse complement strand
TAGGTGTGAAGGCTTTGAGGGGCAGCCTGCGTGTTGGGGAGAAGAAGGGGTGTGGAGGTTGCGGAGACTGGAGAAAACTTCTCCTCGGTAGTAAGCACTGGGGACGAAAGCTGGAGAAGGAACAACACAAGCACCAACAACAGCAACCTTCTTGCGCAACTCTCCCTACAACATGACTTGTGTCTAGGTAATTTACACGACAACTGACTCTCACGGCTTCTTGCTCTGTGCGGTTTAGCGCATCCGGTGGGATGTACATAGTAATCCTATCACCGCAGAAGGGAAGAGACACTGCGCCGGCAACGCGCCGATGCCAGGTACGATCTGAAACGTCGTCATTCCCGCATCTTTCGATGTATCGATGTCTGAGTGAACAAAGACAATGCCCTTCAACGCGGTCTGCCAAGTCACGTGCGGCGTTCCTTGGTCCTTCTAGGCACCGTTGGAACGCGATGGTGATGTCATCATGTCGCGATACTCAGGAGCCAACTGAGAATGCTGTATCAACCCAGAACCTCTAACAAGAACACTCGAGAAGACATTGCGGAGTACACCAAACTCAAATTTCCTATAGACAACCTCCGGACTCACAAGTAGATCACAAAATGGTCAAAGACAACGAAACCGTGATTGAGTAAGTGGCCCATGAACGTCAACGCAAGCAAAGTGCTTACGGGATCGCAAGGGAGTTCAACGAGCTGGTCAACATGTCGGCAGACGAACTACAAGACTGGCTTGGCAGCGAAGAATCCGCTGGAGCCGGCTGGTAAGCCCTGCCTGCAACGAATGCAGTGCTGACGTTGCGAATCTTATGACATGCATATCCTCTAAGACGCCTACAGGTCCAAAGACAACGGCTCCGGCGAGACAGTCGGCCATGATTCGGGTCGTAAAATCGTTGCTATACTGCAGAACAATCCGCAGAAGGACGCGGACAAGTATGAACAAGAAGACATTGACCACATGCGCAAGGTGGTAGCATACTGCAAGAGGCATCTTGCGCAAGAGGACAAGGCGAAGAAGGACACGGATAGCAAGAGCTACAAGAGCTTGAAAAACTGGGGTCACGACGCCCAGAAGGCTTGAGCATTTGCATGAATGGGAATGATGCTGGAAGAGGTGTGAACTCGACACAGGCGGAACAAGTAGCGATATGCATATATCGAGGCCAAACCACAGACTTCCAATACTGTCACAACAATAACACGAACACATCCCACTTCGTCATCTTGTGCAGGGACATGGATTTCAAGACGGCCGTATCAAAAGTGGAGTAAAATAGAAACAATGCTTGAAAGACATCTAGGTAGAAGAGGCGTACAGGACGAGTGTCTTGGTCTACAGAGCAGTCGACCTCTTGCGGCCAGCGAAGTAGTTTCCCTTTGATTCGTTAGTTCTCAGTTCGAGTAGTCGGATCGGTGATACTTACTTGCATGCCACCCACGCACGCTGGCTGCTCCATTTCCTCCGTCTTTGTTCTCTCAGGTGGGCTTCTGCGCATGAAGCACTCGCCTACATGATGGCCCTCATCGCACGCAACGACCCATTGGCCCATACCCATGTCCTTGGGAGCGTGCCTGACACCTCTTCCACCGCCACCTACAATCAGATTGCCTGGTCGGTAGGTTGGATCCGCGCGCATACGCTTAATCACGCTGCTGTGGATGACGGCATTCGCGGGTATGTCGCGCGTCTCACCCTTGGGCAAAGGCCATCGGATCGCTTTCCATGTCCCATCCTCCTGTAAGTCCATGCGTCGGAAAGGCAGGTACTCCATTATGTTCCACGAAACGACGCCCATGCGATTGGCACCATTGTTGAATTGCAGGACGTCGTGGATACGGCCTTTGGTCGCAGCGCTGTGGAAATGTTTGTGGAAATGCGTGTTAGGGTGTTCGCGATGGTGCGAAAGGATGTTGTCGTCGTCAGTGTAGCCAGCTGTGTCGACGGATTGCGCGCCCGAATTGGCGATGACGGGTGAGGGCGACGCAGGATCGATTGCAATCATCGGGATGTTGTTCTGCGCTCGCGACACGTTGGTTGTGGGCTCCTCGTGGCAGCAACTCAGAGCTGCGAGCTTGTCTTCGTCAAAGTCGAGCCCAGCTTTTTGAGCTTCGCGCACCATCCACACCAGGGCTACGTGGCTCAGTGCTGCGTCGTCATCACCAAGAGGCCAGCCTCCTCCGATGTCCTACACGACGTTAGTATTGTAATTGAACCTCCGTGACGAGCACACTTACTGCATGGCATCCAGGAAACCAGACTTCCTGAATATCCTGCTCGCCATCTTCGTCTTGAGAGTTGAAAGTTCCCGCAGCGTCATAGGATCGCATCGAAGGAGTAGCAGAGCCGTGAACGCCATCAAGCTGGGAGCAGTCCGCGCTCCGGCTGCGTACGCCTGAAGTCTCATGTGGATCTCTGTAACGCTCAGGTGGTGGTGCCAATGTATCTCGCCGACCTCTACTCTGCTGTTCGTCGTGGTCTTTCTCGTCTAGGTCATGGTCTTCATGATCACCATGGATCAGATCCTTCATGTGCTGCTGGTGTCTGTGGCGATGCTTGTACAACATTGACCGGTCGGGCTTCTCTTGAGAGATGAGATCTTGTCTGAACTTTGCGCGTCGTTCATCGATGGATACTGCATGTCGTATTACGTGGGCGCTGCTTCTTGCGGTGTAGGGGAATCTGCTACGTTGCATCCAGGCGTTCTCGAAAGCAGGCACGGAATTGACTGTATCGAAGAGGCCCAGAAACCGAATGGGTTTGACGGGACGGCTGAACGTCTCGCGAAACGCGCACATGAATTCCAGAAGCTTTAGCTTCTCAGATTTCTCGCCTGGCTTGCGATCTTTGCCGCCTTTTTCGTCCGGTAATCTACATTGCCATTTCTGGAATGTTCTGAGATAGCGTTAGTGGAGAGTTTATGCATGCTACATGCTATACTCACTTCCATGCGAATTGACACATCTCTTCGTTTCCAGCCTGTCGACAATTAGAAATCGCCTGACAGATATTGGGCAGTTGCTTACAGAGAGGAGACCAACGTGATCAAGCATCTCTGCGAGGAAGCGAGCGGTATATGCACCACGCGAGAAGCCGAAGAAGAAGATATCATCGCCAGGTGTATAGTATCGCATTAGGAACTGTCCAGTCCATGTCAGCCAGCTGCGACCGGGTTCCGTCCTCTAGCCACTAAGCTGAGGATAGAGCTACCTCCTGGGATGGCTTACCTTGTATCCCGCCATGACATGCTGATCGAATGAAGTTCCTACGCCAGATCAGATTCCATGCATCACAACGAGCCGTGCCGAACGTACCTATTGCGCTATCTTTTGCCTTCGCGTACCATGACTGGAACTTTTCCCATCGACCTGTTCGGGTCATGGATCCATTGGCTTTCGTAACATATGTACCGATTCCGGGCTGGTAGTAATGGAACTGATCATCCCCATTGCGATCGAGCATGCGATAGATCTTGAGGATGTTGCTGTCGGAGTCTGTGCCTGAGAATTTGTTGCCTGTACCATCGAAGCACAGGACAAACTTCTTGGTCACATGGTTCGGACGTCGTGACACGGCTCCGTAATCCATAGGGTTGTTGTTAGGTGGTTGTGCGGATACCTGAGGCGAAACGCTCGGTAGGCGTGGCTGCTCTGAGTTCTTGCGCGCCATGTTGAGACTTGGGGCTTGACGAGGAAGAGCACCTTGACAGGAATCCAGCTTGGTCGTCAGAACGAAGCAGTCGCGAAGTGTCAAATAGCCAAGTAATCTCTATCAACGCGGGGATCGGCTACAAAAGCCTAACACAACTGACGCGTGCTCCCCGTCTGGTCTGTCTCCAAAGCTTCCGAGCGTATCAAGCCACATTAAGATACTGATCGCCATTGCTAATGCGGCTTGTAACAAAGCTCGCCTATCGACGCGTCGATGTCGCAGGTGGTGGGCTGGGAGTAGTCCCGCCGCTAATAGCAGCCGCTGATCGTTCTGAAGTGCCGCTCGCCCTACAGCGACTATTGACCTTTGAAAGCTGAGATAAACTGACTACCATGCGCTATACGACGCCCCCACCCTGAGTTGCTACATCGATGATGCGGCAGCCACTCAAGCATCTGAGCGTTGCCTGGCAGAAGGCACGACAGATACACCGCATCCTGTCCCGTGTCGTGCTGCAATTGATTGCAGAAAAGAAACGCATGTGGCCCTCGACTGCAAGTAAGCCAATGCCACCGTTTCGCCACTATCCCGGCTGGCAATATGGTGGTAACCGATGGACGCGATGCTACGCAGTCCAGGCAGGCAAGCTCCGAGAGCTAATGCTGAGCGCGTTGCTCGTGATCGCAGTGGTGTCTAATCCAATTGGACTCGGAAGCAGTGCATTCAACAAGAACGCGCCGATCAGAGAGGAGAGGTTGGTGTAGGTCTGCTCGCCGACATGTGAGCAGGAAAAGCACGTCGCGTCGATGGTTGACGCTACCCTTCCAGCGATCATTTGTGGAGGGGCGGCCCGTGCACCAGCCGTCTCGATTGCCGTCGTCTCGACTATCGATCGCACCTCCCAGTCACCACAACCACCGCCGGCGTCTTGGACGAACCGGACAGTAAACCTTACGGCTTCGGGACAGGCCGTAGACCACTGACCGCCGTCGCTAGTGCCTGCCTGATACCGCACCCTACTCGGAGATTTGCAAGCTGGCACTCCTGTTGTTGACCGCCACCACATCAGCTGAAACTCACTCTCGTCTGTCCACTTGCTAGCACATGACTGCGCGACCATTCGTCGGGAAGTAAGGTCGGTCAATTCCGGTGCCGCAAGCGCTAGAGTCTCCTTCCACTACTCAGCCGAAAAAAGCTGAATCGGGATGCCGATCGCTTGATAATTCGTCTATGGCTTTTGTCCACGTCTCTGTTTGGAATGGTCGCGAGTTCAGGTCGCCGTTCCTGTCTATCATGTTATCGACCGCCAGGGTTGCGACATCTTCGACACGTTCCCATAGGGAGACAGCCGAAGTGAGACCACAACGACTCCCAGGCAACCAAAAGCGCTGAAGCCTGAAACGTGGCAGGCGTACCCACCTCCTGGCTACACGTTGCTTTTGGACTTTTCGCAATGTCGCAAAGGCCATCCATGGATCGTCACAGGTGGGTCTAGTTAGTCGTTTCCTCATGGAGCCAATGGTGCTACTACGCTGTGGGTCTTGAGGACCGCTCACAGATCATTCCTTGGACTTGTCATGCAGTGCTCGATACCCCTCTGTCAGTTCTTAGCGAAGGTAGCGCAGAATCCGTCTGGCACTACCCTCCACAAAGGAAGTCACGACCAATGAGCAGTCGGACATTTGTAGCCATCAGAGGTCTGACGATATCAAGATCCGGACGCTACTCACATCATCCCGATGCAGGCATGGGTTCGTCCGCCCTTGAGGAAGCCGCAGGACACTGTTCGCCGAGTGCATATGCTGATCAACACACCGTAGCTGCTAGCGATCGTCGCCACGCAACTGGCTCGCTGCTGCTTGCCATGGCCAAGCTCCTGCGTGGGGAGCATTGCGCCTCCCAGATCAACAGCAAGCTACGTTGAACTTACTTTGTGAACTCCGTCCGGCCCTGGGATTCATATTCTCCCCGTTCCCATCTTTTCCACATGGTCATACACACACTTATTCATCATGCCTAGCCAGATACAAACATTGATCGGAAAGATCAGGAGGAAGCCGACGCAAGCCAGCGATGGCCGAACAGCGGAAGCGTCGAGTGGCATGAAGAACCACCAGAAGACTGGCATCGTCAGCGACATTAGAGGTCTCGGTGTTAAGGATGCCAAGTTCGCCCTCGATGCCATTACGACACTCGCATCCGGTGAGCCTCTGGACGACAAAGAACTTCTCCTCGAGAAGGGAGTTCAGATGCTACAGGGTCTTCCTCTGAACAGCGGTCTCAGTGCAAAGGTGTCGGATGGTTTCATCAGCATGCTCTGGAATGATTTACCACACCCAACACCTACGCATGCCGGCCCATCGGCACGATACCGGAAGCACGACGGCTCAGGAAACAATCCCCACAACCCTGAAATGGGCAAGGCAGGTTCGCCATATGCGCGAAATGTACCTCCCACCAAACCGAAAGGTAAGTACCCTGTTGCTATCATCCCATGCGAATCAGGACTGACAACTTCTCAAGGGCCAAATTTACCTGACGTTGAAGACGTATACGAGGCGCTTCTCAAGCGCAGTGGTCCTTTCCGCGAGCACCCCTCTGGTCTGAATCGCCTCTTCTTCTCCTTCGCAACCATAGTCATACACGAATGTTTCCAAACCTCTAGGACAGATCCTTGGATCAATGAGACTTCGAGCTATGTTGACCTCAGCACCCTGTACGGCAATACGGAGAAGGAGCAACATCGCGTGCGAACTTACAAAGATGGCCTGATCTACCCAGACTCAATCGCCTCGGAGCGCATCATGATGATGCCCCCTGGTGTAGTCGCAGTACTGTTGATGTTCTCGAGAAACCACAACCACGTCGCGGAGTCGCTGCTGTCAGTGAACGAGGACGGCAAATACAAGCCCTGGGATACTCTGGACGAGGCAAGCAGGAAATGGTAAGTTTGCTGCAGTCCTTGTACGCGATATGAGCCTAACTCGATTTCAGGCAAGACGAGGACATCTTCCAGATCACGCGCAACATTAACGTCGGTTTCTTTGCCTCAGTCGTACTGAAAGACTATGTCGCTGCCATCCTGAACACACCACGAGCCAACTCGGAATGGTCTCTTGATCTTGGTAAAGAGATCAAGCAAGGCGGCACACGTGTCGAGCGCGGAACCGGCAGCCATGTATCCGTGGAGTTTGCTGTCCTTTACCACTGGCACGCTGCTCTCAGTGCCGCGGATGAGACATGGATGGAAGATATCATCCGTTCCGTCTTCCCTGACATCCGCCACATCGACGATGTGACAATCGAGATGTTCCACCAAGTCATGAAGGTATACGGTCATGACTTGATGAGCAAGAAGCCCTGGGAGTGGACTTTTGGGGGCCTTGAGCGAGGCGCTGACGGCAGGTTCAACGATGCCCAACTTTCCGAGCTTATCAAAGACTGCATCGAGGAGCCTGCCCATGCTTTTGGTGCCCACGGTACCCCCGCCAGTCTAAAGGTCGTTGACCTCATGGGCCAATTGCAGGCCCGTGAGATGTTCAATGTCTGCACGCTCAACGAGTTCCGCCGGTATCTTAATCTGAAGCCGTACGATACGTTTGAAGATTGGTGTTCCGATAAAGAGACAGCACGAGCAGCCGAGCTGTTGTACGGCCACATGGAGAACATGGAACTCTACCCTGGATTGATGGCCGAGTGCACCAAACCTGCCATGCCGGGAAGTGGTGTCTGCCCTGGTCAAACGACTGGTCGAGGTATCCTGGACGACGCCGTCGCATTGGTTCGCGGTGATCGTTTCCTGAGCTACGACTTCAACAGTAACACCCTTACGCAGTGGGGAGCGGCTTTGCTGGCGGAGACAACACCCGGTGCATACGGTGGTGTGTTTCCTAAGCTGCTCTTCCAGGGTCTTCCGGGTGGATTCAAGGGAACTTCCAGCTACGCGCTGCTGCCCTTCTACACTCCCAAAGCAGCGAAGGAGATTCTTCAAGGAAATGGTGTGCTTGAAAAGTACGACCTCAGACGCCCTCCCAGCGATTACGACATCATCAGCGTCCAAACTCAGGAGGGTTGCAAGAAAATCTTCGAGGATCGTGAGAGTTTCGTTGTCATGTACCAGGCAGCTATTCGCAACTGTACTGCTGGACATGACTTCATGATCGGCTGGGACGAGCAGAAGAAGCATGATGAACGCTCCAACATTCTGCACAAGGTCTTCTTTGAGGAGGGCTTCGAGAAGAACATCAACGAGTTCTTCACGACCAACGTACGCAATCTCATCAAGAAGAACTCCCTCAAAGGCGCCAAGGGCAGGATGAGCATCGACATTGTCCGTGATGTTACCAACATTACGCCAATCCTTTGGCTCGCTGAGCGTTTTGCACTCCCGCTGAAGACACAAGAGCAACCTAGAGGCTTGCTCTCCGTCCACGAAGCTTTCCTAGCCTATCTCGTACTGTGTAAGTAACCAGTCCAGCGCTCTTGAACCTGCAACAGGTGCTAACCTCCGCCCAGTCATGTACCAGTCCTTCAACATAATGCCGCATAACGAATGGAAGCTGCGTGCAGGCGCTATGGAAGCCGCAACCCCCCTCCGCTCCATCTTCGAAACCCATCTTAAGACGCAAACTGGGCGTCTAGAAGGTTTCGTCGACTGGATGGCCAAGGGCTCCGCTTTCGAGGTAGGCCCACACGCCGACCGCATCTACCATGCATTAGCGGACACCAAGCTGCCCATCGGAGACATGGTCGGTGACTGCATCGGTATGGGAGCGCCCGTCGCCGGAAACCTGACACAGCAAGCCAGTCTGCTGATCGACTTGTTTCTATCTCCTGGGTACGAAAAGTACAAGACAAGGATCGTCGAGCTATCGCACATGGACCCTACGACCTCGGACCGCGAACTCCAAGGCTTCGTTTACGAAGGCATGCGCCACGTTGGTGTTGTTCCCGGTCTACCTCGCGTTGCGACGCGCGACATTACCGTCAACGACGGCGTCCGCGGCCCTGTTTCCGTCAAAAAGGGCCACACAATCCTCATTGCAACTTCCAAAGCCGCCATGGACCCCGTTGCGTTTCCCAACCCGGAGATCCTAGACCCGCATCGCCCATTCAAGGAGTACACACTGCTCGGCCATGGCCTGCACTTCTGCTTCGGCGCCCGCCTCGTAGGCCCGTCTCTCGCCGCGACGCTGCGCGAAGTTTTCAAACTACCAAACGTGCGGCGCGCACCGGGCAAACAGGGTCGTTTTACCGTCACGGAGCACAAACTCGCCGGCATAACGATGCGACATTATCTTGATTCGAGCTCGAAGGAGAGTCCCATCCCCACGAGTCTACGGCTGCACTACGATAGCGAGGATGTTGTTGTTGCGACGGGTCTCAATGGCCATCTTACCAATGGCCATGCGAACGGGGGGCTGACGAACGGACACACGAATGGGCTTGCCAACGGGCATACAAACTTCGCTTCTAATGGCCATGCCAATGCAGGTGGGGATAATGAACATGGCAATGCGTATACAATTGCGCCTTAGGGAGGTGTGGGACCAGAACCCAATTCGGCACCAGGACGCCCGTCGGTGTCTTCCTGGTCATTGTCTTCGTCGTCGTCGTCGAGCGAAAGCTCTGATCTGAGGCTGCAGCCAGGGATTCTCTGTTGCCGGAGTGCGCGGGAATAATTTGCTAGGAGATGTCCGCTGGTAGTCAAGAGTTGGGCATGACTTCGTTAGGGTGTTATTGTTTGTGACGATACCATTGAACTTTCTGTTGGCTTAGTTGTAGTGTTATAAAATCAGCTTGCTGCAAGTTGTTGTCGAATTCAAGCTTCAAGTTGATGTCAGTCGTGTTGTGATGTTGGGAATGTGACTTAAAAGGTTCACATATCTGGTGTCGATAACTAGCCAACCTTAGCCCAGCCTTGCACTGTAATATACGGTTGCAAAAGTCCAATGTCTCTATTAGGTTACGTGTCTTTAACAGTCATCAGTATCAATCGTACCAACACGGTGGTCTAGTCATCAGCGTACACCGACAAACACAAAGCCACCCCCATATTACAAGGTATTACTATGCACCCAGTCTTTTATGAGAACGATATTATCAGATAATCTGGCAAATGAATCTTTCCGATCTCCATATAAAGACGACTACACGTCTCACGCAATGAACGCCATGCTACCCAGCCTATCGAAACACAAGAACCCCGACCCTTACAAAAGACAAGACAGAATGCCAAAGTTACAACTTCACAGCTACTCAACTGAGCCCAACACCGCGTCAAGCCATCCTGGGCAATGGCGGAAGTGAAGTAGGATCCCATCTCCTCTCGCCCTCCATGTCAACATCATCATCGCTGTCTTCCTCACTAGCATCCTCCAACGCCTCCCTCCTCTCCATCTCATCCACATCCATCATGTCATCGCCATCATCCTCGTCATCTTCATCTTCACTACCCAAAACAGGTCTGTCATGGACGTCTGGCAATCCGCTACCCCTCTCGCCCTTGGGTCGGGCTCTGAGCGCACTTCTGCCGCCTTCCCAACGATCCAAGCGACGCAGGGCTCTGCTTAGCATCTTAGCGCGGTAGTACGACTCCTCGCCATGGTCGTTGACTTCGCCGCCAAAGTCGAGAGGTACGAGGCCGGAGGGCATGGGCGGGGGTGTTTTGGTGCCTAGTTCGTATTCGGGAAGTTGGGCAAATTGTGCGTGCGATTCTTCGTCTGTGTCGTAGCCGTCGGCCATGCCTTTGCAGCGGATCCAGCTGCGCATAAAGGGGTTGGCTTTGCGGCGGCGCTTGGCTG
>Ga0265780_10011502_pt1 | contig 10458 bp, 6 predicted proteins | sample P1T30metagenome_FD_192432 | JGI IMG/M metagenome (GOLD analysis project Ga0265780, IMG submission 192432) | Plant litter microbial communities from East Loma Ridge, Irvine, California - P1 T30 | ecosystem: Environmental > Terrestrial > Plant litter > Unclassified | place: USA: California... | reverse complement strand
GCGATACGCTTCAAAGAGACAAGCTGAGTGCTCACATGAACCAAGTAATGGCTCGCGGGATTAGACCCAACACGCCTACACCACAAGCGACATGATCGGTGTGTCTTGAAAACTGCTTCGCGCGCAACTCAAGGCTCCCATGTCATTGCGTTACATGCCGGGCAGCCATCATCAACGCATTTCATCTGCTGCCGGAAGTGCTGTGCGATGATATGCTGTCTCGACTGGTACCAGTTGTGGTGGAAAACCGATCTCCCTGTGTACAGCTTTCACACTTGGTATTGAACTGCTCCCACTGGCGACTCCAACGCCAGGCGCCAAAGCATTGATGACCAGGGTCGTTTCGGGCGAAATGGCAGTATTTGGTCAGCCTCTTCTCCTTGTGGCCGCAAGCAACGAAGGTGATCTGCTCGTAGTAACACATTTCTTCCAAGATGACCGTTGAACGTTGTTCGATTGACAATCAGTCTCGCTAACGTCACTGTCAGTTCTGTGCCTCTGTTCGGATCAACGAACATACCGAAAAGGTGGATGATTGACCCTGTTGTGAGAGTGCGGAGATCGTACTTAACGATTACTGTTCTGAGCAGTGCGTTGTGTGCAGGTTGTGTGCGAGCCGGGTGTGAAGTTGGAGACGTCTGAGACACAATCATCTCCACGCGTCTCAACGACCTTTTATGTGGTGTCGACGAATGCTTGTCATGCCCGTTTGGTTGGTTCCTCTGCAACTGCACCGTCCTCAGGTCTGTGCTTACAAGTCTTCATCTTGCATACGAAAGACTGCAGAGGACCTGGATATCATCGGCTAAAGAAGGCAAACTACGACTTTCTATAGCTGCTCGGATTCGATGCAGTTTGTCTCTGCAACAGAGTGGATCTTCTGCCGCTTCGGCCAATGTTTGGGGCCCAGAAAGGTAGCAACTATTGTCAATGCGTCAAGCACAGCAGAAATCAAGAGCTTGGACAAACTGGAGACGCAAGCTGATCCCCGGTAACCAGCTGCAGATCGAGCATATTTGGATGCTATGCATCAGCAGATTATATCGCGCCGTCCTGGTACCTATGCCGCACTGACGGAGACTGGAAGCATGACAGCTACACTGATTCACTGAAGTATCCTTTGTAGGATCAGGGTCATCGATCGCCCGCACTTCGCACCATGAACGATCCATCCTCGAAGCATGGAACTTATCTGGAATTATACCGCAATGATCAGAAACACGTGTTGTGACTGCCCGCAAAGACCTTTCCACGGGGAACACCATTTTCAAACCGCATTGCCTGACACCTTTTAGCGCTGCCTACATGTTGCCTATCAAGCAACCACAACGAAATGTCAGATCCACAACAATATTGGATTGGCGAGGTGAACCTCATCACTCCTCCACAAATCCATGTTACAGCATACGATCAAACGCCGAGCACGGTCTTGGTACACAGCACGCAAAGAAAATTCCCGACCCTTGAAGTTTCTGCAGGTTTTCGAAGTCGTGTGATGATGTAGCACCTTAGAAGTCCACACTACCATACCGCGCCCCCTGTATGGTACAGGGTCAACTCCTTAAAACTCTTCCTGGATCTGGGCAAAAGCGGAACATGGGGATCTTTAACGAGCATTTTTTTCGCTTTACTACCTAGGTAGTGCAACCGATGTTGAAGTTTCTCCTGTCACACCTAAGATGCCTGTCTGCCGGGAGGAGATTCCATGAGAAGTACCGAACCTTCACGGTAGGGGATCTCGGCCCGCGCGACGCTTCATGTCGTGGAATTCAAAAAGCTGCCAGGTCAAGCCTCTCGACGTTTCCTTTCGCTTGCAGTGCATGCGCTGCATCATTGTAAACAGTTCTTCAGGATCTCAATTCGAATTCACGTGCATAGTGGATGCAGTCGATTTGTTATGGGAAAGCGACCATGGGAGCGGGTACAGATGCCGAGTGTACCACAGCAATCCTTGTCGAACCTTGCCAATTGAGCCCCGAAGTATAGTCACAGCAGTCCTACGTACAAGACATATACCAGTATGTGGGGTGCTACATGGTCTTGTGTACTGGATCACCATCCAGCTGGACCAGAGAGCAGCCTGAGAGGCTCGTGCCAATCGTATCAAAGCCGAAGTCTTGAGTCGGTGGCGCTAACTCGTCGTGGATATGAAGCAGACGAGTTGGACAGCTATGCCGTCCTACATCATCACTTCAGTCAATCGGTACTAGCTTCGGTCGGTTTTGAGAGATTGCAGGCGCAGCAAAATATCCCAGATAAGGCCCACTTATACATAGTAACCTCCAAGGCTGCGAAGAAAGCGTCAGGTGCCCAAACTGTCTGCTCAAAAATCGGAACCGGTACCGGGACTGTGGATCCGCAGTTGCTTATTCGTCTTCTGAGCGTCAAGCACGTAACCACGCAAAAGAGAGTACATACCGCCCCCACGTCGTCCAGCCGTTTTAGTAGCACAGGACTGATCTCGACCAAAGAGTCTCGCTGCTGTGCAATACAGGATATGGCATGAGTCGTCGGCTCGCATACGATTCGAGACCAGCGTGGGGCTGTCAGCAAACGTCACACAGAACGGGCGCTCGTATTGAGAATAACGGCGACATGCATACATGTGCTTCAAGGATCTGGAAGAGAACATCCCCGTTCCGCTCCCGAGATGCAGTGCCGTTGGGTAAGGCCAGCGGATAGGATGTGCCGAATTTAAACTTTCCGCTCGAGCCGCCGTCTGGGTCGAAAAGAGCTGCCAGGCAGCGAGGTCGAAATCAACTACTTGCGGTCGGGTTTCCCAAGCCGCTCGAGCAACAATAACAAGCAGATCGCTACCGTGGTTAAGCGTGGGCTTCAGGTCGGACAACATCAAGGAAAATATATGGGATGCTACGATATGAGCAATGGTCTACGACACTAAGAACTCTTTCTTTTGGCATTCACAGCTCAACACAACTTGCATCCACGAGGACATTGGCATCTACACTTTCACGACTCACCCCAACATCTTGAAAGCATTGGAATGGAATTTTCACCCTGCTCGCTGTGTAGGTCATACCGGAACTGGACGCTCGAACCACTACACATGCAGCATGAGACGAGTGGCTGAATGAGTGATACCACAACGCTGATCGCACATGGATGTACGCAGCCCGAACGGGGACTTGCTCACTTTCTCGCCTCTTGATCTACGCGTGCAAGTTGGAGCTGCGAAAGAAACAATCGCCACACCCGAGTTGTTGACGTCGGGATACCAAACACGTGGTGAAAGTACACTGAACAAAACGACATCGGATTTCATCTACTTTTGCCCTGCCAACGCCATCGCTCAATGCAACCCTACCAAGCTAAATGGCTTCACTTTCCAGCCCGCTTAGCCTTCCTCTTCATCCTCTTCTGCGCAATGATTCTCGTCCGCTGCGCCAACTTATCCTTGTCCTCGGCACCCGCAGCGGGTGCATCATTCGCATCCGCACCCGACGCCCCCTGCATCTTCGCAGCGACCTTGTCCTTGCGACTCGCCTTCCCAGCCTTCCCCTTCGGCTCGTCCCCACGCTTCCGTTTCTGCCCGCGGCCCGCATCCTTCTCGCTCTTCGATTTGGGATCCTTGGCCTGGTCCTCGCGCGTCGAGCGGCGGGACACGACATTTGCGTTTTCAATCGCGAATTCGGCGATCAGGCGCTTGCGCTTGTCTTCTATTGCCTCCTTGGCCTTTTGCTTGTTCTTGGGCAGCTCGGTTTTGATCTTGTAGTCGACGGCGTGGCCGTTGAGCCAGCGCAGGCCCATGAGCGCGTTGCGGTGCGTGTAGTATTCTATGAAGCCGTAGCCGCGCGACCGGCCGGCGCCCGTGTCCTCGCCGACTTTGGAGCCGGCGGGCGTCTCGAAGACGACTTTGGCTTGCTTGACGATGCCGACGCCGCGCTTTTTGCGCTGCTTTTCGGCGACGAGCATGGCTTGGCCGCCGCGCACGACTTCTTCGCGGGAGAGTTTGTTGCGTTTACCGGCTTTGACGTCGGCGGCGAAGCCAACGATGGCGGCTCGCGCGAGCTGCTTGAGGTCTTTGGAGGTGATGCTGCGTGGGATGTTGCGGATGGAGAGACGGGTGAGGGATAAGTGGAGAGATGGGTTTTCTTGGATCTGCTTCTTGCGGAGCATGGCGCTTTCTTCGCGCATCTTGACCTCCGAGGGCGACAGTTGTTGGTAGAGGGGTGAGTTGGAGGGGATGGTGCCTTCAGAGAGGAGGTACAGGCGACGCTTGTCCTTGTCTCTGCTGAACCGTGATGCAGCGCCTTCAGCTGTGAGGCGCGTCGCCTCGCTCTTGTCGACTGCGCGACTGAGCTGTAGAATGCGCCCTTCTAGTGTGTATCTGCCTGATGGGTCGGCATCGGCGTCTTCGAGCACAGAGTGAGTGACTGTGATGGTCGAGCCGTCCTTCTTGTCCACATTGCGGCTCTGGAGCTTGACCTTGGGGACGCCCTTGAGGCAGTTGATCATGTCCTCCTCGCCGTAGAAGCTGACGAAGCCCGTGCCTTTTGGTCGCTCTGTCTCGCGGTCGAGGACAACGCGGGCGAAACGAACACCGCCAAATTGTTCAAAGTGCTCCTTGAGAGACTCGTCGGTGACTGTGAAGGGAAGGTTGCGCACGAAGACGGTGAACTCTTCTCGCTTCGGTCGGTCGTCGTCGAGTTGGACGCCGCCCTCCTCGTCGCTGTCGTCGACATCCTCGTAGTCGGTGTTGCTGTCGTCTAGCTCTTCCCCGTCTTCGCTGCCCTCTTCGGCGTCGGAGTCATCTTCTGAGCTGACTACAGAGCTCTCTGCGTCGCCCATGTCCTCGTCCGCGCCTGCCTCAGCATCGCTTCCTTCCTGCTCGGTCTTCTGCAGACCCTGCCATGTGTCCCGATCGACGGCCCAGTCCACCGCCATGGTCCGGCCGTCGATCTCCTTGCCATTGAGCCCTTGTATCGCCCTCTCGGCATGCTTCTTTCCTCGGAGTGCGACGAAAGCGAAGCCCCGGAGTTCGCCCGAGGGCTTCTTAGGCAGTGTGACGAAGTTGACTTTTCCATAGCTCTGGAAGTGTTTGCCCAGCTGCTCTGGCGTCTTGATGCTCCACGGCAGATTGCGCACGATCATCTTGGGTGCCTGCGCATCCTTCATTTCCTGCTCGCGCTGCACCTTGAACCTGTTCGCCGACTTCGGGTCCTTGGGCTCGCCCTCACGCTGTCGCGCCTCGGCAAAGTCCATGACAATCTTCTTGCCCTGCAGTTCCTTCCCCTTCATCTCCTCCTTCGCTCTCTGCGCATCTTCGACATCGGCGAATGTGACGAAGCCGAATTTCTTCGATTCTTTTGTTTCCTTGTCGAGAACAACGAGCGCATTCTTGATTGGATACGACTCGGAGAAGAAGTCGCTAAGGTCTTGGGTGGTGACTGAGGGCGCAAGTCCGCGAACGAAAAGTTGTCTGCGGGCGACTTCTTTGGGTGTCGCGGCGGCGGCAGTGGAGGGCGTCTCGGCGTCGGCGGTGGCAGTGACGACTTCTGCGCCGCTCTCCGAAAGTCGTTGTCTTTTTCTGCGGGGAGCCATGGTCTTGCAATGAATCCTTTCTGCTTTGGCGCAATGTCTGCTTTGCTAGAGCTTACAGAAAAAGTTCCAGCGAGCGGCGGTTAGTTCTGCCGACCCGCTCTTGGCAAGGGTAAATGTGGAGACGCCTCTTCCATCACGACTGGCACGCGACGACTTCACCACCACTCTCATGTTGGATACTTCATCATCAACCCTGTTTCCGAAACCAATTGAAGCGGTTGATGAGTCTTCGCGGATCGAACACCCCAACGTATCACTCATTTTGCTCATCTCACGCCGTCGATTCAACATCCGACACCGAGGCGCAACTCCAACATGTGCAACTACTACATAAGCTTCGGCACAGCAGCACAGTCACTGTGCACTGAATGGCTTACACTGCCTTCGTCCACTTCACTAAACCCACATGTGTTTCGTGGGTGAATCCGCGATAATTGTCAACCGACAAACTACTTTCCTATTGCATAGCATGTCCATGAGTCGAACATTCCTAGTCTCTTCCATTTCCTTTGTCGGAATATTTTATATTAATCTCACACATGGGTACCCCGTCTTCGTTCGGAGATTCTTCGTGCGGAGATGTCCTTGTTGCAAGTCATATGAATGTCGTTTCTCTTTGTCCCTCGATCGCCTTTCTACAACACGCTAGAGTCTCCATCCTTCTTAGATCTCAACGGCCTTCGACCTGCGCCTGTACGGCGGAGCATGCACATCTTGTCCCCGGATGTTGATCCTTCAACGACCCTTGTAAGAACCTTGATATCAACAAGTGCTTACCTTTCTTCGCTTAGCCGATGCAGTAGCTAGCTTAGCTGCCTCGCGATAGATTGTGTGACGTAGCAGGCTAGCGTGCCTTGGCTCACACTTACCCACGCTTGAGACGACTAGATGTCAACGATCATCAGACACTGTTAGTAGTTTGGAGGCGTCCGAACGTGTGCTTTACTTAAGATGTCTCTCAACGTCATGGAACCAGACGAGGCCGAACCTCTTCTGAACCCTGAGAGTACTTTTGCGTCTTCCTCATGCTTATCGTACTCCTCAACAGATAACAGACGACCCCGCGATATGGCAAGCGCAGCAGAACGACATGATCATGAGAAGCTCGCAAATGGAGACCAACCCTCCCCAGATCGATCGGATGATCTAGCTGCTGAGTTACCGGACGAAGGCAGTACCCTCTACGACAAGAAATGTATCCTCATCAACCGAGAGATCGACGCAATGGGCATGGGGCGTTACCAGTGGTTTTTATGGGCGCTTTGCGGCTGCGTGTAGGATCAGATAGTTGAAGTACTCATTGCATTGTTTGTTGTATCTAGATAGTACGTAGTCTATTTGTAGAGTAAGGAGGAAAGAGCTTAGGCTATATATGGCGCTAGTGAGATCTATATTACGTGATTAGGAGTTATATTATCTAACAGCCCCTCTAAGTTCTAAACCGGGATATATTAAAGGAAACAAAGAGAGTTTCTAGGACCTGCTTAGAGCATAGTTCTATAAAGAGAGTATTGTGCATTAGAGTTATAGTCTAGAAGTTGATGTCCGTAGATAAGGTAACCTGCCTAATAGTCTGAGGTATTAAGGTTAGTAGTGCGCGTATAGTAGCTGAATAAGTGCAGTATATACTAAGCTCGCTCCTTATTACAGTCGTTAAGCTCCTTGTTGTACGTACAGCTGCAGTACTCTAAGCTAATAAATTTATTCTAGGCTTTCTTATATTTAGGTATAATGCTGGAGAGGCTCGTAAACTAGTCTTGCTCGCGAATATAATGCTATTTCTAATCTTCCTCTTTAAGGAGAAGGTAGTAAGTATTGTCGTTTGCGCTTTAGTAGAGGTTTATTGCTAAGGTGTTCTTAAGATATAGTAAAGCACTTATTGCGATTAGCTTAACAGTGTTAGCGTTAATAAGGCCTAAGGATTAGTAGATAGTGTTAAACTTAACAGGGTTAAGCGCCTTAGTAAGCATATTAGCGGGATTTTCTTTCCCGCTTATCTATTGCACATTAATAGTGCCTTATTGTACGTGTTCGCGGAGAAAATAGTAGCAGATATTAATATGCTTGCTATGCTAATAGAACTTAAAGTTCTTTAATAGCTTAACTGCAGACTTGTTATTAACGTAGATAGTAACGCATAGAAACTAGATTAGAGTTCTAAGATTATTAATAAAGTTCTTTATTTAGATTGCTTCTTTAGTAGTATCTATAAGAGCTATATACTCTGCTTCGCACGTAGATAGAGCAGTTGTCTTCTAAATTATAGATCTCTATAATATAGGTCTACTAGCGAGAATAAAGAGGTAGCTAGTAGTAGACTGCCTTGTGTTAGAGTATTCTACTCAATTAGCATTACAGTAGCTAAGTAGTTGCGGTTTACTCTTATAGTATATTACGCTAATATTAGGTGTCTCTCTAGCGTACGCGTACGCTTAGTTTACTGTATTAAGATAGTTTTAGCTTAGATTTGCGTTAAATCTTCTATAAAGAGATACAGCATATGCAAGATTAATGCGCGTTATAGCTAGTAGATAGTTCAGAGAGCTAAACTTCTTTAGGTACTCCTTCTATAGCTTAGGCGTAGTAGCTTTATTATTTTTCTGCTATAGTCTAACCTAATAGTTATAAGGTATCCTTGCTAGTGCGCTATTAGTAAGGTTAAAATAATTCAAAATACAATGCATATATTTAGACTAGTAGATTTTAATTGTGCTAGAACTATGCACGATATGTATACTAAGGTAGAGGGCGTTAGAGTTCTTAGATATAATAGCAAATGCTTTAGAAAGATCGTTCTAGAAGTTATTAATAAGTCGTTAGTTAGCTGCGTATATTCAGATATCGTCGACGTGCACTAAAATAATAAGTAAGTCTTTAGTATAGATATATACGTAAGCATCAAAAGGTAAGATACAGAAACCTATAAGCTTTAGTCTCGCTATAAGCGTATTGTACTATATACGTAGGGCCTAGACTAGTCTATATAAAGACTTACGTAGCAGCTATACCTTACTAGATAGCAACTAGATAGAATAAGAAGGCTTAATATAGACCTTTTTCTTAAGCACAGAGTTAAGAAAAGCAATATAGACGTCTAACTATTTAGTAACCTATCTCTATAGAGTGCATATAGCTAGAAGAATGCAAATTAACGTTAAATATGTAGTAGGCGAGAAGGTCTTACCGTACGTGCTAGGTTGCTATTAATCGCCGCAGACGATAATACAGGCCTTAAACTTATTAAGGTCTCTAGTAAGTATAAGTTTAGCCTTAAAGATAATCTTCGACTGTAGTAGTCTTATACTGCTTAGCAGATTAACTATTTGTATAATATTCTTTTTATTAAGAGAGTTTGCTTCTTTGTAGAAAGCCTTATGCTATCTATAAGCTTTAGGTATAGCTATAGCTTTCTTATAGAATCGCGGCGTACGAATAGTTATCGTAGGTACAGTTAGAGTAGCTATAGCTATCGCAAGGCAGATTTCGTTAAGATCCTCGTTAAGAATTAGCTTAAGGTTATTGTTAGGATAGTTATTATTATAGAACGTAAGAAGGTGTGTAATATCGTTATTAACCTCTTTATTAATTATAATATCTAAGTAGAAATTATTATAGAACGTAGGAATAGCTATAAGCTTAAGATTAAGTAGATCTTAGTCAGAAATATTACTATCTATATTGCCTTATCTAAGATTAAGGAGATCTTAGTTAAAAATGCTATCGTTTATATTACTCTCTATAGCATTAATAGCGTTGTTAGTAGTTGTGGCTGTAAAGCTTATAAGATCTTTATTGATAATATAGTTATCTACTTTCTTAACTATGCTATCTTTAGCAGAGTTAACTATACTATCTTTAGTGTCCTCGTTATCTCTAAATAAAAGTTAAGTGTAGAATTGTCTGCTGACGTAGTCGGGTTTGCGCGTAATAGTGTAACTTAGTTTGTTAGAGATTTCTTAAAAAGAGAACGCAGCTTTTTTCTTGCTTCTTATAAGATTTGCAGTTTCTTTAACTATGCATAAATAGACTAATATATAACTCTTTAGGTGCGTAATCGTTATGCACTAAAAATAGAGATACTTTCTAGTGCAGTCTCGTTTTAATTAGTAGCATTGTACGTACTCGCCTATTAGAAGATAGCTAATTTAGTCTACTAGATAGTAGGCCTTATATTCGACGCTGTTATCGAGGAAACGCGTATAGGCTATATTCTAGCTAGTGCAGTATATATAGGGGAGAGCATAACTGCACAGAAGTTTTCTATAATAGTAGATAGTACACTTAGAGTTGTTCTTATCGCTGTCTGCGATATATATAGCGCTGTTTTCTTTGCAGATATTGCATAGGTTTCTGCTGTCGCATAGTTTCGCTGAGATACTGTAACGCTTACTCTTCTTTTCGCGCAGTTAGCACGTAAAGCATTGCTAGTTACAGGGTATTACTGCCTTAGAAAAGGACTTTGTAGGGATATAGTTAAGGTACGCGCCTATCTTAGCATAGTAATTGCATGCTCTATTCGGAAAGCAAGAGTTAAAAGTATAGGTAAGCAACTTAGGCTTATTTCTGTATGCGCTGTAGCAGCTAGCTTAGCACTCTTGCTCTTAAGTAGTAGCAGTAGCGCATTGTTAGTTACCGAGAGTACTAAGATAAGCTTAACATTTCTTAGCGCTATCGTCTTAAATATATATTCGGCCTTAACCTAGGTATCTACTACACTTTTTTAGCACTGCAGTACTGTTCTTATAATTATTGTAATTAAGGTCTAGCTAAGTCTTAGGCACAAGTTATATATTATCTTTAGCGTTAACTTCAGTATTAGAAGACTAAGGCTAATTAGTTACTAGGTTCGAGAAGTATAGTAAAGTAGTAGCACCTTAGTAGAGGAGGTTTCTTATT
>Ga0265780_10011501_pt1 | contig 10459 bp, 3 predicted proteins | sample P1T30metagenome_FD_192432 | JGI IMG/M metagenome (GOLD analysis project Ga0265780, IMG submission 192432) | Plant litter microbial communities from East Loma Ridge, Irvine, California - P1 T30 | ecosystem: Environmental > Terrestrial > Plant litter > Unclassified | place: USA: California... | reverse complement strand
GCGCAAGCCCACACCTTCATTGGTGTCCTTGATATCTACGGTTTCGAGCACTTCGCAAAGAACTCTTTCGAGCAGTTCTGTATCAACTACGCTAATGAAAAATTGCAACAAGAGTTTAACGCACACGTCTTCAAGCTGGAGCAGGAGGAGTACATGCGCGAACAGATCGACTGGACTTTCATCGACTTCGCCGACAACCAGCCTTGTATCGATCTTATTGAAGGCAAGCTAGGTATCTTATCTCTACTAGACGAAGAGTCGCGCTTGCCCATGGGTTCGGATGAGCAATTCGTTACTAAGCTACACCACAACTACTCCGGAGACAAGCACAAATTCTACAAGAAGCCCCGGTTCGGCAAGTCGTCCTTCACCGTCTGCCATTACGCCATCGATGTCACGTACGAATCTGATGGCTTCATCGAGAAGAACAGAGATACTGTGCCGGACGAACACATGGAGGTCCTCAAGGCTGCAAGCAATAAGTTCTTGACCCAAGTCTTGGACGTTGCTGCGTCGATCCGAGAGAAGGAGAATGCTACTAGCGCTTCGTCCAAGCCGGGTACTGCCATGTCGGCTGGCCGAAGGATGGCAACCAACCGCAAGCCAACACTCGGTGGTATCTTCAAATCGTCTCTCATCGAACTCATGCAGACCATCAACTCAACCGACGTCCACTATATCCGATGTATCAAGCCCAACGAGGCCAAGGCTGCTTGGCAATTCGATGGACCCATGGTTCTCAGCCAATTGCGCGCTTGTGGTGTTCTCGAAACTGTCAGGATCAGTTGCGCCGGTTACCCCACACGATGGACTTATGAGGAATTCGCCCTGCGTTACTACATGTTGGTCAGATCCGCTGACTGGACGCCCGAAATCCGAAACATGGCCACGGCAATCTTGAAGAAGGCACTAGGTGCCGGCAAGAACGATGGCACCGACAAGTACCAGATGGGTTTGACAAAGATCTTCTTCCGCGCTGGTATGCTTGCGTTCCTCGAGAACTTGCGTACAGCCAGACTCAACGATGCCGCCGTCATGATCCAGAAGAACCTCCGAGCCAAATACTACCGCCGTATCTACCTCGAGATGCGCGAGGCTGTCATCCACGTGCAATCATTGGCTAGGGGCTACATGACCAGGGAACGAGCCGAGGAGGCCAGGCAGGTCAAGGCTGCAACCACCATTCAGAGAGTCTGGCGTGGTAGCAAGGACCGCAAGCGCTTCCTTGTTGTCCGAAACTCGCTTATCAAGTTTGAGGCTGCCGCAAAGGGATTCTTGCTCCGTAAGAACATCCTGGACAAGAGGCTTGGAGATGCTGCTCGCATGATCCAACGCAACTGGCGCAAACAAAGATACATCCGCGCCTACAAGAAGGAGATCAACGACATCATCACTGTCCAGAAGCTCTGGAGGGGAAGGAAGGCCCGCAGGGAATACAAGGTCCTCCGCGCCGAATCTCGCGATCTCAAGAACATCTCTTACAAGCTCGAAAACAAGGTTGTCGAGCTTACCCAGAATCTGGGTACGATGAGGGAGCAGAACAAGTCGCTCAAGTCTCAAGTGGAGAACTACGAGAGCCAGATCAAATCGTACAAGGAGCGCAGCCGTACACTCGAGAACCGCCAGAAGGAGCTACAAGCCGAGGCCAACCAGGCTGGTATCACCGCTGCCAAGCTCAGCCAGATGGAAGACGAGTACAAGAAGCTGCAGACAAGCTACGAAGAGAGCACCGCAAAGATGCGCCATCTTCAAGAAGAGGAGAAGGAACTCCGTGCGTCGCTTAAGAGGACCACAGACGACCTGGAGCAATCCAAGAGGAGGAGCAATGTCACTGAGACCGAAAAGATGTCGCTCCGCCAGCAACTCGCCGAGCTGCAAGAGCAGGTTGAACTGATGAAGCGATCTGGCCCAATGCCTGGTGAGCTGACAAACGGTCACTCCACTGCCATAGCCCCCAGCAGCTTGATCAAGCTTGTCTCGTCGAAGAAGCCAAAGAGGCGCAGTGCTGGACCAGACACCCGCGACATCAACCGATTCAGCGAACAATACAACCCGCGACCTGTCTCCATGGCTCCTGGCTCCACCATTCACAGGCAAAACCTCTCCGGCTCAACGTTTGCTCAGCTCGATAACGTCGAGCTTGAGCTTGAGAACATCCTTGCTGAGGAGGACATGCTGAACGATGAGGTCACTCTTGGCCTGATCAAGAACCTGAAGATCCCATCGCCCACCACAACACCCCCACCTACCGATAAGGAGGTTCTCTTCCCAGCATACCTCATCAACCTTGTCACCTCCGAGATGTGGAACAACGGTTTCGTCAAGGAATCAGAGCGCTTCCTCGCGAACGTTATGCAGTCGATCCAACAAGAGGTCATGCAGCACGATGCCGAAGACGCGATCAACCCAGGTGCCTTCTGGTTGTCGAACGTCCACGAGATGCTCTCGTTCGTCTTCCTGGCTGAAGACTGGTACGAGCAACAGAAGACCGACAACTACGAGTACGACAGACTGCTGGAGATTGTCAAGCACGATCTTGAGAGTCTCGAGTTCAACATCTACCACACCTGGATGAAGGTGCTCAAGAAGAAGCTGCACAAGATGATCATCCCTGCTATCATCGAGTCGCAATCACTGCCCGGCTTCGTTACCAACGAGAGCAACCGTTTCCTTGGAAAGCTCCTCCAGGGCAGCAACACCCCTGCCTACAGCATGGACAACCTACTCACCCTACTAAACAGCGTCTACAAGGCCATGAAGGCTTACTACTTGGAAGACTCCATCATCACACAGTGTGTCACCGAATTGCTGAGGTTGGTGGGCGTCACTGCCTTCAACGACTTGCTCATGCGCCGCAACTTCCTTTCATGGAAGCGAGGTCTGCAGATCAACTACAACATCACCCGTATCGAGGAGTGGTGCAAGTCGCATGACATGCCAGAGGGCACACTGCAACTCGAGCATCTGATGCAAGCAACCAAGTTGCTCCAGCTGAAGAAGGCTACATTGAACGACATTGAGATTATTCAGGACATCTGCTGGATGCTGAGTCCGAACCAGATCCAGAAGCTGCTGAACCAGTACCTGGTAGCCGACTACGAGCAGCCCATCAACGGCGAGATCATGAAGGCCGTCGCGTCGCGTGTGACGGAGAAGAGCGACGTTCTTCTCCTCACCGCAGTCGACATGGAGGATAGTGGCCCGTACGAAATCGCGGAGCCAAGAGTGATAACAGCACTCGAGACATACACGCCTTCCTGTAAGTATTTTCTTTCAACCATCTACCGCACCATCGGCACACGTCTAATACAATCGACAGGGCTGCAAACCCCCCGCCTCAAGCGCCTCGCAGAGATCGTCTCGCAACAAGCCATTGCGCAGCAAGAGAAGCTCGAGTTCGACGACGACATGCCCAACGGCCAGAGCAACGGCGACGCCATGCAGGCTCTCACCGGCGGCATGGGCATGAACGGCAACGGAATGAACGGCCACGGTACGATTGAAGAAGGAATTGAAGCATGAACTTTAGCATCTTTTGTCAGCACAGCGAGCGAAAATTTGGTATTAGACACATGAAACGACACGCGCGCACGAGAAAGACGACAACGGGAGGAAAGTAAGCGCCGCAGATGATGATGATGGGGAACTCCCAATGTTTGTAAAGTTGTTAGGAGCAAAGCTGTGTCCTTCTTCTTTCTGTCTTCTGGTCTAGTTGCTGGAACTTCTGGGAGGGATGGAAAGGGGGGAGGGGGGTGTTTGCTTCGAAATTACTAACTTACTTTTCGTGGGGAGGATTCAGTGGGCGCGTATGACGCATGATGATGTTGGGTATTTAATGCTGGGGTTCTTTTGCGCGAATGATATATCTTTTTTAACTTTTATTGGATGCGTGTGTTATGTGTGGCTTGTGTGTGCGGTGTTGATGCGCCGAGGTGATCGAGGTCTGGTTGAACCATGTCCATCAAGGTGAACTGTTAGTATATCGGCGATCGTAAGCTCAATGCAATCCAGCCAAAGACCATGAACTGTTGTTAGTCGGAAGCAAGCTATCCACGACTGCAAGTGTGATAGCAGCTAGATGAGAAGGATATTCTTAAGGAAGACGAGAGTCGGTGTCGCATATTGCTGCATACACATGACTGAACCTCGATGAGTGAACACACTCAAGTCCAATGTATACGTCTGGCTCAACGATAGGTTTGTAGAACACAATACAAATAATCGTTATCTCTGGCAAAATGATCGTTACCTCTGGCAACATAATCGAGCAGACAAGCAGATCACGATACGAGAGACGGGGTTGGCAAGATGAATCTTATTTCTGGGTTTTTTCTATGGAAGGGGAAAGCAACTGGAAAATGATGGAAACTCTGAAACAGCATACACAAACGATCTAAGACTGGAGGCGAGTGGGGATTCAATGGAAGACATGAAGTGGATAGAGGGCAGCGGGGTGGGGAAAGGGGTGGAAGAAGAAAGGAAAATCTAGGGGGGTACATGAGCCAAAACCAACGCGAATAGCAAGAGAGAGCGATTACAAGGAGAGGGTGACAGGGAGGGGGAAGGCGATGAAAGGAAGCAACGCGACAAAAGAGATACAGATCTGAGAAAGAGGCCTCGGCGACGACGATGCCAGACAGGAGCACCATGGATGGCTACGAATCGTGTCGCAGACTTTTCGAGGTTGGAGTATACATCATCTTAGCAGGTGTTGACTTGCTAAGATTCCGTAGGATGTATACTGCAAACTGCGGCACGAGTTGTAGCCACTCGTAGGGGGGGGAACGAAAGGAGCTCGAGACCGATGGCGATGGGCCCTTATCTTTTGAACAAGAATCCCGCCCCCATACTCTTTTTCTTCTTTATTGTCCGGTTCAACGAGCTGGGTCTGTTTTCCTCGTTGTTCTCGTCGTCGAGATTCTGGCATTGGCATGCAGCAGTTGCCTCGGCGCACTGCTGGTCCCAACCACATTGAGATACCCAGTCGTAGTTTTGCAGATGTTTGGAATATTCTGGGATGGTTGGCGTCAAGTGATTTGACAGTACATAGTACTGGAAGTTCGCTTGGCAACGGTAACAACACTGCGTTGGTACCATTGATTTGTCGATGGCCAGCCCTTTGCATGCCAGTCGAGCTACCTCTCGCTGGTGAGCTGTATCAGATTGGAGTGTCGCAAGCACTTCCTGTCGGATGGGCACCCATTCTGGCGACTTGGGGGGGGGCACGGGTCCTTTGGCGGCTTCTTTACGCTCCTCCTGACGCTGACGATCGTTAACCCTTTTCACAGCCTCAACCCAGATTGCTCCCATGCCCTGATCCCTGACCGCTTTGTAAACGGTTTCGGCCCAGGCCCATTTTGTGCGTGCGTCCGGCCCAGTGAGAGGTGTGCTGGCTCCGATGATCCATTTGGTATTCCCCTTGGCATACTCATGCTGACATATGAAGAACATGGCGGGCTCCGCGCCGCTAGCGTGATCAATGGCGTGAGTGAAGTAGTTCGTCCAGATTCTTGGTCGTTTTCCTTTAACCATGAAACGGCCTAATTGAACATCAAGGCTTTTCCTGACTTCCGTCTCGGTGGTCCAGTTTTGCATCGTAGTTTGGGTCTGTGTGGTTGGGCTACCGAGTCGGGCCTGAACGGCGATCTCAAGCAAGAGCTCCTGGTTTGATCGAGTGGGCATGTCCCTTCTGGTTCGCAAAATGCTGAGCGGTTGGAGGTCCCAGTCCGATACTCTCTTGTTGTCAATAATCCACTGATGGTGTCGTTCGACTTCCATCTCTGCCGCGTCAATGGTTCTCATTGTAGACCTGATTGCATCTTCCCACGTCTCGCCTTGTTGCGTCGAGGGCAGTTCGTACTCAAAATGGCCAAGCTGTTCGTGTTTGAGTCGGTTGATCTCTTTCATATAAGCTTCGGGGGTGTCCAGAGCTTCCAAGTACAGAGTTGCCTCCAGTCCCATGGTAGTAAGATTATGTCGAACTTGGTCACTCTCGGGTGGAATGGGGGTTGTTGTCTTGGTTTTGCTCGGCTCTACAACAAAAGGCTCAACTTGTCTCTTCTGCGACGGCATAAGCCAATAGCTGGTGTCTCTCAAGCCAAACTGCTGTATTGTTATTAGCATCTGAATATCATTTTGATAAGAAGAGGAAACGTACCATGGTCATGACTTCAGGACCGAATTTGTTGATGTGATCGCGAATTTCCTTGATCGGCTCATAGCAAATCAGTTGAAGCTGGGTTAGATTAGAGTTGATGAACTGCATGGCTACAATTGTCTTCTTTTCGGGCCAGTCTTCGAGCTTCATTTGCAAACAGGTCCACCGTATCTGATCCGCTATTGCTGCGATTGCTAGGACTCTTTTCTTATGTTGCATTATCAATCCCTTGGGTGAAGTGGCCTTCTGCCAGGTTGTCGAAAGGTTGTCCCAATTCTTCGTAGCATAATGTCTGGGTCGGCGACCAGGGGACGATTTGGGAGCAGCGCTCTTTTCCGGATCGGGAGCCACCACCTCCATTCTCCTAAGTCAAGAGAAGTGTTGCGTCAAGTTGAGGAAAGGAATTCAAGTTGAGGAAAGGAATTCCTTGAGCGTAGTGATGAGTGAAGCTGTGAAGAACGGTTCTGGGTGTATAAATACGGAAAAATACGCTTGCTGGCCTCCATCATTTGACGTACCTCCATGCTCGTGACGGGGTTTCCCTGACCAGGTGCACAATCAAGCCATTTGGTAGAGCAAGCTGTTAACTAGCAAGCCCGATGTGATTTTACAACTCCTCCAGTTGCTTTGCTGCTCCCGTCTCCCAATGACGTTGTTCGCAAACTGCTGTTTGAGGCCGAACAAGAGATTAGAACAAGCAGCTTGGATTATACCGATAGTCATGCGGGATCATGAGTCTCATGCGGATGTCATGGATCTTGATCGTAATTATGATCTTCAACCAAACCGTCTTCTACAGGCTATTCCACGTGTATATTTTGCTGCGTACTAAGACTTCGCATTGATGGCCCGGACGAGATATCCTACTTCGGTGGCAGCAAAGGAGCATTGAGACTACATCCCCTCTCCTATGTTCGCACGAAGTGCACCACAATTGTGCGCAGCTCTTCACGGAAGCTTTGCCCGTCAAACATCCTGTCAAGCTGTCTATGTATTTCTCATCTACGCGTTTGTACTGTCGTATCTTGCACTTTGCCTGTATTGTGACTGCCAGGAATTGGTCTTTCACCGTTGTCGACGGTGGGATCTGTTTGTGTCATTCACAATGTTGGTAGCTCATAGCTTTGAAGATTGGATAGTACACCTAGACACTCCCGAGGTCCCGAGGTCTGGTCTGCATTCCAAGGTTCGCTTTCATGTGCATCGAAGGCGCAAGCTCTATGATTGCTATGCTCATCTAGCTTTCGTAGTTTATGCTTGCTGTCGAGCCTCATCCAGCACGGGGAGTATTTGCGGGTTGGGTCGCGCCGTCGCGGTCTAGACGTTGATGTCCTGAACGGGATCAGATTACCCGCGTAGTGCAGCGTTTGCTCAAGCCGAATGTCTCGGAAGCATGTTAACATGCGCTTGTGCCAATGACGTCTACCTTCTTCAAGTTGATTGGGCGGTGGTACAAACTGCAGCTGCCTGATCCCTGGACACACCCGTGGACCCTGGAAACTGCTGCCACCACCCAGTGGCAAGCCGCGTAGATACCGTCACATTCCAACGCGAAAGATCTCGATATACTGTTCGCACTCATATCACAATTGATGTCAGTCGGTCCACGGTTCCATTGCGCTCCGCACCGGACCGCACGTGTTGCCTAGGCGCCCCGAACCCCCATCTATCTAGCTGTTCCAAAGTTCATCTGAGTACATGGATGCTGAGCAAACAAGACCAAAATCGGTCTTGGTTCGACAATAACTCCTCGTGCTTGATGAACAGATTTCTGATATTACTAGCCAGTATGTGTACCTGCGGCAATCACGCGCAAGCTGAGTTGATTGACAAGTCATGCATAGTTCATGTGGAGGCAATCGTGGACATGCGCAGGACGCATCACTACAGATACAATCACGTCTTTTCATATCACTTATTAAAGGCGGTGAGTCAACGTTGGAATCCTTATTCGACGCTTTTCGGTTCACTTCACCCTGGTTTCCAGCTCGCTTAGCGCAAGTGCAACCATAACTATCTCTGCTCACAACCAAGGGAACTGTCCGCGTAACATCGTTTCTAAAGTCAACCCCTCACTCCACTGCACGAATCATGTCAGAGGCTCAGGCGAAAAAGAGCAAAATCACGAACGAGAAGCTTGGTGAACAATACAGGGACAAGGCTTTCTCTCCTCCCACTCACTACACTCTCGCAGAAGCTGTCAAATTTGCCAAAATTCGAAAGAGGATGTTCGCGAAGCGAGAGCAATCTCGATCAGACACAACCAAAGACCCCGAGGACACAACCAAAGCCCCCAAGGACACAACCAAAGCCCCCAAGGACACAACCAAAGCCCCCAAGGACGAGGAAGACGACAGCATTTACGCGAATGACGCCGATCTCCTCCGAGACTTACTGCCAACTGCGGTGGAACAAGAGAAGTTCTGGTTATGGGTGCACACGGAGGACAAGTTGGCCCGAACAATGCCTGAAGCCAGAGGGGCCAAGAAATACTTCAACGCTCTCGCCCACACTGATTATTCCAACGAGTCATCTCTGAGAAAACTATTCGCAGTGCTCAAAGCATACGCCTATCCTTACATACCCGCCGGGTCTCACAACGGTTACCGCTATCGCATCAACCCGTCCCTGACCACACTAGGACCCGATGACGACCAAATCGACTTTGATGACCCATGCGACTTTGCCGCCGAGCCTATCATTGCCGTAAATCTGGTGGGAAAACAGATTAGATGCGAGGACGAAAGAGAGGACCGCAGCACTCTGGGAAATGACAGCACTGGATTCGTATGCTTCCAAATAGGAAAGCTCCTTGCAGCCGAAGAGGAATACTGGTCAGACAACGGCAAACTATCCAAGGACCAGGACGCCCCATGGACACCGACAGACTGGGTCATGGTCGTCGTTATCGATGCCGACAACACGGCCGGCGCTGTTTGGCTGCTACAGAACTTCGAGCCGACCATCGAGAACACGTCTGATCAGTACATGATCGACGAGGCGGATCCCTACCGATGGGGTTACTTCGAGGGCGAGTTACAGAAGAGTCCCCGGCCAATGCAATGTGGTGGTGTGAAGATCGCGCACAAGATCACTGACCTCTCCAAGACTTTTCAGTGGACCCAGGATGAGTATATTTTGGGCAAGTACGACATCTTGCAGGCAGTACTAGTGGAGCGTCACGGGGATGGGGCGCCTTTCATCGTCAGACAAATACCGGCTAGGCCACCATTCAACCCCCCTAGGCCATACAACCCCTTCCGGCTAAGCCGAGCCAAACAACCCCTACCGGCTAAGGCAGACGACTCGACGCCGGATGTCTCGGGGCTGAGCATTTGAGACGACTACTAGCGGATAAGAGATGCGAGATAGATACTCTTGGAAGAGTGAGCAGGCGGGCTTTCCATCTGTGTTTTGATCTTAGGTTTGAGTGTTGCAGGAGGTGGTGGTTTTCTTTGTTTCCTTTTGTTCTAGATCTCCTTTGGGTTACGAGTTTGTTCCTTGATTTCTTGCAATGCATGTCATAGAAAAGTCAATCAGTATGTTGCCGAAACCTTGGATATTGTTGCGCCGTGAGAGGAGCTAGCTTGGAAGGAGCCTGCTCCCAGTAATCATCATTCTGACGCACATGCCGGATACACTGAATGAAGACACCGTTACAGCGAGCAAACGTATATGAAGATGCCAACATGCGAAGTACGAGCAACAGCTCCACGGCCATCGGTCCTAACTGCGCCGAACCAGACGTTCGGGGGTGCGCCACACGGCCCGCTCGGTCTAACAGTCTAGCTCCATCCAGCCGCCGTTTGGCCCTTTCCACGATCCCGACATCCGTAATCATCTCGACAAGCGACACGGCCAAGCCATGGAGCTGACGACGTCTCTCCTCCTTTGCACGCCTTGCCCTCCCCTCTTCAGACTAGACTCCTAGACACGAGACAAATACCAACTTCCATTCACTCCCTTGGAACTCTCTTATTGCTTTTCCCACCCTATTGTCATCTCATACGTGGATGCATTGAGCGCGTTCTTCTAATCGATACCTGGCCCGACCGAGTCCCTGCATAACGCGAACGTAATACGAAATCCTACCACACAATCCGGCTACCCAATGCGCCCTTCCACGTTTCCCTAACTACGCGAAGACCCCCGAGAGCAGCCCACGCGACTGCGCCCACGTTGCTGCCACGGTGCAAGGACGAGGATAGTCCTAGGGGAAGATGCCGTCTGTTGCGCAATGGCAGGGCACACCCTCAGTCAAGGGCTCGACTGAAAGCATACGCATGGCGTTGCTCACAGCCT
>Ga0265780_10011500_pt1 | contig 10459 bp, 9 predicted proteins | sample P1T30metagenome_FD_192432 | JGI IMG/M metagenome (GOLD analysis project Ga0265780, IMG submission 192432) | Plant litter microbial communities from East Loma Ridge, Irvine, California - P1 T30 | ecosystem: Environmental > Terrestrial > Plant litter > Unclassified | place: USA: California... | reverse complement strand
TTGCCTTGCCTCTGTTGCGCTTGCACATTTTTTGAGACGCTAGCGCCGCTAGCACCAGGGTCTCGCCCAGTTGGGTAAGGGCGGAGCTTGCCGTTATCAGCCCGGGGAAGCCACCAAGAAAACCGAAAACCATGTTGCCACTGTGGGCCTTGCATCTGGGTGATTGCGAAGCATTTTCCATTGCGACCCGCAGATTGCACGCCCTAGTGCCTACTTCTCGAAGCAATGCGACAATGTGAAAGTATACCGATGACGAGACAACCCGATGCTTTCCCATCAGATAGGATACAGTCCTGTGCCCTGGTTCTCACCTTAGCCCATCACCAGCTCTGAGGCCCATGTCCCAGAACCCCTTCTCCATCTATACAGCATTAGCATGTTACCGACTGTCATCTTCAGCCTAGCACTTACATTTGTAGCGTGTATGAAGATTTTGGCCAGCTCTTCCACCCGACTCGGACTCAGTCCCTCGGCATGCTTCTCTACCAGCTCACTGCCCCTCATCATCGCTTCCCTGTACTCTTCTGCAACATACTGCTCAATCCACTTCCAGTACTTGCTTCCCACCCTCACGGTGCTGGGATCTTCGTAGAGACGTTTGGCAATAATGCCGTAACCGATGAGACACGGCAAAAGCGCGATCTGCAGAGCAAGATAGTCTTGCGACATGCCGATGTCGAGCACATAACGGGTGTATGCCGTGGTGGCTTGGTCCTCTTCTTCTTCGATGATATCGGCTTCCGATAGTCCGTACTCTTTACAGAAGTCAATGTGCAGCTTGATCTCTTCCTGGAGGGTGACGACTTGTTGCACGGAGTACCCAATATCTTTCAGATTGCTAGATTTGTATGCGGACAGCGCGTTCGCTCTTGCAAATTGGACCTTCTCACTAGTCAGTTACTCTCTTCTATACGGGAAATGAACATGTTTCGGCATATGCTTACTAAGAAGAGGTAGTCCTGCACAAGGTAGTACATGAACTTTTCCACCGGCAGTATCCCAGCGCCCATACTCTGCACGAACTCGTGTTGGGTGTATTCCTTCCACGGCTTCTGTACGTCTTCCCGGTCGAGCAGATAGCTAATAAAGTTGCCTGGCGTGAAAGGCAGCATGTACATCGAGTGGAAATGGTTGATTGGGCCGCTGCCCCCTCCCATATCAACAGCTGTCTTGATGCCTGCTTCAACGTACAGATTGGCCTTCTTGACAGCCTTGGCCATCGACATTCCCTCCGCCAGATTACATGCAATAGCGGATGCTAATGAACACCCTGTTCCATGCGTGTTCCTCGACTGCAAATATGGGCTTTCTAGCATGGTAACTCCAGTATCACCCACGAGGATGTTCAAGACGACTTCCTTTTCGCTGTCGTGCGTGCTCACTACCCGGCCGTGGGTTAATGGTAAATGGCCCCCCTTCAGTAACACCCATTTGGGTCCTAGTGACCGGACATGCTGCGCCATCGAGACGATGTCATCAACATTCTTCGGATCAGGAATATCGTACCCGGCCGTCTGGAGAAGCAAGCGAGCCTCAGGAAGATTTGGTGTGAGAAGCGTGGTGTGAGGCAGAAGGTGTTGAATCAGGGTTTCGATGGCTGTTTCGGGAAGGAGCTGTGAGCCTGATGTTGACACCATTACCTGTTCAAGTAGTCAGCACAGCAAGGAGCTCGTTTTGGTTCATATAAAGGGGTCTAGAATGAAATCTGAGACGTACAGGATCAACGATACTGGTGTTGATCTCATGTCTCTTCAAAGCATCCGCAGCGACCATAATGGTCTCGGCAGATGCAAGCATGCCTGTATCTTATCAGCGCGTTCACAATAACATGGTGTCTCTCTGAATGTCATCATACCTGTCTTGACCACATCCACGCCCACATCTTCACAGACAGCATCTATCTGCTTCCGCACAAAGTCCGGCGGGGTATGGTGTATGTCCTGGACGCCTAGAGTATTCTGGGCTGTCAAAGCAGTCGTAGCCGTCATAGCATAGCAGCTATGCGCTGCAATGACCTTCTGATCTGCTTCTAGTCCGCTGTTGGCGCGGCAGCATGGTTAGTGGTGTGTGGCTGATGAAGGGCGGATGCATGCACGCGTACGTACGCCCCACCCGAACTGTCCGAGCCAGCGATTACTAGAATGCGTCTGGGTGCCATTGTCGATCGAGAAGAGTATGCAGGCGTTGTTTCACTATCGTCTGGATATAACATGTAGTAAGATCCCCTACATCGTTTTCTCTAGACAATCCTGGAGCCCCACCATCCGCGAATACGCGTACGCGAGATCCACGTCATCGACTCGCACCTTTGATGCTGTCGCAGGCCGTGGAAGCTGCGCAGCCGACGCTGTGGAAGGTTGCACAAATTCGTACATCTGTGCGCGTGCTACCCTTGACATCCTGGATGATATCCAGTGTTCTATCAATTATACTTAGGTCAGCTTTGAAGGAATCCATTTCCTAACATTGGCAATTCGGTAGATCAGCGTAAGCAGAAGAAGCCTTGCCAGGCATCTTCAGTAACGTAAAAGTCTGAGCACATTGAGTCGCTTCTGTAAACAAGCAAACATCTCATGGACCGGCCACGCCGACCTGCAGGTATCAAGCCACCATCGCCATCACGAACCCCAAGAGTACCATGTGCCTCATCGCGCAACAGAGGAAACAAGTTCGATGCATCTTTCTTCTTTGCATCTTCTAAAACGTACTACGCATTTGTGTATGATGCAGTTGGATAGCTGTAGTTCATGCACGTGTTCTTCAGGATGTTCAGCGTCCCGTTCAATCGACCGGTCTAGTGACCCAGTACATTATACTTGCGACTTCTCTCATTTGTGACGCTATATATGAAATAGCGATAGTACTGTGATATGTGCGCGAATGTTAACGATCGTTTTCCTCCACTCAGAGTACCATGCTTCCAGCAGGTTAATCTTAACGGCTCCACTGCAACCTCGCCACAAGTCTCAGAGTGATAGCCTCCATGATCTTGCGGACAGACAGGAGATACACTAGTTGAGACGATGCAGAAGATATGGTAAGCCGCTGGCGTTGGAGATGTGAATGTGTATCCATTGCGATAGCTGGAATTTGCTTTGGGCCTTGAACAGCCCACATTGTGCAATATGCGGTCGTCAGTGTCAGGCGACTACCATAGTCCCTTGATCTGAGATACACGTTGCGTAGGCTCAAACACTTCGTTGCTGTCCGCCGTATTCGTCTTCGACACACCAACACTGTCCGTGAATGTTGGAAAAGCTGCAGCATCGTTGTTGGCATTCGCGTCCCACCCCAGAGTCTCTTCCTTATCATAGTCTACCGGCGCCCAGGCTGCGTCCTCATCCTCTGGTACGAAGAGGCTTTCCGAATCGTCACGGGCAGGTTGTGCTTGCAGTGCCGAGACTTGACGAGATCCTGGATTCCGCACTCGGCCAGAGGCATCGCGTCGCGATGCTGGTTGCACAGGCGGTGGCATATCAGATCGGAAGCTGCGACTCTGTCCACGCTCCGCAGTTGTGGTTGAGGTCGTGCGAGAGGTTTGTCTGCTGCTCATTGCGTGCGTCGCAGGTGTTGGCGCAGATGGAGCGGCGGTGTGGTTGCCAGAAGTCATTAGCGTAAACTCACAGAGCAGCCCATCGCTTCCATAGCTGAACTGAAGTGGTCGCGCTGGCTGGGAGTAAAATGCCTTTAAGCTTGTCTTGATTGTGTCTGCATGGACGACTATTGCCTTGAAATCCTTGACGTTGATGATGATGTGCATACCCGCCTGCACAGTAAATTCCTCGAAGTCGGAAGTATTGACTGCGACTGCTGTGACAAGTGGATGCTTCAGGATTTCCTTCCCGTTCGAGATCTTTTCTGTGTAGCTCTTAAATACGCAGCGTCCGTCTTCACTCGCAAAAATATCGAGCATTTCGGTCTTGGTACCGAAATATTCAGCGTACTCCTTCACAGCCCCGGAGTGCATGCTCCACCTGTTTTTCGCCGCGTTGCGATCGAACAGTGCATGCATGACGTCCACGGCTTCATATGTGAGCTTGTAGGTCTTGATGACACCCTGGTTGCAGATCATCTTGACGATGAATCGACATTGCGCCTCGGTTTCCCGCTCTTGCACACTGACTTCACAGCGATCGATCGCACCATCACGCCCTAGTGGGTCGTACAAGCGACTTTTGAAGACCGATAAGAGCGCTTTGGTGTACATACTGCACGTGAAGCGGCCGTCAGGACCGCCATAAGTCGGCACACATTCATAGCTGGCGAAGAATTGTCGACCGTCTAATGTGATGGCGGCATATGCGGATTTGGAAGAGTTGAGAGCGGTAAATGTGAACTGACGCAAGAGGTATGAGATGCCGGACTGACTAGAAGGAAGAGCGGCAAACCTACCTTTTCGCGACGCGCTTCAATGGCTACACTCTCGCTGAACTTGCCAAGGCAAACAAGCAGATCGTGAACCTTAGACGCTGCCTCGGGCGTCAGGGTGAAGTTGAGGACAACCATTTTGTCTTCGTGCGACTGGTCGCATTGTCGCAGGGTGTTTGGGTGGGATCGCGACGAGCCCCGGCGACCGAAAGCGGGAAGAGCGCGTCAAACACGCGCTAGCGCATTGACATCATCGCGCCTACTCTGATGGGCGGCCATCTATTCACCTTACTTAGGAGCACGATCTCAGCCCTCGTAAGCACAAACAAAATGACTCAATCAGTGCTTCCTGATGATATTCTGCATCTCCTATGCGAAGAGCTTGCGAATCAAGAACAGTTCGACACACTCTTTAACTGTGCTTGCGCCAGCCGTGCTCTCGCCGTACCTGCATTAACTCATCTGTATAAGTATGTCGCATTGGCCTCGCTACTTTATCGTCAATTAACTGACGTGGTCGTTAGATCTCATCATCTCGCGCCTGTTCGAGGTGGAGGAGAAGATCTCTATGGCTTACCAGCTGCCACCAAGCTTCTCACGATCCAAAAATGGTACGTAACCTTTACCGTGCGAACTGTATGGGGCAAACACTGACTTCGTACACCCATATTTAGGTCCATTCTTTGGCGATCAATTGTCGCATCTGCACTCGATGTCACACTATTCCCATACTGCCGTTATATCAAATCGCTAGACTTCCGGGATCTGGGATATCTCCTCGATGACGACCAATTCCGTGCGAAAGTTTCCAAGTCAGTACAGCTTCGATGTCAGACACCACCAATTCTGATTGTAATATAGGCAATTCTTCTCCGGGCCGTTGAAGCAGTTCGAGAAGACTGAGACAGGGACGAACATCAAAGGCAGAAAGTACACTCGGATAAAGACAGCGGATATCATCGACGCGATTGGTGAAGGTTTGATAAATGCGCGAAGCTGTTCAGTACGATACTAACGTTGTGCAGTGGTCACACAGCATACTCCAACCCTGGAGATCATCAGCGGTGAACGTAAGTACATCCTTCTTCTCAACATTCGGATATGAGCTAACTATACTAGTCCAGCCTGGTGCTCTGGTACGATGGACGCCCCGGCTTCCTCGACTACAGAGCCTTGAGCTGTGGGACGGAAAGCCTCTAGAAGACGAACTGGTTCATGCATCTATCTACGACCACTGTCCGCAGTTCAAATCTCTTATGATCTATACCTGGGTCTCAGAAGACAATGATCACAAGTTCGCCAAATTCCTCTCCTCCATGCGACCGAACACGCTCCAAACACTCCAAACCATCAGCGACGTCAAGGCCGGTGCCGAGTCACTACTAGCTCTCAATCACCATGGAAACTCATTAGAAGATCTGAGACTGTGCGTTTCGAACGAGTCAATACCGCACCTCTCGCTACTACAAGGATGCACGGCTTTAAGAACGCTACGCATTGAGGACATCCATGGTACTGTAGACTTGGAAGCGACAGAACATGACGTCTTCCTCGAGACGACTGCCTGGTTACGCAAATGTTCAGATCTACAACGCCTCAGCTTCTCGAAAATGCAATCCGGAGCCGCACTCATCACGCCCGTACTGCTCGAAGAGAAGATACAACTCAGCAGCCTAGAGATAGACTCGTACACGCTAAAAGATCACAAGACGTTCCATCAGGCTCTCGTACACCAGCAGTCTTCTTTGAGGGTGCTCTTCCTGAGTGGCGATACCGATGGCATGTTTCGAGATGATCTGGATACTCTTGTGGACTCTTTGAAGCAATTGACAGAGCTGCGAGATCTGCACCTCATTCTTCCGGAGGTGCTGCGGGATGAACATCTCGTCACCATTCTCGCTGAGCTCATAATGCTGGAGGATCTGTACGTAAGCGGCCTGGAGCTCAACGACATTGTGCTTCCTCACCTCGCCAGCTTGCCAAATCTACGTACCGTTACTATTTCCGGTATATCCAAATTCACCATGGATGGTCTACTGGACTTTGTATCGAGACTCGGACCGGGTAATCAGGCCATCCGTCTCTCGATAGACATGGCAGACACGGACACGCTGCTCTCGGAAGAGGACTTGACGCTGGTGAGGGACAACCTTGCGGAGAAGGCTGGTGGTACGTTGGAGTATATGGCGCTTCGAGGTATGTATCTGCGCGATGAGCGGGCGACAAACAGGACGGCATACTGACCACATTCGCCTAGATCCGAATGTTCCGGAGTTCGAAAGCGACTCCGACTGAGGCTTGTTCTTTGCACTGTTCAAGATACTGCAATTGAAGCTGGGCAATCATTCGACTTGTCTGTTGGATAAAGGATGTGAAAGAGGCTTCTGGCAAGACATGCTCAGGACTGGAATAGCTTTTCCAAGTGCAATGATGAAGATATTAAGAGACTTGTTCCTCGTCCTCTCTCAACCTAGAAGAAAAACATAATTGAACTTTTTGAAAGCAAAACACGTAAACCAGAAGAACAACCCGATGAGCCATGACATACTCAGTCCATGTCAGTATCACTATCTTCTTGACTCTGATCAACGCATTCTTTCAGCGCCAGAATCCTCCGCTCGTAAACGTCTTGCTGCAACTCTGGGAAGTGTTGCAGTAGCTCAATGAAGCTCGACCTCAAGTGGTCGTCCTTGATATATTCCCAGAAGTTGTCCGCAATGTATACGGCCAAATGACCCTTAAGATATTCATGGGAGATTGAAGTTGTCTCGCGTGCGTAAACATGTCGACAGAACACCAAGATCTCCAGCATTTCTGGTTCCAAGCGCTCTAGCTTCTCAACGGTGTGGTCCATCATGTCTGACATGCCCAACTTCTCCGCGGTGACCCATGCCGCAACACATTGCGCGAATGCCTCTGTCATTTCCTCGCCATCTTGCGGGTTCCGATGTCCGAAGTCATCACTCTCCAGGTATTCTGCGACGAAGACGAAATCGTCCGGCTTGATGTCGAACAGAGAAGGATGTTTGAGCTCCCACATCCCTCTTTTGTTGTAATCAATCAAAAGAAGGCCCTGTTTGGGATCTCTGAAATAGTGTCGGTTCCATAAGCTCTGCAGTGGAAACGTATAGATTTCTTGGTCAGGTCCGACCAGAACTTCAACAAATTCCTTGCTTTCGGACCTAATCATGTTAGCTGAGAAGTTTTGAGAGATCAAAAAACTTACAGTTCACCCTCGATGGTGTCGTTGATGGGTTCTTTCCGACCACGGCCCAAGCTGCGGAGCTGATTATCCAGGAAACCACCCGGTTGGAACTGTCTCGATTCGATTGATGTACTACAGTCATCTGCTAGTTCTATAGGCGTATCCTTTCTGCTCATATGTAGCCGACCCTGCGGGGTTGATGCGTCACGGTGGACTCTGGACGGCTGCGATGAGCTGGCGACAGATCTCGAGGGAGCTTCCCATGCATTTGAAATCGTGTTTGGGGCACTATCCGCGCCGGCGATGACGGGAACGCAACGATTGCTCTGGAACCTCGCTGGTCTTGCTGATGACAGTGGTGCGTTTGGTAAGTTGGAAGAACCTTTCGCAGTCCATCCTTTCGATCGTTTGCTATAGTAGTGTTCTCGGCTCAAGCGGAGAGCCTCTCGCAGCTCTAGATCTGAGTGTGAATCCTCATCTGAGTCGTTCGCATCGTTGTCTGAGTCTGAAGCGTCGCTGACTAGATTCATCAGTTGTGCTTTCCAGTAAGCAAGATCTAGACCTGATTCAAGCGCATTGTTCGCCATTATATATGCATCACCGAGGCCGGGTGTGCTCCCGATGACCTCCGCATGCGTATGGGGCGCGAAAGGGTCATATTCCCCTATGTCTTCGGTATGCGCCCAGCGACTTCTTGAGTTAGCAGAGTCAAGATATTCATCAAGCTACAATGTTTCTTACAGGATCAACTGCTCGCCCATCAGCAACACCAGAATTGAATTACCATGAGGTCGTATTTCCCTGACTTCTTCTGCTCCCATGTCTTCTTCACAGATGACTGCGGGCCATAGTGGGAAGAATGACGTGGACCTTCGGTACAGTATCAGTGCACCTGGGGAGAATTGCATCATGATCTCGTTGGTAATGCAATACCGAGCTGTTTGTTTGGAGGATGGCAGAGAGGAATGAGAGCTGGTGAGCGACAGTTGTGTGATAGTTGTAGAACAAATTTCAATCTATTGAGAGTAAGAAGACATGAGCAGTGTTCTATGTGAGCGTCTAAACGAAGCCTAATATAAGCAGACATCGTGTGGATACGTTCTCAGGGTAAAGGCGGGCTCAGGTGAGGGCCATTATGCCAGGTGAAAGACGAAAACAGACCCCCATGCGCGACAAGTCCCTCACAACCGTTATCAGACCGACACATGATGGATCTGAGGCTTATGAGTCGTGTTCCGCTATTTGAAAGTGTCGTGTGTTGTTATGGTCAAGTAGCAGAAAGGGATGCGGAGTTCATAGCTCACATCTCGGAGGTTGACTAAGCTGCCCGCAACAGCGAAGCCAAGGACATCTGGCTTCAACATCTCGACCACGAATTCCCCGACGCGCAAGTCGCCGCGCCGCCCACCTCTACACATACCCCCACATACGCCTGCGGTGAATTCATAATCTCAAGACGCGAGTTTACGACCCGGTCGCGCGCCCCACGTCCCACTCCACGATCAACGAGCGCACCTCTACCTCCAACCTTCGCATCAGCATTCCCGACCCGCAGCTATGTTGGGCCTTGCGAATATGCAGCCGCGGCAACTCGCCGCACAAGTCCTGAACTTCGCGCTCGTCCTCTCAACCGCCTTCATGATGTGGAAAGGACTGTCCGTCGTCTCCGACTCGCCCTCGCCCATTGTCGTCGTCCTGTCAGGATCCATGGAGCCTGCATTCCAACGAGGAGATCTACTGTTCCTGTGGAACCGGGGGGCAGATACACAAGTGGGCGAGATTGTGGTGTACAACGTCAAGGGCAAAGACATCCCGATCGTGCATCGCGTTGTGAGGAGATATGGAGGAGGGTGAGTCGCGCTCTTTCCCCTTCGCTGTGACTGAGGCTCTCAATGAGGGTAGGAGGAGTCAAAATCAGCTCGCAGGTTTTCAGACGTTACCACAAAGCTCATGCTGACCCAACTACTAGCAAAACACCCCTCCGCCTCCTGACCAAGGGCGACAACAACCTCGCGGACGACACCGAACTCTACGCCGCCGGCCAATCCTTCCTGAACCGCAAAGAAGATGTCATCGGAAGCGTCGTCGGCTTCATACCCTTTGTTGGATACGTTACCATCCTGTTGAGCGAGCATCCATGGCTGAAGCAGGTCATGTTAGGCATGATGGGTGTGATGGTGGTTTTACAAAGAGAGTAGTCCTTGCGCATTCGCATAGAGTGCTTTTCACGTCAATGGATATCTTTCCAAAAGGTGGGAGAAAGAGATGGGTGGTTACGATGTGGTTGGACTGCTCCGTACCTACCATGATCTATGTGTTTCTGCTGCCAGGAGGCGGCACTGCTAGGCGTTCAAATCATACCCAGACAATGTTCAGTATCTATCAAAGTCGAAAAGTCATACCGACGATCAAGCTTCCATCCAGCTACGTTCTCTAGACTGTAGACCAGCGCCTCATGCGCATCTTGCATTCACTAGTGAGCATACCTAAGCACACTTCAGGGCTTTGTTTCCGGACAAGAGATTCATCGCCTGCACCTTCCCAATGCCTCCCAGAATGACATCACCTACCTCATTTCTACATCACTAAGCCTTCACTCCCACGCGACACCCCCGGCAAAAACACACCCCACCTTCCGTGGAGGAGCGGCAAAAAGAAAGCAATGCGCCGTACGGGGTTTGACTAATTGATTGTTAGCTCTACGATTCGAATTGAGGCATTGTTGGTATTTCATACACCCGTGATCCCCGCCTTGTTTGTCGTCCGATGTACGATGGGAAGGCGATAGCATACCACTAGCCCAACGGCGCTTTGATGCAATGATCGATTGATGGACTAGGAACGAGTTAGAGACATTATATAGGCGACTTGAGATAGAGTGAGTGG
>Ga0265780_10011499_pt1 | contig 10460 bp, 11 predicted proteins | sample P1T30metagenome_FD_192432 | JGI IMG/M metagenome (GOLD analysis project Ga0265780, IMG submission 192432) | Plant litter microbial communities from East Loma Ridge, Irvine, California - P1 T30 | ecosystem: Environmental > Terrestrial > Plant litter > Unclassified | place: USA: California... | reverse complement strand
CTTGACCGGATCCCAGATGCCGCCGAGGAAAGCGCGGTCGAAGCCACCGAAGAACGCATTCTTTTCAGTGAAGGCAATCGAGTAGCCGTAAATGCACCACAAGACGATGATCACGGCGAAGATGAAGAACACCTGCAACAGCACCGACAGCATGTTTTTCGAACGGACCAGGCCGCCGTAGAACAGCGCCAGGCCGGGAATGGTCATCATGATGACCATCATCGTGGCGACAAACATCCAGGCGACGTCGCCCTTGTTCGTGGTCGGCGCCGCGGCAGGTGCGGCAGCCGCTGGAGCAGCAGCTGCGGCCGGAGCAGCAGCGGCGGCCGGTACGGCTTCCGCTGCAGGCGCCATTGCCGCAGGCGCGGCGACGGTCGTGGCAGCTGCGGGCGCGTCGGCGGCAGCCGCCGGTTTGGCCGCATCCTGGGCCATGGCCGGCGCGATGGCGCCCATTGAAAACGCCAGCGCGAGGCCGGCGAACCAGTTTTTCATTCCGAGTTTCATGCAGTTTCCCCTTAAAGCGCGTCGTTGCCGGTTTCGCCGGTACGAATGCGGACAACCTGCTCGAGGTCGTACACAAAGATTTTTCCGTCACCAATCTTGCCGGTCCGGGCCGCGCTTTCGATCACGTCGATCACCTGTTCAACGATGGCGTCGTCGACCGCGGCTTCGATTTTTGTTTTCGGCAAGAAGTCGACCACGTATTCGGCGCCGCGATACAGTTCGGTGTGGCCCTTCTGGCGCCCGAAACCCTTGACTTCGGTAACGGTAATGCCTTGCACATTGATGGCCGACAGTGCTTCACGCACTTCGTCGAGCTTGAAGGGTTTGATAATGGCGGTGATCATTTTCATGCTGCAGCCTCTTTCAGAAGGTTTTTGATACGGATAAAACCAGGCCGGTCTTGCCAAGGTTGCGGCCGGACGGGCTCAGGTAAGACGAGGTATTGGCCTTGATGGCCGCCAGGGACACATTGGCAAAGCCGACATCCTTGGTCACGCCCACTTTGAAATCGTTGTACGAATACACGCTGTTGTGGGCGACTTTCTGGTGGCCTGCGTGCAGGTTCAGGATCAGGCCGGCCACGATGTCGACATTCGCGCCGATATCGACGTAGCCGCTGCCCTTGCTGTCATTGGTACCGAACAGGTTTGTCGTCGAATGCGAATACTTGATGTACGCGGGACCGAAACCCAGCTGCCCATACAGTTCAAACGTGTTCGCGCTCGGATGCAGATCGTTCGATGGATAAAAATAATAGAGGCCGCCGACGTCGTAGGTGACGTCCGGGGTGATTTGTCCTTTTTTGCCGCCGTAGATATCCCATTCGATATTCCCGTCGCCGCCCAGGTCTTTGGTCCACTTGATGGTGGACAGCCACGTGCCGACGTACAACCCGGTGGGATTGTTGACGAAGTCGGCGCCGCCCTGCAGCGCCGGATCGAGCCGGGATTGCGACAGGCCGCGGTAGCGGTAGTCGGTGGTGATGGCGGCGTTATAGCTGATTTCATTGTCCGGCTTGGTATCTTCGGCGTGCGCCATCTGCATGACCAGATTGGCCAGCACCAGCAGGTATGCCGATTGAATCCACTGCGACTTCAGGTGCCTCATGACGATTCTCCCTTAGTGAAATGAAAGCAGCGCTTGCGGGCACAATTCTTGTGTTGTACATTCCGCTTCATTGTCTCTTTAGCAGGATACGTGCCACCTCGCATACTGGTGCCGATGGCACAAAAAGCGCTTGTTTTCCGCAAGTTTGTACCCACACTGCAAATGTGTGGTCTTGCATGTCGCATATCGACGGGCAGCCGCTATCGGCACGCACCAATGAAGAACGCTTCGCACCACCTTGGTGCGATTTAAAACAATTTTCACCAAGGATGACACATGGATATGAACAGTTTCTTTGCAGACCTACAAGGCAAGATCAACCAGGCCATCGAAAATTCGCCGGCCAAGGATATCGAGAAGAACGTCAAGGCCATGATGACGCAGGGTTTTTCCAAGCTCGACCTGGTGACACGTGAAGAATTCGACGTGCAAGCCCAGGTACTGGCGAAAACCCGCGCCAAACTGGACGCACTGGAATTGCGCCTGGCTGAACTCGAAGCACGCGCGACGACGACCCCGCTCTGAGCCTCGCGCACACACGGCTGAAGGGTGCGCGTGTTCGGCGACAGCGCCATCGTCACGATCAAACTCTGCTTGATGATCGATGGCCAGGCCCGCACGATGCGCGGAAACTTCGTGGCGCATCAGGAAGGTGCGCAATGGAAACTGGCCTCGGTCCAGGACACCCCGATCCGTTCGAATCCCAATCCGTGAATACCGGGCGTTTCCTGACCGCGCAGCTGTTCGCGTCGATCAGGAAACGCAGCGGTTCGCGGTATCCGGCGATGCCAGCACATCCCGCCATCGCGACCATGAACACCATGAGCGTCGCGTTTCTCCGGGATCAGCCGGCGCCCGCGGTGAACACGCAACCGGTCCTTATTTGCCGGTGTTTTTGCGGCGCAGCACGCCTGCGGCAGCCAGTGCAATACCGAACAGGAACGTTGTGCCAGGCTCCGGCACATCGCTGATGCCGCCAGTCACAGCCTGCCCGGCCATCAGCGAATTCATGAACACCGCACTGTCATACCGCGTGTCGGAAGTGTCCGCGACGCCGAACATGAGGGTGTGGGTACTCAGCAGCGAATTGAGCAAACCGGTCATCGTCAGGACATTGGTCAATCCGTCGTATTCGATGCCATAGTTGCCGCTGACGTTAGAGATGAAATTGCTGCTGCCCACCGCGTTCGAGATCAGCTTGCCGTCGGCGAAGGTCGCGTAGTTCACGCCATCGATGAAGAAACCGAAGATATCGGTCACTGTCTGATCAGGAAACTCTTCGGTGGCGAAAACGAATTTTGCCGTCACCGATTTGACACCTTCAGCCACGGTGAAGTTAAAGCCCAGCGTGTTCGCGTCATACGTGGTCCTGCCAGCAAGCTTCGTCAACTGCGCGTTGGCGCCGCTGTTGGTGACCGTCGTCAGGCCGGTCGACGTATTCGTCCTGGGAACCACCGCCGCACCCGACGTCAGTACCACGCCATTTGCCATCGTCAGCGTCGGATTGGCTGCGACCGACGATTTCAGGTTGAAATCGGAATACGTACCATATTGCTTGATCGAAGTCGTGTTGGTGCCCTCGATGGTTGCACTGCCGGCCACGATATTGATACCGCTGTTCTCACCCAGCAAGGCGTTCGCCATGACACTCGCGGTGCTGCTGGTGTTGGCGACCGTCGTGACCACTACGGCACTGGCGCTCGAGCCATACAGGCCCAATGCCAGCGCGACAGCGGCGCCCATGGGGTTGGCTGAGAAGAGTGAGACGGTGTGCTGCTTTTTCATTGTAAAAATCCCAGGTCAATATTGTATTGTTTCAATTTTTATTGATATGAAGCAATGATCATGCCATGCGCGTAATATCTGAAATATCCTTTCATTTCAATAGCTTGCGTGCTCTGTTTGCGATTGGTAATTTCCTGATGTAAAGTTTCCCGACAATTCTCCCGCCGCGCACCTCTGGCTTCGCGCAAATCCGGGCGCGTTTCCGCTCTTATGATGAGCCCTCCCCCTTCCACTCCGAGGAGCCCTGATGAGCCTGGCCGTGTTGAGAAGCCGCGCGCTGGCCGGCATGGAAGCGCCGCTTGTCAACGTCGAGGTACACCTGGCGAATGGCTTGCCGAAGCTGCTGATCGTCGGTCTCCCCGATGCCGAAGTGCGGGAATCGAAAGAGCGTGTCATGGCGGCGCTGCAAAGTTCCGGCTTCGATGTGCCGGCCCGGCGCATCACCGTCAACCTGGCGCCGGCCGATTTGCCCAAGGAGTCCGGCCGCTTCGACCTGCCGATCGCACTGGGCATCCTGGCGGCTTCAGGCCAGATTCCGTCGAAGGAATTGAATCATTACGAATTTGCCGGCGAGTTGTCGCTGACCGGGCAGTTGCGGCCGGCACGCGGCGCACTGGCCATGGCGCTGGCGATCCAGCGCGAGCACACCGCCGGGCACGAGCCGGCGCGGGGGTTCATCCTGCCCCAGGCGAACGCCGACGAAGCGGCGCTGGTCGACGGCGCGGGCATCTACCCGGCACAGACGTTGCTGCAAGTCTGCACCCACCTGAAAGCGCTCGGCACGGACAGCCGCATCGCACCGCATGTCGCCGGCAAGCTGACGACAGCACCCAGCTACCCGGATTTTGCCGACGTCAAAGGCCAGCAGCAGGTCAAGCGCGCGCTTGAAATTGCCGCATGCGGGCTGCATTCGGTGTTGCTGGTCGGGCCGCCCGGCTCCGGCAAGAGCATGCTGGCCACGCGCTTTCCCGGCTTGTTGCCGCCGATGAACGACGAGGAGGCGCTGGAAGCGGCTGCGGTGCAATCGCTGTCCACCGGATTCAGCCTGAAAAACTGGAAACAGCGCCCGTTCCGCAGCCCGCACCACACCAGTTCCGGCGTGGCCCTGGTGGGCGGCGGTAATCTGCCGCGCCCGGGTGAAATTTCGCTGGCGCATGGCGGTGTGCTGTTTCTCGACGAATTGCCCGAATTCGACCGGCGCGTGCTGGAAGTACTGCGCCAGCCGCTGGAATCGGGCCGCATCACGATTTCCCGCGCGGCCCACCAGGCCGATTTTCCCGCCCATTTCCAGCTGATCGCCGCCATGAATCCCTGCCCTTGCGGCTGGCTCGGCCATGTGTCCGGCAAATGCCGCTGCAGCGGTGAAGCGGTGCTGCGCTACCAGTCGCGCATCTCCGGTCCATTACTCGACCGCATTGACCTGCAGGTGGACGTGGCGGCAGTACCACCTGACACGCTCGGCGCCCACGCGCCGGGTGAAAGCAGCGCCGCGATCGGCGCGCGGGTGCACGCTGCATGGGCAACGCAAGTCGCCCGCCAGGGCAAGGCGAACGCACGCCTGGCCACGCGCGAGATCGAGCAATTATGCAAGCTCGATGGCCCCGGCGAAAAACTGCTGAAAAGTGCGATGCTGCACATGCACTGGTCGGCGCGCGCCTACCATCGCGTGCTGCGCGTGGCGCGTACCATTGCCGACCTCGACGGCGCAGCCGGCGTACGGGCGCAGCACGTGGCGGAGGCCGTGCAATGCCGGCGCGGGCTGGGCGACGCCTGAAGTGAAGCAGGTAGCGTGGCGCAAGGATCGCTGCACCGCGTGGCACGTTTTTGCTACCATCAGGCATGCGCACACTCCCCATTCTTGCAACACCCTTGCTGGCGGCATTGCTGCTCGCCTGCAGCCCCCCATTCAACTGGCGTGAATTCACCAGCAAGGACGCATCCTGGCAGGTCACTTTCCCCGACAAGCCCGCCACGGCCACCCGCGAGATCGACCTGGGCGGCACCAGGACGACGATGACGATGACAGCCGCCGAGGCCGGCGACACGACGTTCGCGGTCGGCCAGGCCGACGTCACGGACGCCGCTTCAGCCGGTGCCGCGCTCACCGCCATGCAGACGTCGCTGGTTCGCAATATCAGCGGCACCGTGACGCGCAGCGCGAGTGCTTCCGCTTCCAGCAATGGCGGTGCCCGCGTCAGCCGCGATGTCGATGCGACCGGCAGCCGCAACGGCAAGCCGGTGCGGCTGGTCGGCCATTTTGAAGCGCGCGGCGCCAGGCTGTACCAGGTGATCGTGGTCGGCCCGGCTGGCGCGCTCACGCCCGAGCAGACGGAACAGTTCATCGGTTCGTTCAAGGTGCTGAAATGAATGGCGGCATTGCCTTGCGGCTGCAGGATGTATCGAAACATTTTGGCCGGCCCGCCGTCGAGCACCTGAACCTGGCGGTGCGGCGCGGCGAGCTGTACGCGCTGCTGGGGCCGAACGGCGCCGGCAAGACCACCACCCTGCGCATGGTCGCAGGCTTGCTCGCGCCCGACGCCGGCCGCATCGAGGTGCTCGGCATCGACCTGGCCAGCCAGCCTGCCGCGGCCAAGCAGACGATCGCCTACCTGCCGGACGATCCGATGCTCTATGACAAATTGAAACCGATGGAATACCTCGAATTCGTCGCCGGCTTATGGGGCGTGCCGGCCAGGGAGGCGGCGCCACGCGCCACCGAATTGCTCGACTGGCTGGACCTGACACGCCACAGCCATGAACTGACCGAAGGATTTTCACGTGGCATGAAGCAAAAGCTGGCGCTGGCTGGCGCGCTGATCCATGCGCCGCAGTTGCTGATCCTCGATGAACCGCTGACCGGCCTGGATGCGGCGGCGGCCCGCCAGGTCAAGGATTTGCTGCTGAACCATGTGGAATCGGGCGGCACGGTTATTTTGACCACGCACATTCTGGAGGTGGCCGAACGCATGGCCCAGCGCATCGGCATCATCCAGCACGGCCGCCTGATCGCCGAAGGATCACTGGATGAACTACGCGCGCGCACCGATGGCGGCACGCTCGAGGACGTCTTCCTGCAACTGACGAGCCAGGCATGAAAGGCAAGCCCGGTTCATCGCTCTGGCTGCTGCAGCACGAGCTGCGCATGTTCTGGTTTAACAGCGGCGGGCGCGGCGGCGCACACGGCAAAAAGCGCAGCTGGATGCTGCCGCTGCTGGGCCTGGGATGGCTGGGCCTGCACGTGCTCGCTTTCAGGATGTTGCACACCATGCCTGCCGTGCCTGCAGAGATGCTGCCCCTGGTCGGACTGGGCGCGATGGCGTTGCTGGTCGTCGTGGGCACCTTCATGTTTTCGAGCGGCCTGAAGTCGAGCGTGGACAGCCTGTTCGAACGGGGTGATGTCGACTTGCTGCTGTCCTCGCCGCTGCCCTCGCGCAGCATCTTCACGGTGCGCCTGGGCGCGATCACGCTTGGCGTGGCCAGTGTCTACCTGGCGCTGGCCGCGCCGGTTGTCAATATTGGGATCTTCATCGGCCACGCCGACTGGCTGCTCGGGTATGCAGTGATCCTCGCCTGGGCCACGATCTGCTGTTCGCTGGCCATGTTGCTGACCCTGCTGCTGGTGCGCGTGCTGGGTGCGCGCAGGACACGCGTGGTGGCGCAGGTGCTCAGCGCCATCGCGGGCGCACTGATTTTTTTGCTGGCGCAAGCGCACAACCTGCTGCATGCAGATTCGCCCGGAGGAGCCGACGCCCTGGCCGCCCAGCTTGCCAGGCCAGGTGGCGCCGTGTGGTCGGCCGGCAAAGCCGCCACCGGCAGCTGGCTGCCCTTGTTCTGCGTCGCCGCGGCCGCATTGGGGCTGTTCCTGTTCACGGTGCATTTCACGCACGGCTTCTTTGTGCGTGGCCTGCAGCAGGCGGCCGGCAGCGTCCGCGCCAGAAGCAAGGCCGCCACCGGAACCCGCGCGCAATTCGGCCGTCCCTTGTTCGATGTCGTGGTGCGCAAGGAATGGCGCCTGATCGCGCGCGATCCGCACCTGTTGTCGCAGGTCTTGTTGCAGCTGCTCTACCTGGCGCCCCTGGGCTTCGTGGTGTTGCGCAATGAGTCGCAGATGGCGCCTGGCGTCGCTGCCGGGCTGACCATGCTCGCGGCTTCGCTGACGGCATCGCTGACATGGATTATCGTTGCCGCCGAAGACGCCCCCGATTTGCTGCAGGCGTCACCCTCTGGCGCCGGCGTGATCCGCCTGGCAAAGTTGGCGGCGGCGACCATGCCGGCGCTGGCACTGATGGCGCTGCCCGTGTTATGGGCCGTGGCGCATCATTGGACAACAGGTGTGCTGATGTGTTTTACCGTGGTGGCGGCGACCTGCTGCACCGCACTGACAGGGATGTGGCAAGGCCGCCCCGCATCGCGCGGCGCTTTCAAAAGCCGCGGCAAAAGCAATTGGATCGGCAGCATTCTCGAGCTGGTGGGCAGCTTCGGCTGGTCGTGCACCGCGTTTGTGCTGATCGGTGCTGCCGGACCCGGCCAAAGCGCGTACGATGCGCGCTGGGCAGGCATCAGCCTGGCCGTCGCCTTGCTGGCACTTTTACTCGCCTGGGGAACGCGGCGCCGCACTGCTTGAGTGCGTGCTGCATGACCGGATGGCCCCTGGCGTGTTATCGTTTCGGCATCAACACAAAAAACAGAAAGTCATCATGTTAATTACGTTTACATCCAAAGCCGCCGCTGAAGTGCTGATGTACAAGGAACACGCCAAGCGCATCCTCGACTTGCTGGGCAAGGATACCGAGCGCGGTGTGATTACCGCTGCGGAATCGACCCAGGCGGTCGCTGTGCTGGAGAAAGAAATCGCGGAAAACCGCATGCATCATACGTCGGACGACGTCCAGCGCGACGTCGATGCGCACCAGGACCGCGACAGCGAGCACGAGAGCGCCCAGTCGGTCAGCTTTGCCACGCGCGCTTTTCCGCTGCTGGAAATGCTGCGCGCCGCACGCGACCAGCAAACCGACGTCCTCTGGGGCGTTTAAGCGTTACTCAGGCGCGCCGCCTTCGTCTTCGTGCTGCGGCGGCGCAATAGTGCCGCGGCGCCCAGGATGAGCGCCGCAGCCATGCCCATCACGGGCAATGGTACCAGGGACGGCGCGGCAGGCGCCGGCACGCTGCTGTCGCGCAGCGCTGCCGGAAACGGTCGCGGTGCGACAGGCACGATTTTCCAATCGGCCCGATTCGATGGCGTGCGGTCCATGTATTCGTCGAATGAGAATACGGGACTTGCACCCCACGCACGACTCGATGGAATCTGCGCGATTTTCACCAGCATGATCGCTTCCACGTCGTCCTTCAGCTGCTGCTCGTAAGCCGACAGCACGCGTTTTCCCGACGGGGCGGCGCCAACCAGTTCCAGCAGGTCCCAACCTGCCGCTTCGAATGCCAGTGCCGGCAGCATGCGCGTCTTTTCCTCGCTCAAGTTATCGTAGATGCTGCGGCCGCTCGTCAAGCTGAGGTCGGTGGCGGCCACGTAAGCATATGCCGCAAGCGCCTTCGCGCGGCTGGTGGGCCCCTCGGTGGGAATGGTCCAGCCCAGGTCACGCAGTACGTCGATCGACACACCGGCACAGTTGGCGGCCGCCTGGCCATAGGTGAAATCCTGGCGATAAAAATGATTCAGCGTGCGCTGGATGCTTCCCTGATACGCGACGGCCGTACGAGCATTCTTCAGCACCGCCACCAGCATGTACGAGGGCCGGTACCACTGCTGGCCGCTGTTCAGGTCAGTCAGATAATTATCCATCGGCACGGTGGCCGCGATGATGCCCTTTTCGCTGAATGAACCGAGGCTGTAGATATTGTTCATGGCCCAATCGGCCCATTCGCCGTGCTGGCCGAAATAGCCGGTAGCGACGCCAAAGTGCCCCGCCAGTGATTCGTCGTCATCGCCCTGGGCGCCGTTGAGCATGATGCCCAGCACCGGCTTTCCGGCGGCGTCCCGTCCGGCGCCCGGCGTCTTCTCCCAGATCAGGCGCGAACTGACCGCCCCCTCCCTGACCGTCGATGGATCCTGCACGTACGCCGTCAAATCACGGCGCTGCGCCAGCGGCCGCAGCGCCAGGCGCTGGGGATCGATCGCATAATCGGCGGGCCAGATTGTGCGCGCAACGAACGTTGGCTTGCCGTCCTTCGTCTCGAGCGTACCGCGCATGCGCACCTGGCGCTGCTGCAGGTAAGCGGTCGTGGTCCCATTGGCGAAGGACAGGTTGGTGGCGATTTTCGGCATCAGCGCAAAGTCGTAGACGCTGCCGCCGGCGCCGGTGACGTGCTTGCCATCGGCAGCAATGGTCGCGTTATCCATGATCTGCGGCGCGCCGATCCAGGTGACGGTTGGATAGGCGAGCCGCGCGGCGGCAGGCGTCTGCACCCAGGCTTTGACATCGGCGCGCCGGTCGAGTTTTGGCGACACGCCGGACATCATGGCGGCCGACGTGGGCGCCGCGATGACATCGTTCTGGAAAAACCACAGGCTTTGCGGCGAACTGGCGCAGTCAGTGCATTTTCCCGTCGTCAGCTTCAGCTTGCCTGCATCGAGCAGGCCGATGCGTTCGTTCGACAGGGCGTCCTTGATGGCTGGGCCCGGCTGGGCGTGACTTGCCGCGGGCAGCAGCAGGCTGGCGGCGATGGCGAACGACAGGGCCGGTGTCATGGAATCCTTGAAAGAAAGAAGCACGATTTTGTCTTGCAGTCCTCTTTAAATGTTGACCACAGGCATTAAGGTATCGCAGCTTAGCATCGGGATTGGCAAACAGCCAGATGAATCTGGCGCGACGCCCCGCGCACGCGTCATCCCGACGCAAGTCGGGACCTGTTCTGGCACATTAGCCGCGACATCCACAAACCATCAGACGAAAAAAAACCCCACGCATTTCTGCATGGGGTTTTCTCTTATAACTAGCCTGACGATAACCTACTTTCACACTGGTTGCAGCACTATCATCGGCGCAAAGTCGTTTCACGGTCCTGTTCGGGATGGGAAGGGGTGGGACCGACTTGCTATGGTCATCAGG
>Ga0265780_10011498_pt1 | contig 10461 bp, 9 predicted proteins | sample P1T30metagenome_FD_192432 | JGI IMG/M metagenome (GOLD analysis project Ga0265780, IMG submission 192432) | Plant litter microbial communities from East Loma Ridge, Irvine, California - P1 T30 | ecosystem: Environmental > Terrestrial > Plant litter > Unclassified | place: USA: California... | reverse complement strand
ATGGCGCTCAAACAGCAGTTGTGGGCTTGGAGTAGTACCGTGTCGTACGGTGGGTTATAGATAGCCATCGATCCGCGGGATTGCAGTTCGACTGCATTGCCCAAGCGGCATTCGTGGGGGTTGTGTACGTTGGCGTTACACACTGGGTTGTTCACATTCATCGAGCCGCGCGAATGTAATCTCTTTAGCGCGTCATCTGTGAAAACTTGGTGCAGAGGCTGTGACCGGAGTGCTTCGCGGCGAAACAGACAGCTAGTGTGGTAGACGGCAGGGAGTCTGGGTAGACGTATTGTTGTGCGAGGAGCGGTGAACACTGAGGCATCGATGAAATCGTTTATTTTGCAGGGGGAAGGTGCATGTAGATGCAGTACCAGTTCATCTTCACGCTGCGCCATGTCTTCCTCGAGAGTGTAGTTGATGATCATGACTTGGAGCTCTGGTGCGAGATCGGGGAAGCAGGTGAAGGTAGTTGGGGTGGTCATTTTTGCTCGTTGTGATTTCCTCTTTTGTGTAGATTGGGTAGTGGTTTATGTGTAGTATGGGTGTGGTTTATGTGTGGTTTGTTTGTGCGTCGATCGTGGATGTTAAGAGGTGTGCAGGAACAAGAGACGAAAATTTCCTTATATACCCTTTTGATGCCTTAAGCTTAGCCCGAAGCACATCCAGGCACTACTTCTTGAAATCATTGATCATTACTATGCCATGGTTGTGGTTGGCCGTAAAGTTGAGTCGCTACCGCGTTTCCACACCCTTTCACTCATGTAGGAGCCCGTGATAATCTCAGCAAGTTTCGGAACTTATCTACCAAAACAAAGCATCCTTAGTTAAGACTGTCGCATATAGAAGTGACATGCCGCAATCCAAACATTGTGCGAGTAACCCTCGACCCACCTCATCAGCTCGTACCGCGATGACGCAGAGCAACGAGCCACTCATAAGTTCCGCTATACATGAATTCCTCTATATACATAAGGGTACTCTCGAATGAAGTGGCCACAGAATTTCAGTATCCGCGCTAGCGGCCAACCACTCAAAGCGACCACTTCAAACCATCCCTAGCCACAGCAACCTCTCCCTCCTTCGGAAAGACAACATCACCCTTCCTCGATAACGAACCCATATTCCCCTCATTGCCGCCCAAAAACTCCAAAGGAATGAAGAAATGCTTCTTCACCAATTCTTTGACATCGTCTCCACGAGTCAATGATAAGCTCGCCAGATCAATCGAGCAGACCCACAGATGATGGTCAAGAAACACAATACTATGCTCGAATGTACCCAGAAAATGCTTGATAATAGCGGAAGAAAGAAGGAGAGTGGGTTCTGTACTTGCGCCTTCGCTTTGAGATTCGATGGCGTCAGCCCGCCAGACTGCGAGACGTTCCGTTGCTTTTGAACCGAGTTTATGCGCGAACTCGGCGACGAGATTGGAACCTGAAATGTCGGTAGCAAGGGCCTTGAGGGTGAGATCGGTTCCAGTGAGGACTGTTGTGCCGATGTCGATTTTGCGCGGAGGACCCGTGGTAGCTAGTTCGTCTAGCGTCTCCCAGCTAAATCGGCGGATAGTCTCATCCACGACCAGAATGAGTGTATCTGGTATTCGGATGGACGACATCCACTTCCATATAGATCTAGGCGAAGATTCTAGAACCTTCGTTTGCTGAAAGCCGTTGTTGACGCTTCGTACCCATAATTGGTCAGCGGTGGCAGTCGAGATGAGAAGCCTGTCACCCGCTTCGTTCAGTAGGAGCTGTTGGGCTGGCTCTTCGAAGCGAGTTTTCATCAGCTTCTCGGTCACTGTCAGTTGGTCGTCCTGCCCGCCCTCCAATGCATAAGCCATAACCGTGTTGCTCGCATCCTGAGTGACGACAACGTCGCCAGCACTGACTGCAATTACTTTCACAAAGATATCCTGTTGGTGAGAGTACGCCACACTTTGAAGCTCTCCTGAACGTCCGGAGTAGAAGCTCACTGAGCCATCGTCTTTGCCTACAAGAATGACATCGCGAGTTGGGTGAACACAGGTAGCTGTGATTGGCACAATATCCTCTTCCCCTTCACTTACTACCGTCGCTGGCAAAGTCACGGATTCGCTGATGCTAGAGTCTTCTTCGCCAGCCTTGCGAATGAGGACTGCAGGCTCCCATACTTTCGTTTTGCGATCGCGCAGCTCAATGATGCGGGTTCCACACGCGGTGAACGACAAGGCTTTTCCTAGGGTCTCGCGAGTATTGATATGGCATAGTAAGGTGAGAGTTTCGAAGTCCCACAGTCCGAGCAAACCCCAGCTCGACCCTGTTGCAAGCGTGCGCCCGTCGGGCGAACAAGCCATGTAGTGACAGTCTTGCTGGACAGTCTTGATGGCTCGTTGATTCCAGGTCTCGTATAGCACCATGTCCCCATTCTGGAAAGTGACTACTACCAATTCAACAGCGGGGTTGGAGTTGAAGCAAACTCGATGTGGGGAGATTTTACTGATCGAGGAAGAGCCAGCTTCTCCACCGAAAGCTCCCATCAACCTATCATTATCCAAGCTCCAAAGAAGTACGGCTTTACCACGATAGGCAAATGCTACCATCTTGCAGTCTGGAGAAACAGCAACATCTAGTGGTGCTTGCCGACTAGGGAAGGACTGGTCACGTAGTGTGCTTCCATCTTCGCAGACTAGTGTAATGACATGGCTGCTTCTTGTCGCTATCATCAGAAAGCTATCATCGGGCGCGAACTGAAGCAGAACAGGGCTATCTTTCATGTTGTAGTTCCATACTAGCGTCTCGCTGTTGAGATCCCAAAGACGAACCATGTGGGTACCTGCGGAAGCGAGTCGATGACTGTTGTCGAAGCGCAGAACTTTCGCTGGTTCACCGTGGTTGAATGACATCCTCTCTTGGCAAGTACCCTGCCAGTAGAGAAAGATGTGTCCAGACTTAGTGCCAATAGCAAACGCATGGTCACCAGCAGCCACAGACATTGCGCGGTCCTGCCGGAAATCGATGTAGGATATAGCGTCCTCCCAGGCACTCTTTCCTACCCCAGCAATGGTCAGGCCACTATGAGAATCGACAAATTGCTGGTGGATTGCAGAGTCCCGCGGGCATAACGGTGTTACCAGATAGTATATGGAGTCAGGGTAGTCCAGAAGATTACGTCCAAACTTAGCAGCGAGTCGCACCAAGTCTGTGGCCCATTGGTTGACGTAGCGATATGCTTCACCAAGCGGCGGTGTATGCTTTGCCCGACGGCCCAAATATCGTTGCAAATTCTTGGCTGTCCTTGTCAAATAGTAAAGGTTCTTCTTCGTCTTCGCGATAAACTCGATCCACGTCAAGACGTTGGATCTCAGGAACTTCTCAAGTGCCAGAAACAGAACAGTATCGGAAGATGAAGCCATAGCCAGATGTTCGGAGAATGAGACACATGCGTATTCGGCTATCGGACTCTTGGCGCCCCGTGAGATATTAACGACTGTCCTGTTACGGGGCGACCGCATCTCTTCCCCACATAGATAGTTGAGGCAAGTAAGCGCGATACGTCTGTTTCCGTCTTCCTTTGAAATGGCAAACTCGGAGTCCAAGGAACCATCAGTGAGGAATGTACGTGTAGTCATATGCATAACTTGCACGTAGCCAGTTTTGTCGACGTGGAGTAGCTGGCCGCAAAGACCTTGAACGGACCTTTCTAGACTTTTCACGCTCATACCCTCGTCTATCTTGATGGCATTGGTGAGTTCGGAAGTATGTAGAGGTCGTACCGAACAAGTGGCCCAAGCAAGCAGGGTTTTGGCGAGTTTTGTTTCACGCACGCTTCGCGACATTTCGCTCAGAATACGTTCGTACAGAAGGCTCATCTCTATGGGTAGCTCTTCGATAACCTCTTCAACTTGTTCTTCGCTGTAGACTGACTGAAGCTCTTGCAATACTAGACGTGCCCACAGGAAGCAGCCTGCTGATTTAGTCACTAGCTTCTCTACCAGATGCCTCTTATCCGCTTCTTCTTCGACGGGAAGCTGGTCCATGTTTTGTTCGAAGAACAGTCTGATATCGCGCGTTGTATCTTCTACTGGGATGGTATCAGTCACCCCTCGACGACCTAAGCGGGCGAATTGTCGTTCGAAATCAGGCCAAGGGCCTCTACTGGTGATCAGTATCTGGAGATCGTATCTGCATTCTATCCGCGAGAGCAAAGGGAATAGTTTCATTGGTTCGATGCATTCGTCCAAAGCATCGATGACCCAATATTGCGGTCTTCCAAGATTGAGTTTGAACACAGACCCGACGAACAGTTTTCTCCATACAACCCTCTCGTCATCTTTATCGAAGGCGAGACTGTGCTCTTGCAGATTGTACAGCTCCTTGCGAACTATGGGATGGATGAGAGCCATCTGAAGGGCCATAGATCGTAGCATCGCACTCAAAGTGTTTCGTCCTTTCTGTCCATGTTTGAAGAAGTAGTAGCTGCAGTCCCGACCTTCGGCTTGGAGTTCGGTGATGACATGACCGGCTAGAACAGTCTTGCCGGTTGCTGGTTGGGCGGAAATCCAATACAGAGGCACCGATGGCGAAGGCGTTCCAAACCATGACTGAAAGCCCTCGCGCTTCTGGATCCAAGAGCACGACCCCGATATTTGGTGGTCCTGCTCATTGTTGAGCTCGTCAACAGGCCTGTCCATTACATCGAGGTAAGTCTGTAGAGCCGACATTTGAGCACGCTCTTCGTCATCATTCCTCGCTAATGTATCGCCAAGTATGTCTTCAACGATACTTGCTATAGCGTTCTTCACTTTAATGTAGTTCGAGTCGTACACGTTGTCGAATTTGCACACCGTACGGTGGTCGGCGTTGAGTGGCTGTATGCGTTCATGCTTGAGACCGATAGAAGCAGAGTCTTTCTCGACGATCAATGAGGACTGAACCCCAAGGTTGAGTTTGAGGGTCTCGTAGAAAGAGAGGAGACGGACTTCGTCCGCGTAATGCCTGAAATCATCGTTGATGATGTCAAGCCCGAGAGAGTTTTTCTCAAGGTCGGCAAGGAACGGCTTTGTGTTGAACATACCAGCGGCTCGGAGCATGTTACTAAGCACCGATGCTAGTCCAGCACCTCGATGTGGTGTCGCGAGGAAGATGAGGCATTGGACGCGAGCAGCAAGCGCCTGAGTCGCGGCATCCCTTCGGGCAAGTATGTAGGTCTTCTTGATCACTATAAGTGGATTAAATCAGCTGGGTGCTCACAAGTGGCCAGATCGGCTCATCGAAGGCTCTGTTTACCTAAGCCACCCATACTATGTCCGATGAGTATTATAGGTAGGTCCTCCTGTGTCCTCAGATATGGATTGGTAGACATCTCCCCTAAAAGGTCTTTCCCGAAATCGTGGACGCTCAACATGCTCTCTTTGCGCTCGCCCCAGTCGCTGTTGTAGCCGAAGGTATGAATGCGCACATGTTGCAGATCTGGTTCTTGTGGTAGCCATGCTTGTGGCCAGAAGTTATCGTCGTCTTCGTTCTTGGTCCAAGTCTTCACAGACCCACCACGCAGGCCGTGAACGAATATCAGATCGATGAGCGGCTCCTGCGGCTCGTGGAGAAGAGTAAGTCCGTAAGGACCGAATGAGTTGGCTGGTAACGTCGTACCATCGGGAGATTTCGTGCGCGTCAACAGACTAAAGGATCTTCGAACAGAATAGCTGTTCCTGTTGGTGAGTCGTGACAAGGCTGTACTCGAGCGACGCCTGTCATTCGTTTGGGGGCCGTCTTGCGGGGTAGCCTATAAGCGAGTCAGCCTTTACTAACAACAGCGAAGGTACTTAGACATCATACATAGTCCGCCATCTTCCATATTCCACGCGCAGGAGTTGTGAAGTGAGCGCTTACTGTGGGAAGATGAAGCGCGAAGGCTGAACATTCGTGGACACGTGCGAGCGGCACGTCGCGTACTCCAGTGATTGCGGCAGTGGCAAGACGCACTCCATCGGGTGTACCGCCCGCGATGGCGCCAAATGATTGGCCTCCGATAAATGCACTCACCCGTCAGATGCAGTCATGCATTCCAAATCCTGATGAAATGTTCAGCCTTGGAGGCACAGCGAACCCCGCAGTTGCAGCGCGACGGCCAGTATATGAACTGGGCCGCCTGTCCTAGCATGCGTTATCGTAGCTCCAAAGTTCTGTCAACAATATGGCGTGGGAAGACGACGATTTCACACAGGCTGTCCTGAAGGATGAGGACAAGTATGAAGGGAAAGACCTTGATGCTAACGTCGCTGCGGGTAAATTCCATCCGCCAACCAGCGTAACCCCTCATCGTGATACTGTACTGACCAAATTTTCAGTCCTTCCAGAAGGCGCAGAGATAGAATGGGTCTGCACACATGGGGCTACACATTGGTCCGTGTCGACTAAAATCGATACGATAGTCGATGGGAATCCAACTTCCTTCTTCCTGAAGGAATATCGAGACGCGAATGCAAAAGGCATGGTCAGAGCTGAGTATGAGTCCACGGTCGCTTTGTACGAAATGGCTCCTCAAAACGTGCCGCGTCCGTTGGGCTACGGGTCGTTCGCTTCAGATCCAGAGAGATTCTTCTATATTCAAGCATTCTGCGACATGAACGACGAGCTGCCTGACGTCGATGAATTTGTCGCTGTATTAGCGAAGATACACCAGAAAAAGTCGCCAACTGGAAAGTTCGGATTCCACGTTACCAGTGCGTATTTCCGAGGCGGATCGCATCCAGAGTAAAAGCGCTGACCTGCGATACAGCGTACCAAGGGAACACTCCCAACCACAACGAATGGTGTGACACCTGGGAAGAATACTTCACTCGCAGTCTGACTTCCATAATCAATTTGGAGCGAGAGATCCAAGGCGCAGACCCAGAAATGGATGCGCTATCCTCAGATACTCTGAAGAAAGTAGTCCCTCGACTCCTTCGGCCGCTTGAGACCGGAGGCAACAAGATCGAACCAGTATTGCTGCACGCTGACTTGTGGCACGGTAATGTCGGCATAGACAACGAAACGGATGAGCCGATTCTGTACGACGCTGGAAGCTTCTATGGGCACAATGAATACGAAGCAAACCCGTGGCGTGCGACACGCTACCAGTTCAATCGGACTCATTTGCGCGCATACCATAAGCTTGTACCTGTCTCAAAGCCAGCGGAAGACCACGACGATAGAAACGCCCTCTACGCGCTGTAAGGATGGTCCGTAATCTTGCAGTTGCAGATGCTAACGAGTCAGTCGAAATGATCTCCAGGTTTCATGTTGCTGGAAGCAGACGAAAATTACTCGACAATTGTAAGTCATGCCAGCCACGCTGAGATACTGAGCGTTGACTGACCGAACAAAGAGCGATTGAGTCGATGCGGCGCCTGGTCGCGAAATACCCGGACGGGTATGAAGGTTATGTTACCGCGAACGAGGCAGAGCGTAAGCGCGATTCCGGAAAGTTCGCCGATGATGCGTAGAAGGGGTCGTCATCTCACTTTTCCATAGTTTGGTGCGCTGTCTCTTGCGTGCATGATGTGCCTCGCTCACGTGCTTGCCGTTGATTGCGCCATGTCATACCTCTTAATCGAATAAACATTGTTGCGATGACGCTCAATATGCCGGAGGCTGCAGCCAATGCCGTGAAGAACCAGCCCTTGCCCATGACATCTAGCAGAGGCTGCATGGCGGCGACTGCTGCTGCTGATAAGGCGCACCGAGTAATGTTACCTGCTGCAGCGGCAGTGCTTGTGTTCTGCGGGGATATGTCCACGATCAGAGTGTTGTGCGTCTGGAAACTTGTCAATACTGCTACCAGTCATACAGTGTGGCAACACTGACCTGACAGATGCATGTAGCAAGAAATCCATGCAGAAATAGGAATATCAATGGAACGCTAATATGCTGTAAGCTCGTCAGTTTCTCGGAAATGTAGGCAGTGTACACGGCTTACAATTTCTTTGCGCAAAACCCATCCATACCCCGCAATGACTGCAGTAGATGTAGGGATTAGGAACCACCATAACCTCGAGCGCGCTTTCTCGATAGGGAATTTGGCTAGATCGTCGCCAACGACCTTGTCAACGATAATGTTGTTCGCTTTCGCCGTCAGACGGTAGTTGTAGTCCATCAGCTTGCCGTTGACGTAACCGCCGAGGATGACCCCCGTCCCGATCGAAAAGTAGCATAGCCCGACTTGAAGCTCATCGAGACCGTGAACCTCCGTGAAGATGGCCGGGATAGAGGCTTGGATGCAGTAGTAAGCGGCGTAGTAGACAGCACTGATCGAAAGAACCGCAGCGGTGTCTCGGTGAAAACAGACCAGCAGAGCTTTGAAGGGGTTGGGTATGAGACTTCTCTTCTTCCAATCTCGTTGTTCGTCGGGTGCTACCAGCTGTCGCTGTCGGCTTGACTGCAAAAAAGGTCTGTTCCATTTGGGTGCCGCAATGCTGCCGTTTCCCACAACGTTGCGCCCAGTCTCAGGGAAGACAATGCCTAGAATCACCAAAAAGGTGGCTCCAACAATGACTAACAACCAGAACACCCATCGATAGCCAGTCCTTGATGCCATTACACCGCCAACTAGAGGACCGATGCTTGGACCGAGGTTTGTCGCGACCATGGCAGGTCCTAACATGCTTCCTCGGGTGGCTGGCGTCGCCACGTCGGCAATGACTCCGTACCCGATGGCTATTGTTGCGGAGCAGCCGAAGCTCTGGAGACCACGGAGGACCATGAGAGTAGCATAGTTCTGGTGAAGCGCGAGGCCAAGATTGGCGCAGACGTATATAGCGAAAGTGATGAGGTACACAGGTCGTCGTCCGAGGTGGTCAGCCAAGTCTCCACAGAAGGCTGGCGCAATTGCTTGAATGATGAGGTATGTCGTGATGGTAAGATTGATCAGTCTGGTACTGACGCCCACAGCGTGTTGAAGTTCCTCAAGGCATGGGAAATATATGTTGGCTGTAAAAGGAGAAAAGAACATGCTGCACCCGATCAACCATGTGATCATGCGCCGCTCAGCTTTTGTGAGTACCGTGTACGGAATAGCTGTTTCCGGCGCGGAAATGGCTGCCTTGATTTCGATATCTGTTGTGCTCAGCACGTCTTTATCTCTGGCAAGCACGTCATCGTTGAGCGAATGATCCTGCGAGGTTCGGTCTTGCTGAGTCTGCATTTCGTCGATCGGCGGGAGGCGACCAGAGATGTCAATTTTGGGTGCTAATGGGCGTCAACAAGGCAGTTCTTCGTATGCTTATGTGGGCTCGCTCGACTCGTCTCTGCGTCTGTCTCAATTGTGATAGATGTTAGCAGACAGGCATGCTTCGCGTGGCGTCGCGTGCAGCCAATCCTGTCCAGTCATACAGGACATCCGCGGAGGCAAACACCCCGCCACTTCGATGGTCAGCGGGGGCATCACGCGTCGCCCGTTACGATGTCGCGTGTAGTCGTGCATTTTTGGCAAACCCAAGGTGGTAAGAGATGAAGTTGAATGTGGCTCGCGTCCATGAGCAATGGATACGTCGCTGCCCCAGCTGGAGCCGAAGCTTGTCCACGCTAGCCCAGTTAGCTTCAGATGTCACATTTGCGCGCCATCTCTCTGGACAGTTCCATGACTGATACAAGTGAAGGCTGTGTTCTAACTAAGAACTGAGATAGAAGGCACTTCACGATGATGCGCAATTATCTCCAAAGCTAATTCCAACATATTACTTTCCATGTAGGTAGGGCGTCATGATATTCGCACTATGCAGTATGCTTCATCAGCACCTAAGCAGTGGCCCTTTACCACAAGTAATAGTTCCTCCCACACTTATAAACATTGCACCTAACTTATCAAGCAAAAAAGTTGGATATATGCATCTTTTACCAACTTTAGGTATGAACGCTCCAGATCACGCGTAGGTGTCTTCTGTATGGGTCCACGTCATAAATATACATACAGTACAGATGCTCTATACCTTCACCTCCTCTACTTTGGGCTTCTCAAACTCAGCCTTGCCATCTTTCACGGTGGCATACCGTATTGTGCCCGACGCATCTGTGTTGGGTATCGGTGCTTTTGTGCCTTCTCCTATTGACTTGATCTCCTCCTTGATCTTTCGTGTGGCAGCATCTTCGACAGCGCCTGGTGGGCTATCCGCGATTTCATCGACGTTTCTCAGGGTAAGGACATCGCTGATTCGGGAAGCGCGGGACTGCATGAGCATGGTGGTTGGGCCTTCGAAACGGAGGAATAACTATGTGAATTAGCATTTGTGACAAGTCTTTCGTTAGGCCTGTAGCTTACCCTGTCGCCCCAGACTGTTCTCCGCAGCCATGTCTTGAGAGTGTAATATGTGGTTGCCAGAGCCCGCCATGTGCCTGTCTTGCTCATGGTGCGGAAGAACTTGGTATTCTGGACCATTGAGCCGAAGCCAAGGTCTGGCACTTGGAAGCGGAGGTTCGACGACTTGAACCGGAAAGGGATTGGTGG
>Ga0265780_10011496_pt1 | contig 10463 bp, 7 predicted proteins | sample P1T30metagenome_FD_192432 | JGI IMG/M metagenome (GOLD analysis project Ga0265780, IMG submission 192432) | Plant litter microbial communities from East Loma Ridge, Irvine, California - P1 T30 | ecosystem: Environmental > Terrestrial > Plant litter > Unclassified | place: USA: California... | reverse complement strand
GGCGGCATGCCGCTCACCCGCCTGGCCCAGCGCGTCGGCAGCACGCCCTTCTATGCCTACGACCGCCGCCTGCTGAGCGAGCGTGTGGCCCACGTGCGCGCCCACATGCCGCCAGCTGTCGAGCTGCACTTCTCGATGAAGGCGAATCCGATGCCGGCCCTGGTCCAGCACATGGCCGGCCTGGTCGACGGCATCGACGTCGCCTCCGGCGGCGAATTGAAGGTAGCGCTGGACACCGGCATGGAACCCGCCCGCATCAGTTTTGCCGGCCCCGGCAAGTCGGATGCGGAACTCACGCGCGCGGTGGCCGCCGGCATCGTGGTGCATGCCGAGTCCGAGCGCGAAATCCGCGCCCTGGCGCGCATTGGCAATGAACTGGGCATCGCACCGCTGCTGGTCTTGCGCATCAACCCGGATTTCGAATTGAAAGGCTCGGGCATGCGCATGGGCGGCGGCGCCAAGCAGTTCGGCATCGACGCCGAGGAAGCGCCGCGCCTGCTGGCGCTGGCTGCCAGCCTGGGCTTGACCGTACTCGGCTTCCACATCTTCAGCGGCTCGCAAAGCCTGAAGGCCGAGGCCATCATCGAGGCCCAGGCCCAGACCCTGCTGCTGGCCGAGCGCCTGGCGCAAGATGCGCGCGACCCGCTGCGTATCCTGAACATCGGCGGCGGCTTCGGCATTCCGTATTTTCCGGGCGAAGCGGCGCTCGACCTGGCGCCGATCGGCGCGGCACTGGAAGCTGCGCTGCCGCGTGTAAAGGCTGCGCTGCCCGAAGCCCAGCTCTCGATCGAACTGGGGCGCTACCTGGTCGGCGAAGCCGGCGTGTACGTGGCGCGCGTGGTCGACCGCAAGGTCTCGCGCGGCCAAGTGTTCCTGGTCACCGACGGCGGCCTGCACCACCATCTCGCCGCATCGGGCAACTTCGGCCAGGTGATCCGCAAGAACTACCCGGTCGCCATCGGCAACCGCATGGGTGCAGGCGCGCCGCTGGAAACGGCCTCGGTGGTCGGCCCGCTGTGCACGCCGCTCGACCTGCTGGGCGAGCGCATGGAATTGCCGCCAGCCGAGGTGGGCGATCTGGTCGTGGTGTTCCAGTCGGGTGCCTATGGCCGTTCGGCCAGCCCACAAGGTTTCCTCAGCCATCCGGATGCGCCGGAAGTGCTGGTATAGCGCGCCGGTGCGCGTTCAATCGTGTGCAAGTTCCTGTTGAATTTGCGATAAATTCATTGTTGCAGGAAGATAAACAAAGAACCAAGCTCACCTGCGGCGATTGGCGTCGCTGGACGCCGCCCCGGAACGGCTGCGGCCACCAGGATCCACGACATGCTAGCGCACCAGACCTATAGTTTCGAATCCCGCTTATCCGACCAGTTGCAGCGCGCCCTCGCGCTGTGCGCGCTGCACCTGCCCGATGCGGCCGGACGCGTGCGCGCCTTCCTTGCCGAGTTCGCCAACCCGCATCCGTATGCCGGCTTCAAGGCCATTCCAGCGGCCGCGCGCGCCATCTACGACGGCGTGCTGGCCGAGCGCGGCGAGCAGGCCGGCGCCTGCTTCCTGCTGGCCACGGTGTTGATGGGCGTGCGCGATGCGCTGGGAAGTGAATTGATGGCGCGCCTGCCGCAGCGCGTGCGCGAGCACCAGCTGCGCCAGTTCGCGCGCATCGCCAACCACGACGAAGCCTTCCTGCCGTTTTGCCGCCTGTACAGCGACGTCTTCCTGAAGGAGTTCGGCCTGGCCACGCTGCGCCTGTACGCGGGCGGCTCCAGCGTGATCGATCCGCGCTCGGGCATGGGCCGCTCGATGCTGTGGAAGGGCGGCCTGCTGCAGCTTCCCGGCCGCGCCCTGCTGTTCGCCCGTGCCGGCGGCTTCAAGCCCTGGTTCGAGATCCACGTGAACCGCCTGTACCAGGACGAGTTCAACGAGGAAGGCCGCAACGAGTGCTACCGCTGCTGCGTCGATCTCTATGAGCTGCATCCGCAGGCCCTGGGCATGATCGCCGGCAGCTGGTTCTACGATCCCGTGGTCGAGATCATCAGCCCGCACCTGGCCTATCTGCGCACGGTGCCGGAACAGGGCGGGGCGCGGGCGCTGTTCGTCTCGCACGACGAGCAGGCCGTCAAGAACGCCACCGCCACCTCGGAAAAGCGGCGCGCCCTGCACGCCGCCGGCCAGTACCGCCCGGCCGCCTGGGCGCTGGTATGGCCGCGCCGCGCGCAGGCCGCGTGGGCGCGCCAGAACAACGAAAAGAACGACTGATATGACCATCAAACAAGCCGTACTGCGCGTCGCGAAATTTGCCGGGGTTTTCGCCCTAGTACGCGCTGTCACCCGCCATCAGCCGCGCATCCTGTGCTACCACGGCGGCAACTTAGGCGACGAGCGCCGTTACAACCCGAAACTGTTCTGCACCCGCGAGCAGCTACGGGAACGATTGGAATGGCTGCGCCGCACTGGCTTCGTGCCAGCTACGCTCGACGAAGTGGCGACACCCGGCTTTGCGCCGGCAAAGGGTATCCCGGTGGCGATTACACTTGACGACGGCTGGTATTCGTCCTGGCACGATCTACTGCCGTCGATGGCCGAATACGGCTACCGGCCGGCGCTTTACCTGCATACAGAAGCCTATGAAGCCGGCGCGCCGATCATTCCGGTGAGCGTGCGCTACATCCTGTGGAAAGCTGGTCCGGTGACGGCCACACTGGCCGGATTTGGCGCTGGCATAGATGGAGAATGGAAGCTGGCCGAACGGGAAGGGCGCTTCCGCCTGTGCGCGGCTGCCGAGGCCTGGCTGCAGGGGTTGGCGCCGCAAACGGTGGCGCCTGGCCTGGAACGCTTTGCCGAAGCGCTGGGCGTGACCAAGGCCGATCTCGACCTGGCCTCGCGCCGCTTCAGCTATATGACGCGCGAAGAACTGCAGGCGGCGTTGGCGAACGGCTGCGCCATCGAACTGCACGGCCACGTGCACGAATACCTGCCGGGCCAGCCCGAGCGCAACCGCGCTAACATCGAACTGTGCCGCGAGAAGATCGTGGCCGCCGGCCTGCCGCACCCGACCCATTATTGCTACCCGAGCGGCGCCTTCGACGCTCAGGCGCCCGAGCTGATGCGTGCGGCCGGCGTATCGACCGCCACCACCTGCCTGCCTGGCCTGGTGCGGATCCAGGATAGCGACACGCGCTACCTACTGCCGCGCTTCCTCGATGGCGACGACGTGTCGATGATTGAGTTCGAAGCCGAGATGAGCGGCGTGCTGGAACTGCTGCGCAAGCTGGCGCGCAGATAAGTCTCCCGGGCCGAGAGGCCGGCCTGCCGCTGGCACCGCATATTCCGCGGTGCCCAGCTCCTCCTTTACACCTCAAGCCGCGACCGCGACGTCCTCAGTGGCCTGCCAGTAGCGCTGGAAGATGCCGGCTGTCCGGATCAGGTAGCGGTAGTCGCGCAGGCCGACGCCGGTTAGCAGGCCAGCTACGCGCAAGCTGTGGCGGCTGATGATGTGGTCGGGGAAACGCGGCGCGGCGAGCATAGTCCGGGTCCGCTTGGCGGCGGCACGGCGCAGCTGCGCGTACATGTTTTTGTCGTAATACTCTTCCCACTGGTAGCGCAGGCCGGGCGGGCTCGGCAGGGTGCAAGGGATATGGCCGGGATAGGCCTGCCAGGGGATGGTGTTCAGGCCGTTCGGGAAGTGCGCCAACCAGTCCATGTAGAAGCGGTGCGCCATGAACCAGTCGTTCGGCATGCGCAGGACGCTTTCGAGGAAGTCGGCATCGAAGAACGGCAGTTCGAACTCGATGCGGTCGAGGTCGATATCCTCGAAGTGTTGCGCCAGGTGGCGCCGCTGGTCGTTGAACATGAGGAACAGGTGGAACCTGCGCCCGGCATCCGGGCTGTCGATGGCCGCAATCTCTTCCGCGATCCCGTCAAGCGGCAAGCGCCGCAATTTTTCTTGGACTGCGCGCTTGAAGATCGTCGCCGGGGTGCCCTTCTTGTGGAACAGGGTGACGGCGCGCGCAATGTCGCCGCTTTCCATGGCGCTGACGATTTCCGGCGTCATGTACACATTGCCCAGGCCCACGCTGCCGCCGTCGCCGGACCAGACCAGCGGCGCCTTGCCATTGGTTTTTCCGGCAAAGGTTTGATCGAGCCACTTGGACACGGCATCCTTGCGGTAACCTTGCGCCACGTTCTTGGCATTGGTCTCGATCTGCTTGTGGTGGATGCCGAGCTTGTCAGCGACAAGCTGTGCGAATACCTGGTCCTGGCTACGGTCCGGTGCGTAGTTGACGGTGTATACCTGGCTGCCGTTCGCGGCCAGACCGCCGACAATGACCCGCGAGTCCAAGCCGCCGCTCAGAAAGGCTGCCGCGATCGACGAGTTGCGGTGGCGCCGCTCGATAGCCTTGATGAATTCCTTGTAAGAGCGTTCGACGGCCTGGGCGTAATCGACGCTGGTGTCGAGCGGACCATCCCAGCGCCAGTATGGCGCGCTCGTTACCTGTCCAGCCTCGACGCTGATCATCTCGCCGCTGCGCAGCATTTTGATGCCCTGGTACGGAGTGCGGTCGGCCAGCGAATACCCTAGGGCCACCAATTCGGTCACGCCACGCAGGTCGAACTGCTTTGGCACCGAGGGTACTGTTTCCAGGATGCGCAAGGCGGTACTGAAGACGACGAATTGCGGGCCGACCCAGACATACAGGGGACGCACGCCGATCTTATCGACGAACAGGTCCAGCCGGTGCTCGGCCGCGCCGTAGTACAGGCCGCAGAAGGTGCCACGCGCACGCTTCAGCCCCCCCTGGCTGGCACGCGCGAAATCCGCATGCAGCAGTTCGGCATCCTTTGCCCGGTTCCATTCCCGGTTGTCTTCGCCGTCGCGCAGCAGTGGTTCGCCGGCCAGCAGGGTTAGGTTGCCTTCCGAATCGGTAAGGCGGCCCAGCTTGGCAAAGGCATCGATGTCGACCTTCAGTGCAAAGAAACCCTTGGCGGCGAATTCCTGTGGCGTATCCAGGGGCGAGCGCGACACGGCACCGCGTAATTCATCCAGCAGGGCGGTCGGCAGGGGGACATTCTGGTTGAGGCTGTATGCGCCGGCAAAAATGGTCATGGTAAAAGCTCGAAAATAGTGTTTCAGGAAGTGATCGCCGCTGGCTTCTTGAGCTTGGCTGTTTCCAGGAACTGCTGCAGCATCTGACGGTTGAAGATCCAAGTCGACGCCGCATAGCTGGCGGCACCTAGGCAGACCATGCTGACCAATGCCGCGCCATGTCCGATCAGATCGGCAACGGTGAAGTCGAACACGACCAGCAGGGCAAGCATCAGTCCGGTACACAGCAAGGTCGGTTTCAACGCCTTGAACAGGATGGCCAAATTCAGGCCAACCAGGCGGAATGGAATTGTGAAGTTATGGTAGAGCAGCAGCAAGGACGTAACCGTGAAACCTGTGGCCACGCCGATGACACCCCACTGCAAGCCGATGGCCAGACCGGCAAACACCACCAAATTCGATACCACGCCCCAGCGCAGCTGCAGGTCGGCGCGGCCGGTGGCGACGTAGATTGAACCGGTGGTCGTGAGGACCGAGCGGATCGCCGCCAGTGGCGCGAACATCGCCAGCAGCGGGATCATACCAGCCCAGTCGGCGCCGAACACCGTCAGGACGAAATGCTCGCGCGTGGCGAACAGACCGATCATAAGCGGGAAAGTGATGAAGGCGATGGCGCGCGCGATCTGCAGGAATACGTGGCGGAAGCGCGGCAGGTCGTCCTGGGCCTGGGCATAGTAGGGCAGCATCACCTTGCCGAACACGGCGGAAATCGCCTGCATCGGGAAGGCCATCAGCTTAAACGCCAAGTCGTACACGCCGAGCGCGCCGGTTCCAAGGAAACGGCCGATCAGCAGGTTGTCCACGTTCTGTGCGAAATAATAGAAGACATTGTAGCCAACCAAATTCAGGCTGTAGCCCATGATGCCGCGCACTTCGGACCAGGCGAACATCATGCGCGGGCGCCAGTCGCCGACCATCCACAGCAGCGTCGTGCTCGTTGCCGTGTAGGTCATGGCCTGGTAGACCAAGCTCCAGACTCCCTGGCCGAGCAGGGCGGCGCTGATGCCGACCGTATACGACAGCGCTGAGGCCGACAGCTCGATCTTGGCCAGCGCCTGGAAGCGCATCTTCCTGATCATAACGCCCGACTGGACGATGGCCATGGACGACAGCAGGAACGAAAACGACATAACCATGATCACCGGTTGGATGCGCGGCTCGCGGTAGAGCATGGCGATCACGGGCGACAGCGCGATCATCGACAGGGTCATGGTGATGCCGAACGCCACGTTCAGCCAGAACACACTCGACTGCAGGCTGAGACGGGCTTCCTTCTGGCGCACTAGGGCGGCGCCGGTGCCTAGGTCACGGAACAGGTCGACGAAACCGAGCACGACACCGGCCATGGCCACCAAGCCGAAGTCTTCCGGGGCCAGCAGCCGCGCGAGGATGACATTCGCCCCGAGAGCCATGACGCGCTTGCCCATGGTTGACGCGAAAGTCCATTTAACGCCCGTGACGACGCGTTCTTTAGATGCCATATACCTTCATCAACTCATTGATTAACTGCTGTATCGAAAATACTCGCCAGCTCGTACGCCCGCGACTGGCGCGAGGACAACTTGATTAGCTCCTCGCTGGCGACGGTAGCGCTACCCTGGCTGACACTGCGGCAGAAAGTGTCGAGGACGCCTGCGATGCCGGCTGCGTTGCCCATGTCGGCGATGTCGTCGAAGCCCGCGTTGCGCAAGACATGCGCGGTTTCTCCGACCGGATCGACCAGAGCCAAGATGGGCTTGCGTGCGCGGAAGTATTCGTAGATCTTGGCCGGCACCTGGGTATTGAAGGGCGTGCCCTGGAATACCAGCAGACCGTCTGCGGCCAGCATTTCCTGCAGCGCCTCGCGGTAGGGGACCGGAGGCGCAACCTCGACGATGTCGCCGACGCCGCACTCGGCAACCATGGCGCTGATCGCAGCCATGGCGCCGGGTGCGCGCAGGATGACGCGCAGGCGCGCGCTGTCGATCCGGTTTGCCTGCTTGAGTTGGGCCAGGGCTTCGAGAAAAGCACGCGGATTGCGTCCGTTCTGGTACAGCACGCCGCTATGCAGCAGCGTCAAGCGACGCGCCGCGCCGGCCGGGGCCAGCGCCTGTTGCGGAGCGACGATCGTGTCGATATCGAAGCTGTCTTCGTCGTAGCCGTTCTCGATGACGCGGAACTTGGAGGCAGGCAGGTGGGGGAAGCGCTGGCGGTATTCCTGCATGGCGCTGTGGGTGGTGAAGACTGCAGTGTGGCAGCGCGCGATGGTCTGCCTTTCTATCCAAGCGTAGGCCTTGCGGTGGCTGGGCGAGGTCGGATAGGAGCTCTGCACCATCGGATCGCGGAAGTCAGCAATCCAGGGCAGGCCGGTGAGCTTGTGCAGGGCAAGGCCGATCAGGTGCGCGGTGGCGACCGGGAAGGTTGACCACAGGACCTGCGGCTTGTGGCGGCGGATCATCGTCAGGCCGGCGGGCACTGCACCCAGCCACCAGGCGATGTAGCGATCCGGCATAGCCAGCGCCTCGATATAGCGGCCCCGGAAACCCAGATGGCGCTTGGTGTCGAGCGCAAACGGACGGCGCACGATCAGCTCCGGCGCAATGGTCGACAACTGGGACGGGTTCTGGCTGGCGTAGGCACGTGGATGGGCTGACAGCACCATGGGTTCCCAGCCGTGCCTGCCGAGTAGTTTAGAAAAACTGAGCGTACGTTGGATACCGCTGCTGCCCGCCTGGGGCGGGAAATGGAAGGCAATCAGCAAGGCGCGTTTGTTCATGGATGGATGCGATTTCATTGTTTCAACCTCGTGCCAGCCACTGCAGCAGGCGCAGCGCAAAACGCATCGGTGTATCGTCCCAGGGCCGGCTACGCGGCAACTGGTAGTGGTCGTGATGGCGTGTGATGGCGCCTACTGCGGTCGTGAAGGCGGCCTGGAAGCCGGCCTCGCGAACCATCGCCACGTGGCGCGTGTCGAAGTCCTTGCCGACTTTGCCGTTCGGGTAGGCGAACAGCGTGACCGGCTTGCCGACGATGGCTTCCAGGTCACGCTTGCTGCCAGCGATTTCCTGCATGGCGCTGGCATCGTCCAGGCTGGTCAGGATCGGATGGGTCACCGTATGGGCGCCGATCTCGATGCCATGGCGGTCGAGATCTACCACCATGTCTGGGGTCAGCATCAGGCCTTCGCTGACGCCCTCGCCGACAAGGGTCTCGAGGCGCCCGACCAGCCTAGTGCGTTCTTGCGGCGGCAGGTACTTCGAGGCTTCGGTCAGCTGGCCTAAGGTGGCGGCGCGTTCCCGCATGTTTCGCAGCGAGTACACGCCCAGGCCGAAGTCAGTCAGATCAAGTTCCTCGGCCGGCAGGGTCTCGACGGCTTCGACGATGCGGTCGTTCCACATCGTGTGCCCGTTCACGTAGCCGCTGCTGACGAACACCGTGGCCGGCAGCTTCAGGCGGCGCAGGACCGGTAGCGCCAGCTCGTGCACTGAGCGGTAGCCGTCGTCGAAGGTGATGCAGACAGCGCGTGGCGGTACCTTGCCGGATGCCAGCGCGGCCAGCGCATCGTGCAGCGACAGCACGTTGAAGCAGCGCGCCATCAGTTCCATCTGCCAGGTGAAGATGTCGATGTCCGGCTCGGAAGCCAGGAAGGGACTGGGCGCAGCCAGTACCCGGTGATAGTTGACGATCGCGATGCGGCCATTGGCGCGCGTGAAGCGGGCGATGGCATTGCCGGCGGATCGGATCAGTTGGTCATTCATCGGTAGGAAAAGAATCCGCGTTTATTATTCGTTTGCCAACCACTATACATGTTGGGAGGCAATTGTGGATGCGGATACGGTGCGCGTGTGCGCCGGCTGTAGGACCGAAGGCAGCGTGGGAGCCGGCACGAAAACCGGGACCGCGTCCGGCCCCCCCGGCTGCTCTGCCATCTGCGTCAGCGTGGCCGGCAGCAGGCGCTTCTCGATTACCAAGACCAGGCCGAACAAGCAGAAGATCAGGTCAACGTAGGCGAAACTGAGTGCCGCCCCACCCAGCGCGAAAGCGAAGATACTCAGCTGCAGCATGGTGCCGAGGGTCCGCAGCCATGCCGGCGCACCAGCCTTTCTTGCGCGGCGTGCGATTGAACCGGCCTTAAAAAAGGCGCTGGCCAGGCAACCCAGATACAGGATTAGGCCACCAAAGCCCTGCTCCCCCAGCACCTGGAAGTAGACACTGTGCGCGGCGCGGCCGACGGTGGTATTAGGCAAGGCGCGGCCCGTATAGAACCAGGAATACGAAAAGAATTCGCGCGACAGATCGCTCCATACTGGGAAGTATTCGAGCGATTTGAAGCCGCCGCCGAAGAACGGATGCTTGACCGCCATGATGAAGGACAGTTTCCAGGCAACAACACGTCCCATGAACGACGCATCCTCGTCGGCAGCTTGGATGGTTTCGATCCGGCTCGTCCAGTTATCGCTGATGAACGGAACTAGCGCTGCGACCAAGACCACGAGCAGGAAAGTCAGCAGCACCTTGCGGTCGCTCTTAATATACATATAGGCGCCCAGCGCCGCCATGGCTAGAAAGCCGCCGCGCGACTGGGTTCCGATCACGGCGAAAACCAGCAGGGCCATGGTGCCGAGCAGACCCAGGCGCAGCGCTTTCGATTGCTTGCCGTATTCGCCCAGCAGGTAGTAGCAGATGGGCAACGTCATGACAAAGGCGAGTGATAGCTCGTTGCGGTCGCCCAGCACGTGGCCCGGCATGCCGGCAATGTTGTGGCCGCCGCCGCTGGCGAGGAATTTCAGGGCTTCCAGGTCGGCGTAGAAGCCGACCGACAGCACCAGGCACCAAAGCACGAAATCGACGTGCAGCTTGTCCTTGATGGTCAGGGCAACGAAGACGAACAGCATTACCACCTTGAAGAAACGCGTTAGGTATTCGAACGAGACCGCGGGCGGCGCCAGGGTGGTCATGGTACTGATGCAGGTCCAGAGGAAGAACAGCAGCACGAAGCTGCCGATCATCCCCAGCTGCACCTTGGGCTTGTGCTTCCAGGCCAGGTAGCCGAGGATGGCGACCGCGGTGAACAGCAGGTTGTAGCGGATGTGCCCGGCCATGCCGTAGACCCAGCCGTTGGGGAAGAACAGCGCGGTCCAGACCCACATGCCGACCGCGATGAAGGGGCGCTGCACCATTGCGTACAGCATGATCGGCAGCAGCGCCAGCAGGAAGAGGTCACGCATGGCCGTTCCCCTTGCTCAAAGGTGCCTGGGCCGCCTGTGCTGCTTGTGCCGCCTGGCGCCGTGCGGCGGCTTCAGCCTGCTCGGCAGCCTTGGCGCGGGCCTTGTCGGTGCGCAGCGCCCACAGGCAGAGATAGACCACGGCGCACAGGTCG
>Ga0265780_10011493_pt1 | contig 10464 bp, 8 predicted proteins | sample P1T30metagenome_FD_192432 | JGI IMG/M metagenome (GOLD analysis project Ga0265780, IMG submission 192432) | Plant litter microbial communities from East Loma Ridge, Irvine, California - P1 T30 | ecosystem: Environmental > Terrestrial > Plant litter > Unclassified | place: USA: California... | reverse complement strand
CCATCACCAGACACTCCCATGCATCTCGAACAGCCCCTCTCCGAAAAAGAATTCGACGAACTCGACCAGTTCCTCTTGTCCGACCGTTGCTCCGACGACGCGATGACGATGGACACCCTGCACGGCTACCTGACCGCGATCGCGATCGGTCCGGAAACCATCATGCCTTCCGAATGGCTGCCGAAGGTGTGGGGCGAAAGCGACGCGGATGCGCCGAAGTGGAAGAATCCGCGCGAGTTGGAAAAGATCATGAACCTGATTATGCGGTTCATGAACGAAATCCTGATCACATTCGAAGTCTCGCCCAAGGAATTCGAGCCTTTGTTCGTCGAACATGAATTCGAAGGCAAGGTGCTGATCGATCCGGAAGCCTGGTGCTGGGGCTTCTGGGAAGGCGTCGAACTGCGCGCCGGTTCCTGGGATCCGATCAAGAACTCGGACGTTGCCGAACTGATCCGCCCGATCTACCTGCTCGGCGCCGACGAGATCGAGGAAGAAGAGCTGGACCTGGTCGACAGTCCGCACCAGATCCACGCCCTGGCGCTGCAGATCGAGGCCAACGTGCCGGACATCTACCGCTACTGGCTGCCGCTGCGCAAGGCCGCGGTCGAGACCGTGGTGCGCGAAGAGCCGAAAGTCGGCCGCAACGACGATTGCCCTTGCGGCAGCGGCAAGAAGTACAAGAAGTGCTGCGGGGCTGAATCGGCTTGATTCACCTGGATCGGCCTGAATTGTTTGTATCGGTGATTGACCTGTAGGGTCGGCGGCTATGCCGCCGACGCGGTGATCGTTGGCGGCCGGATCATCGCATACGCCATCGGCGCCGCGACTGCATCAATCCCCGCGCCGACGCCGCAGCCGCCACCCCTGCGTCGCCAACGCCACGCCATGCAAGGCATCGAGCACTTCGACCGGCCCTGCCATCCCCACCAGCATCCCCGCAGCATCGACCACCGGCACCCGCGCCAGGCCATGGCGGCCCGCCAGCGCGGCCACGTCGCTCGCCGGCTGCCCCGCCTGCACCGCGATCCCGGCAATCATCAGCTCGGCCACCCGCTCGGCATCCTTGCGGCCGCGCAGCACGATCAGCGCCCTCGCCTTGATGCTCCACGCTTCGGCCTCGGCCGCCGCCCGCAGCAGGGATTTCAGGGTCAGTACACCAAGCAGCCGCCCTTCCCCATCCACCACCGGCAGCGAAGGCAAGCCATGTTCGAGCAGGATGGCGCGCGCCGTCGCCAGCGGCATGTCCGGTTCGAGCAGCGCCAGCGGCGGCACCACGACGTCGCCGGCATGCAGGCGACGCACGCGGCGCTCGGCCGCATGGTGCTCGGCATCGTTGACGATGACGGCCAGGTCTTCGCGCGACACGTCGAGCGCTTCACCGAAGTGTTCCAGCGCGGCGTCGATGTCCTCGGCCGCCACATCTAGCGGCGCCGGAGCGGCTTTATGCACGTGATGGGCACCCGTCACCCGGTTGTACAGCAGCGCCGCCAGCACCAGCAGCACGGTGTTCAGGCCCACCGGAGCCAGCGCGAACGACAGGCCGGCCTCGTGCACCGCCGGCCCGCCCAGCACCGCCGTCATCGCCACCGCCCCGCCCGGCGGATGCAGGCAGCGCAGCAGGAACATCATGGCGATCGACAGCCCCCCGGCCAGTGGCGCGGCGAACATCGGGTCGGGCAGTAATTTGGCACAGCTGACGCCCACCAGGGCCGAGACCACATTGCCGCCGATGACAGGCCAGGGCTGGGCCAGGGGGCTGGCGGGGACGCAGAACAGGAGCACGGCCGAGGCAGCCATTGGAGCGACCAGCCAGGCGACGTGGGCGCCGGGGGCGCTCCAGGCCAGTACAACTTGGCTCAGGACGCCGGACAGGGCGAGGCCGAACAGTGCGCCGAACGCGGCCCGCGCCTGGCCGATGGGCGGTAAGACGACCGGGTGTGGCCGCCGCAAGATAGAAAGAAGAAAGGATGGCATTGCACCAAGGTTGAGCGCAAAGAGCGTCATTACAGCACATTTGCACGAATTAAGTGCGAAGTCATCCAAAAATAGTGCAGACGATCAAGCACGGAGCGCATAGCTCCAGTCCAAGTTGCTTCGAGACCAACAACTACATACACTACTTATTAGAAAGGCTGCTATCGGCCAAAAGCAGACGCTCAGCACAATCTAACTGCTTAGTGTGAAATTGTGTGAACCTGCCCTTCGGATGGGAGGGTATGCTCTCTGCTTCATCAACTTTTCATTCGCTCAACATGACTGAGGTACGTTGGCACTGGGTCGCTCCCTTAGCCCTAATCGGTATCGTGGCCCTTTGCCTCATTTTCCGCTTCCGAGATGAGCATTGGTTGCGGCCAATAGCTGTCACAGCTGCGGGCGCAATTTTTTCACTTTTTTGGGAGGGCACAAGTGGGGACAGTAGCGCTCTTGTTCCAATCTTGCTTACTGGTTTAATCCTGACTATCACTAGTGCAGCCACCGGGCGCAAATAATCGCGCTATCTCTGAGCTCGGCACGAGTCCTAATCCGGGGTCTGAGCAGATTCACTTACGACTCTTAAGGTCTGCTTCGGGTCGGTTCCGGCCTGTCGCGGTGACCGCTCAAGTTTTAATCTGGCAACTTGCTATGCTGGCTCGACCTGCGAGATTTGGCCAAAAGCGGACGTTGAAGCTCTAAAAGGAGACAGCATGCTGGTTCGTGGGCTTGTTCTCGTCATAGTAATAGCGGCTGCCTTTTTGTTGACGCAGCACTCACATCCACGTGATGATCTTTTTTGCGCTGTCATTGGCGGACTTGGCACTGCGGCTTTCCTATTTGTCAAGCCAAGCCTGCCATTGAAGGCACGTTTCCGACTGGTTGGGATTTGGGACATGATGCTACCCGTCTTAATCACCACGTGGGCGATGCATGACGATCCTGAAAACATAGATCGCTATATCGTGTTACTTGTATTTATGACTTTATTTATGGTTGGCATGTCAGTGGGCATACAACTTTTACTGACTGGGAAAAAGTGATGTAGTAAAACGCGCAGAGGCAATGTCTGCTATGGGTCGATAACGGCAGTACAAAGCGATCAGCGATAGCACGGTCCGCACGTTCTTCTCCTAACTAATACCGTTGCTCCGGCTGCTTCCTCATCTCCTGCAAGCGCGTCGAGCGGTCTTCTCAGCCGCTCGCCACTTTCAGCCTCCAGTCGAAATCGGCCTCGGCGCCACTCCCTCCTTCGTCATGACCACAGGCTTGATCGTGCCGTCCGCATTAAAGTACAAGTGCTCGATCGCCGTCTCGCGGTGGTGACCGTCCTTGTCGCCCAACGGCCGGCGGTGATAGACGATATACCAGTCATCCGTGCCCGGAATATTGGCCACCGAGTGATGCCCCGCCCCATTGGCGATAGTCGTATCCTGCTGCAGGATGGTGCCGATACGCTTGAACGGTCCAAACGGCGACTTGCTCATGGCATAGGCGACGCGATAGTCCGGCCGCGTCCACCCTCCTTCCGACCACATGAAGTAGTACACGCCATTGCGCTTGGCCATGAACGAGCCCTCCACATAGGCTGGATCGGGCGTGATCTCCTTGTAGGTGGTCCCGTCCGGGAACGGCACAACGCTCAGCAGATCCGGCGCCAGCTTGACGACGTTGGCGTGCTTCCAGCCGCCGTAATACATATACACTTGGCCGTCGTCGTCCTTGAACACCATCTGGTCGATCGGCTGGGCGCCGTTGTGGATCTTGTCGATCAGCGGGCGGCCCAGCGCGTCCTTGAACGGCCCTTCGGGACGGTCGCTGACCGCCACGCCGATGCCGCCCAACTGGCCGTTGGCCTTGATGTCGTTGGCGCCGAAGAACAGGTAGTACTTGCCGTTGTGCTCGATGGCGGACGGGGCCCACACCGCATACGCCGCCCACGAGACGTTCTCGACGTCGAGCACGTGAGTGTGCTTGGTCCAGTTGACCAGGTCGGTCGACGAGAAGGCATCGAGGAAGGTCTGCTTCAGGTAGGGTTCCCAGATCAGGTCGGACTTGGCGCGCATGGCGTCCTGCTCTGGAGTGAATACGCGCGACTTGCGTGGGGCGCCGTAGTGGTCCGAATAGGTGGGATAGATCCAGTATTTGTTGCCGTAGATGCGGATTTCGGGGTCGGCGTACCAGCCCGGGACGATCGGGTTGGCAGCGTTGGCGGACAGGCTGATGGCGCCAAGGACTGCAAGTGCCAGCGTTCTTGCGATGAAGCGTGGTTTTCTATGCATCGAGTCTCCTCCGTGAAAACGGGTTTATTTTTGTGGCTGCTCCATGGGCTTGGGCACCCGCCTACGCGGGTGCGACGGTTTGCTGATCCGGGTCGTGGGCAGCTCCTGCCCCTGCCGCAGTCCCTGCTTCCGCTTCAACCGCGCAGCCGCCACGCACGCCATCGAGCACACGCAGCAGCACATCGACATTGACCGGCTTGACCAAATGATGCGCAAAGCCCGCTGCCAGGGCCGCGTCGCGGTCCTGCTGCTGGCCATAGCCGGTGACGGCGATCAAGGTCGCGTCGCGCGTCACCGGATCGGCCTTCAGCCGGCGCGCCAGTTCGCGCCCATCCATCTCCGGCAGCCCGATGTCGAGCAGGCACACGTCAGGCCGCATACCCCGCGCGCGCTCGAGCGCCGGAAGAGAAGCATGCTCGATCGCCACCTCGTGCCCCTGGGCTGACAGCAGCAGACCCAGCGTCTCGGCGGCGTCGTGGTTATCATCCACCACCAGCACGCGCAAGGGCGCGGCGCCGGCCGGGCAGGCAGCATCCGACGCAGGCGCTGAGGCTTCTTCTTCCTGCAGCAGTGGCAAGCTGATCACGAAGGTGCTGCCCTTCCCTAACCCGGGGCTGGAACAACTCACCGTGCCGCCGTGCAGTTCGACCAGATGCTTGACCAGCGCCAGCCCCAACCCCAGCCCGCCCTGCGAGCGATCGGACGAACGCTCGGCCTGGGTAAATAAGTCAAACACGCGGCCGGTGAGCTCGCGGTCCATGCCGATGCCCTCGTCGCGCACACTGAGCACCAGCCGCGTGCCCAGCACTTCCGCGCGCAGGTCGATGCCGCGCCCCGGGGGCGTGTACTTGGCGGCGTTGCCCAGCACATTGGCGACCACCTGCACCAGGCGCGCCTTGTCGCCACGCACCGCGACGTGGTCGGGCGGCAGGCGCACGCCAAGCTGCTGCGAGCGCGCGTCGATCGTCGGCCGCACCTGCTCCACCGCTTCTTCGACCACGGCGCGCGCTGGCACCCGCGCCTGGCCCAGCGTGATCAGGCCGCGCGTGACGCGCGACACGTCGAGCAGGTCATCCACCAGGCGCGTCATGTGGCGCACCTGGCGTCCGATGATGGTGCTGCTCTGGTGCACCCGGCGTTCGTCCATATTGCCCAGCCTGAGCAGCTCGGCGGCGGCGCTGATCGGCGCCAGCGGATTGCGTAGTTCGTGCGCCAGCATCGCCAGGAATTCATCCTTGCGGCGGTCGGCGTCCATCAGTTTTTCTTCGGCCAGCTTGCGGTCGGTGATATCGCGGAAGAAGCTGGCGATGCCGCCGTCCTGGGTCGGATAGGCGCGGATGTCGGTCCAGATGCGGCGTCCGTCGGGGAAGACGTGGCACTGCTCGGCGGCGCCGGCGCGGCGCGTGTCCATCACGCGGTGGTACATGCGGCCGGCCTCGCTGTCGGCCATGGCGGTGAACACTTCCCAGTGGTTGCGGCCGATCACCTCTTCGCGCGTGACGGCGCAGATGCGCAGGCCCTCGGCGTTCATGCGCTGCATGATCCAGTTGCGGTCGAATAGCGCGAAGCCTTCGGAGATATTGTCGAAGATGTCGCGGCTGCGGTCGCGCTCTTCGCGCAGCAGCGCCTGGGCGCGCGCGGTCTCGGCCGCGGCCCAGGTGCGCTCGGCCACGTCGCGCGCGAGCTGGACGTCGTGGGCGGTCCAGGAGCGCGGGTTCGGCGCATCGACGCCCAGGCAGGCGATCAGGCGGCCGGCTTTCACCAGCGGCACCACCAGCAAGGCGCCGATGCGCTCGCCGCGCCAGGCGGCGCGCAGGTCTTGCGCGCGCGGGTCGTTGGCCGCATCGTGGACCTGCACCACGGCGCCGCTGCGCAACTCGTCGACCACCGCCGGACTGAAGTCGTGCAGCGGCGAGCGCAGCGCGGCCGGCGCAGTGGCGCCATCCTGGGACCACAGGCGCGGCACGTCCAGCTGGCCGCTGAGCGGATCGATCTCGGCATACAGCACCCGGGGGGCGCCGAGCTCCACGCCCAGCAAGGCGCTGGCGGTGGCGATCACCTCGCCGGGATCGTCGATCGGGCCCAGCGCATCGGACACCCTGAGCTGGAAGGCGGCGCGCCGTTCGGCCAGCACGCGGCCGGTGGTTTCCATGCAGGTGCAGAACAGGCCGCCGACCTGGCCGCCCGCATCGACCAGCGGGGCATACGAGAAGGTGAACCAGGCGCGCTCGGGATAGCCATTGCGCAGCAGGTTAAGCTCGAGGTCTTCGAAGAACACCGCCTCGCCCGCCATGGTGCGCTCGAGCAGCGGCTGCAGGTCGGGCCAGGCTTCGGGCCACACCTCGGCGAACGGCAGGCCGGGCGCGCACGGATGGCGTTCGCCCAAAATGGGGATGTAGGCGTCGTTGAACAGGAAGGCGAACTGCGGTCCCCACGCGATGAACATCGGGAAGGACGAATGCAGCATCATGTCCACTGCGGTGCGCAGCGATGGCGGCCAGCCGTCGGCCGGGCCGAGGCTGGACGTCTGCCAGTCGTGGCCGCGCATGCGCGCAGCTACCTGGCCGTCACTCGAGAAAGCGGTATGCGGGAGCGGAACCATACCGCCGATTGTCGCATACCTTCTTGTCAATACATCGCAGTTTTTTGCTGCGATTCTTGCAACATTACTTCTGGATGAAATGCTCGCGGTAATAGCGCAGTTCTTCGATCGATTCGGTGATATCGGCCAGAGCCGTGTGCTTCTGGTGCTTCTTGAAGCCGGTGGCAACCTCGGGCTTCCAGCGGCGGCACAATTCCTTCAGGGTCGACACGTCCAGGTTGCGGTAGTGGAAGAACGCTTCGAGCTTCGGCATGCCGCGCGCCATGAAGCGGCGGTCCTGGCAGATCGAGTTGCCGCACATCGGCGATTTGTTCGATGGCACGTACTGCTTGAGGAAGGCGATCAGTTCCTGCTCGGCCTGGGCTTCGGTCACGGTCGAGGCTTTCACGCGGTCGATCAGGCCCGACTTGCCATGGGTGCCCTTGTTCCAGTTGTCCATCTTGTCCAGCGTCGCATCCGACTGGTGGATGGCGAACACCGGGCCCTCGGCGATGATGTTCAGCTCGGGATCGGTAACGACCACCGCCACTTCGATGATGCGGTCGTTGTCCGGGTCCAGGCCGGTCATTTCCATGTCCACCCAAACCAGGTTGAACTCGTTTGGACGCTGCACTGCGGCGGACTCGGTGGTTGGTGTAGCTTGTGACATAATTCTCTCTTTGCCTAGTCGTGTTTCACACTTAATCCTGCATTTTCTCACAGGCACAGAATGTCATCATTCGGGTTTTCGGTTTTGTTCGTCGTTTTCTTCGTGCTCACCATGGTGCTGCGCACCTGGCTGGCCGCGCGCCATATCCGGCACATCGCGCGCCATCGCGCCAGCGTGCCGGCCGAGTTTGCGCCAAAGGTGCCGCTGGCGGCGCACCAGAAAGCAGCCGACTACACCGTCGCCAAGACACGCCTCGGCCTGGTGGGCATGCTGTGGGGCGGCGCCGTCCTGATCGGCTTTACCCTGCTGGGCGGCCTGCAACTGCTGTCGCTGGCCCTGCTGCCGCTGACCGGGCCCGGGCTGTGGCACCAGATGGCGCTGGTGGTGGCCTTCGGTGTGATTTCGAGCCTGCTCGACCTGCCGCTGGACTGGTACCGCCAGTTCGTGCTGGAGCAGCGCTTCGGCTTCAACAAGATGACGCCGGGGCTGTGGTTCAGCGACCTGGTCAAGAGCACGATCGTCGGCGCCGTCATCGGCCTGCCGTTGCTGTGGGTCGTACTCACCCTGATGGACAAGTCGGGCGAGCTGTGGTGGTTCTATACCTGGCTGGTGTGGAGCGGCTTCCAGCTGCTCATGATTGCGATCTACCCGAGCGTGATCGCACCGATGTTCAATAAGTTCAGCCCGCTCGAAGACGCCAGCCTCAAGCAGCGCATCGAGGGCCTGATGGCGCGCGTCGGCTTCGCCTCGCGCGGCCTGTTCGTGATGGACGGCAGCAAGCGCAGCGCCCACGGCAACGCCTATTTCTCGGGCTTCGGCCGCGCCAAGCGCATCGTGTTCTTCGACACCTTGCTGTCGCGCCTCGAGCCGCAAGAGATCGAGGCCGTGCTGGCGCACGAACTGGGCCACTTCAAGCTGCGCCACATCGTCAAGCGCGTTGCCGTGATGTTCGCCATGTCGCTGGCCTTCCTGGCCCTGCTCGGCTACCTGAAAGGCCAGGCCTGGTTCTATACGGGGCTGGGCGTGCTGCCCTTCATGAACGCCTCGAACGATGGGATGGCCCTGATCCTGTTCATGCTGGTGCTGCCGGTATTTACCTTCCCGCTGGCCCCGCTGTCGTCGATCACCTCGCGCAAGCACGAATTCGAGGCCGACGCCTTCGCGGCCCAGCATACCGATAGCCGCCACCTGGTATCGGCCCTGGTCAAGATGTACGAGGACAACGCCTCCACACTCACCCCGGACCCGCTGCATTCGGCCTTCTACGATTCGCATCCGCCTGCCTCGGTGCGCGTGAAACACCTGACGATGGCGGGCGCATGAAGCTGGAACACCGCGACTGCGTCCACCGCGCGACAGCGCTCGATCCGCAGGCGATCGACGCCTTGCTGGCCGACGTCCCCGGCTGGACCGCGATCGACGGCATCCTGTCACGCGAATTCAAGCTGCCGGACTACCGCGCCACCATCGCCTTCGTGAACGCGGTGGCGCAGGTCGCCGAAACGCAGGATCACCACCCCGACATGACGGTCGGATACGCCACCTGCCACGTGAGCTGGAGCACCCACTCGGCCGGCGGCGCCCTGACTGAAAACGATTTTATCTGCGCCGCGAAAGTGAATGCGCTTTACCTTGGAATGACCAGCGCATGAGCGACAAGAACAATGATTTGACCGGCACCATCATCGCGGCCCACGGCCGCCACTACCTGGCCGACGCCGGCGGCGAAAAGCTGCAATGTGTCACGCGCGGCAAGAAGACCAATGTGGCCGTAGGCGACGTGGTGCACCTCAAGCGCACCTCGAACGACCAGGCCGTGATCGAAAAGATCGCCGATCGCACCACCCTGCTCTATCGCTCGGACCAATACAAATCGAAGCTGCTGGCGGCGAACATCTCGCGCCTGTTCATCGTCGTGGCCACCGAACCCGGTTTTACCGACGACCTGGTGTCGCGCGCGCTGGTCGCGTGCGAGGCGGCCGGCATCGAGGCCCACCTCATCCTGAACAAGACCGACGTCGCAGACCTGCTGCCGCGCGCACGCGATCGCGTTGCGCCGTATGCCGCGCTGGGCTATCCGGTGCACGAGGTATCGGCCACCGGGAACCCCGAACAGACCGTGGCCACCCTGGCCCCGCTGCTCGAAGGCCACTCGTCGATCTTCATCGGCCAATCCGGCATGGGCAAGTCGTCGATGATCAACCTGCTGGTGCCGGACGCCGACATCGCGGTGCGCGAGATTTCGGCCGCCCTCGACACCGGCAAGCACACCACGACGTTCACCCGGCTGTACTGGCTGCCGGAGGTCGACGGCAAGAGCTCGGCGATCATCGATTCGCCCGGCTTCCAGGAATTCGGCCTGTACCATCTGACGGAAGGCATGCTCGAGCGCGCCTTCGTCGAGTTCAAGCCCTACCTGGGCGGTTGCAAGTACTATAACTGCCGCCACCTGGCCGAGCCGCAGTGCGCCGTGCTGGACGCGGTCGCCGACGGCAAGATCGCACGCATGCGCCACGAGCTGTATGGGCAATTGCTGCACGAGTCGGCGCAGACGCTATATTAGGAAATAGAAACAGTCACTTTCCCTAACGGAAAGAAAAAGCCCTTATAATTCAAGGGACAACAAACGAGTAGACCAGATTATGCCAGGCACCACTCCGATCAAGCACTTCCTGCAATTCTCCGACTTCGCGCGCGACGAGTTCGAATACGTCATCAAGCGCGCGGCGATCATCAAGCGCAAGTTCAAGGCCTATGAGGTCTATCATCCGCTGGTCGACCGCACCCTGGTGATGGTGTTCGAAAAAAGCTCGACCCGTACCCGCCTCTCTTTCGAGGCCGGCATGCACCAGCTGGGCGGCGCCGCCATCTACCTGAACACCCGCGACAGCCAGCTGGGCCGCGGCGAGCCGGTCGAAGACGCCGGCCAGGTGATGAGCCGCATGTGCGACATCATC
>Ga0265780_10011491_pt1 | contig 10467 bp, 10 predicted proteins | sample P1T30metagenome_FD_192432 | JGI IMG/M metagenome (GOLD analysis project Ga0265780, IMG submission 192432) | Plant litter microbial communities from East Loma Ridge, Irvine, California - P1 T30 | ecosystem: Environmental > Terrestrial > Plant litter > Unclassified | place: USA: California... | reverse complement strand
CTGAACTAAAATCCTTCCATATCTGTTTTACCGGAGATACCATAAACGATGGTGACTTCTCGTTGCTGAACGGACTTAACCCCTTAAGGTTTGTACCTGCTCTTTTAAGCACGACAAAATCGCCTATAACCTCCTCTACACGGGCGGTTTCAAATACAGTATCTATGGAACTTTTGGATATCAAGGCTTATCGGAATTTTGAAAATAAGGATAGCAAAGTTACAAAGTTTTACCCTCACTAAAACCTAACACAAATAAAAAAGCAGGCTCTTACTCAGCCTGCTTTCATTTACCAAAAAAAAAGAAATACACTACATCTAATGATTACCAACTCTAATTTTAACCAATACTAAAACTGGACAGTAATTTGTATCCGTTTCAAATCGTTATCAGTAATCCTAAAAACTTTTTCAAAACTACTGCCTATAAAGGCACAAAAAAATACCCATTAATGGGTATTTTTACATTTTGAACTATAAAACATTAAGAATCGATCGCGTTGTGGTTATGCCCTGCTGCAAGTTCGCAGGTTTCATCGCTAAGTTCTACTTCTATAGTGTAGTGCGAAAAAGGATATATCTTCAATATTGTTTTTACTTTTTGCTTCGCTTCAAGCATTTGCGAAAAGTTAATTATATTCTTCATCTTTATGTGTGCTGTAAAAACATGATGCTCTCCTTCCAGCGACCAGATATTCATATGATGTAGTGAAGCCACATTTTCTATTGCCAGTATATCTATTTTTATCTTTTCAGGATCTATACCTTCGGGCGTACCCTGTAGAAGTATTACAAAAGTCTCTCTAAGCCTTTTTATAACATTATAAAGAATAAAAAGCGTTATTCCCAACGATAATGCAGGGTCAAGGTATGGTGCATCAGTAAACATCATTACTATAGAGACTATAAGCACAGCAGCCCAACCTAAAACGTCTTCTATTAAATGCCAGCTTACAACACGTTCGTTAAGTGATGTGCCATGACTAAGCTTAAAGGCTGCATAACCGTTTACAGCAATACCTATAATAGCAAAGATGAGCATTCCCTTGGCGTCAGATTGTTCGGGATGTATTAGCCTTTTAACCGCTTCTATAATTACATATACAGATCCGCCCATTAAGATAACACTATTAATCAGTGCTCCTAATATTGAAAAACGGCTATAGCCAAAGGTGAATTTATTATCTGCTTCTTTTTTTGAACGATTGTGCAGATACCATGATATGCCCAACGAAAAGCTATCACCTAAGTCATGCAGTGCATCTGACAATATAGAAACACTGTTTACATAAAATCCTCCAATGATTTCGAGTATGGTAAATCCAAGATTCAGGAAAAAGGCAACTCTTATATTTTTAGCCGATGTATGGTGATGGGAATGGCTGTGAGAATGATCGTGTGGCATTACACTATGTTTTTTATAAAAATACAAAACATACTAATAGCCATTACTAAAATAAACAAAAAAGGGTGCCCTTTACGCCGGCACCCTTTTTTCAAAGTACAACTAACCCTATTTGTTAATTGAAATCAAATCTTATGCCAAGAGACAAATTATTCTGATCAATATCGTTATTACTGAATACGCTTTGTAAATCGTATTTAGCATATAAGCTTATATCGCCATAACCTACATAAGCGCTAAGGCCATATACAAAGTCGTTTACATTAAAATCGCCTTTTGTTTTATTCCTTACTTTATTATCGTTCTCATCCTGGTATTTGATGATTTGTTTTTCTTTTACATTAACTCCCGCATATCCACCAAGGCCAACTCTGAAACTTTTGTGTATAGGATAATACGTTTTATCGCCGTTCACTTCCTTTTTACTAAAATCAAACTCCAAATGTACAGGCACTACAAGGTTTACATAACGAAGGCGCACTTTATCAAGATTCATTCCTGAGTCAACCAATCCTGTTTTATCTCCATTTGTAGCAAACACTCGGTCTTTATTAGGCCTTAGATTATTATATTGAAGCGATAAACCATACTTGATATGTAACAAGTTATTGTTTTGAAACATCCTTGTATTCCATGCTACGCCCCATTCATAAAAGTCTGATCCATCTTTATAATTGTCTGAATCTATTTTACCATCGGTTACAAATTGTGATTGCGTTCTTTTAATATCCCTACGTACCACCACTTTAGTAGTATCTGTATCCGGGTCTCCTTTTTCATAAGAAAAGGTAAATCCACCTTTTTTCTTTCCGTTTTTCACTTTTCCGTCAACCTTGTCTTTAACAAGATCCGAGAGCTTTTGTTCTTCAATAGCAACTTTAGTCTCTATGTTTTTAGCACGAGTTTCAGATAGTTGTTTTTTCTTAAATGTAGCCTGGTCAGCAGTGATCTCATTTTTTTCTAACTGAACATTTATAGCTTCAACTTCTATTTTAAGTGAATCTTTTTGTTGTTTAGTAATGCTCTCAATGTTTTTCGCGATCTCTTTTGCCCTTTGTTCAAAGCTTAAAGGTTCTTTATCCTGAGCTGATAATCTTGTTGCAAGCAGACATAGTATTCCTGCAACATAAAAAGTTACTGTTTTCATGTTTGATGATATTAATTATGTTTCTGTTGATTGTTATTCGTAATTTCTATTGGCTACAGCCACCTTTACTGTGTTAAAGCTTTTTACCACACCCTGAAAAGCCTTACTCCTATAGCTCTCATTAAGCTCTCCTTCTACTGACGACAGCAATGAATTAGGGTCAACTTTTATACTAGATCTTTTTTTAGTCGTTTCATTATTTAAAGATGCCAAAAGCTCCTGATCATTTGTTACCTGTATTGTAGTTTGAGCTTCTTTCTTATCGTTTGTTGCTATACTTTCAACATTGGCAGACGGTTTATTGCTTATTTTACTATTATATTGCTGTATCTCAGCAGTAACCGATTTTTTAATCTTGTGAGGCGTTGACTGCACTACTATCTCTTCTGTAGTTACCGGTGCAATAACATTTGGTACTGTTTCACTATTTTTTTTCTCTGTTGTTACCACACTATTATTGATGTTCTCAACATCGCCATTTTGTTTTTCCTGGTTTAAGAACAGTATCCCTGCAAGCAGAAAAATTAATAAAGCCGCTGCCATATATAGCCATGCCCTGTTCTTTTTCGGTTTTTTGTTCTCGGTAACCGAAAGCATGGCATCCAGCCTGTCCCACGCCATCTCAGAGGGCTGAATCCTTCTTTGCTCCAGCTTATCCCTAAAGTCGTTCTCTAATTTATTCGGTTCCATTTTCATAATTCTTTAATCTGTTAATCCCTTCTTTCAGCATCTTCCTTGCGTGGCATAATTGCGATTTTGATGTTCCTTCATTTATCCCGAGCATCTTTGCTATTTCCTGATGTTTGTATCCCTCAATCGCATAAAGGTTAAACACCATTTTGTATCCATCCGGTAAGCTGTCAATAAGACTTTGTATATCTTCTACCGAAAAATGACTTTCTATATTATTAAAAGTATCCTCTATAAAAAACTCATCTTCAAGAAAGCTCACCTTTTTTTGCACCCTTATAAAAGAGATGCATTCGTTTACCATAATCCTTCTTATCCACCCTTCAAAACTGCCTTTATGTTCAAATGTTTTAAGATTTGTAAATACCTTCATAAAAGCCGTAATCATTATATCTTCTGCCTGATGTACATCTTTTACATATTGCCTGCAAATGCTCAGCATCTTTGGCGCATGTTTAGAGTATATAACCTGCTGGGCATGGCGGTTGTTGTCCGCTGCCTGCGCAATGATGTCTTTCTCTTCCTGATGTAAGGCTATTACTTTCAAAACGATTGGTGGTTGGTTTACCGGTTTTAAACTGAATTACTAACCGACTTCTATTAGCATAGACGAGGCAGCTTTAAAAATGGTTGCATGGCAAGGTAAAAATAAATTAAAAAATATTTATATCTATTTATAACACACTGAAAATCAATAAAAAAAAGCTACTTAAAAAGCAGCTCATTTTTATCATTTTCTATTTTCAATTAGATCTTTCTTTCAATAACGTAGTTGACCATAAGTACTAAAGCATCTTTATATACAGATGCAGGATAGTCTGACAGCAGCATAAGTGCTTCTTCCCTAAATTCTGCCATTCTTTTTTCAGCATAAGAAAGACCTTGTTTTTGCTTTACAAAATCAATAACTTCTTTTACACGCTTTTTATCTTTGTTATGGTTTTTTATAGAATTGATAACCCATTTCTTTTCAGCCTTAGAACAATTGTTCAAAGCATATATAAGCGGAAGGGTCATTTTTTGTTCTTTAATATCTATACCGGTGGGTTTACCTATAGCATCTTCAGTATAATCAAAAAGGTCATCTTTGATCTGGAAAGCCATTCCAATAAGCTCTCCAAACTTTCGCATCTTCTCCACATGCACGCTATCCGGTTCTACCGAGCAGGCACCAAGAGAACAACAGGCCGCAATGAGCGTAGCAGTTTTTTGACGGATTATCTCGTAGTATATATCTTCGGTAATATCAAGCCTTCTGGCTTTCTCGATCTGAAGCAATTCGCCTTCACTCATTTCACGAACGGCAACCGATATTATCTTTAGCAAATCAAAATCGCCATTATCTATAGAGAGCAGCAAACCTTTTGACAAAAGGTAATCGCCTACTAAAACAGCAATCTTATTTTTCCATAAAGCATTTATTGAGAAAAAGCCTCTTCGCCTGTTACTGTCGTCTACAACATCATCATGTACAAGCGTAGCGGTATGGATAAGCTCTATTACCGATGCCCCTCTGTACGTACGCTCGTTTACCGATCCGCCGCTTACCATCTTGGCTGTAAGAAATACAAACATAGGGCGCATTTGCTTTCCCTTGCGATTTACTATGTAATAGGTTATCCTGTTAAGCAATGCCACTTTAGAAGACATGGATTTTTGAAACTTTGTTTCAAAAAGTTCCATTTCCTGCGATATGGGCTGCTTAATTTGCTCTGTTATCTTCATTGCGCTTCAAAGATAACAAAACACCCTTTACTCCCAAAGAAGGAAAAGGTAAAGTTTATATTGTATTTACTAAGCTGGTGCAGATGCTTCATTTTTGTTTGCAAGCTGCCCGCAGGCTGCATCTATATCTTTACCACGGCTACGGCGTACCTTAGCCACAATTTCGTTTCTTGTAAGTGCTTTTATGTAGGCGTCTATAACTTCCGGATCAGCCTGTTGAAACTCTCCGTCATCAATAGGGTTATATTCAATAAGGTTTACTTTGCATGGAACATATTTACAGAATTTAACCAATGCATCTATATCCTGTTTACGATCGTTAATGCCTTTCCACACTACATATTCATAGGTGACGCGGCTTTTAGTCTTGCTATACCAATACTCCAACGATTCACGTAAATCTGCCAAAGGAAAGTTTTCACTAAAAGGCATGATTTTAGACCTTACTTCATCAATTGCAGAATGCAGAGATACTGCCAGTTTAAAGCGAACGCCGTCATCTGCCAGTTTCTTAATCATTTTAGGAAGTCCCGATGTAGATACTGTAATACGTTTAGCCGACATACCAAGTCCGTCAGGAGCAGTTATTTTTTCTATAGCCTTAAGTACATTGTTATAATTCATAAGCGGTTCGCCCATCCCCATAAATACAATATTAGAAAGTGGCCTGTTAAAATACAAACGGCTTTCACTATCTATAGCGGCAACCTGGTCATAAATCTCGTCAGGATTAAGATTACGCATACGTTTAAGCCTGGCCGTAGCACAAAAGTTACAGTCAAGGCTACAGCCTACCTGACTTGAAACACAGGCAGTTGTCCTGGTTTCGGTAGGTATAAGAACCGATTCTACCACAAGGCCATCGTGCAGCCTTACAGCATTTTTAACGGTACCGTCAGTACTTTTTTGCATCTCGTCCACATGAATGTGATTGATAACAAAATTATCCTGTAACATTTGCCTTGTTTCCTTAGCAACATTGGTCATATCTTCAAAAGTATGGGCATGTTTGCTCCATAACCATTCGTATACCTGATTACCTCGAAATGCCTTATCGCCATTTGCCACAAAAAAATCGCGCAACTGTTCTTTTGTAAGCGCCCTTATATCTTTCTTCTCCATTTGCATGGTGCAAAGGTAATAACTATTTGCCAATTATCTATTTTACAGCAAAAACACTAAATAAGAAGTCCGCACCTATGTAGTAACACAGTTGCGGGCTTCTATATTTAAAGCTATATTTTTTATTCTTTAACTAGTTTATAGTTTGCGGTTTTGCCTGAAGCATCAGTAACCTTCATAATGTAAATACCGTTCGCAGCTCCCTCAATATTTACTATATTTTCTCCAGAATTTAATTCCCCCTGACTAATCAACTGACCTAAAATACCATAAACACTATATTGTACATCTCCTTCTAATGCTACAGTATACATTCCGTTAGATGGATTAGGGTATATTTTTATTTCTTTCTTAACTATATCAGCCAAACCTACAAGAGGATTTACTTTGTAATTAAGCGATTGTGCATTTGAGTTAGTAGGATCTAACCAGTCTTTAAGCCGGTTAGATGACAAACCTCCTCCATTCCATGATTTACCAAATCTTCCATAGACATCATATTCACCATTTCCATTTGTACCGTTACATTCTGAAAGGCCTCCATATAACTGCCCAATTATCCTGCCATTATTATCAAACAATGGAGAACCCGAAGACCCTCCTTCAGTAACACCCAGATCCCAGCTATTAACCTTCCACATAAATTGTTCTTCGCTGTTATCTATTGATGGTGCATCATAATCCCTCGACACTTTCATAATATCTCCCGACGGATGATGAATACCAAAAGTAGATGCAGGAGCTGTTTCACTCCTTGTCCATCCTGCCCACACCAAATCCCAGTTTGCCGGAAGCGCCGAAGTTATTCGTAAAAGACAAAAATCACTTTCTTCACGTTTTGCTTTTAGCTCTGCACCACTTACAGTTTGGTAATAATTTGGCGCATTAGATGTACTATTTTGAGTCCCGCCACATATCGGATCGGGGCTTATCCAGTTAAAACGAAAAGACCATTGCGACACATCTCCCTCAACACAATGATTTGCGGTAAGCAGGTATGGTGTTCCGTCATTTGAAGTGTTGTTTATAAGCGCACCTGAACAGAAACTTGTATTTGCTACTATTATTAAGGCTATAGCTTTTTTATTTATTCCTTTAAGACTGTTTATATCTTCCATATTACAGTCTACATCATATTCGCAATTACCTGACATATTAAGATCATTATCAGGCGACTTCATAATATTACCTACAGACCTGTAGCCATGAACTACCTTAAACACCTCCAGTTTACCCTGCCCTTTAACAGCTACAGGCTCATAATATTCAATCCAGATATCTTCCCCTGTAACCAGCCAGGTGCCAAGTTCTCTTTTTTCATTGTTCTGTGCCGAATCATAGGCTCCAAGCAGATCAGACCTGTCATTATTGTACAGATACACCTTTGCCCCTTTAGGCATATAAAAATCACTGAAAAGAAAATTCATAGTATGAGCTCCCTGAGAATAGTAGCGTATTCTCCATATCCTGTCACCATTAGCAAGCGTAGTCCAGCTTCCACTGTTATTTAGATTATGGTCTACTAAAAATTCATAACCATAACGCCATGGCTTATTTTTAAAAGCATCGTTAATTTTATCTTCAGCCCTAAGCTTTTCAAGGTCAAAAGCAGGCATTTTTATTTGATCGATGCTTTGCACATCTTTAATTTCCCAGCTAAAAGGTTTGCCTTCGTTTGATACCTGCCCGAAACCAGATACAAACACCAAAAGTAATAATAGCGTAATTTTATTTTTCATAGCACTCGTTTAATAGCGATAAAAATAAATCTTTTAATGTTATATTCTTTTGAATTTTAATGTTTAGCCGAAGAAATAACAATATAATCTCATTTATTATCTTTGCCCAAAATACGACTATGCATTTTATATCAGAACAACTCGAAGATTACGCAGCTTCACACAGCGAAAATGAACCGGAATTATTGGCTGCCCTTAATAAAGAAACCCACCAGAAAATACTGCAGCCAAGAATGCTTAGCGGCCATTTTCAAGGAAGGATATTAAGTATGATATCTAAACTGGTTAATCCAAAACATATATTGGAGATAGGCACGTACACCGGCTATGCTACTTTATGCCTTGCCGAAGGACTTCAGCACGATGGCAGTATTGACACAATGGATATTAACGAGGAACTTTATGATTTTCAGCGAAAGTATTTTGACCTTTCTGATTGGAAAGACCAAATAACACAGCATTTAGGAGATGCACTGAACATTATACCTACACTTGATAAAAAATTCGATCTTGTTTTTATTGATGCAGATAAAGAAAACTATGTAAATTATTTTAATATGATAGTACCCCTTATGAAAAAAGGTGGCATCATACTTTCTGATAATGTGTTGTGGAGCGGAAAGGTTTTAGATCCAGTTAAGCCAAATGACAAAAGCACTCCCGTACTTTTAGAGTATAACAAATTGCTTAAAGACGACCCAAGAGTGGAAACTGTGTTGTTACCCATTCGTGACGGGCTCACTGTTAGTAGGGTTATCTAAGTTTTCTTTTTGATCAGGAAAATACCTGTCTCTTAGATACACATACAATTTAAGCACCAGCCATCCTGTGAATATTCCCCAGGCATAACCTACCAAAATATCTCCCGGATAATGAAGCCCAAGGTAAATGCGGCTGTAAGCAAATATTAACGGCCATAGGAAGAAGAAGCCCATGTATTTTAAATACGGCCTTAAAACTTTGTATAAAAAGAATGCGGCTGCCATAGAGTTTGAGGCATGCCCTGATATAAAGCTAAACGACCTACGGTGCTGAATAGCCCTTATGATTCCCGCAATCTCCGGGTTATTACCCGGACGAAGCCTTTGAAATCCGTTTTTAAAAAGATTTGTAGTCTGGTCAGTAAAAGCAATTAAAACTGCGACCATGCCCACTACAAGTAACGCATGACGCCAACCCAACCTTTTAAAGGTAAGGTAAGCGATAATAGCAAAAAGCGGTATCCAGTTTATCTGCTTAGTAATAAATTCCCAAAAAGGGTCAAAGAATTCAGATCCAAGGGAGTTAAGGTATACAAAAACATCCCTATCAAGGTCCATTAAGCTTTTAAGCATACTATCTCATACGTTTTATAGGGCCCGACATATCTTCAATATCCTCTTTTACCTTATCTATTTCTCCGGTAATATTTTGGGCAATTTTATCAGTACTTGTATCTACCCCGTTTAGAGTATTTTTTAAATCCTGCACGTGTGCGCTGTTACCAATTTCGTTAAACGATTTTTTGATACCATCTACATCGGCACTTTTATGTATTTCACTCTTAATGTCGTTAGTTGCATTCTTAAGCTGCTGCATACCCTTACCAAGGCCACGTGCTATTTCAGGGATCTTATCCGATCCGAAAAGCATAAGCACTACAAGTATTATGAAGAAAAACTCTCCTCCTCCTATTCCAAACATAATTTCCAGAATTTAATATACAAATGTAGTTATAAAATACGTTTTTACTTTATCGTTGGTTCTTGTTTTCGGGCAAATTTAACTACTTCTTAATTTTTCAGATGTTTTAAACAACCGCTATTTAGCTTTCTTTTCCAGTTCGTCAAACTTAGAATTGCTTTGCGTTGCCGGCCATACATTGTTTGTTACATCAATATCGGCGGTTAGCAATTTAGGGTCAAGCGTTATTTTCTTTACCTGTTTGTCTGTTGCAAAAACACGAGATGCCGTTTGGTTGTTCTTTCTCCATATCTGCACCGGGAAAGTATAGGTTTCTGTGGTGCCATCCTCAAAAGTAAGCTCTGCAATAACAGGCATAAGCATATCACCCGGCTTGTTAAAAGTTACCTCATAAAAATACTTAGGCGCTTTTAATTTTGCTCTTTCTTCAGCCGAAAATTTTTCAGACAGGTAATCATCAAGCAATTTTACATCTTTTATATCAAGTGCTTTCTTGTCGCGGCTTTTTAAGTCGGCATCGGCAGCCATATACACAAATGGCCCCTGTTCCTGCCCAAACCGGCCTTTTTTAATATTTACTTCTTTAAGACTTTCCGGTTGCTTCTCGGTTACATAATATTCTTTCACTTCCTGAATACCAATATCTACATAATCGGTAGTATAGAACCATCCTCTCCAAAACCAGTCAAGATCTACAGCCGAGGCATCTTCCATTGTTCTGAAAAAATCTTCAGGAGTCGGGTGTTTAAACTTCCATCTGTTAGCATAGGTTTTAAAGGAGAAATCAAAAAGCTCTTTACCCATAATCACTTCGCGAAGCATATTTAATCCTGTAGCAGGTTTCGCGTAAGCATTAGAGCCAAACTGGTGTATTGACTCAGAGTTAGTCATAATTGGTTCCAAAAACTTTTGGTCACCGCTCATGTAAGGAACAATTTTAGCAGCAGGCCCACGTGA
>Ga0265780_10011489_pt1 | contig 10467 bp, 15 predicted proteins | sample P1T30metagenome_FD_192432 | JGI IMG/M metagenome (GOLD analysis project Ga0265780, IMG submission 192432) | Plant litter microbial communities from East Loma Ridge, Irvine, California - P1 T30 | ecosystem: Environmental > Terrestrial > Plant litter > Unclassified | place: USA: California... | reverse complement strand
AATTTTACCACCCCGCCGCGTCGTTTCCTTTCCTTCCAATCTTGTCTTCTTTTGTCTTGCGTCTCAGTTCAGCACGCCTTCCCTTGCATTCGTCCCACGCCTACACACCCGTTGGCCACTGCATCGCGCCACTCACAGTGCTGCAGTAATCACTCAGTGGTCCATCTTGCGGTGGCTTGAACCTAAGCGTCGCAACATTGAGCAACCCGTCGTTATGCGCAAACTGCTTTCCGTCAGCTTCGCTACCTATATCCGATGGTGTCTTCAAGGACTCACATAGCACGGCTCGTTGATGCGGAAGCACTCGTTGTTCTTGGGGTTGTATGTCACCGCCTGGCACTGCTTGTAACCGATGTTGGTGTTGTAGTCGACGCACGCCTCGATGCAAGCGTTCAGGCTACCAGCTTGAACGGTGCCGAGATCGCGGTAGCAGGATATCTGTGTGCTGTTTGTCAACCATGCAACCCGCTCGAAGAAGGAATAGAGAGCATACGCCTGTCTTGCAGCCTCGCTCCCACTGCGAATGGTCCGTTGCAACATAGTCGATCTACTTGATTCAGCTTATGACAGCTGCATTCAGAGCGGCAACTCACTCTATCTGCGTCCGGACAAGTGCTCGGATACGGCGCCGTCGCATACTTGAGCCTTGTGTTTGTGAAAGTCTCCGTAAAGGTCACCGTCTTCGCCCCTGGCTTTCCTACTGTTATTGTAAAGGTACTCGAGTACGTTGTCGTCGTGGGCGCTTGTTCGCAGGGGCGATACTGCGTGTATGTCTCCGCTGGTCCAATGTAGCAAGAGCATGCCTTGCTCACCGCCGACGTAGGATATTGCTGTACGTAGCTCGGGAGCGGCTTCACAAACACGGTTGGCTTACGCTTCTGAGACGCGTAGCTCGTGGATGTTACGCGATCCTTTGTCGTGATGGCTGCGTATGCGTACACTGTTTCGGTCGACTTCGTGTTGGTCTTGGTTGCGTAGAAGAAAAGTGTCGGGTCTTCGCGGAGGGTACCGATCATAGACACTGTGGCGAGAAGTTGCTGGCAGAAGGCATCGCTGCCATTCTCGTATTGGGCTTTGAGTGCGGAGAGGATCTTGGGATGTTCGCACTTTGTGCTTTGTGCTGTGACGGTGGTGAAAGCGAGAATCAATCCAAAGACGACACACGGAACATTCCAATAAAGTGCAACAGCCATATCGTAAAAAAGCCAAAGTCAAGGAATCCGTGTCAGGATGTCTACATAAGTCGCGATGGTGAGATGAACTTATGAAGTTGGAAAGATTTTAGGGTGTCGCGTTCCTCAGCTTTCAGCCACACGAAGGTTTCCAAGACCTTGCTTATGTTAATTCGCGCAACGTACTCTACACCTCGCAGAGCTGAAGCTGCGTAGAACGTCTGGCCCGGAAGAGGCGTCTGTATTGATTCAACACACATTCGATAAGCGATCCACATGAATTCGCGCCATTCATGTCTCGCAGGCGGAACGTTAGCTCGTGAGCAAAATGACTTTGCACTTGCGCTATGAAAAGCATATGTCATGCGACCTACACTTCGCCGTGCCTCTATCCGCATTTACCGATATGAAAACTGGCTCGAAAGCAGTGTAGAGACATGGAGAGCAGTCGCCAGTGACTTCGGACGCAACTGCTGGACATAGGGTCAAGATCTCATCTTTTTAAAGAAACTTCAATTCAAACAACCCTACTTGAGAGACGCAGCCAAAATCTTGCACAGTGTGGTACAGATGAGAATTAATTACGCGCTCGCTGTGTATGATGCTCTCCGCTTCACCAACATCAATAAGTCGACCTCGAACTTTCGGGACGTACATATGAAGACAAAGCCTCGAAAGCCTGTGAGACATATGTACATGGCTTTTCCGCACGATCACTTTCGCATCCGGCACCCTTTCTACTGACGTCGTTTGCTCATAGCTTGGTTTTTGTTTGGACATGCGCTGGTACATCCGCGAGTTGCAGCAGACACGGAGTGACATACGCTCCATGTCCGGCCAGAGGATTCTGAGTAACATAGGCTGAATAGGTCTCGTTGCAGATGCGAGCTTCCGAAGCAGCGCACAACATAGGTCCGACATAACGAGATCTTGGAATATTGGGTGTGCGAGATCGAGCAAAGAGGAGTATAGCATTATCTGCGATGGATGGCGTCGCTGAGAAGGAAAGCGGCGCCGAACATTGCAGGTACTATACTGACATTTTGGAAAGAGCTAGGGGAATGCTAAAGGACGAAATGGTGTCCACTACAACTGCAGAAGTTGGCGAGATGTATCTTGATGGGAAAAAAGTGCCGAAGTCCGAATCATATCATTCACTCAGCATCTGATCAAGACGCGAAGGTCCTGGGACGCTCATGGTCACGGTAGCGTGATCTTTTCAAAGGGTGAGGAGAAGATATAGGCAAGAACTGCTGTTGTTTTGGAAGGCAGAGATAGTGAGGTGTACCAGGATGCGGAGACAGGAGGTCAATAAATTCATACAAACATCAAATGCAGACAAGCTAATTTTGGTGCTCAGGACGAAGCGAAAGATACTCAGACGTCGGTCTGCATTGCGCAAGGGAGTGGCGGAAGAAGAGTAAAGGACATCAAGCGGAACTCTTCGGTATTTGGAAACAGCGGGATCGTTTTGGTCGCCACAGACGGAGCGCGGCACATTGTGTTACATTGATATTTCCAAGGTGAGAAGGGCACATGGAGTCCGCCATGCGGAACTTAGAAAGAGCAAGAAATGCACGATTGGGAGTAGATGCTCTTTCTGTAGACTTGCGGAAAACATGTACGGTTGCTGCGTTGTTCTTTTCGGGATGTAGGGGCTGGATGCAGCAGCGAAGGACTTTTTTTTGCCATATTGTCCGACCTAACGACGATTCGAATATCCAGCCTCACAAAACTTCAAAAAAAAAAACATACCAGTTCAGGTTACATTCGTAACGTCCTAGGCAAATACCCTAGTCCAAACGACCTAATATAGAAGATTTGCAAATTTACTAAATACATATAGTTAGAGCAAATTAAACGTGCCGGTCACACGATTGCTCGCGAGTGGTGGAAGACCATTATGGCAACGGGATATGAACTGGAGACTGAGAGCTATTGATGAGGGTGGCGACCTAACCTCGAGTAGTTCAGAAGTTGACCCAAACCCCTAGTTTGCTTAATCCTACGCTTACACTCTCATGCCCCCACTCCTCCCCTTCTGAACATCCCTTCCCTCCGTCCCCTGACTCTTCTCCCACGCCTCTTTCCCCGCCCCCCTCCGTCCCAACGCCCTCCTCAAGATCCATTCTTTTGCCGTAACCTCCTCTTCCCCCTCCACGTCCCCACCCTCCACCATACTCTTAAGAATAACATCATCCCCCGGTCTACAAAAGTACACCAAACTATACCTCGTCGCACTCCCTTGTTCACCAGGCGGCGCAACCACTCTATGTATATTCGACCGCAACGTATTAGACGAGAACTTCACAAGCGCATCCCCGAGATTAATAACGCAGTGGCCTGGTAGCGGCTTAACATACGTCCACCCATCTCGACACAACCTGTTCTCCACTTCGGATGGCGCCGGAAAACTACCACTCGGCGCTACAGGCTCAATGCCCTTGGGAAGCTTGACCTGCAGTCCACCCAGTCGATTGAACAGCACCGTCACGCTTCCGAAATCAGTGTGTTCGCCGAGCGCGACGCCTTTGAGGGAGGGCTCTTGCGGCGGGGCGCGCACGAAGCGGATTTGGTCGCCGGAGTTGGTGTCGAGGTTGTGGACGGAGTTTAGGCCGCCGTTTGTGCGGGCTGATTGTGTGAGGGGGAGGCGCGAGGAGAGAAGGGAGGTGACGAGCGTGCATAGGGTGTGCGAGCGGCGGATGTATGATTCGAAGAGTGGACGGTGCTGGGTAAGGTTCTGGGGTGAGGGGAGGGGTGGCGAGAGGTTGAGGATGTCGTCCTTGGATATCTACACAGGTTAGCAGGGAGAAGTAGAGGCAAGGCAAGGTGAGGTACACGTACATTGTAAAACTCATTCCTATCCCTCGTCCCCTCCTTATCCACAATACCCTCTCCGTACCCTTTGTATCCGAAATAACTCCCCTGGTCCTTGAAATCGTACTTGACTTTCTCCGACACCTCCAGGTCGAAGAAGGACTTCATAATTTCGAACAAGGCATTTGCATCGTCGAGCACGGCGTCTGAGCCTAGATCGAGGTAGAAGAAGCCCAAGTCACAACACGCTTTCCAGCAGCGTTCTTCTTCTTGAGGGTCGTGCTGCAGGAGCTTGGAGAGGGATATGCGGAGAAGAGGTGCTGTTGGGATGTTGGAAGGAAAGGGTGGGAGGTTGGCGAAGGTGTCGCGTGAGGGCGAGAGAGAGTGGTCAGAGTGAGGCATTGTTGACTGGTAGAAGTCGCGTGTTCAGTCTGGATGCGTGTCGTTTGCAAAAGTTGAAGTCATGTCGACCCGACTTGAGCGTGATACTCTAGTCAAAGGTGATTGTCGAGGAGGTAATGCCGCGGTTAGGAGAAAAGGCGGGCGGGGTAGCTTCGGATGGCGGAAGTGAGCTAAGTTCAACCCAATGACAACAAACGTGAAACACAGCAGTATTGCGACAAGATGAGGAACAAAAATATAGATGAGAGATGCAATTCATTAACTATCCACAGTAGAGCTCCGAGTATCCACCTCTCAACCAAGAGCCAACACCCATGCCAACAAGCTATTGATAAATCGATGACTTGTAGAGATGAGACGCAGAATCCAAGCAGGAGATGAAGCAAAAGTTATGAACACAATTTAAGATGAAGCGGCCGTCCGGAAACAAACTCCCAATGGTGCGTTGTACAGGTAGAAGAATGAGTAGGCCTGGAAGATGTCAGGTCTGGTAGGTCGATGAGGAAGGTAGATGAAGCTTACCAATAGACGAGGGGTTTACAGCCTGGAGCCGTGAACGACCTTGTAGTCAACGGCCATCTCCATGCCATCATCGTTGATGACGAGGATGCGGACGCTGCCTCGGCCGTTGTCGAAAGACTCTGTGAGGCGGGACATGAGGGCGCTCTGGTCGAGGACGGGAAGGCCCTGCTTGACATCACCAGACTCGGTCATGGCAACGACGCGACCATCCTCACGGATGTCGAGAACACGGTACTGCTTGAAGACAGGGCCGAGCATGTTCTGGACAACCACGGAAGGAGCCGGGTTGGAGATGAAGGAGGACTCCTCGTGGAGCTGCTTGGTGAACAGGTCAACACCGAGGTAGCGGTGCTGGCCAGTCTGCGAGGAGGTGGTGATGCGGATGACCTGGCAAGGGCGTCCCTGCAGGATCAGGAGATCGCCAATGCGGATGTGGTGGCAAGGGATGGTGATGGTGTTGGGGGAAGCCATTGCGCGTGCGGTGGCTGGAGCAGCTGGGACGGAGGGAGAGGGACGGTAAGAGTTGGCAGAAGAATTGACACGGACGACGCGCTCAACAGGGGCTCCGGACTGGACGGGGCGGGAAGGGGCTTGGGCGGGGTAGCTGGTGGTGTACTTCTCCTTGACAACTACGTCCTCCTTGCGATCGTCGTACTTGGAAGCGACGTTGGAGTGAGCGTGAGCGTGGTGGTGGTGGCGCTCGTGGTGAATGGGGTGGGCTACGCGTTCGGCAACCTTGTGGGCAGCTTTGTGGAGACCGTGGCGGAAGGAGTGATACTGGCCGTCGTCGTCGTAATATCCCATATCACGCTTGGACTGCTTGGGAGTCGCAGCAGTGGAGCGAGTAGTAACTTCTACTCGGTCCGGTTGGGTGTAGGGGTAGGAGTCCTTGGCGGCAACAGTCTCTCGGTGGTAGCGAGAGGCTTGCTGGTGGTTGGCGGAAGTGCTGAGGTTGGTGTAACCTTGCTCAGCGACGATGGGACGGGTGCGTTCGCGAAACTGACGTTCGGTGACGTCGAGTTGGGAAGGCGCGTAGTCAGTGGCAGGGCCGTGGACTGTGTCGAAGTGACGGTCGTAGGTACGGTCTTGTACACCTACGTGAGAGTGGATGGAGGATGAGGTTGGGGGTTGGTAGCTGAAAGGAGAGATGAAAGGTCAGCTTGGGTAGGGAAGAGGAGGTGAGGGAAAAGTGGAGCCTGCATGTCGCTCGGACAACAACAGAAGAAAGCGGCTAGCGCTTGCATGGTGGCTTGCTAGCGGCCAAGGCTCAGGGGGCTGGGAGGGGGTCTGTTTTGGTGATCCGTGCAAAGCGTGCGCTGGCAAAACAATGACCCTGACTCAGGGAGAAAGGAGAAGAACATACTGGTCGCGAGAGTCTCGGAACTCGACACGCTCAGAAGTATGAGTGTGCTTGGCCTCGGGCTGTCTGAAGCGGGTCTGCTCGTGGATGTGGATGTCCTCACGGTGCTGGGGACGACGAAGACGCTCTTCCTCGGTGATGTGGACTTCTTCTTTGACGTAGGTGTCGCGGTGCTGCGGGTGCTGCTGGCCGTGGACGGTGGCTGAGAAGGACTCGTGAGTTTCTTCAGTACCTTCCCGTCCGTGTGAAGCCTGCTGCGAGACCTTTGCTTCGCCTTCTACCTTTACACTGGTAGCTTCTTTTGCTTCTGCGTTCTTGTACGCAGACGGGAAGACACTGAAGGGGATCGGGACCTGCTTGGTCAGTCTCGGGGTTTGCGACGTTGTCGCGAGAGTCTTACTCGTGCTTCAAAATCCAGTTTGCCGGAGTCGGGTCGCTCTAACTTGAAAACCCTTCGAACCGTTCGAAAACAATTCGAAAGGAATCAAGAAAGAACTTCTTGGCTCCTTTGAGGGTCTCGCTGGGAGATATGGGAGGGCAAAAAGTGCAAAGGTGAGTATGCAATTGGTGCAGTAGCGGGGTGGAGGAGAAAGGGAGCAGTGAAGCGCGACGAGGGGATCAAGTAGATTGGCGGTCGGCCGGGGCGCTGTTGTGAGGCCGTTTGGCGGTGGTGCATGGATGGGATGGCTGGGGCGCCGACAGAGCTGTCTACAAGCGGCATAGTGTTGTTTTGATGGACATCTAGCGCGTCGCAGCCTCCCCTTTTCGCTCCACCATCAGCCCTGCTTCCCCTCGCCGTCTCGCACCGAGGCATTTCTGACGCGCCGTTGAGCACTGCGCGGCTGTTGGCACGGCGATTGAGTGATTCGGCGTCTTTGTTGCTGGCAGATTGACTTCTCACGGTTGCTGCAGCTTGACGAGACCTCACTTCTGCAAGTGGGTCGATATTATGCGTGGAGGAAGCCAATTGGAGGTGCCGGCCCTCTAATGCAACGTGCGAGCTTCAGCTGAGGTTAATCCATGCTGCGAGACCACTTGTTCGAAGCTCCCAGCCTCTTCCCAGCCTCCCAAATTTCAGTCGCGTCGTCATTGGCCGAAGCTCTAAAATGGCGCTGCTGCAGGAGCACGTCGATAGCGCAAGCCGGGGCCCCGACGATCGTCGTCTCGACAACGAACTGGCTTGGCTATCACGTGAAAGACGTCCAACATGATGAACGATGAGACGGTCCGTTTTTGTGTGTGTGCTTGAAGACATCGGTGTTCCATCGACTTTCCATCGATGGCGAAGCTGCGCATTGGGGACTGTGTGAGGAGCACGCATCTTGGTGAGCGTTGGCTGCAGGGTGACATGCATCATCCTGCAGCATCGGAGAGCTCCTCGATGAACACACGGTGGCTCCTAACAATAGGCGTACAGCGTATCAGTGGTTGCGTTGATGCACGATGGCTGTCGTCAGATCGATGTGCTTCTGGGTCTCGACTTCAGGTGAACCGAAACGGTCCCTCTTCTGTAAATCTGATGCTGACAGCCCTCTTCCACTCAAAGCACTGACATGTGATATTAGCGCTGCTGACCACCACGGTACCAGTTTCCATCTCTTTCTATTCAACATCCGAGCCCACTCTCCACTGAGCTCTCATGAACCTGACGTGCGTAAGCGTAGAAACAGTGAAGAGCAAATATCAGTACGAAAAGAGTGACGATCACAGCGAAAGTGAGTGCAGTGAACAAATAGGATTGTTTGACTGTAAAAAAGAGAGACGTAGAGGGTGATATGGCTTAACAGGCATTTACGCCTGGGAGAAATATGAGGGAGTTGCGATCGCTCACCAAACACCACCCAGCTGTTCCTTCCCAACACGCTATTCTCGCTGCAAGCTTTTCACTTCATACTTCAACCTAACCATCCCATGTCACAAGAGGTGATGCTCTCTCCTATCGTAATGTTGCTACCCCATCTAATCACACTTCCGCCACGCCTGCAGCCCAGCGTTACACGAAAACGGCTCCTGGCAGCGACATACGCCTCCCGCGACCTGCAGACCATAGTGCGACACCAGAAAGAGGAGACGGCGGTGAGCTCCTGACAACCAGGTCCAAGGGATGTGCTACTTATGGACCATTTTTGCTAACATTCCAGCGATGCCGATTGGGACGAGCCTGCATATGTCAACGCTTTTGCCACAACAGTCCATCATGCAACTGACAGCAGTCACTCGGTCGATGTCTCATTGCACAAGAGATAGAACGAAGCAAGACATATGGCTCATTGTAGAAGCTGGAGATGAACGACGAGAGACGTTGGGCTGCGCCTTCGCTCAATTGATCTTGTACAGACCCAGAACAGACGAACTGCAACAGCGCTCATTCCACAATCGTCGAAGTGCTATTCTCCCAGGGTGCGAGATGCAAGGCGAACACTACGAGCATATTCCCTCATTGTCTAAGTCGCAATGCTCCTCGCCTTCTTGCATCCCTTTTTCGTCGTCGCATTTGCTTTCTGCGGGTCAGAAACTCATCATCCGTGTTTGCTGAAATGCACCATACCTCCTCCACGGCGACCTGCATCCAGTGACAATCGTCCAAGTTCACTTTTGTCACACTCTTCCTGTCCCTTTCCTCCCTTCAGCTCTGCAACGTGAAGCTCATTCACGATGCGTTTCTCCCTCGCCGCACTGGTTGCGCCAGCTCTCCTCGTGGCATCAGCGTCTGCCCGCTTCGTCATCTGAGCGGATGAGTATGTTTCCTAGGCTCTTCCCAATGGCGTTGACTAACCCTGCGAAGATGGCATCCCACACGTCCTACCAACCCAAAAGATCGTGCTGGCGTCGATCATGTGGTTCTCGACTTCGCCATTGCAAACGCCACTGCAGCTTACCTGCCCAAAGTCCCCATCTCGACCATCAGGTCTGAGTTTCCAGACGCCAAAGTCATGATTGCGGTTGGTGGATGGGGCGACGATATCGGGTTCAATCAGGTGTCGAAGTCGGATGCGACTATCACGCAGTTTGCGGCTGATGTGGCTACCATGCTGACGAACACTGGTGCTGATGGTGTTGGTAGGACAGAGTCAAGTCAGATGTGGTAAGATAAATACTTACGCTAGACAGACATCGATTGGGAATACCCAGGCGGCAACGGCGCTGATTACAAGCAAATCGACAACTCGGAGAAGGAGTATCAGATTGAAGCGTTCCCGAAGATGTTGGCTGCAGTACGGACTGCTATTGGAAAAAAAATACTGTCGATTGCTGTTCCTGGCAAGGAAGGTATGCACATACGGGCGAGAGACTTCTTCAATCTATGTGACCACTAACACAGTACAGGCGATATGATCGCATACACGAAGACAAACGGGCCCAAGATCTGGAAGTCAGTCGACTTTATCAACGTAAGCTTGATCCGATCCAGCCACTTCATGCCAGCCATGTAACTAAGTATCTCAAGGTCATGTCCTACGACCTCATGAACCGCCGCGACACCATGACCAAGCACCACACCTCCGTCGCCGACTCACTGGAAACAATCAACAACGACCTCGCCATCGGTGCCCCACCAGCAAATATAAACCGTACGTTGTCCTTCTCATCTCAAGTGTAGCCTACTGACAGTCCAATCCAGTCGGCTTCGCATACTACGCCAAATACTTCACCACCGCCTCGACCTGCCCCGCCGGCCCCCTAGGCTGCCCCATCCTCCAAGCCGAAGACCCCACCACAGGCAAAGACCTATCAACATCCGGGTACCTACCACCTTCCCCTCCCATCCCCACCCCACTCACTAACCCCCCCAACAGCACATACACCTTCGAAACAACACACATGTACCCCACCAACCTCTCCGCCCTCACCACTTCCTCTGACGGAACATGCGGCCCCGCAACCCTCACCAAATGCGCATCAGGCTGCTGCTCCCAATACGGCAACTGCGGTACCTCACCCGACCACTGCTCCGACGCATGTCAACACGCGTTCGGCACGGGGTGCACTGACCCTGACGTCGCGGGGTCGTGGCAGCGTGCGCTGAAGGATGGCGTTACGGATGAAGATGCTGGTGGTATGTATTTCTTTGATGAAGGGGAGAGGTTGTTCTGGACGTGGGATACGGAGGCGCTGATGAGGAGGAAGTTTGTGGATATTGTGGAGGGGATGGGGTTGGGGGGTGTTATGGCGTGGAATTTGGGGGAGGATTCG
>Ga0265780_10011488_pt1 | contig 10467 bp, 16 predicted proteins | sample P1T30metagenome_FD_192432 | JGI IMG/M metagenome (GOLD analysis project Ga0265780, IMG submission 192432) | Plant litter microbial communities from East Loma Ridge, Irvine, California - P1 T30 | ecosystem: Environmental > Terrestrial > Plant litter > Unclassified | place: USA: California... | reverse complement strand
CCGCGGCACAGGCGCATCAAAGTACACTTCAGCCGAAGGAGACAAGGACAGGGCTTGTGACCATTGCAATGGCCGGATGCGTCTATGTGTCAGAGTTATTCTGGACACCATGGGCCCCAAGCTGTGCGTACTTCCATTGCACGACAAGTTTCGCGCAGGCCAGACTTCGATCTCGCTCGGCGCATATGTCAGACTTAACGGAGTCCTCTTCAAATTTGGGGAGAAGAATGCGCGTAGAACATGGGACACCTCGAGCTTCTCTATCTCCCAATGAGTAGTCACATGCGGTACATCAAGCGTTTCACAATGCATATCGAGGAGCGAGAGAGAAGAGCAGCGCGGTAGACATGAGCCACATGGGGAAGAGCTACAGGCAGCTACGAAATGTTCATCCAGCGTTCATGCCGAAGCAACCACCCACCATGAGCTTCCGAACACACCATCCAATTATCATCGACGAATCAACCTTCACCTCCTCTATTGTCTCGACAATGCCCCCACGAAGTCTCACAATCCAAGCTGTGGAAGACTAAGGCTCGCCAAGAAGATTGAGAGTATCGTTCAGACTTTTGCCAGAGAAGATACCAAAGTCTTGCTCGCACACCGTCCCTTCTTCCGGCATAGTCCCGTTCACGAAATACGCAGCGGTTGCGGTAATGGCACAGGTCCCGGGGCTGTACATAACCGTGTGCTACCAATGTCGTTAGCGATGTTCTCTCCCGAATACATTACACCCGTCCGTGAAGCCAAGAACTGCTCTTCAACTTACCCCGAGACCATTGTGTTGAAGCACAACACTACCATCCAGTGTCTTATTCGCCGCATAAGCCCCAGAGATCGGAGTGCGAACGTCATATGGCGAACCGATGAGCAACACGGGGTTCTTCGTCTTGGCTTTGAAGTCACCCTGGTACCGTTCTTTCGCCTCAACCTTCCAGAGCGAGCACATGATATACGAACCGATGATGTAATCGCTGTTCCAATCACCCAATTCCGTTATGTGCTGCACGCGTTCCTCGATATCGGCGAGCTCGTCGGCACGGAACATGGCGTCAGAGCAACGGATGACCTGCGTGTTGTCTGCATTGATCGCTGCATCCTGGATGATAAAGGAGCGATCGACTAGGTACTGGGTGTGGTTGTATTCCGGGGTCTCGCGAATCATGATGCTGTTGAGATAGCCTGCCAAGTAGGACCCAGATGCGAGACCCATGCGGAGAGCCGTATCACTGGCCTCGGCGATCTTCTCGTAGGTGACGATATCGGTTGTGACGTTCGGGCCCATGAAGATTGGCTCGTGCTTGGCTCTTTTGGTGAGGGTTTGGATTTGTTTGTACAGCGCGTCGGAGGAGAGGTTGTGGCGAAAGAGGGAACAGGAGGTTCCAGCGTGGATGCACTGTTCGGTGAACTGTCTCAGAGCAACGGGTGCGGAAGTAGCTGGGCCAGTCTCCCTGATGCTCAGTCAGCTTGTGCTGCATTCATCTGAAGGAAGCTACATACCATCCCTGCTGATACTCGAGCGGATGAAGAACACCATCAAGCATCATTCGCTCGATTTTATCTGGGAACATAGCAGCCAGGACCTGGCCAAGATACGTGCCATAGGATATGCCTGAGGTCGATCAGTCAATGAACAGATATACCGAGACTCCTCTACCACTCACCCCAGTACCGGAGAAGACCATCCTCGCCCTCCACAGTCAGAGCATCGACAACCTTCATGAAGTCTCTGGCAACGAACGCTGTGCTCATCAATGATCCATTCACTGCCTCGTTCTGGAAACAACGTGCCGCGTATTGCTTGGCGTAAGACCTAACAGTGCCCAACGCGACATCAGATGAGTTGGTCCTCGTGGGCGTCCGTAACGTCGCGACCATGCGTTCCATATCGTCGTTGTAGCAATCTACGGGCATTGTCGTGCCAGTGCCTCTGGGGTCGGGACCGATAATATCGTATTGGCCGCCTGTCATGCTGCACGAGAAGAGCTGTTAGCGCTTGGATGCAGCATCTACACAGCAAGAAGCAACTTACGCAAGGACATAACGAGCTTGTTGCAAAAGCCAATCAGTTGCGGGCAAACCTGGACCTCCCCAGTTCGTCAACACACTCCCTAGCTTCGGCTCTTTGGTCGCTTTGACTTTCAGGATGTTGAGCGTGAGGGTGTTGTTGTTCGAATGGGGCAGCGTATAGTCAAGAGGTACAGCCAGCTTTCCGAGATAGGTGTCAGGTCTGCCCAGAACCGTGGATGCATCTGTCCAGTTGATCGCGATTTTCTCGGAATCCTCAGAGCATTCGGTATATTCAAAAGATGATTGTGACGCCGTCGCAGCGTTGTTGAGGCATGCGATCAACGCGAGGCAAAGGGTTGTCCTTGGAAACATCTCGGTACAGTGGTTGTGACGGCCTGTCGATGGTACCGAGATACTTCCCTAGAGTCTGGTACACTATATATACTTTTACTAAATCTTGCTTTCCCACCTGGTCATCCTTGCAGATGCAACAGGAGAGGACGAGGCGTCCTTCGCGCAGTGCTAGTTGTGGGGGCCGCATCAGAATCCAACGCTCGTCATTGCCGGACGTGATCAACGGAGCCCCAATAACATCGGATTCGTGAGCGCTATCGTTAGTAAGAACTGCTAAGCGACAATAGCCAGCCAGAACCGAACTAGAGCGCAGTCGTGGCTAATTTGATTCGCGCATACATTATGAGGCATATGCTGCGCACTTATACCGAAACGGACTGCGATATGGCCAAGCTTTCTTCCTAGTTAATGCTCGCTGTTGGAAGTCTCGCTGTTTTGGGGTAGCCTCAAACACCGCCTGCTATCAGCGCTAACCCTGTTAGGAAGTCAGAAGGGCCAAGACGAACAGCAACGAATGAGGAGGAGCAATGGCAGCGATGGCATTGTGGGACTGTTATTGGCCAGCACCAGGTCGCGCTTCCTTCCCTTGAATGCAGTCAGCTCAGCTCGCTACTTTACTGCCGAAACGAGACAAGTGCGCATGCACTACGGCATCTCGGTGACCCTCCGAATCTGGCAATTCCGGTGTTAGGAAGCACTGAAGTATGCAATGATCGATGTTTCATTTGAACTAGATCCAGGGCTTGCCCACGCAGTCAACGAAACTATGCTTCAGTCGGCCGATGTATAAAGGTCCGCACCGTATTGATTCGTCAGACCAATCAGCAGACACCCGCTGGTACAAGAGTTGTGAATCTGTGCATCAATCTCATTAGCCTGTTTCTCTAGACACATCCGGAATGAAACACTTACGGCTCATCAAAACACTCGTTCCAACCAGGTTTCTTTCGCCGCCAGTATTGTCGGAGCACTTCCCGCGCCTTCAAAGGACTGTTACTGCCAAGAAGGCGGGCGTGGTCCTCCAAGTGCCGTTCAATCCAGATCTTGGTGCTTTGCTGAACGTGATAGCCTGCTTCCACGCCAAGTACACATAATGGGAATGTCGATATCTTCTTGAGCTGCTTCAAGGGCGTGGCAGCCTTCAGATCTTTGAGCAGACGATCGCGATATCGCATTCGCATAAGATCCATATCGGTGCTGCTGGGAAGAATGTCAACAGCTTGCAAGGACATTATGCAGTAGAGTGCGATTGCAGACTGCCAAGTCGATGTGATCAGCTGCCAGTCATCTTTTTGGTCTCTCGACTGCGCCCATTCTTTTGGGCTGAAGGATTCGATGCGGGAAAGAATGCTTTGTGCATCTTGAGCGTATTGATACGGGTCCACGATAGGCGAGAGGCTGAGCTGTTGACGGAGGCGGTTGATGCGAATAATCTCGATGAAGAGATTTAACGGACATAGTGTGTAAGGTAGTATAAGACTATACACCTTCTCTACTTCCTCGATATGCTGTTCGAGTGGCTCAGTGATACTGATCTGATGCGATGCTGGACCAAGACTGTTCGAAAAGGTTACGATGCTGCATGGTGTCAGCCACATTCGTCGCAATCGTCGTGTTATACCGACAGTACGAAGATGACTAGCGCTGATGCCATGTGAGGTACTGTGCGTCGTAGTGATTCAAAGCCACCGCGGATATCTATCAGTCGCTTCATACCATCTGCATGCGACCTCCAGTCGACATCTGTAGAGCTGTGTACCTAAAACCATAATCAGCCTTTTGGAGCCGCAAGTGTCGAAATTGTGAAGATGTACCTCCATTGCCATGAACATGAGAATGCTGGCGATTGTCTGATCACTACTGCGCGTTTCCTTCCTCGCAACATTCTCATTGAGAGCGCGTATAGCAAGGCCTCGATAATGGTATATCTTGAGGCGGTTGTCTGCAACGATCGCACGATCCTTGCCTGGCGGTGACGAGGTCAAGTAGTAGTTGAGACTCAGGCAGACAGTCGTATAGTGCATTGCCGGAGCTAGTATATGCAACGCCCATACTGGGAAATGAACTACTGCTGGGTTGGGTGCTAGGCAATCGGTTTCTTGGATATCCGGATATATTCTAGCGTTGACTTGCGGCGTTAGTACATGTATGCATGTCGTTTGGGTTTGCGTCCACATACAGTAATTGACAGCTTGTACCACGTCGTGTGTCTCATCCGACAAGAAGTCGTACGATGGAAGTCTGTTCATCTCCATGATCTGCAGCAGTCTCCGTATCCTCGCAAGAGGCCTCTGATTCGACTGCAGAAGTAGTGCGGCTTCCCAGTGCTGGCCTCTTTCTACTACTTCCTTGATCTGGTCTTTGTTGCCAATGCACATGATGCGTTCGCCCACCCCACAGCCCGCTCCGGCCTTTGCAATTGTTAGCTCAATGGGGTCTACCTGCTCCTCGATATCAAGGTCGCGCCACCATGCTGACTTGTCTTCTTCCACCGATAAGTTGGCAAGTCGGTTCTTCGACAATTCAATCGCCTCTGGGGTAAGCTGAAGCTCTTCGGAGACCAGCCACGAGCACCCTCCTTGTCCGAGGAGCTCTGGTAGACTTGCGTCTCTGGATTCCCCGGGATCCGCAACTGGTCCATTTGGGATGGCGGGTGCGAGTCTCGCGGAGTTTGCCGTTCTGATGGCGGATGTTGCTGGCCGGCTTTCCTTCTTCTTCTTCTTCTTCTTCGGACGGATCGTCACGTGTCCCGGTTCTACCCATTGCAACGGCTTTTGGTCGTTATATCCTGGGCATTCCTTACCCGTCTTGGTGCATTTTTTGCATTGCGGCAGGGTGCGATCGCACACCAGGCGTCGTTTGAAGCACTCCCAACATTGACGGGCCGCGACGCTATCGCCTGTTCTAGCGTCCGGCATGACGTCATTCACGTGCAGCAGGTTGGTATCTCGCGCGATATGACCTCGTTTCGACTCGATTATGATCCGGTGGAGGTCTAAACGGTCGATAAAGACCCTTCAAAATCTTGTCCTTCGTATGTAAGCACTCGACGGAGGCGGAGATGGGGCAGTGTCAGCAGGCAGATGCTTGGCCAAGTTCCTGCCCAAATAGGGACGAGCTAAGCGACATTTGCCGAACAGCCACTCAGCCTTGTCAACCTGCGCCACGATCATGCTTGACGCCCATAACCTCGCTTCTTCAGCTTTATCTCCCTTTTTGTTCTTTGCATTAGCATAGCGTAGGGGTCCACAATATCGCGAACCGTATTAAGTGTTGTGCTTCATCATCCCGAGATTTCACCACCAGCGTCTGTTTCCCGGCTTGATCGAGCACCCCTACCCACGTACTTGCTTCCGTCGCAACCTCCCCCCAATCACATCCAGCCCATGATGCCGAATCTACGTGACGGTAGATGCCCATGGATCATACTGTGGGGTTTCCAGTACTTGTTACGCCTACTCGCTCCGGACTCAACTTGGTTGACCCGCAATTTGTAACCACGGGTTGTGGCAAACTTTCCAAGGGCCTCGTGAGCGATGAACCAAATATCCAATGATACATAAAACTCTGCACCGCCAGCTTCGCTGCAACTCTACTTTGCATGAACCCGTTGCGACTCCCGATCACACCTTTCATCCCCTAACTAACTCAAACACGCGATATCACCAGAGCTCAACGTCAAAATGACAAAGTCCTATTTCGAGGCGCTGCTGGCTCTATCCGGCGAACCAGCTTTCGATAATGCTCGTTCGTTACTTATCCAACAGCTCAACGGAGGAGAGTTATCCCATGTCATTGAAGAAGCATTGGTTAGCTGTGCCGACCAGCAATCACGAGAGGCTCTGGCTGTCGCAATTCTTGACCACGTCGCCAAGCAACGTTCAGCAAGCGCTACATCACAGAGTGCGTCTTTCAAAGAGCTGCAAACTTGGAACTAGTAAACTAATGCATCTTAGGTCCTCTCCAAACCCGATTCGTTGAAGCTTCGCATTCACCGCCAGTGCAGGATGCGAATGTAGACGACTTAGCGCTCGACAACAAATTCCTTCACAACGTTAGTGTATTTGATCAGATTCCGTCTGGGGAACTCGCTCGGAAGCCACTCAAGGACTGCAAGTTTGCGTGGACTCAGAGACTGCATGCCAAGATCTTGAAAGACTACGGTCATCTAGACCTAGAGGATCTGGAATCACGGCTTCATGAGATGGATGGCTTCTGGCGTGCAGGTGAGTGCGTCAATAATGTTATGAAAGAGGCTACACACCGCGGTTATAATATAGGCTTCGACAGAGAGGTAGCATGCATTGACTGTGCGGAGAGCAGACGCCTTTGTCTAAAACTCGTGGAAGGGGAGCTATGCGTTCTGCGTCTTCCAGAAGGATGGAGAAAGGGTGAACTCGTGTGTTCTATGGCCTCATTCATCGAAAGAGACTAGTAGAGTCACCAGGTCAGTCTCTCCGACTCAATTTCTTATGCCACCGGAGCTGATGCGCATGGTAGGACTTCACGTATGCTGGGGCGTCAGATATGGAGTGTTTAAAATGAAAGAGAAGGAAGACTCATAGGCAGTTGCGGCTCATAATCAGAAGAAAATAAACGTAGCTCGATGTCGTATCAAGCTCGTAGTAGTATATCGGATGCCATCGCTGATCAAGTGATGAATATAAGCCGTTTTGAAGACATGTCACTATGTTTCCGCCAACAATCTTTACTCAGATACCAATATCGTAATACACTTGAGATCGGCTAAGACTCTGATGTTGTGCATGTCACGTGCTCACGCGCCCGCTTAGTCCCTGTGCAGTTGCATGGCGTTACACAGCATTCGGACAAACATTTCGCAGAACAACGATTAACACTAACAGCTTCTCTCGTTCCACATAGTCGCAGCTGAGGTGGCTTGAAGCTGGTGACGCCAATTATTCTCCTCTGACGCCTTCGCTGGGCCATCACTTGTTTTTTGTCTACCCACTAGACATCGCAGAAAACACGTTTGCGTCGCGCTGCGTAGCAAACAAAAACACAACAGGGCTCTTTCTTCCATCACCACCCAGCATGTCATACTACGATGGCGATCTCAAAGCCGTACTCGCGCGGTTTCACATCCAACCAGACACCGACACGCGCAAGGACATGCTCAAGAAACTCAGCGATAACCAGCTGTCGCGTGTAGTTACTCAAGGCGTGAAATCTGAGTTCGCAAGAGAAGGATTAGAGGACATTGCGCTAATCATGCTGGGTATCATCTCAAGGGATTCTCGCTCGAAGCTCGCGCATGATTTAGATGGAGAGACTGAAGTCGAAGTGAAGCATGAAGATGCCAATGAAGATGGCGAGGTCGTGATTAAGATGGAACCAGAGTCAGACGACGACAACGGAGTCACGATGATGAGATCCAAACGTAAGACAATGTAATTATCCTTAGGCTACCGTAACCTTCACTAATGTAGACCTTGGAGTAGATGACAGCGAGCTTGCTTCAGACCCGGGTCCGTCAACGATAGTATCAGTGTCCACCAATTCGAACCCCAAACCAGGCCGAGAAGCGCAAAAACGCCCCGATACTTTCATGGAACGGCCAACGCGTGCAGGGGGAAGTCAACCAGTATCCAGAGGTTTTATGCCCGATTTTCACCCTCATGGTCCCGGTCAGATCAACTACTTGCAGGGGACGCGCAATAGAGGTTCTGCGCGAGGTTCAATGCACGAATTTCACCCTCGTGGTCCTGGTCAGGCTGCCTACTTGGAGAGGTTTAACAATAGAGATGCTGCTCAGGCCCGCTATCCCTTCCTAAAAAGGCCTCGCTGGCGTATATGAAGATGCTATCCGGCCATTGGCATGGAATTCTGGCAATCAGACCGCAAGACTCAAGTCAAATACGAGAGGCTCGACCTCAAGGGGCTTGGTCCCTAGGCTGCGATAGCTAGTAGAGGAAGGACGGATACGGCGCTAACGATAATTTCGATGATGACTATCGGTCTTACATCGTGTCTTGATTCTTTCTGCCTGATCTGATAGTCTTCATCTTCTGCAAATGCGTGCACGTCACCTCGTCCGTTTGCACTCCCCCAATCCGCGCGTCACCACCGCTAGCCCCATTGGGCCGCGTCGCGCAGTCAACAACATCACCGCTCTTTCCTTCACCTTACATCCTACATCTCCTTCCACTCAGCACAGCTCGCCATGTCGACCGTCGATTCCTACCTCAAGGCCTTGCTGGCGCTTTCCGGAAACGAGCAGCTTGCTACACCCCGCCAACATCTCCTCCAAGGCATCAATGACGACAACCTTTCGGAATTACTCAAGAAGGCCGTGGACAGAGAGTTCGCGCGCGGCGGCTTGGAAGATATCGTTTCGGTCATCTTGGACGTCATCGCTAGGGATCCGGCTTCAGTCAACGGTTACGGTGGCAGTGTTGCGACAGCTAGCGTCAAGAGTGAGCAAGAGCATGGAAACGACATCCAGGAACAATGTGAGTAGCCTGAAGCAGGTTATGAAGTATTTCACTGACCATACCCTAGCTGAGAGCGAAATCATGGTCATGAGCGATCAACCAGCATCCGGCCAACCAGCATCAGGCGAACCAGCATCAGGCGGGCCAGCGACACCAGCCAGATCGGTAGCAAGCAAGCGAGCACCTCCACAGTCTCCCGGCTCTGTTATCAGCAAACGTTCCAGACTCAATACACCTCGTGTAGTCGCCACGCAGGCTGATGCCTCCGCCAGACATGTGAGCCTCCGAGACTGTGAGATGGAGCAGGTGATCGACAACAAGACCGTATCGCGCATCGACATTGTTGGCTGGTGTGTGGACACGTCTGGGTATAAGCAGTTGGACTGTGGTCCCTTATTCACCAACAAGTTCGACAAAGACTACCTCTCTACCGATCTGCATAGATCAGAATGGGGTAAGCTACTGAGACTACGCGAGAAGGGAGTTGCCACTCAATGCTGTGTCAACGATACGGTCATCAGGAGGGCAAAGAAGCCCGGCAAGCGAACTCATCTTATGTGCGAGGCCTGTGATCGCTGCGTTAAAACTAACCGCCTGTGTGCTCGACTGGTGGAGACGGGCGGAGTGATCAAGCTTGCCTTCTTCCCCTTACCTGGCCCCGTATACCTAGAAGATGCACAGATGTATTCGATGGACTACTGGGTGATTTGATAGGTATTTGCGATGGGTATGACTGATACCTGGGTGCGATTGGATGGGTCACAGAGAATTCGTGTACGAAGAATCATGCGTTACAAAACCAATCCTGGTGTATACGTAGACTTCTGTATTGTAGTTCTGGAATAAAAGATGACTCAGTAGTCTCCTGGGTTACATTCTGATCGATGGCTGTGTATATACAACTCATGGTCAACACGTTTCATCCTACATCGAGCATCAGAGGAAAGTAAGCGAACACAGCAGCCGCTTCTCTTACCTTCCTGCCACCGCGATCAACGCAACTATGCGGAAAGCCTCACATCAGGATCGACGATTAGGTAAAGGCACCCTCGTCGTCGAGTCTCTCACCTACTATCCCCACGCATATCCCCACCCTATCTTTATATACCGCCTTCCCTCTATCTTCCCTTCTTTTTTCCTACACCACCCTCTCATATCTTTACCACCAGCTCCTCTCTTCCTCCACACTTCTTCCCAAGAACCTGATCTTTTTATCTCACCCATCATGTCAACCGCCAAAGGTTACCACGATGCGCTCCTAGCCCTCTCCGGCAATCCCGTCTTTGCCGCCGCCCGAGACACTCTTCTCGCGAGCATCAGCGACAACGAACTGCTCGACGTCATTACCTACGGTCTCAAGACTGGTTCTCCAAGGGAAACTCTCAATGCCATTGCGACACGACTACTTGATGGGCTTGCGAGGGCTCGAAACGCCGACGGCGCAGCAGCACCAGTAGAAGGCAAACATGGCGGCGATGATGGTGGTGATGATGATGACAGCGGCGGTGGTGGCGTCCGCAAGAGTGGTCGAGGTGCTAAACCTAGAAAGAAGACAGACGAAGGTAAGTCAAATCTTATTATGAAGACGATAACTAACATTTTGAAAGAAGGAACACCTAGAAGAAAACGTGGACCACCTAAACCAGCT
>Ga0265780_10011487_pt1 | contig 10468 bp, 12 predicted proteins | sample P1T30metagenome_FD_192432 | JGI IMG/M metagenome (GOLD analysis project Ga0265780, IMG submission 192432) | Plant litter microbial communities from East Loma Ridge, Irvine, California - P1 T30 | ecosystem: Environmental > Terrestrial > Plant litter > Unclassified | place: USA: California... | reverse complement strand
AGATGCATAGTCGGCCTGTCAGCATAGGTGATGAACATGAGGTTGAATGAAATAGGAACCAGAATCAAGGAGAACAAGGAACAACCAAGTGTTTCATCCTTTGTCCCCTCTTGTCCCGTCACATCATTCCCTCAGGTCAATATCTGCGGGATGAGACAATGAGCCCTATAGATGTCGATGATGCTCTGCCGCGATAGATCTCGGTGGTTGAGATGCATGAGAGTATATGATAGTAGACTCGATAATATGGATGAGAGTGAAGGAAGGCTCCCTGAAAATCATGACACAATTCAATTATTTCGAAATATCTCTCCCCACTCTATATAATACACAATGCTACGTACATCGATAGAATGTATGGCAGGCCCCTCTCGACCCCTAGCTCGATCACTCATACCTCGGTCTTGTACTCGACACATACGACCACAATGTCGAGGTCTAGCGACTACAGCCCCAGCAAGCTCGGGACATAACAGATGGTCCAAGATCCGACATAAAAAAGGAGCAGTCGATGCTCAGCGCTCAGCAATCTTCTCCAGATTAACGAATGTACGATTCTCAGTATCTCTAACCAATCATCTTCGGGAGACCCCAAGGACACGAGAAGGGAAGAAACAAGGGAGACGCTGACATGCAGGAAATCCATCGATCAATGAAACCCCCCCTCTCACCCGATCCAAATGCAAACCCCCGTCTAGCAGCTGCATTACAAAAAGCAAAAGAAGGTGGTGTACCAAAATCAGGCGTTGAAAATGCTTTAGCCAGAGTGAGTGATTCTCCTTGAATAGAGACGCTCTAGAAAGAAGGAAGGAACTGATAATAGGCTCGAGCTGCTGCTGATGGTTCTGGAGTGGGGATGATGTATGAAGCTGTAGCCGCTGGGGGGAAAGCTGCTTTGATCGTGTATGTCCCCCTCGCTCATATCCTATTCTTTTCGCAAAGTTATCGTTGACTCTAATTGACCCTCAGAGAGTGCATGACCGATAATCCCACACGGACTGTGAGTAGGGTGAAAGAACTGCTCAATAAATACGGGTAAGCCCCCTCGCCTTCCTGTCCTCCTCGTTTCCACACGCCAACCTACTTTCCCTTCTCCCTCCCTCTCCATGTTCCCCTGTGTCAATGGGACCCAATCATCAAGATGAAAGCTAACAAACAGAGGCCGAATGGCACCCACTTCCTACCTTTTTGAGAGGAAAGGTCAAATATCCCTCGAAGCCACACCTACAAACCCATCACCCACCCTCGAAGCATTATTCGATACAACCCTAAACGCCGACCTCAATATCGAAGATATAAGACCAACCAATACAGACGTTTCCGATATCGTTGAATTCGAACTCTTGACCCCTCTCAGTGATTTACAGGATATTTCTGCGTCTTTCAATAGTCCGCCTCTGAATGAGGATTGGGTAGTGAAAGGCAGTGATATGGTATATGAACCTGTTGATGGGGTTGATATTGATGATGAGGAGGGGATAAGGGAGGATAAGGCAGAGGGGCTGTTTAAGTTGATTGATGCGCTGGAGATTGAGCAGGATATTACGCAGGTTTGGACGAATCTGGCTAGATAGCTTCGTACTGGCTTGGGGTACAAGAGGAGGTAGATGCTCTAGAATAATGTTGTACTTGTACTATATCCAAACATTTGCATTTCATCATTCAAATTTACTTCTTTTTGATCACTTTTCTCGCATCAAGCTATTTCTTTCGATGGAATATGCCCCATACGCCTACTCCTTCTTTCCCTCCTCCTCGTTGTGCTGCTTAACAGCATCCTCCATTCCCGCCGTCTTTTCACCTTCTGCCTTCTCTTCCCCACCTTCAACATTCTTGTTCTTTCCAGTCCTATCCTTTGCACTGTCCTTCATAGCACCAGGAGCTTTATCCATCTGACCTTCATCCTTCTTATCCTGCTTCTCCTTCTTCTTCTGCTGTTCCTCCTTCTTCTTCTCTTCTGCTTCCTGCTTTGCTTCTTCCGCCTCTTCCTCCTCGTGGGCAATGTTCCTTAGTTTCAGGTATCCCTCTCCATCATCTCGCTCGTCGACTTGCATATCCCCTGCTACTTTACCCTCGAGTTTACCAGATGATCCAGCCTTGTTCTTCTCCTTTCCGACCCTGTCTAGACGGGAGACTGGCGATTCCCTAAGGGTGGTATGCTGAGTCTTTTGGATTCGGGTAGAGCTGACGGCTCCAGCACCGGCACCGTAGTAGCTGGTACCAGCTAATGTGGCAATGATCGAGAAACCAACCACGATGGAAAGATAGAATCGGTAGGTAGAGTACCAAGTGGTAGCTATCATCAGCACGAACCATCTCTTTCAGAAGAAACTTACTCCATCCCTTGGAAGTAGCCTTTTGATCAAAGAACCACAATCCAGTGAATCCAGCCCACTGGGTAGCGAGCGCAACTCCGTGAGTCAAGAAGGTTGTGGGCCAAGCGAATAGCACAGGTACAACACCAATCGCAAGACGCTTCCATCCCTGCTCACCACCCATTTTAGAGAATTCGAAACCCCAGTGAATGGCTCCGAGGAAAGAAAGGATCACGGCTCCGTAGGTGATTTGAACGTGTTCAACGGTGTGAAGGAGAGCCAAGGCGGAATCGAGTGCTTCCTGATTTGTTCCTTTTAATCAGTACTTCCTCTGCCAACCGAGGATAAGGAGGACATACCCTGAGCAGCGATCGAGGCTTCACGAGCTAAACCGATGGTAGCTACTGAAGTACCGAGGTAAGGTAGTAGACCAGCACCACCTATTATAAGCACTGATCCGTCATGAATCTGGGGAACATACCGAAGAATAGCGCAGATTTAGGAACTTCAGCGAACATTCCCCTGGTAACGGCATACTACTCATCAGCCCAGCCACCTCAATCATGAGCGAAGAGGCGAAAGAGACTCACGAAATCCTCTGTAATACTACCTCCATGACCATGTGATGAAGTCTCCATACCAAGGGACTGGTACTGACCACCATTCCCACCAATCATACTAGCGACATCTCTAGCTGCGCCTTTGATCTGCAAGTCAGTCTCTGTCTCGTTTACAACAGCAGATGAATCCGAATTACCTCTTCCTTCGCAGATGAAGTAGCATTCTGATGGTCTACATGACGGTTCGCCTTTGCGATCTCCTCAGCAGCGATTTCTGATTTGGTTGCGTAGGCCCTTAATGTCAACTTTGTGAAAGAGGGTTGCAGAGCTGTAGGTCGAGCTAATCGGGATGCTACGAAACCCCTGGATCCAAGAGGGCGTAGGAGGGATAGTGAGCGGTTCATTGTGTGTGGGTAATGTGAGTGATAGTAGTGAAAAAGACTATGTCAAGGCTCAAGAGTGGGTGACGTTAAGATAGGATACAAACGAAGGTAACGGGTGACGTCATCTCTCTCTAACCGGAATTACTATCAATCACATGACTATCTTGGATCAAGTCATGCATAGGGGTGGTACATTGCGAGTGCGGATTATGCATACATGCATGCTGGCAGCAGAGCAAGTTACAAGGGTGCATCACCCCCAATAAAGCCCGCAAACCACTTGACAATTTCCCCGACCCTCCTGACTCCCAAATCACTCCTTCCAAGCCTTAAATCGGGCCTCAACTCCCTATCCCCAGGAACTACTTTTGCCCCGTTCTCATTTGATGCGATATGGGTATAAGGGTTTGATGGGAGATGATACCGCGGTAGTGTTCTGTACAAAATTGTTATTCTCGATGGCGGGATTGAGGAGATTGTTATCTGGGCTGCGTCGATGGTCGTGGGGGATTTAAACATTACATCTGTTTATCAGCTCAGTTCGTTCTGATGCTGATGTGAGATCAGGATTGAAAAGACCCACTCTCCAAAAGCACAACATCCCCCTTCCTGACAACTTCATCACCCCATTCCCTAGCAGCCTCACCCCAAAGCTTCACACCGCACCCACTCCCATCTCCCTGCGGAGCATATCCAACCCAGATATTAGGGGCAGTAACAACCCACCCACCAATCCATAAACTCCCTTCTTGTCCTTTTCTTTTCTCTTCCTTCTTCTGCCTAAGGATGGGTGTGTCGACGGATAGTATACATACTATGACCGAGATTGTATGGGGTTCCTTATGGGACTGGGACTGGAGGAGGGTTGGGAGGGATGAGAGCTTTGTTAGGGGTATTGACCATTTTGGGAGGTTGAGCACTGAAGATACCTCGCCTGAGGGTGGGAGCGATGAGATTGTGGTATCGAGAGATAGATAGGATTCATCCTGAGTCTCCAGATCGGGATATGTTCCTAGAAGGCCTATCATCAGCGTTGCACGAGCGTGCAGAGACTATGACGGGTAGAAAGGGTAAAGGTGTGAAAGGCGCAGAGGGACATACCAGAACCACTCCTCCTAACCCTAGATGACCTCCTCCTAGATCCTGATGCTTCACCCACATCCATCGAGATATCTTGATCCTCAGTAGTATCTGCAGTGGTAGTATTACCAGAGGGAGTGAGAGCTGCTCTAGATTTCTTGATCGTATTTCCCCTACTAGTATGGCCATCGTCCACTGATCTCTTTTTGGAAGTCCCACTTCCAATGACCTCGAGGGGAGTAGGTGGCCAGCTGTACTGGGTCGTTGGACCATCGACATATTCGGGAGATAGCTCTTCCTTGGCTTTCCCTTTCCGATCGATATGCCCACTAGGACGCGGTTGAGATAGGGACTGGGACTGCGATATCCGCTTTAACCTCGATACCTGCGACGCATGCCCGAAGTCGAGTTGTGATTCCACTTCTCTCGAGACTTTTAGATTCTGAAATGAGATCTTGGGTATCGGTGGAGATAGTGTTGACAGGGAAGGAGGGAGAAAGACATGATAATGTGATTGCGACATGATAGAGAACAGGTTGAAATGACGCGACTGACTTGGTGTAGTCCAGTTTATCCGCGGGCCGAATCTGCATCCTGCATAATCTACTGCTTCGCGTCCGGTCATAAGGGAGACCGGGGAAGAGGGCATACACAAGCTCGCGAGCTAGGTCGCTAGGTCATGGATCATCAAAGTCATTCATACAGCATATACACATCGTCCCATCGCATACACATTATTCTCTCGCAATTCATCACCGCTTCATGGTCGCCCTAGTTCCTCCTCCACAACTTCCCAAACTGCCTAGTAACCCAATAGTACAAACACTACGTATCAGCTTGATCCCGAACAAAGCGGGCATGGCAGCTTACCCCAATGAACCTAACGGCGGACAACCCAAAAGTAGCCCACAGCAGATACTTGAAATATACTTGCTGTTTACTCTGTACCTCTCTCGAATCGGTATTGAGAGCATTGACAATACAAGTCCTGTTCATCTCTGCCAATTGGGAATCCCCACCAGGGAGACAAGCTTCGACGAGGAGCTTGGTCTTATCAAGACCGTTGATCGAGGAGATAACGATGGCAAGGCCGGCATTGGAGAGGAGCCAAGCGATAACAAGTCGAGTTCGGAATGTACGATTTTGATCCTTGACATCAGCTGGAAGTCCTTGAGGGACAAAGCTGACTTACGTCCATATCCCGTTTCTCGGGGGTTGTATCCTCTTTCCAAGGTGTCAAGGCCCGTTTGACAGTCTCTTGGAACGAGTCGTCCAGCTCTTTCATATTCTACCATCAGCGTTGGTCACGAGTTGATCGCAATGTGAAGACGGGTATGAGTTGAAGGAGAAGGCTTGGAGGAGAGAGCAGGAGAGGAGGGACATACCCTCTGTACATCATCAACAACTCCCTTCCCATCTTCATCCTTCCCAGACGAAATCACGGGGAGGGCTTCAGCCTTATCAGATCCTTTTTATCAGCTTTTGTCCCACAGGGTCCAGAGCAGCTGACCTTTGGTACCCCAAGATACGTCGTGTAGATTACAGAACGCATATACATTGAGGACGTTTGTGAACGACGGAGCGAGGAGCTGCGTATCAGCTTGCGACGAAGCGAAAGAAGACATCCTAGCTTACCATGTACTGAGGGAAAGAACTGAACATGTGCCAAGGGTCTCGCTTTCTGTGAGCTTATCATCAAGTAGGTTAACTTACGTAGAGTAGAGAAGCAAGTAGGTAGATCCCTTTACATTAGCTTCACTGAAGTTCGCAGCTCCGAGTAGCTCACCAATAGTCGACATGACAGCAGCGATCAATACCCCATTGGTCTCCTTGAACATATTGATCAACTTGTCTCCAATACTCCCTTTAATCCCGAGTACATCTTTGAAAGCTTCGATAGAGAGGATGACGGAACAGACAATAAGGTAGGCAGCTAGGACGGCATATACCCAGAGAGTCACCAAGTAAAGTCCCCTCTCGCCTTTGGGTCGATTACCTAAAGCGAGGACGAACTGGAGATCAGCTTTTGAACCGTGACCCCGCCAGAGTTAGCTGACCTGAAGCATGAGGAAAGCCATGTATATCCACATCAGAACTTGATTGACCCAGTGAGTCTACAGATCAGCTCAGGTCGCATCTTCAGCTCGAATGAGCTTACGATATCGGCAGTGACGAAGATATTGATCTTCGTAGAAGTAGGAACCAGCTCGATAACGATCGAAAAGGTAAGCCAGAGATTTGCGAGGGCAAACCATGAGAAGACGAGATTGAATAGATTGTACTAGTCATCAGCTGGAGCCGTCACACGACTGGGCTAGCTCACAAGAGCTTGGATATGGAGGAAGAACATCCTGTGGATCAGCTCGAGGTCATTTCCCTGGGCCCGCGCAGCTCACCGAATAGGTCCATGACTACTCTTGTAGATCTGGAAAAAATTGATCAAGGCGTACTGCTATCAGCCACTCTCCAAGAACACAAGTCACGCAGGACCATGAAGAGGACGGAAGGGACATACGACAGAAGCAGCAAAAGACCCATTCAACCACCTTCGCCTTTGACCAATCAATTCGGTAGCTTGTTCCGGAACATCCGTCTCTGCTTTGCTAGGCTTCACATAACCCAATGTCCACTTATCACCAGCTTTGGCAACAAGCTCGAAACATAGGATTCTACCGCTCAGCTTTCCCGACTACAAGGATCTGGCAAGCTTACCGATCTTCGGCAAGGAACATGTTCTTGGTGAAGATGTTCATTCCGTATATCCCTTTCTTACCCAATCGAGCGGCCACTGCGGTATCAGCTGACCCATGGCACGTAGTAGCTGAACTTACTGGTATGATCGCCGTGGAAGTACTGTTCCAATGGCTTCCCCTGAATTGCTCGGAATCGGTAGGCAGAGAAAGCCCCAGGCAAGACACTGACGCTGAAAAGTCAGCTTGATCCACCACCGGGAACGGATAGCTGACTATCCAAAACTGCTCTCGAGAGGCTTGTCGAGGATATTGGACATCTTGTACTCGAAATTCTGAGCGGCCACTATACATCAGCTTGGCCTGAAGATATGATAGAGGAGCTGACCTAGCGGATTCAACAACTTCTTTCCCTTATTGATCATAGCGTGAATCTCCCCACAAGCACCGCCAAGGTTTGGGTTGTTCTGAATTTCAGCTTTCTTCCCGGGGGCATGTTAGCTGCTCACGTAGAAAGCTTCCCACACTGCTGATCAGCTTGATCTCTCAGAGACACTGGACGCGATAGCTCACAATGATAAATTGCCTTATGTCCTGGCTTCGTTCCCGCATCAAGCAGAACACAAGTCTCGGGGTTCAACTGCCTACCAATAGCATTGAAGAGCCATCGGTGGGAATTGATCTTTTTGCTATTCTCCTGCTTGAGCACCAGGATGATTTGGACAGGGACCTATATATCAGCTTTCCTTCTAGTCAGGCCCGGCCAGCTTACCAAGTTGTTCGGATCACCTGGATGAGGCTGTACGAGCTGAGGCGTAGCATCAACAGATAATTGGGTGGTGTACTGTCTGTCAGCTTGTCGGACAACCGCGCCGATCATAGCTGACCTCGAAGATATGAGCAACCGTAGGCTTGTCATCCACGGCCTTCTTCAAGATCCCGTCCTGGTATACTCCAAGGGTAGCAAGCACATCCAAGACGTGAGTATCCATAGGTCCCAGTCCGTCAGCAATGAGAGTGACGACAATCCTCTGCCATCCCGGTCGACCGTCTTCTGCGGTCTTCCTCCAGAACTTAGACCTGTTCTTCAGCTCCGGTGAGATCACAGCAGCTTACGCCTTGGTATTGCAAATGTCCCTAATGTTGAGCATTACGTTATGTAACGTCCTGGCGTAAAGGTGTTTATCTTCGTTGTCTGCTATCAGCTATACCTGGTGATACCGGCCGCTATAGCTTACAGCTCGTGACGGCAATCAGAAGCTCTGTATCCCTGTTGGATTCGTTCTGCCTGAGTGTCCAGCCGTTTGCGGTGGTGAAATCATCAGGATCGCAGGTGGCAGCTGTATACCTCATATGGGTGAATTCGGTTCCCTTTCCTGCACATTAGCTTGCAACACTTGGGTCGCTTAAGCTACGTACCAGTCAACCATTTCTCTTCGACAGCAGAAGAGATAGGAGTAGGAACAGGGTACCTCTTATCAGCTTTGGTTCACGCGGAACCGTCTAGCTCACTCGGAAATGAAATTCCCTTCCCTCGTCAACTTCACCCGTCGCGTTGTAGCACCCCTCTTTGGGATCGTTTGACGTCGGATGAAGTCCGTCTTGGATGATGGACGTGTAGGTAATCGACCAGCATAAGGATCATATTGATCATATCCAAGTGAGGGAGTCATAGGATTATCATGTCTACCATCAGCTCGTCTGACTCAGAATATAGTCGAGCTTACGAGTTGAGAGGTTTCAATTCATCTTCCTCCTCACCTCTCCAATCTTCTTGGTGTCGATATCCAAGATCAGCAGCATGAGGATCGAGGTACTGTGATGCCCTCCTAGGTTGATTGCTTGGTGGATAGCCAAGACCAGACCCAGGTCGGGGGGAGGATTGGGGGTAATCCTGTGAATAAGGTGGATCATGGAATGGGTTCTGATGAGCCATGATGTATAGTATGTATAAAAGAGAAAAGAGGATGAGTATATTAAGTAGAGAGAGAGAGAGAGAGTAGTGCACGTGGAATGGTGTTGAAGTGATTGAGTGTGTGCGTTTACGCTTTGACCTCCTTTTCACTCAACCCCCAGATTTCGGGAAAAGGGCAACTTGCGATACATCGACACAGGAGGGCGCAGTTGTGACGCATCGCAAATGAACCTTATTCGACCGCCTGTAGATCTCCTCTTTGTCGGAGGGCGGTGTGGACTCAGGTCTGGCCTTCATCAGACTCAATCTGTCCAACAAGGTTCGGAGAGGTGACATTTGTCGGAATTGACCTTCGGTCCCGTGCTTCGTAACGGCCTCACCCTAAGATTCGATCTTATTCGGTTCGCTCTTGCGCTTGGATGTGGGCGTGACAGGCGTGGCAGTGCATACAAGTGGTCAAAGCTTTGCTCAGTTAAACGTTCTATAATCGTGATCCGGCTCTGGTTAAGAGTTGCTTAGACGACGCGCCGAAAATCAGAAAACTAGTGACTTTTCCCAGAAAACTGGCACCAAACAACGGAAGAGAGTACGGAATGCATAAGAGGGACGTTACAATCATTAAGAAGCATTATAAAAGCATAAAAACCCATAGAATACACGTTGAAGCATAGAGATACCGAGAGAATAGAAGAGCGTTGAGCTAGCAATAGAGAACGGTAGATGAATAGCCCATGATAATGTCGTTGTCGATGAAATACAGTTTGAAATCGTGAAATCGTTTACATGCCGCCAGGACCTAGGGATTGGAGTCGCCAAGAGTTGGTCGCCATGGCACCAGTAGTATCGCTTTCTTCGAGCCATTCGGTACATCGGATATACCAACTATCTGTCAGCCTCACCCCTTTTGTTTGAAGTGAGGAGGACTTACCCATCATGGACATCCCTAACCCAGGCAAATTCATGCGAGTAATTACCTTTCAAAGGTTCACCCTCACCCTCATCCAGTTTACCATGGTCCTTTCCAGGTTTGTAGATAGTCTCGACCAATTCCCGGACTCGATCGGATGTACTAGGTCTCTTTGACTGTTTGGCATCATCCGGGATCCTCAAGAGGGACAGAGAATCGTTGATCCTGACCATACCCTTTTCTAGATCATGCTGAGATGATTGAGCAGTCTTTCGCGAGAACATCGAGACCGGTGATTCGTGATGATTAAGTACTTCCATATCCATATCAGGAGCAGGACCTGATCCACCACCTTTACTCCAGATCCGATTGATACTGATTTTAGATTCGACACCGGTAGAGGCAGTGGCTCCTCTATCGTCTCCTGGGAAATCGGCCGGAGACTCAGAGAGAGGAGGATACAAGCGACTCAGTTCGGCAGTAGTCAATCGAGCATGCGCTCTCCATCGTGGACCTCTGTGTATCTGAGAGTGGGCTTTAACGAATAGCGAGAATGGCGTGTAGATGAATGGATGAGGAGGTCGATCGGTGCGTACCATATCTTTCAGCTCGATCTCG
>Ga0265780_10011486_pt1 | contig 10470 bp, 15 predicted proteins | sample P1T30metagenome_FD_192432 | JGI IMG/M metagenome (GOLD analysis project Ga0265780, IMG submission 192432) | Plant litter microbial communities from East Loma Ridge, Irvine, California - P1 T30 | ecosystem: Environmental > Terrestrial > Plant litter > Unclassified | place: USA: California... | reverse complement strand
GGGTTCATTGCTCCCTTGATGAGATGAGAACATTTGTGGCAGGAGCTTGTACTTCTTATGTTCTGTATAGCATTTTCTGAAATACGAAGATGTACAGCCGGCCGTGTCTGGTCAGCATCACATGGAATATTGCTGGACATCTCGAAGGATCCATTGCTTGAAGCATTTGAACACTGATAAGAGCGTCACGCGACACTTGCGGCAGCCTGGAAATGAACTACGCAACAAGAAACAACGTAATCATATCGGCCAAGTTAGGACTTCATGATACCAGTCCAAGATGATGCCCTGTACTGCTTTGAACAGCGTTGGCCTGCTGTGGAGACTTGATCGGCATTCCATGCTCAACGATGAAACACATCTTGTCTTTGCCCCACGTCTTCGTCCTCTCGTCGTCTTGATAATTTAGATGATGATGGAATCACCGCTCAAACATCAGCTTCCCATACCAATCGATCGATCACGATTCCTCCAGGTTTCTTGCCATTCGAAGGCCTTGCTCCACCCTTCTATCGGTGCCCAAAGTGCTTCATGTGGAACGCTTTCACTTCAGGGTTTGCACCACGAAGACCACTAGGTGGCAAACCAACGACTCTCAGATTCGCCAACTCTTTCACCCTGCTGACTATGCTGTTATCAGTGTAAACCCCAGATACAAATTCCAAAGGCACTCACGAGCAACGTATGCCTGTCCGTATTCGAATTCCTGCAACAGATTGACAATTGCTGCCGGTAAAATCATGCTCTGATTTATGTTACCGATGATACTCAAAACAGTTATTGAGCGTCATACCTGGACCTGATGAGTTGTGTAGGCATATCCAGCAATCAACGGGATTTGTGTCCTGCAGTGTATACCATCGTCCGGCTCGTCTACACCACGCTCGACGACAGCGCAGTCCGCGTAGATGGGCTTGGTTTGCCCATGGTCAAATTTTACAACAGGCCATGGCTTATGCGCATTCATGGTCGCGAATGCTTGCTTTTGCGCCAACTTATGGGAAGACTGGCATGGAACAGGCGGTGAATGGTCATCGCCTGTCCCACCCGCTTTCTGCAGACTTTCAAGTCCTGGTTCGCGCTCTTGGAAACCAATTATCGTACCTCGTGATTCCTTTAGTAGCGTTTCTTTTGTTTGTAAGTTCTGGCAGAGAAAGACTCGCATTCCTGCGGCGAGGTTCAGGGTCGCTTGGTAGGAACTGCCGAACTACGCCTTGAGTTAGTGTCTACTGGATATGTATGATGGGGTCCCACCTACTCTATTCCGGGTCACCTTGTTGTCTTTCCATCTTGTCAAGTTTCTCGGGCTTACTGGGTTGGTTCTATAATGATCTACGCACTTATATGTGTGTGCAAGATGAGTAGGCGAAAGACGAGCTCGTGCCTGATTGATAATTTGATGGACTTCGAACCGCGTACACACGATGTATGGTACTTCAACAGCAAGTGGTTGAGTTTGACGGAATATATCGACGTCCTGTGCCGTGGTGATGCCTGTTCACAGTCAGAATGGCTTTTGCGCACTTTGCGCAAACGTTGCATCGTGACAGGATATCGCAGTGTCGTGAATGTAGCGACACTTTACAGCCTCTGTTCCAGCCGGCAAGTCCTTCCTATAAGCTTACGCAATGCATGGCTACATACCTTTGCGGACCCTGTTCAAGATGCCTTGGAAGACAGGATCGAATTCACCATGAAACCGAGTTAATGCCATATGCTTGAAGTCGCATTCCTTAACTTACCCAACTCAGTAGATCAGAGAATAGTGGAATCTTAACGACTAACCCTCCACACTGAACTTCGAAAAGCCCACTTATCTTCGTCGAAAAAGGTGTTCCCACAGGTATCGCACGTGTATTTACTTGGTCGATATTCCACATATCCCCTGGTCGTGGAGCCACAAGAACAACGCTGAAATGGTCTGACGGGTGTCAATTTCGCGAACTGGCATAGTCATATCAGCGGAATTTTTGTATAGCTTGTTGAACTCACATCGCCGCAAGTAATAACTTGCACCCCACCAAATGGTTTACGTGTGTTTTCCGCTGAGGCGGCACGCATGTCTGCGCTCAGACGTTCAAGCATGAGGCTCTCGATCACGTTGACTTCCTCGATAATCAGTACATCTGGGATTCGGATTATGCGTCGCCTGTCGCGGTCTTCCGCTGTTTTCTGTGCATTTTTGGCTGCAATGAGTGACCATGCAGCATAGTTCCAGAGTGTCTCTCCATATATCGCAGCAGCGGTCCTCGCTGTCCATGCTATGACATGCACTTTCTTTCCTTTCTTTCCAAGTCGCTCCCATATCATATGCAACACCACAGACTTGCCGCAACCGGTGGGCCCAGTCAAAAACACGTTGCGACCGCTCAATACGGCTTCGAAAACAGCGTTCTGTTCTTCCGAAAGCCCAAGTTCCGGAGAGCTTGCATCTACAGATCGATCGTCGGCAGCAGGACCAGGCTGTTTCTCGTTGTTGAAGAACGGTAGAAATGTTTGGGGTTCAGGGGGCGAGAGCGTACCGGTACCACTCTCGTTCGCAGGGCGTTCTCTTCGTCGCTACACCACCCTCATCATTACTACCGAAACTCTGCCTCCGGATTAACTAACACTGGTGTCTACAATAATGGTGGTACTGGTGAGAAAAGCTTGCGCTTGCAGCGAGTCGCGCTGGCGAACCAAGTCGAGCTTGGCCATCGCGCGGCAGACGCGAGATCATGCGTGACAGGGGCTGTCGATCTGCGAGACTTTTCAGACTTGCACCACACCCTTGCACGCGATAGTGAACATCACAAGCACATCAAGTCGACGAAGGGGCAGACATCATTACCAGATTATTCGAACTACGAAGCAGCTAACCCTGGACACCTTGTTGCAAGGTTGGTGGTGGTAGTGGCCCCATCAAGTGGCATGCGGCCAAACCACCGTCAAGTCAATATCGCCATGACACCATGTCGTAAACTCGTCAAACATTACCCGTGAATCGGAAAGCCTGGCACTGCAGCTGGGGCTCCAAGCATGTAGCTGTGGAAAGCAGAGTATGCGAAATGTGCTGGAAGAGCACTTTTGGGGTAGGCAATGGAAAGAGACGTGAATGACCGAAGCGCACAAGCAGCGCCAGAGCGACTGCGCTTACCAAGAGGCACCCTTATCGTCCGCCGCCGCGAAACCGTCATCGCCGCCGTTGAAGCCGCCCTCGTCGGCCGTGAACCCAGCATCGGCGGGAGCCTCAGCATCAGGCGCACCACCGAAACCGCCGCCCGCGTCGAAACCAGCAGCCTCGCCGAAGCCGCCGCCGATGCCGTCAGACTCGTCGTCGCTACCATCGTGCCACTCGAGGTTGTCTGGGTCCTCAGGCTTGAACTGCCCGAGGAAGTCGGGAATCTCTTGCTTAGACTCAATGAGAATCTTGCAGAGGTCCTCGCCGATATCCTCGTTGCGGTCGTTGTAGAAGGAGGTGGCCTTACCGGCGTTGCCGATACGCGCGGTGCGACCGATGCGGTGGATGTACTCGGTGATGCCGTCGTGCTGAGTCGAAGGCAGGTCGTAGTTGATGACGTGCTTGACGTTGGCGACATCGAGACCACGAGCGGTCACGCCAGTAGCGACGAGGACGGGGCAGCGACCGGTGCGGAAGGAGCGCCTGCAAGAGTTAGGGAAATAATATACAAAGGGCTTGGAATCTGCTTACAGCGCATCCTCGCGCTCACGCTGAGTGCGGTCGCCGTGGATGGAGGTTACAGGTAGACCCTTATTGTACAAGAAGTCGTCGACCATGTCGCACTTGATCTTGGAGTTGGTGAAGACCAGGACACGCTGAGGCTCGTCGGAGAAGATGAGATCGACTAGAGCCTGGTTCTTAGCGCTTTCCTCAACGAAGACGACCTGCTGCGTGATGTTCGCGTGGGTGCTGCCAACACGACCGACCTTGATGCGGAGGCACTCATCCTCCATGTACTCCTTGGCGAGACGACGGGCCTCCTTGGGGAAAGTAGCGGAGAACATGAGGTAGGTGTGGTCGGCGTCATCGTTCTGGTCTGGAAGTCGCTGTCAGCGTTGCCAGTAGTGGATGATAGAGTGAGACATACCGGAGCCCTTGAACAGCTTCTCCATGGCCTCCTCCCAGCCGGCGGAGAGGAGCTCGTCAGCCTCATCGATGACGGTGAACCTAGCATAGTTAGTCAAGCCACAATGCCACACAAGAGAACGGACCTTACTTGAGGCGATGGAACGACAGAAGGTTGAGGTTGGTCATGAAGTCCATGAGACGACCAGGTGTCGCGATGAGGATATCACAGCCCATCTCGAGCTGCTCGCGCTGGTTCTTGGTAGGTGCACCGCCGTAGACAACGCAAGGGCGCAGCATGGTGCGGTAGCAGAGACGGCGAGCCTCATCGAAGATCTGGCAGGCGAGTTCGCGAGTGGGGCAGACGATGAGAACAAGAGGCTCAGCGCGGACGCGGTCGGTCATGGGGTTGTAGCGCGCTGGGTTGGGACGAGGGGCAGCGAGCTGGCGGGCCTTGCCCATCAGGCGAGACAGGATGGGGACAAGGAAAGCAGCAGTCTTGCCGGAACCTAGATGTTTGTGAGAGGGCTGTGGTGTAAGAATGGACGCAATGTGACTTACCGGTTTGGGCAACAGCAACGACATCACGACCGCTCAGAACAGCCGGGATGCAGTAGGCCTGGATGGGAGTGGGGGCGTTGTACTGGCACAGCTTGACGTTCTCGAGCATGACAGGGTGAAGGCCGGCGTCCTCGAACTGTCGGTGGTTAGCACAAGCTTTCTCAGAGAGTCAGGTGAGTGGCTTACGTTGCGAACAGGCTGGATCTTCTCTGGGCCCTCGGTGTTGACCTCGAAGGAGAGCGCCTTGATGGCACCACCAGCGCGCTGAAGGTGCTCGCCAGTGAAGAGCATCTTCTCGAGCTCTGGGTTGGGCTCACCAACATCGCCGAACTCGTCGTCCCAGGCGTAGACGGCGGCGTCGGAGAGCCAGACAGCAGAGTCGCGAGTCTCATCTGGCACCTCTTCACCCTCCTGGGCAACCGGCTCGTACTTGAATGGCGTAGGATCGCCCCAGCCGGCGGCCTTTGCGCGGGCGAGGTCCTCAGCCTGCTTGGCCTTGCGGGCCTCGGCGGCGTCAATGGTAGGTGCGTTTCCGGTGTCAGACATGATTGGAGAGATGTGGCAGTGGTAGTGAAGGAAGGAAGGAAGGAAGGAAGGAAAGGTTGACGCAGTGACTCGTAGTAGAAAGGATCAGAGTCGGGCCAGCGACGTCGAGCAGGAGTGATTGATCAGTCAAGGTAGAGTGAGTGCGTGCCGTGAGAAGAGGATAGGCGTGTGTTGTTTATATATACAGAAGGCAGGAGCAGCTGCGGACGCTAACGGTTGCTTAGCGTGCGGGAAGCGCTTTGAAAGCGGCGACAGCAAATGCCGATGGATGAGGCACTGGAAGCTTCTGCGGCTCAAGTAAGAGGAGATTGAAGCTGTAGTGAGGAGTGAGTAGTGAGGGCGGCTACCTGCGGAGATGCTGCTGCCTTGCCGTGTGGTGTGCAGAGGTGTCTGGGGAAAGACTTCAAAAAGATGCCAAAGGTGAGTGACCATGCTGATGCAGACTTTGAAACTTGCAACAGAGAGGTAGACAAGCAGTAGGCCAGCCTTTGGTTGAGACAGAGGATGACAAGTCCGCATGTGATAAGACTGCAAGACGGTACAATAGAAGGTTGCATATGCCTCCAAGTCATAGGCTGAAGGGTATAGAGAAGCTTGACCCAACCGTTGATATCATCTGCTGCAGAGTGTTCCTACTGATGCAGATCTAATGAACTGGTATGCCTTGAAAAGGATGCATTAGATGCGCAAAGGAATTGCCTCAGTTCAGAGGAACTAGCTCCTGGTGACTTCCTATGCTTCGTACAGATATGCCCTCTTCCTTAACAACGACGAAAAGAACTTCTATACACATGTTCTTGGAGAAGCATGAAATGGCCTGGTGTCTACAACGATGAAACGACTAAAAGAAAGTGACGGACGAAGTAGCTTAGGCCTGTACAAAAGACGTGTACTGAGTAAAAGAAGCAACCTTCGAATGTGATGACAACGACCAGTAAGAGTGTACCTCGATACGTTACAGCCGTTGCCGTAGAATGACAACTCATCTACATGTCCCGCAACAAGAGCACCTGATGAAGCAGTATAATCCGGGGGTATCATCCCTTGCTGTGAAGCCCAATTGCGTCGCGTCGCCGCCTTGATGGCTACATGACAGTTCAGCAGACCTGCGAGCATATCCAGTTGCTAAGAGTATAACAAAGGAATCTGGACGTTGGTTTTTGATGAAATGCAGAGAGTGTGTCGAAGAATGTAGTGGGTTTGGGCGCGATATAATGATCCCACCATGCCGGATGAAGATGGCGCACCACTGCACGAGTCACGTAACACTAGCACTTTGGCAACAACGCCTCCTTGTCCCGACTCATGCTCTTTGTCGGCAATTTCCAGCAGAGGCTACGACCTTGACCTTCAACAGCTGGGCATGTAGTGCTTGCCGGATATCCGACTTCGCAACATGGGCGGCCGTGAATTGCCCTTTGTCGCAGCCTGCCTAGATGCCACACCGCGACACTACCCCAACATTACACGACGTGCGACCGCACTGCACGCCATGTGTTTCCATTGAGACCTTTAGCAAGACCACGCCCTCGCCCTTGCCCCGGCCGGCTCCAAAGGCTCTCGAGCCACTCCGTAGACCGCGAGACACGGCACAATGCGTAGAGCTCCGGGAGCCCATGAGCCTCGCGATCTTGCTTTTGCCAACCAGCCACGATGTAATGCTGTCAAGTAGCGCGCTCAGGGCGTGGTCGACAACTCAGGCCGCGACAAACAACACGACCGCCTGCATGTCTACAATGACCATGAAGGGGTTGGCGCATCGAGCGTGCCGAAGACAAAGCTCGCGTCTCTTGGCATCTTTGCCCCGAACATATCCAGAGCCAAGTGGAGTACAGCCACGATTACATGCTGCCGGGCAGCGCGCTCAGAGGGCGGATGGTCTTTGGAAATCCTGGCCGCCCCCGCGGTAGGACTCGCACACACACTTCTGCCCGGCGCAAAGAAGTCGAAGAAACCGCAGGCCAACCCTTAGGAAGAATACGACTGGACCAGTCCGCAGAGCGACAATACCATGTGGGGCCTGCTGGCTATTGTGTGCATGTTCCTCACCAAAAGGAAGTGCCGACACCGCGACAACCAGCACGACCGCCTGCATGTCCACAATAACCATGAAGGATTCGGTGCACCGAGCATGCGGAGACGAAGCTCGCGTCTTTTCGCATCATTGTCCCGAACATGCCCAAAGCCAGGAGGAGTACGAGTCGAACACACCTGAGTCTATGGGACAACAGTGCAAGAGCGGATACGGACTGCGCGGGTGCGCAAATTAGGCCACGGCCTGATGGAACACTCCAAGACGACGCCGTACCTCCATGGCCGCAGGCGCAGGCGCTGCTCGAGACAACGTTGCAAGAGCAGCAAGAAGTGCCATTGCGCATCTTACTGCGCCACCGCCTGTAGCGGTACGGCAGAACCTTTGGAATTGGCAGGTCTCAGTCCAACAACGCGCAACATTGCCCGCCTGGTCTGCCCAAGTGTGGTACACATAAAGCTCCCTTGCTAAATGTGACCAGCCCGTGCGCAGTTCAGGCTTGAGTCTCAAGGCGGTCTCAAAGACTGCGAACAATGTACCCGAGGACAGTCCATCCTTCTGGAAGTGGTGCCTGTGGCTGCGCCCGCTCTGATCATGTTCTTTGGGTTGTCTCGAAACCTGCCACGTGTGCGGCCAGGCCTGGCTTCAACGCTCTTCACAAGAGCCGCGATTGTGGCCTCAACGTGCTCTACTCCAAAGTGATACCTGTCCTCCGACATCCGCTACCTGGGAGCCTATGACCGGCTCATAGGCTTAGTGAAGCCTTTCAGACTATCTCGAGAGCTGGAGGATCATGCAACTAGAGGAAGCGCATGGTCTGGACTGAACGGCGAAATACAGTGCGACCCATAGGCTTAAGTAGGCCTGTGAGCAAAGCAGCAGCTTCTAGTCACCTCCCATTAGTGTGTCGTGTACATCAACGCCGATCCGAATGACCTCAAACAGATCTTGTTAGCTGTACCAGCTGTTCGGCAGTTCTTTGGGGACGCATCGCCTAGAGTTGAAGTTATTGGTCTTTCCACACTAGCGCCAGCGCGGTACGAGTTCTAGGTGTACTCGACCACTCTCGAGGGCCATCTTCCCACCTCGATTGTACGATGCCATCCCTGGAGCTGCTCAAGAGATTACTGCAAGCACACACGCTGTTGTGGTCGAGGCGGTGAGATGTAGCTCGCCGTATGCACGCGGGCGATTGCCAAACGCTTGAATGCTCCCTAGCGCGTAAGGAGCAGGCTATGACTTGGGAGTGTGCACGTGCCTCTAGCCGCGGTATCGCAGTACACCATCTACTCGAACGCGTTGAGAGGTTTCGTACCATATGGTATGTCACACATCGGAGCGCGGCGGAAAGTGGGGCTAGGTACTTGATGAAGGTCAAGTCGCGTTGCTTTCGAGGCTTTGAGCTCAGTACTGGACCTTTATCTCCTTAGACCCTAGGTTTCTCCTTACGTACCAATCGCGCGCGTTCCTTCATTCGTCGAGGTTGTAGCAGCGAGCCTTATCCGCCATCGAGCGTCTTGACTTGATCTCCATGTATCATCCTTTAGCCATCGAAATAATCCAGCCGTCGTTTCGCTGAAAGCTGGTACGGATTGGAGATTACAAGTCGTTGCGCGTCGCTTATGGGCCAATGAGAACAATGTACCGTCGCGACCCCCTGCACGAGGTCAGCCGTGTACGTCATGTTACCTGACCTTGTTCACGCGACGCGATCATCGTTCCCTTCTTATCTATCACAGCATGGCGCTTCCCTCTCACGCACCGCTCTTCGCCTGTCAACTTCGGTCGCATGTGCAAATATGAACGATCCTGGACTTCACGAGCCCGCCCAGGACGCGGCTGAAGAAGTTGAAAAGAAGAAGCACAAGGCTGATGAACAAGCCGAAGAAGAGGAAGATGAGTTCCTGGATCCCAGGTAGGGACTGCAAGATTGAAAACAGGCGCATCTAGCTAATATCCAAAGTCGCTGGTGGTTTGCAAGTACAGCGTGCCCTCTCATCGCAGGAACATTCGGGCCCATGGCCAATGCCTTCAGCATCTGTGCTCTGGTAGAAACATGGCGCGTTCACATTCTTCCTGGATCGGACGAGGCACACGGCGAACGTGTCAAAGATCCCAAGTGGCTCATCGCTGTCAACTCGATATCCTTGGTCTTAGCAATTGTCGCGAACATGGCCCTACTGCTCAACATGTCTAGGAGACTGTCCTTCGAGATTGCGCAACCTATAACAATCCTTGGATGGTACCTGGCATCAGCACTGTTGGTTGCGCTCGTAAGCGTGGCTTCGAGCCCTGCGTTTCGCATTGAACCTAGGCAGGATCATGCTTTGAGCCAGGCCTATTATTATGGTATCATCGCGGCGGCACTGTATTCCATCATCTCCAGTCTCTTGGTGTTCACGGCATACGGAGCTTGGAAGGGCCATTACGCGAAAGATTTTCAATTGACATCAAGTCAGAGGACGCTAATGCTACAGACCATCGGGTTCATGGTTTACTTGTTGCTCGGCGCGCTGGTCTTTGCGAAGGTAGAGGGCTGGCAATTTTTAGACGCAGTTTATTGGGCCGACTTTACGCTGCTCACTGTGGGCATCGGCGGAGAATTCGTTCCTCACTCGCACACGGGCCGTTCTCTCTTGTTCCCCTACGCTGTCGGAGGTTTGATCATGGTGGGTCTCGTGATTGGCTCGGTCAGAAGCTTGATCCTAGAGCATGGAAAGCAGAAGATGTCAGCTCGATTCGTTGAGGTGAAGAGGCAGAAGGCTCTTTCAAGCATCGACCACGATACGCGCACCATCAAGCTTGGAGCTTTTGAGACGATCAAGTTCTCCCAGAAAGGGTTATCTGAGACGCAGATAAGGGAGCAGGAATTCGACATCATGCGAAGAATACACGAACTTTCCGAGCGCAAGAGGCGGTATGTGTACACTAATTAATTCTCTATGCTTTGCTAATAGCGATGTCCTTCAGATACACCTCGCTTGCCACATCTGCGCTAGCAGCCTTGCTTTTATGGTTCATTGGCGCCTTGGTGTTCTTCCACTCGGAGAAGTCCCAGGGATATTCATACTTTGTGTGGCTCTATTTCAGCTATACTTCCCTGTTGACGATTGGCTACGGAGACTTGACGATCTATTCGAACGCAAGCAAGGCGTTCTTCGTCTTCTGGAGTCTGCTAGCCGTGCCAACCCTTACTATTCTCATCAGTAACATGGGAGACACAATAATCAAGGCGTTCAAAGACTTCACGATCTGGATCGGGTCT
>Ga0265780_10011485_pt1 | contig 10471 bp, 9 predicted proteins | sample P1T30metagenome_FD_192432 | JGI IMG/M metagenome (GOLD analysis project Ga0265780, IMG submission 192432) | Plant litter microbial communities from East Loma Ridge, Irvine, California - P1 T30 | ecosystem: Environmental > Terrestrial > Plant litter > Unclassified | place: USA: California... | reverse complement strand
GCACTTTGTGGGTAGGAACCAAATTCCGGGAAACCCCTAAAGCTCTAATAACTAATCTTTATAAGGAAACTTATAAAGTGGCCCCATTAATGCCTGAGGGTACAGTAACATCATTAGAGATTCTTGATACAAATCAAGGAATGGGTAATCGCGGATCTAAACCAGATAGTCTTATATCTGTAAAAGAGCAACGAGTAGACGGTTCCTCAGTATTTTTTAAATACTGTAAGGTATACTCTAGGTGCCTGAGAAATTGGGTTTTTATACAATTAATAAAATATGTTAATACTCTTTTTGAATCTATACAAAGATTCTATACTAAAATTTCTTATTATAATTCCCAAATATATTTATTTTCTATCCTTTGGGGATGGTCCTCTAGTTTTTTTTTAGTAATTTCTCCAAGAAATTACGTCAAAAAAAACAAAAGGGCCAGACCTAATGATCAGTCCCCCTCAGGGACTAGTAAAGGAATGTCTTCTAACTTTAATTATGCTTCCACTAATGGCTTAAATCCTTATTATGTAACTGGTTTTACTGATGGGGAAGGATGTTTTTATGTAGGTGTTAGTTCTAACCCTAGATATAAAACGGCTTATAGAGTAAAAGCTGTTTTTCATATTGGTGTACATATAAGGGATCTTGCCTTATTAGAACAAATTCAATTGTTTTTTGGTGTAGGTACAATATCTAAATTAGGAGCGGAATCTGTTCAATTTAGAGTATCTGGTATTGAAAACTTAAAAGTTATTATTAATCATTTTGATAAATACCCTTTATTAACCAATAAACAATCTGACTATCTACTTTTTAAACAAGTAGTAAATGATATGGAACAAGAAAGACATTTAACAGTACAAGGTTTAAATAAAGTCATGTCAGTTAAAGCTGTTATGAACAATAAAGTAATGTCAGACAGTTTAAATCTAGCTTTCCCTGATATAGAGCCTATGTTAAGACCAGGTATTAAAGATAGAAATATAAAAAGTCTACACTGGTTAGCTGGTTTCACAGATGCTGAAGGATGTTTCTTTATAGCATTGAAAAAATCTCCAAAATCTAAGTTAGGAGAAACTGTATGATTGAGATTTATTTTAACTCAACATGTTAGAGATGAAGAGTTCCTAAAAAGTTTCATTTCAACTTTAAATTGTGGTAGATATATACCTAAATCAGGTTATGGTGAATTTATAGTTGAAAAATTTACAGATGTTTTTGATAAAGTGATACCCATTTTTGAAAAATTTAAATTACATGGTGTAAAATCCAAGAATTATGAGGATTTCAAAAAAGCGGCTTTGCTTATTAAAAATAAACAACACTTAACTCGAGAGGGACTAGATCAAATTAAGAAAATAAAAGGAAGTATGAATAAAAATAGAAAATATTAACATAGTTGTGTATAAAATTAAAAATTTAAAAACTTATCATGTTCTTTTCTATAAACAAAGCAACAAATAGTTTTTTAAAACGAGTGCTCTTTCACCAGCCGTCGAGCTAGGTGCTATGTGACCACCTATGGGAATGGAAGCTATAGATCCTTTTGAACTGCCATTAATAAATACAGTTAATTGTGTCACACTTTTTATAAGTAATGTGGCTGTGTGGGTGAAAATCCCACTCTACGAGCTTAATTTAAACCTGGATTCTTACTTTATGGATCATAATATGTCACTCTTTTTACCTTTATCGATACCTTGGTATTCTCGTAGAGGTCTAGTTTACTCCAACAATATACAGAATAAATTAGTCGCAAGGTATTATTTAAATCGCACTTGTCTGGATAATTTTTACAGATGATTTGTAGGATTCTCAGATGCTGAAGGTTGTTTTTTAATATCTCCTTCACTAAGTAGTAAAACAAATAAGATAGATTGCTTTACTTTCAAATTTACAATTGGACTACATAAAGATGATCTAGGTACTTTAAATAGAATTAAAAGTATGCTGGGTGTGGGTAAGATTTATTCATACTCTTATAAGCAGAATTGGGTTGTTACGAAAAAGGAGGATATTTATAAATTAATCTCTGTATTTGAGAAATATACTTTAAATTCTAGTAAGTATTTGGATTTTTTAGATTTTAAATTAGCTTTTACCTTGTATCAAAATAGAAAAAAAAATTGACAGATCCATTAATATCTAAAATCTTGGAATTCAAAAATAACATGAATACTAAGCGTATTCATTATAATATGCCAGAGAAGCATATCCTTATCACAAAAAGTTGGTTATTAGGGTTTATAGAGGGTGATGGTTCATTTAGTTTAGAAAGAGCCACTTTTGGACCTATCTTCTCTATTAAACTATCTGAAATACAACTTCCTTTATTATTAAAAATAAAAGAATCTTTAGAAAATAATATAGGTTTTGATTCCTATTCAATATATAAGTTAAAAAGTACTTCCATTATTTCAATAAGATCTGAAAAAGCGAGAGACATAGGTAAATCCCTTCCTTTAGCCATACTCATGATTAAAAATATACATGTTTTAAATAATTATTTAATACCTTTTTTGAGTGAAGAGGAATTTATTACTAAAAAGGTACAGATTTTTTAGATTTTAAATGAATCTGTTATATTGTATACAATGGTGGACACCGTAAAGAGGAAATTGCATCATTAGTACTTAAATTATCTTATACTATGAACAACTATCGGCTATCTACATACCAAGGTACAATAAATTATTTAAGTAAGGATGAAAAGTATATGTTAATTAATACACAACCTACGATTGAACATCTTAAAGATGGTCGTCAAATAGACATTATTACAAAAGAAGTATTACGCCGTCGTTCAAGTAGTTGTATATACGAAATAATTAAACCTTCAGGTTAAATATTATTAACACCTAATTTGCAGGAATCTGCCAAAATTTTGGGTACAAAGTTTAATAATTAAAAAAAAACATTTAGCCGTATTAGATAATATTACCGAAGGGGTTGTACTTAAGGATCATAAAGTAAGAAGATTCAAGTGTTTTACCCTAGGGCTACTGACTATATAAATAATATACTTTCTCTAATAGAGAGAGTATATTATAGATAAAAAAAGATTTATATAGTAGTTAAAGGAGTTATAAAGGAACTGAGGCAAAGTTATAACCGAATCAGTTCTGTGCTAGTAGAAAAAATTAGGTGAAAACGGTTAAGGGTCTCCTAGCCCAAGACCGTCGGCAGTTGTAAATGTCGCTACAGACTGGATCACCTGGGCTGGGCTGAAATGTCCGTTCTAATGTACAGTCGGACTCTAAACGAGTGTGTTATCGTAAGAAGTCAGGATTACCCATGCACACACAGCGGGTTCACCATAGACACAATGGTCATAAACTTCTTTTATATATTTTTCCTATGTTAGATACAAACTGGTGTTTTTTTTAGGTTTAAAATAGTTTACCATAAAAAAGATACTATGTATATTAGTGGATTTTTACGCTGTTTCAACATCCAAAGGAAAACACATATTATATATATATAATTAGAGTTGTATTCTACTTTCTTCAGGATTTACTGTAACATATGGACATCATTTTTTAATTAACGGTAAAAGAAGTAAAGGTTTATATGGTTTATTATACACAGTTATATTAGCAACTATTTTTACAGGATTACAAGGGGTTGAATATGCAGTATCAACATTCACTATATCAGATGGTGCTTTTGGATCTTGTTTTTACTTTGGAACTGGGTTAATTGTAGCTCCAATTAAAAACCGTATATGTATAAAAAAAAGTTTTATTTCTTATTCACCTTTTTTTATTATATTTATTCCTACTCTTATTAAAGGTTTGGTATTTTTACTAATATCTAAACCTCCCAAATTCGCAAATGTAATCTTGCAAAGTTCCTCTCCAGTTCGTCCATTTACAAACTGAGATACACCTCTCGAGCGGAGTGGTGGATTTTATGGCGTAATCATAGGGATGGTATGACACCAAGTGAACAATTAATGCACTTGCAGTCGGATATCGATTACTTTTCTGATCTAGCAGAGAATGGTCATAGACGAGCTTCTAGAATGGTCCCTCAACTTCAAGGAGAATACCGGAGGTTATGAGAAAGTACCCGGGTAGCAGAAAGAGCCCTGATAGAAGCGGGTCAGAACCCTATACAACCGTCAGGCGCAGTGCATAACCCAGGGCAGAACCCAATGCAACCGTCAGGCGCAGTGCATAACCCAGGGCAGAACCCAATGCAACCGTCAGGCGCAGTGCATAACGGGGAACAGAATCCTGTTAGACGTTTAAGATTAGAGGACGTCCTAAATCCCCAAACGGGTTGGATATGTACTATAAATGTGCCTTCATTATTTAGAACTATGAAAGATCTGTTTAGTGTGTTATTACCTGTAATAAAAGAATTTTTTTTTTATTCGCTTTGGTTTTAAATTTTTCATTTAACATTTGGGAACTTTTTAGCTGGTTAGTTCCAATATTAGGTATACATATTACCTTAGCCTTTAGTTTGTTATTTTCAGTTTTATTCAATCTATTAAGATTTATACTTATGATACGTAGAGCTAAGAACTCTATGGGTCAATATGAAAGGTTGTTAAATTTTGCAGCTAGCCATTACGCATCTGGGGGTACTATACTTTTTAATCATGTTATTAAGTGTAGGAATAGTCTATTTTTGTTCTTTTTATTGCGTTTGTGATTTAAATTCAGATTACACTAATAGTTGTTGTTCTTTTGGTATAATTTCTTATTCACATAAATCTAACAATCTAAATCCTAATTGAATAACAGGGTTTTGCGATGCAGAATCTAGCTTTCCATAAGAGTTGGAAAAGACGAAAGTAGATTGAAATCTTTACGTATCGCGCCCATCTTTGGCATAGAACTACATGAAAAAGGTTATGAGTTATTGAAAGAAATTAAAAAATTTTTTTTTGGTTGTAGGTACTATCATCAAAAGAGTTAAAAAAGGCAATCCTTCCGCTATATATTCAGTACAATATATTAGTGCATTAAAAGACGTAATTATACCTCATTTTAATCAATATAATTTATTAACACAAAAAAAAGAAGATTTTCGTTTATTTTCTTCAGTAGTAAATATGCTTTACGCTGGTGAGCATAAAAAGGAAGAAGGTTTATACAAAATATTATCACACAAAGCTTATAGGGGTAAAGGATTATCAAAAACTCTACTAAATAGGTTTCCTGGCATAGAACCCGTAGTAATAAACCAGGTATTACCTACTAAAGATTTTAATCCTTTTTGAGTAGCTGGGTTTGTAGATGGTGAAGGCTGTTTTTACGTAAAAACTACAAAAATGAATAAAGGTCTAGTTACAATCTATAAAGTGAATGTTTATTTTTATATTGCACAACATATTCGTGATATTGCTTTACTCGAAAATCTAGTAACTTATTTCAAATGTGGTTTGGTGGAAAAAGTGCAAACTAGGCCAACTCAATCTTCTTATGTTGTATATAAATTATACGATGTTTTTAATAAAATAATACCTTTTTTTGATGCATACCCTTTAAAGGGTACTAAATTATTAGACTTCTACGATTTTAAGAAAATAGCAAAGATTACTGAAAAAAACACTAACTATGATGAAAATAGCGAAACATTAAAAGAAATCATACAAATAAAAAAAGGTATGAATAGGAACAGATAAATTATTGGTAATTATACTAATATATATATATACAAGATTTTATAGAAAACCGGGTAAATAGCATGAAACTCCGGCATTATTATGTGTAAAATAATACGGACAATGTGCGGCCAAGCATGTATTAAATAAATATTAAAAATAACATAATGTTATCGAGAGGGGTACATGAAGCCTCAACGACTAGTAGATGAGTACCTTATTTACAATAATTATACCACGAACACCCTGCATTTATAATAACATTAGTACATAACTTATGTTATAAATGAAGACATAGTCTGAACCATTCTGATAAGGGATGGATATAAGAGATAAAGAGCTCTTATGATAACAAATTTGTTCACGGATGAATAACAGCAGTCCCTACCAATTCTTTTATGTCATTAGGTAATCCATTTAGTGTAAAAAAAATTCAGTTCTTACTTTAGAATCCAATAAAAAAAAAATTAATTCATTTAGATAAGAATTTTATTGATTGATTAGTAGGATTTACGGACGCTGAAGGAAATTTTAATATTAGTTTAAAAGGTTTACAAGATAATAAATATAATAGTTTAAATTTAACTTACCAAATTACTCTGCATATAAATGAGTTATCTGTTTTAGAATATATTAGAAACAGATTAAATTGTGGAAGTATTTCTAAATAAGGAGATAAATGTAATTATTTTGTAAATGATCAAAAATCACTAGTAAATGTTATAGTACCTATATTTAATAATGTAGAATTAAAGAGTTCTAAATTCTTTCAATTTTTTAATTTTAAAAAAGCAGTTCATTTATTAATAGATAAAAAACATTTAACTTTTAAAGGTAAAATAGATATCTTACAATACTATCATGATATGAAACTTATAAATCTAAATTCTAAAGCTAGAGAAAATATGATAATAGATAAGTACTGATTCATAGGATTAACAGAAGGAGATTCGACTTTTAGTTCAAATAAACTAAAACCAAAAATAAAATATGAAAATCATATAAAAGAATTAGAATTATTTAAAAGTATTTTAAATAACTTAAAACATGGTAATTTATATACATCCGATAGAAGGTCAGCTGGTTCTGTAATATTAGAAATAAATAATATAAATAATTTAATGAACAGAATCATACCTCTTTTTCTAAAGGTATGTTGACTAAAAAATCTTTAGACTTTGAAGATTGATCTATGATAGTTAAAATTACTTATTATGGGTATCATACTTTAGATAAAGGTAAAGAATTAATTAATCTCATTAAACCTAATATGAATAATTTTAGATTAAATCCTGATTTTCTTACAAACTATGCTCAAAATAAAGTGTTAATCGAGGAAAAGTTAAATTATCTATTATCGTTGCCAAGTCCTTATGAAATAAAAGAGGGAATTTTTAAGGGGGTACTGATAAATTAGTGTCGAAATTTTTTTTAATAAAACTAGCAAATACTAATGGTAAGGTACAATATTTTACTAGTATATCAGAGTGTAGCTTAAATCTTAACATACCTAGTAAAAGAATTAAAAATTGTTTATTATCAGGTATAACATATAAAAATTACACGATTAAATTTGATACCATTATTGAATAGAGTTGACAGAAAACGGGGTAAATTGCATATAACTCCTAGTTCACCATTCAAATGTTTTTATGTAGGACAATATGCAGCCAAGCATATATTTAATAAAATTAAAAGGAATATATGAAGGTTCAACGACTAGTAGGTGAGTACTTTATTTACAATAAGCCTGCCACGAAAACCTGCAATCATTTATTGATTGATGACATAGTCTTAACCCTTTTGAAAAGAAAGGGATGTAAGGAATAAAGAGCCCTTACTATAACAATTATTGTACATGTGATGATCGGATCCGCATTTTTAGCTGTAGGTTTATGACGTGTATTAGCATATCATTTTACAAATAATCATCACCTAGGTTTGGAAGCTGGTATTCTTTACTGACATTTTGTGGATGTTGTATGATTATTCTTATTTGTATCCATATATTATTGAGGATCTTAAAGTTAAAAAGTTAGCTTTACATTTTATAAAGTTATATTTTACTAAGAATAATAAAAGGTAATTAGTTGTAGATATATCTACTACTAGTGGGAGTTCGAATCTCTCTATTCTTACTATGTTATTGAATTCACTAATATTATTACTATTATCTAACTCAATTACTTCAAGACGAGACAAATCGATACTGTACTCAAGAGTAACAAATACTATTTTACTTATCTCAACCCTTATAGCCTATGATAACTTATCTCTTTTATTTTTAGCCAAAGGAATAGGTATTTTTTCTGGTTTATTTCAGACTACCGCTACCACAAATTCTTTTCATATTTTTATCTTTTTAACAACTAGCTTTATCTTATTGTTAACTTCATTCTATCCTAGAAAGGTATGATTAAAAGAGTATAGCTCACCTAATAGACTTTTATTTACCAACTTAATCTATTTTGGAACTTTAATAACGAATAAAATGGGAGAACAATTTAAAATTATTGAATACTCTTTAATCATTTTATTTATTGTTACAGGAAGTGTTTTCCTAATATCTACAAGTGATCTAGTATCGATTTTCCTGTCAATTGAACTACAAAGTTATGGACTGTATTTACTATCCACGATCTATAGAGATTCAGAACCAGCTACATCGGGGGGTCTTATGTATTTTTTACTAGGAGGATTATCATCTTGTTTTATACTATTAAGTACAGCGTTACTTTATGCAAACTCTGGTACTACAAACTTAGATAGCTTATATATAATAACTAGTATATCAAATGCAAGTAAAGATAACCTTACTGGTTTACTTTATTGATATAAACCCTATTATATTCACATAAGTTTACTATTTATGGGCGTAGGATTTTTATTTAAAGTTTCTGCTGCACCCTTTCATTTTTGAAGTCCTGACGTATATGACGCCATACCTACTGTTGTTACAACTTTTGTAGCTATAATAGCCAAAATTTCTATATTTATTTTCTTATTAGAATTAGTTCATTATACAGGTAAATCCATTGTTGATATGGATTTTTCTTGAACAACAAGCTTATTGTTTAGTTCTCTTTTATCTCTAGTTATAGGAACAGTTGTAGGATTAACACAGTCTAGAATAAAAAGACTTTTTGCATTTAGTACTATTTCACATGTAGGTTTTATATTATTAGGTTTAAGTATACACACTGTGGAATCAACACAAGCTTTTATGTTTTACTTAATCCAATATTCTATATCCAATTTAAATGCTTTTATGCTAATTATTACAATTGGTTATACTTTATATTGTTACGTATATAATGCTGACTCTCTAAATAGAATGGAACAAAGTAATAGTAAAGATATTAGTGAGAATAGTGCTAATTTACAAGACATAAATAACTCTCCTATTCAACTTATTGATCAGTTGAATATTAGTGAGAATAGTGCTAATTTACAAGACATAAATAACTCTCCTATTCAACTTATTGATCAGTTGAAAGGATATTATTATATAAATCCTATATTATCGTTAAGCTTAGCAATCACTCTATTTTCTTTTGCCGGGATACCTCCATTAATAGGATTTTTCGGTAAAATGATGATTTTAAGCGCAGCTATTGGTAATGGTTATATTTTTATGTCATTAGTTGCTATTCTAACAAGTGTTATAAGTGCTGTTTATTATTTAGCTATAATAAAACAAATCTTTTTTGACAAAAACGATTATACGTTAAACGATGAACTACATGATTTTACTGCGGATGGTTTAATTACTGAAAAAGATACTATCATTAAAAAGGTAAATATACAAATACAAAATATAGTTATATCAAGTTCATTAAGTTTATCTATTTCAGTTATAACATTGGTAATCACATTGTTTATTTTTATACCTGAAGAGTTATTAAGTTTAGCTAATATATTAGCATTACTACTTTTTAATTTATAAATGACATCTACAACTTTTTTTATTATATTTATTCCTATATTAGCTATATTATTATTATCCATAAACTTAATTTTAGCTCCTCATAATCCTTACCAAGAAAAGGATAGTGTTTTCGAGTGTGGGTTCCATTCCTTTTTAGGTCAAAATAGAACACAATTCAGCATTTCATTTTTTATCTTTGGACTGCTGTTTCTACTATTTGACTTGGAAATTTTACTAGTCTACCCTTATAGTGTTAGTAGTTACACTAATGATATCTATGGGTTAGTTGTAATGATGATGTTTTTTGTATTGCTTACTCTAGGTTTCATATTTGAACTAGGGAAAAATGCATTAACAATAGATAGTCGGCAAACATCGAATATTCATAGAGATCTATCTACAGAACATGCTTTGGTTAGCGGGATTTCTGGTTTAGCTACTATTCTCGAACAACCCAAACTACAATATTTTCCTCGTCTAGTTACAATAGCTATTGATGCTTGTTGACCAAAAGGATATAAAGAAATTTTCGTACGCTTATATTTTGGTCGTAATTACGTATTAGTACCTATCCATATTTATGGAAAAACATATATATCTCCGTTAAGAGAAAAAATTATAGTGGTATCTTATACCAAATTCAAAAAGAATAATAAGCTCTGAAGACGTTTAGCTATACAAAAAGCTCAAATTATGTTTGGATAAGGTTAGTAACTGTAACTTTAAAGGGTATCAATATTTGCATTATTCATTCTTTTTTTTTTATTTATTTATTTACTACTTAACAAAAAAAAATTAGGGGTTTCGGTTTCTGGTATTATTTGGAAATAATAAAAAAGAAAAATTAGGGGTTTCTGGTATTATTTGGAAATAATACAAAAAAAAAAAATTAGGGGTTTCTGGTATTATTTGGAAATATTTTTCTGAAT
>Ga0265780_10011484_pt1 | contig 10472 bp, 13 predicted proteins | sample P1T30metagenome_FD_192432 | JGI IMG/M metagenome (GOLD analysis project Ga0265780, IMG submission 192432) | Plant litter microbial communities from East Loma Ridge, Irvine, California - P1 T30 | ecosystem: Environmental > Terrestrial > Plant litter > Unclassified | place: USA: California... | reverse complement strand
CCAATACCCCCTCCCTTCGCCTTGTTACTTTCCAATTGTATCGCCTCTTCCTCTCCGGTCTGACTCTCCTTCACCTGATCTCATCCCCAACAACTCAACACTGTATTCACCATGACCGAGCCGCGAATGCTCTGCATCGATCACTGAATACCATCGGCCATCTAGTCAAGATGTTCCCAGGGGCCGCGCCATATGAAGCCGTTCTCAGCGAGCTCGTGCGAGGTTGGGATTCGAAGCGACACGAGCATATCAACTTCCATGCCCCACAGCCAGATTTCCATTCCTCAAGCCAACACAAGGTTAAGACGAGCCCTGATCATGAAAATGGTGGGCTACCTGGTACCATGAATCCAAGTAATCTCGACATGGAGAATCGACACATGAATTGGGGTATGCCACCACCACAGGCTTCACATGATCATGTATCTCACTCGAGCTCGCATGCACAACAGGCGCCACTCGATAACGACTGGATGGCTGCTTTGCTCGAGAACAATTCTTTCGGACAAGGAAGCGGAGATACCATCCTGACGACTCCTCAGCACCATGCGTCAGGTTCCGGGTCGCATGGTCATGCACATGGACACGAGCACGGGCAGAATGGGCAACAGACTTTGACGGAAGATCTGGGTACTTCGTGGACTCCCCTCTTTGGCTCGCCAAGAAGTACAGAGGCATTCAGCGACCAGTGGGGCGGGACCTTGCTTCAAATGGGTGGGCAAGTGACGGGGCCGGTCAGGGACGATTTCTTTTCGTAAGCTACTTCTATTGTAACAAGCTGACAGTAGCCTACTATCATCTTTCGGCTTGGAGACGATCGTGGAATCAGCAAATGAAGCTTCTCAACCAGTCAACGACGGACCTATCTGGCAACCTCCTGGACTCGACAATCTGATTTTAGGTAATCATCAGCCGGTCCAACAACCTGCTATGCCTGATTTCACTACCATGGGAATGGGCGAGTTTCTGGATTGGTCCCAGCGGACTGGAAGGACGGGGCAGTACGAGGCTTATACGGCTCAACCACAGCCTCAACAAGAACAAGAACAACAGCGGGGAAGACGGTGGGCTCAATGAAACGAGCGGGGCTGCGTAAGCAGCCTCGCGAGACATTGTCTTTCTCGAATTGGTCCCGCTCAAGTTGAAGTTACTCGGATGCATCAGAATGATAATGCACTATCTCCACGTCATGCCTTCTTACCAATATTGACACCCTTCCCTGCGAATTGACCTAATGCTTCTCCCATCTTGATGGTCTCTCCAGCCTTGACCGTGAATTGCCAATCCTTTGGCGCTTCAAATACCATAACAATTGTACTTCCTAATCTGAATCCACCCATCTCCTCACCTGTCAACAAAGGCTGACCCCTCAGTAGAGAGGCGCTGCTATAAGTAGCTTCTGAGAAACTATGCGGTTCCTTTGTAGAGTTTCCATCCAGCGTATTTGTCCGTAGTGATTCATCGAAATTGATTCGGATACTGCCCACATTGGTAGCTCCAACGGGGACCATAGAGAAGAAACCGTATTTCCATCTCCCTAGTAGAGCGACTCTTTCATTAAGGACAAAAAGGTTCTTGAGTCGATTGGCGATATATGGTGAAACAGAGAATAAGTCACCGGTAAAATGACGTCTACGCTCAACCACCCATGTGGCTGGTGAATGGAATCGGTGGTAATCACCAGGGGCGAGGTAGACGACGAGGAAAAAGAGTTTATGGTCTTCTGATAATCTAGGGATCTCTCCACTTCGATCCGTTGCGGGCAAAACAGCACCTGAACCAAGTTCCATAGCAACGCTGACATCGTGTGCAAAGTCCTTGTTGCCATCTGGGTGAGATGCGTCCACCTCCTGCTCCATCGGTGTTTTGGGTAATGTCGAATCGACCCCACTTCGTACAGATTGACCCTCCGTGTCTTTACCTAGCAGTTTCGAGAGTGAGTAGGGGATATCGTTGATATGGGCAAAGTTCTTGTCATCGACGATCTGAGCATGACTCCTCTCTGGGTTGACTTCGGTGGTGGAAGTTGCGGAATCTTCTGTCCCAAGTAAAGCGGTAAGGGAGTAGGTGATTCCCTTGACTTGTTCCACTTGTTCACCTCGTATCTCTCCAAAGTGAAGCACGCGTCCATCGGCTGGTGATACCTGTCATGAGCGTCTCATCCATATGTTGAGGTGTCAAGCGTACCATAGGGCAATCCGCGATAGGCCTGACACCGTCCTTGAGCTCTCGATAGAAGAACTCTCCTAGACTCTCATATTTCGTTAAATCCTCCTCGGCCATTTCGTCCAAATTACATCCGAAAATTCTTGAATAGAGCTTGAATCCAAATGGTCGGAACCATACGGGAAGGACGAGCCCGTTCAGGTAGCCCCATAATTGGGATAATGAACGTAGCGGTAATGCCCCCATGACCCGCACCTATCATTAGCTCCCAGATTTCTTATATCATCAAAGACTCACCTGCCATGGTCCATCGACCCTGCTACTCCTGACTACAGCTCCTTCCCTTTGAGAATCGACAGTGGCCTCGTCCCCCTGACTACGACGATATTGGACGGCAAGCAAAACTAGAGCTCCGAGGGCGATGGGTATAGGATACCATTTTGTCGGTGTTGACCATGCTCGATTCAGCTTTTCTGTTCATTAGCTCGGACCAGGCTGTTTAATAAGATAGCTCACGACTAGTTGACTGATCCTGGGTTTTCGTGTGAGCGGAGTGGTCGGATCGAGGTGGGGGACGTGATGTGGAATTATAACGAGATAGAATTATCGATTGAGCTCGGGTTGTGGTATGTGGATGAGACAAGGGTATACGGCTAGACAGCGCAGTTCTGGAGCTCAAGCCACTCGTTCGAGCTGCGGCTCTCAGCGATAGACCGAGCATCACGGTAGTATGACAGAGTGATGGTAGGACAAGTACAAAACAAAGATGATTGCCAGTCGACGCGCAGCATGACGATTCAAGATTTCGAGAATTGCCGTGACTATCGTTTCTCACATCCTACCTTCATCTGACAACAACTTGCTACCCATCGAGAAGAGGGCATGGAGTTCATCAGATGGTCGACGCCAATGCTGTGATACAGGCGTTGAAGAGAGAGTTCCCCGTGCCAGAAATCGATCCGGTATGCGCTCCTAATGATACTAAGCTGACGATAGCAATGGGTTCGGGAATGTATGCAAGCTTTGGTTGATGATGGTCAAGATGCTACTCTTCCAGCCGTCGTAGGTCATTCTGACTGTATCAATACTGATCGACAGCGAGAACAATACCTATTCTCTGACTTGGCTCAATCGACTACACCAACGACAAATCCCATTCCCTCTGACGCCCACAAGATCCGACTTTTCACCAAGCCCACCCTCCTCCAAATACTCGGCATGACTGAGATCGGATCATCCGCATTTCAGCTACAAACGGTCGCAGAGCAACGCAAGGATATCATCAACGGTACGACCTTGATCCGTAGAATGGATGATGAACTGGACGACGACGAGGAAGAAGCAATCAAGGAAGGGAAAATGCCAGTCTACCCCCGGGGTATGTTGAAGTTTGAATTGACAATGGGAGATGGGAGAGTTGTGGATGCAATCGAATACAAAAAGGTACCCGGGATCCTGTTGGGAGAAACGAGTTTGGGCGCAAAGATGAGAATGAAGAATGTCAAGGTTTTGAGAGGCGTTCGTGAGTTTCCCTTCCTTTGCTTACTCGTACACGGGGTGAGCTAAAGCGTAGTGATGCTCGAACCATCAAATACCGAGTTTCTGGGATACCAAGTCGATCACCTAGAAGCTGAACAACCCGCTCGATTCCTGGACAGTCTTGCTCAGAGACTCAATAAACCAATCTCCAGCAACCCAAGACCTGTAGCTCGAGCCCGCGCCCGCCCTACAGCTACAAATACACCCGCCCCTACCGCTAGACGTGTCACTGCAGCTACCACTCGACAGCGCGATGGCCAGACTAGATTGTCGTTCTCGCCTCAGAAATCCGATATAGAGATAGTAGACGATATCATCCCCTTTGCTGGTCCTTCGACCAGTTCTAGGCATATGTCGCCGCCTCTCTCTGCAAGACGTCCTATGAGAGTAGCTAGTCAAGCGGCTTCAGCTCGGGTCACCAATCTCTATTCGCAGAGTGCGGAAGTGGATCAGGCGTTCGCTGCTGCCGGTCTGCAACGATCACAAACAACACGAGACGACGCTAGTATACAATCGATAGACGATGACGATAGTATGGACTTTGACGATAGTTTCCTTCGACAAGTCGATGCGGCAGAAGCTATAGCCGGGCAAACCAATGCTGTGGATGACTTTATCAATGACGATGAAGATGAGGATCAATATGATTACGACAATGACGATGATGAAAGCTTTATCAGGCAGATCGATGAAGTAGAAAAGGCAGCCATCAGCAACCCAGCTGAGGAAGAGAGGAGGACATCGAGGTTCTTTGCTCCGGCCCCCGCCACCAATGGAGGCAATGGGCAGAGCAGGAGGAAACCAGTATATGTTGTCGACAGTGACGGGGATTCAGGAAAAGAGAATTGTGAACCGGATATCGTGTATATATCTGACTAGCAATGTTGTAACATTATGGACCATTACGACCGTCCTATGCTCCTCTGCGGTCCTCCTTCGACTCATCGTGCCGCAGCCACTCGCACCAAGAACCAGCCACTGTTCTTCGCCACGTCCAGAAATCGGGTGTCAGCATCGCGAAATCTTGGTACCGGCCGATCACAACTTCCTCATCCGGCCAAGTGGCGTCTGAAACCTGTCAACTCTAGATTTTCCGAACATCTCTCCTCTGAGCTGGCCCACTTTTACCTGCGTGATCAGCGAGATCGCTGACGCAAAGAGCTATTCGCGGGGGACCGTATGAAGCTAGCTTCTTCCTCTGAGACATGATTCAGCATCATGCACTCGTACTACCAATATCAAGCCTTTCGAGTCATAATGCAACAAACCGCAATTGACATTCATGCCGTTACAGAAAGCCGAGAAGCTTGTTCGACGCCGTTCGATAAAAGCTCATGGCTCGCTCCCAAGCCACCTCGCGTCACTAGTCCAAGAGGCGTTCACTATCAAGGATTCCAAGTCCAGAGGTAAGAGAGCCGAAAAGTAAAGAGGGAAAAATGTGACGTACCCTGACGATCAGGAACTGATATCACCCAACAGGAAAGAAATAATCGCGTCGAGAGTCGGAGTCATCGGAGAATTTAATGTTTACGATGTGCTAATCTCATGTTTACTTTGTTGATGTCCGAGCCAGAGCCGCCGCTGCCGGTGCTTGGAAGAAATCTTATCGAAACTAGAGTATAGGGTTTGCGATCCTTCTTCTCTTCTCTTACTCACCTCTTGTTCTCTGATATCGGTACCCTGACTTGACTTGGCTGGTCCCAAGTCTCTTAAAAGCAGGTGTAATCGACGCGAGCTGGTTCTTCTGGTATCAACAACTAATTCGACGTTACTGGATAACGACTAGACTTCTATAGACATCCTATAATATAATATATACGACAAGAGGCTAGACCTCATCGACGTCGACACCGATCACCGACCGATAAACACATTCATTACAAATCCACGATGTTCTCCATCGGAAACCTTTTGGCGATGCTGGTCATCGCCACCACTGCTTTCGCCTCTCAGGATCAGACTCACGATTTATCTCGATCGAGATTGAGAAACAGCGCTCGCCACCGCGCACAAGTGCACGAGCTGGTCGAAAGGCAGACTCCTAGTGGATCGACTTATCTTGGTTGTGTCCAGGACGGACCTGACAGGCTCTTGACGGGGTCTTATGCCAAGCTCGCTGCCATGACGGTCGAGAGCTGTATCAAGACTTGTTCTGCTCAAGGATATACCTATGCCGGCGCAGAAAGTGAGTCCACCATCTAATTCAGGCAATTCCCGGTGCTGACGTTCCAGGCAACAACCAGTGCTATGTAAGTCCATGTGTTCCGCACTCGAATCGTACACTGATGTTCTAGTGTGGAAGTACTCTCGCCAACAACCTCGGACAATCGCTTCCAGAGTCACAATGTAACTCCGCCTGCTCAGGAGACAAGACTCAAAATTGCGGTGGAGCCTGGAAAATGAACTGTATGCTCCTGCCCACTCATCACTCGGACCAAGCTGATAACGCAGTGTATCAGTCAAAAGTCACCTATCCAGTCTCATTCGGATGTTACACCGATTCAAGCGTTACTCGAACCCTCACGGGTTCATATAGCGAGGACTCGAAGATGACCCCTGACATGTGTATTGATAGCTGTCAAGCAGGTGGATACAAGTACGCCGGACTCGAATATGGTCGTCAGGTATGTCCTATCATGCCCTGTCTCGAACTTTACTGATAATTCAGTGCTACTGCGGAAATACACTTGATTCAAGCAGAGCCACTACTTCTGGTTGCACAAGTACATGTGCCGGAGACTCCCAATCGTCATGCGGTGGTGCCTATCGATTGAACATCTATCAGATTGCCAGTGCCCCATCCACTCCTACATCAACCTCTGCCAGGCCCTCGACTACGTCAATCAAGCCCTCGACTACCTCTGTCAAACCGTCATCTACCTCTGTCAAGCCCTCGACTACTTCGGTCAAACCGTCAACTACCTCGGTCAAGCCCTCGAGCTCTGCGGCTCCTTCCACTTCCACCTCCAGTGCACCTGCGGCTTCTGCTAGTGTGTTTGGCGTCAAAGCCCCTCCCTCGAGCTCAGCCAAGAAATACGTTTGGGCCCATCACATGGTTGGTAACGTGAGTACCCTTACCAACTGCCCGAATCCGGCTGACCAGTAGACATACTCGTACACCCCTGCTATCTGGGCGGATGATATCGCCAAAGCCTCTGCCAATGGAATTGACGGATTCGCCCTCAATATGGGTCGAGATGAATGGGAGCCTGCACGTATTGCCGATGCTTACGCCGCTGCCGAGGCAAAGGGCAACTTCAAGCTCTTCTTGTACGTGATCGCGAAACACTCTCTTGATCTGAGCGCTGACGAGCAGTTCACTGGATGTCTCGTCGCTTGGTTGCTCTACTACCGCCCACGCCGCCAACCTAGCCAACATTATCTTGACTTACGCCAACTCGTCCGCTCAGGCTCTTTACAAGGACAAGGTCCTTGTTTCGTCTTTCGCCGGGGAAAACTGCAACTTTGGTCAATCAAGCGTCACCGCTGGGTGGGCATACACCAAGGATCTACTTACTGCCCAAAACACGTCAATCTACCTCATGCCTGCAATCTTCTCCGATCCTGCTGGGTTCAAGGCGTTAGATTGGATGGATGGAGAGTTCAACTGGAATGGTGCCTGGCCCATGACCGCGGCACCGTTGACTACCGCTTCGGATGAGCAGTACATGAGTGCTTTGGGTACCAAGGGATACATGCCTGCCATGTCTCCTGCTTTCTTTACCGTACGTTCCACCTTCGTTCGAGATTCACCACGCTGACGGACAGTACTACGGCGCCAACAGCTATAACAAGAATTGGATCTACCGTAGCGACGACTGGCTTTTAGCTACAAGGATGGAACAAATCATTGCCATGCGAAACAAGGTCGACATGGTCGAGATCATCTCTTGGAACGATTACGGAGAATCCCACTACATTGGTCCTATCCGAGCTGATCAGCCCAATTCTCAAGGATGGACAGATGGAATGGATCACCAAGGATGGCTCAGCATCATTAAACTCTACTCGACAGCCTTCAAGACGGGTAGCTACCCAACCAACACCGACACTATCACACTCTGGTCTCGACCTCATCCCAAGGCAGCTACTGCTACTGCGCCCAGTAATCCTCGACCATCAGGATGGCAAAACACCGATGACAATCTTTATGCGTTCATCACTATCAACGCCCCAGCAACAATCATCGTCACTAGTGGGAACAACACGGTCACTTGGCCCGGCGTCAAGACGGGTATCAACAAATTCAGCGTCGGCAATTCACCAGGGCCTATCAGTGCAAAAATCACCAGGAATGGCGTCACAATCAAGGAATACAATTCTGGCTCAGCGTTCCAGTACACCGAGTAAGTCACATCAGCCTTGTGCCGGCATCAGACTAACGACCAGTTCTCCTGCGGATTACAACTTTAATTACTTTGTTGGCCAGGCGTAGCTGGTCTTGCCGGTCTTTCTTTTTTGGGTTAGAGTGCTGGAGTATAGAGTCCACTGTAGCAGTTATACAGGTCTTGCATATTTGATTTATTGGATAGCAACACATCGTTGCCTTGACAACATTGGACTTTCAACCGACTAGTCCCGAAGCCATGCCTGTTTCTTCCATTTCTGCTCAGCCTTCTTTTTCTTGAATCGATCCTGCCTGGTCAGCGTGATCCTCGACCTCGAGAACCGCTATATCACACTTACCATGTCCTTCTTTGTAATCTTGCTATCTTGAGCAATTCCCATTGCTTCATCCCGTTTTCTCTTTGCATTCTCCTCCCTCAGACTCTTTTCCCAGTTATCAACATCAAAGTATTTCCCTGCCATTCTTTTTGCTCGATTGTACTCGTCCAAGTGGTCAAACGCGTAATTAGTACCGTCTGATTGCTGGAATTTCCCGGTCCTGGCGTTGAAAGATGCGTTTTGACCATCGCCTCCTACGCGTTGAGTAGCTGGTAGAAGGTATGCAAGGTCGGGATCGATGTCAGGGATCTCTCCAAATTTGCCTTCGGGTAGAGGAGGTGCCTCTTTCGGTAAAGGCGGATTGACGGGTGCAGGGGGAGCTGGTTCGGTCGGTAACGGCGGCGCTGGTTCAAGAGGATTCGTCCATGTCACTTGTCCCGTCTCCGCATTCCAGAAGTACCAAGCTATTAGTCAGCTCGAGTATAAAACATGTTCAAACCTTTTGTAGCTTACCATTTTGTTCAGCTGCCCAGACTGCTTGCCAAGGTTGACTAGATTCTTGCTCCGTCGCCTTGCCTTTGCCTTTGTTTTTACTACTCTGACCCGGAAGACGTTCTTCAGCAGGATCCCATTCCTCATCATCACTACCGTCCTCCTGTCTAGCCTCGGTTCCAGCTTCTTCTTCGTCATCCTCCTCATCCTCATCGTCTTCCCCTAAAGCTGCTATCGGTACATCTGTAGGCTGTGACTCGCTTGGTCCAGCAGTCGAGCTCGATGCTGTTGGAAGTGGTCCAGGTGGAAGAGTTGGTGGTGAAGGGGATGCTTCCTGCACACTTGCTTTGGGTGCCATTGTGGATGTATAGATAAAGAGGACAGTAACGAGTTGAGCCGCCACAGTTGAAATAACACCGACAAGAGGGCCAGCTGGAATGATTCAGGGCGGATATGTCCGCTTTAGACGAGTTACCCTATTGAGCCATTTCAAACAACGAGCTACTTGTTAATCGAGGATTGCAAACAGCATTCCAGGTGTGCAATCAATCCATAACCAAGTGTGCAATCAACCTTATCGATAACAGACATCGTCTCCAAAGCACACCATGTCGGAGAACGACTCGACTCCTAATGAGCCAAAGGTACGTCATGCTCATGCATCACTCTCACTCTGGTCTACACTCCTTTCATCCTCATTGAACCTACCGCCCCCACAACGGGACCTATCAGATTCATTTCAAATCACCTTCTACTACGCGTCTTTATGACTAACCTCGCCTAGGACAGACATGAGCCCCGTGGTCGCAAACCGAATGATGGACTACCACCTTCACGCGCACGTGAAGTACAACGAGCATTCCGACTACGTCGAGCTGAGCATCTTGCTGCGCTAGAAGAAAGAATCAATATCCTCGAGAATGAAAACACTCAATTGCGAGCGTTGCTGGCGTTACCCGAGGCCGAACGACCGAGGATCGGATCAGGACCCACGGGAAAGGGTAAGAGCTTGAAGGAAGGTGGTGTTCCGATGAGTGAACGGGTACGAGCGCGAAAAGAAGCTAGAGATAGAGAACGACGATTGAAAGGTCAACCACCATTAGGGGATGACTCGGAAGATCTGGATTCGGATCATATTCGTGACTCAGAGACACTATCGCCTGGAGCGAGTCATGGGCAGCTTCTCCACAAGCCACCTCATTCGTCACACAACGGCAATCAGCAGGCTTCCTCGTCATCGCATAATCAATTGTCGCTCTTCAGTAATCCGGCCGACAATTCTCAGTTCAATTACCAACTCCCAATGCCATTCAACCTCCCCGTTTCGCCCGATGCCAACTCGTTCGACTTCTCATCTTCGCTGGACTCGATGCTGAAAGGCAATAATTCCCAGACGCCCAACTTTGGAAACATGTTCAACATGTTTGGCGAAGATTCCAACAACAACAATAACAACAATAATAATAATAACCATAAATACAATAACAACAATAATCAGAACACGAATGGCAACGGAAACAATCGTCGCAGCTCCCCAATATCTCCTCCAATACCAGTAAACAATCATTCTCAGCACCATCAACAATCCCAACCACAACAGCCCGATCTCC
>Ga0265780_10011482_pt1 | contig 10473 bp, 8 predicted proteins | sample P1T30metagenome_FD_192432 | JGI IMG/M metagenome (GOLD analysis project Ga0265780, IMG submission 192432) | Plant litter microbial communities from East Loma Ridge, Irvine, California - P1 T30 | ecosystem: Environmental > Terrestrial > Plant litter > Unclassified | place: USA: California... | reverse complement strand
TTCAAGGACGGACTTGTAGCTCAATTGGATAGAGCGTCTGACTACGGATCAGAAGGTTAGGGGTTCGACTCCCTTCAAGTCCACTTTTTTATCCTAAAGCCTTTCCGTATAATTGCAGAAAGGCTTTTATTTTTAAATTAAATTCAAAGGATGCTAAACCTTGTTTTGTTCGGTCCTCCCGGCGCTGGAAAGGGCACACAATCTCAAAAACTGATTGAAAAATACGGATTAATTCACCTTTCAACCGGTGATTTGCTACGTAACGAAATAGCACAAGGCACCACTTTGGGCCTGGAAGCTAAAAAACTCATGGATGAGGGTTTGCTGGTTCCGGACGAAGTGGTGATCGGCATGATTAGTAATAAGTTGGATGCCAATCCGCAAGCTAAAGGTTTCATTTTTGATGGATTTCCGCGTACTGTAGCCCAGGCTGCAGCGCTAGACACTCTGTTGAATGAAAAAGACACTGCTATATCAGGCATGATTGCTTTAGTGGTTGACGATCAGGAACTGGAAAACCGTTTACTGCTTCGCGGCAAAGATTCGGGCCGTCCGGATGATGCTAACCCTGAAGTTATCCGTAAGCGTATTAACGAATACAACAGCAAAACTGCACCTGTAGCCCACTTTTACAAAGGCCAGGATAAATTTACCAGTATTAACGGCATAGGCTCCATCGAAGAAATCTTCGGATCGGTTTCGTCAGTAATAGATCAGTACTAAAATATTTATTACCTACATCCAATTTCGGATTTAAACAGTTCCATATGTTCTGTTTAAATCCGAAATTGTTGTTTAAAGACCGCGCCTATACAGCAGGCGGTTTTCTAATTAACCATTAACGGTCACGTCAATCAACGGACTACAAATAACATCCCATGAGCCAAGGTTCCAACTTTGTTGATTATGTAAAAATATGTTGCCGGTCGGGCAAGGGCGGTGGAGGCTCTTCACACCTGCACCGCGACAAACATACCGCTAAAGGCGGTCCTGATGGGGGCGATGGCGGGCGGGGCGGCCATGTAATTGTAAAGGGCAATGCCCAACTCTGGACATTACTCCATTTAAAATACAGAAAACACATCATAGCCGGAGACGGCGAGCATGGTGGTAGTGCTTTATGTACCGGAAAAACGGGACGTGATGAGATACTGGAAGTGCCCTTAGGCACCATTGCCAAAGATGCAGAAACCGGAGAAGTCATTTTTGAAATTACTAAAGACGGGGAAACTAAGGTGCTGACGCCTGGTGGCCGTGGTGGTTTGGGTAACTGGCATTTTAAATCATCTACCCAGCAAACGCCAAGATTTGCACAACCCGGCGAGCCCGGCGAAGAACACTGGAATGTTTTGGAATTAAAATTACTGGCCGATGTTGGCTTAGTTGGGTTCCCTAATGCCGGAAAATCAACGCTGCTTTCTGTGGTATCTGCTGCCAAACCAGAGATTGCCGATTATGCTTTTACTACCATTGTACCCAATTTAGGCATCGTAGCTTACCGCGGCGGCCGGTCATTTGTAATGGCAGACATTCCGGGTATTATTGAAGGTGCCTCTAAAGGCAAGGGATTAGGGTTTAGATTTTTGCGCCATATTGAACGTAATTCGGTATTACTTTTCATGATCCCGGCAGATACGAACCGGAGCATAATACAGGAATACGAAATACTATTGAACGAATTGCAGGAATACAATCCGGAATTAGTACACAAACCAAGGTTATTGGCTATTACTAAATCTGATTTGTTGGATGACGAACTACAGCAGGAAATGAAAGCCGAATTACCACCAAGCCTACCAACTGTATTTATTTCTTCTGTTGCTCAACAAGGCTTAGACGCATTAAAAGATTTGATTTGGGCTGAAATTACCAAGTAATCCTCAGGCAAAATCTATTTAAAAAAAGAAAGGGATCGTTTATGAAAAACGATCCCTTTCTTTTTTTTGCTAATCACCGTGCGTTACGGAAAAATAACGCTGTTGTATTTATTGATATCCGTTTGCGGAACATTAGAGCCATACTTTGCGTTGGTGGCTTTAATAAACTCGTTAGCGATGATGGCATAGCCTTTTGGCGTTAAGTGCACACCATCTAATGAGAACAATCCTCCGCTGATATATATAGCACTCAAGCTAACACCATTGATTAACAAACCTTTTTGCTTTACAGTGTTCAGGAAAGTGTAAGCATCAAACAAGGCCAAACCCTTGGCAGCAGCCAGTGAGGTAATGGTTTGGTTGTAAGCAGTAACATAGTCTTTAACCAAGGTTACTTCATTAGCGTCCAGTACGTACTGGTTTTCGATAGGATTTAATGGCGATACGCCGTAACCGTTTACACCTAATTTGCTGGCCGGGAAGGTTAACGTAATCAAATCAGCCGTAGTAGCGGCACGGGCTTCATAAGCAGCCGTACCTGCATCAGCCGTTTTGCGGGCGCTTACGTATAATGTAGTAACTGCAGGTGCAGCTCTTTGCACCGCAGCTAACAAAACCGGAATAGTTACGGTGTTGAAATACGGAATTACACTCACGTCCGGAATAGTAGCAATAACACCCTTTTTGCCACCTGCTGTTAACTTTTCAATCACGGCCGAGTAGGCAGCAGCGAACTGGCCTTTATCCGTTAATGTTTCATTAACTCCACCTGCAGTAGCGTAACCTAAAGCATCGTTATTACCTAACCAACTTGTAAAAAATGTAAAGGGTTTTGCCGTAATATAATCCAGATAAGTAGTATTTGCAGCCGGGTAAGATGCTGTAAGCACACGTTCAAAGTAAGGATTTAAATTACCGTAACCGGCTATTGGAGTATGAATCACTTTAATACCCGGAATGCCATAGTTACTGTTATCACCGGTGTATTTGGTAAACAGTACCGGGTTGGCGCTTCTTACTGCAGTAGCAGGTACGTCAACAATAGAGGGCGTGCCATCGGCATTAAACTTATCTATCTTCCGGTATCCGGTTCCGCTGGCTTGCGCCTCAGTAAACAATGGCTGACTAAAGTTTCCGCCACCTACAGCTTTTAGCTGCTCGGCAATGATATTAGGAAAGGAATTAAGTTGCCCGGTACGGTATAAGCCACCGTCAGCATAACCAGCCGTTTGCGAATCACCAACGGCTATATAAGCCGAAAAATCAACACCGCCGTTACTGGCCGGTGCCACATCAACCTCGGGCTTACAGGCGGCCAGTAACAATACACCGGCTAAAAAAATATTTTTGTAATTATTTAATCTCATCTTATTAATTAGTATAGGGTCACAAATTAATTAAATTTTCTTTAATTGCTGATTACCAGTGGTAAACCAACGCCACGCCAGGAATATAAACGTTGCTTTTGAACGTTCCGGACAATTGCGACTCGATATTGGTTTGGGTACGGTTATTTAGATGCTCGTATTCAAAAGAGAGGTCGATATCAAAGTGTTTGTTAACTAAGTAGCTTAAGCCTGCGGTATAAAACTCGCGGTTGGCATCCGGCACTTCGGGCGTTACATAACCGTCTCTAACCGGGGTTGTTGCATAACCGCCACCGGCCCGCAGCATCAGCTGATTAGAGGCTTTATATTGTACACCGGCACGCAGGCTAACTGCGTTTTTATAATTTCGGGGCGAGTAAGTATCCTGCAGCACATTAGTGTTGCTAGCGTAATCAAAAGCCAGGGCCTTGTACACATCAAAATGCACGTAATTAGCATCTACCGCAACCAACCACTTTTTAGCAAAGCCGTAGCCTAAACCTATCGAAGTAGTGGCTGCCAAAGGCAGCTCGGCTTTAAAAGTATTTGGGCTTGGAAAATTAGCCTGTAAACTTGCCGGAACCTTGAAGAAAGCATCACCATCATTAAGTTTGGTATTTACCTTCGACCTATGTGTAATACCAATAGTTAAGCCTGTTTTGGTATCAATAAACACACCGGCATTAAATCCTATCCCGCTGCCGCTGCCTTTTAATTCGGCCTGTCCCTGTGGATTGTTGGCATCAGCCAAAGGAATAGAACGCTTTAGGTTAACGCTGCCATGGTTATATACAAAACCTGCTCCTACACTAATAAAGTCGGCCAGTTTAATACTTACAGTAGGCTGGATAAATATGGTCTTTAAATTAAGCGAAGTTAAAGTGTATTTGCCCGGCCAGTTACTACCCCAGTCGGTTAAACCACCAAAGGGCGTATATACGCCTAAACCTAACTTCCAGCGGGCAGCTTTAGGCCCCCAAACTGCATATGCATTAAATGGTGGAGCAACCTTATCAGCTGTATTGTACTGCACGTTTGAACCAGCCTGTACAAAACCGGATTTAAAAAGCAAGGGGCTGACGCCTGCCTGCAAATAATTTTCTGATAAATTGGCCACGGCGCCTGGGTTAAAAAACACCGACGAACCGTCGAGCAGCAAACCTGTACCGGTATGGCCCATACCGATTTGCTTTTGCCCTTCCAGGTTTACCTGAAAGCCCTGCGCAAAAATCACAAATGGCACAAATGCAAAAAACAGCGATAGTAAAACTTTTCTCATCTTAGCAATTGGTTTATTTAAAGATACTTTTTTAAAAAGGGTTGCTAAGATACTTATTTTATTAAAATAACTAAAGCGCTAACTTTAGTTAAAATTCTTTAAGTTAGGTAATTAAAAATTCATTATAAAGCTTAACTTTGCGCTCCGAAATAGTGTGTTTTTGCTACATAAGCCGCTATTTTTAATGATCAGTTATTTAAATATTACGTAAGGTATATATGCCAAACATTGGAAAAATCTCACAAATCATTGGTCCGGTAGTTGACGTAAGCTTTAGCGATGATGCTCATCTTCCTAAAATTTACGATGCGCTGGAAATCACCAAAAGCAATGGACAAAAAATTGTTTTAGAAGTTCAGCAACACCTGGGCGAAGACCGCGTTCGAGCTATCGCTATGGATTCTACCGACGGTTTGTTGCGGGGTATGCCGGTATTAGACCTGGCATCGCCTATCCGTATGCCTATCGGCGATGACATCAAAGGCCGTGTGTTTAACGTAGTTGGCCAGGCTATTGACGGTATCGAATCATTAGACACCACTAACGGTCGTCCTATCCACGCTACTCCTCCAAGATTTGAAGATTTATCAACCGAAAGCGAAGTACTGTTTACAGGTATTAAAGTAATCGACTTATTAGAGCCTTATGCTAAAGGTGGTAAAATCGGTTTATTTGGCGGTGCTGGTGTAGGTAAAACTGTATTAATCCAGGAACTGATCAATAATATCGCTAAAGCATACTCTGGTTTATCAGTATTTGCCGGTGTAGGTGAGCGTACCCGCGAAGGTAACGACTTACTGCGCGAGATGCTCGAATCAGGTATTATTAAATACGGCGATGAATTTATGCACTCAATGGAAGCCGGAGGCTGGGATTTATCTAAAATTGATAAAGAAGAGCTAAAAGATTCTAAAGCAACCTTCGTGTTTGGCCAAATGAACGAGCCGCCGGGTGCACGTGCACGCGTAGCCCTTTCGGGTTTAACTATTGCAGAATACTTCCGCGATGGTGATGCCGAAGGAAAAGGACGCGACATTCTGTTCTTCATCGATAACATTTTCCGCTTTACTCAGGCGGGTTCTGAAGTATCGGCACTATTAGGCCGTATGCCATCAGCGGTAGGTTACCAGCCAACACTAGCTACCGAAATGGGTGTGATGCAAGAGCGTATTACATCAACCAAACGCGGTTCAATTACTTCGGTACAGGCGGTATACGTACCTGCGGATGATTTGACCGACCCTGCGCCGGCAACAACCTTCGCTCACTTGGATGCTACTACCGTACTTTCACGTAAGATTGCTGAGCTAGGTATTTACCCAGCAGTTGACCCTCTGGATTCAACTTCACGCATTTTGAGCCCTACCATTTTAGGTAACGAGCACTATAACACTGCACAACGCGTAAAAGAAATTTTACAACGCTACAAGGAGCTTCAGGATATTATTGCCATTCTTGGTATGGACGAGTTGTCTGAAGAGGACAAATTGACGGTATCCCGTGCACGTCGTGTACAACGTTTCTTATCTCAGCCATTCCACGTAGCAGAGCAGTTTACCGGCTTAAAAGGTGTATTGGTTGACATTAAAGATACCATCAAAGGCTTTAACATGATTATGGACGGCGAAGTTGATGAGTACCCTGAAGGAGCTTTCAACTTAGTAGGCAGTATTGATGATGCCATTGAAAAAGGCAAAAAACTGTTAGCAGAAGCAAATAATTAATTGTTGCGGGTTGTGTGTTACGAGTTACCTGATAAACTATGTCAGAAAACAACTCGCAACTTGCAACCCAAAACCCGCAACTTAGAAATATGACTTTAGAAATTCTTACTCCCGATAAAAAAGTGTTTGAAGGCGAAGTAACCTCGGTTACCGTTCCGGGCACCATGGGATCATTTGAGATATTAAACAATCACGCACCGATCATTTCTACATTAGAAGATGGTAAACTTACCGTTCGCGGTGCTAAAGACGATGTGTTTTTGATTAAAGGTGGTGTGGTTGAAGTAAACAATAACAAAGTGATGGTACTTGCCGAAGGCATTACTCACCGTTAAGCCATTACGCTTAAAGATAAAACCCGGCCTTTTCAGGCCGGGTTTTTTTTTGCCTGTTGGCGACCATAACCAATAATTTAAGGTCTGATTTGCATTGCTTGCTATGCATGCATAACATTAATACCGAATACCAATTTCAACTTTGGTATACATGCAATGAAATTTAATTCTAAATTTGTATTCATTTATAAAATAATATTTTGCAATTCACAGATTTTCAAAACAAAAAACTATTTCAAATTAATCTTCATGCCTCTTGTAATGAAAATTACATGTCGCTACCTTACAACTATTAATAGTTAACGTAATTTAACAGAAAGCGCACAACTTAATTATCAGAATTGAAATCGGTTTACTTACCTGTTCAATAGCTTAAATTAAATAGTGCATTTATATAAACTGAGCTACTACAAAATAATGAGTTTGCATAACGAAACTACCGAAGCTGTTGAATTGAACCGCTACAGCAAAACCCTGACATCAGACCCAACGCAACCTGCAGCCCAAGCCATGCTATACGGCATTGGTTTAACCGATGATGACATGAAAAAAGCACAGGTAGGCATTGCAAGTATGGGTTATGATGGCAACACATGCAACATGCACCTGAATGACCTGTCTAAAGTAATTAAGCAAGGCGTTTGGGATGAAGGTTTGGTAGGTTTAATATTCAATACTATTGGCGTAAGCGATGGCATGAGTAACGGCACCGAAGGTATGCGTTACTCTTTAGTAAGCCGCGATGTAATTGCCGATTCGATAGAAGCAGTTTGCGGCGCTCAATATTACGACGGATTGATAACCGTACCTGGTTGCGATAAAAATATGCCCGGCTCATTAATAGCCATGGGCCGTTTAAACCGTCCATCCATTATGGTATATGGCGGTACCATTAAGCCTGGTCATTACAAAGGCGAAGACTTAAACATTGTTTCGGCGTTTGAGGCTTTGGGCAAAAAGATAGCCGGCACTTTAGATGATATCGATTTTAAAGAGATTATCAAGAATGCATGTCCGGGCGCAGGTGCCTGCGGTGGCATTTATACCGCTAACACCATGGCAGCAGCTATAGAAGCCTTGGGTATGAGTTTGCCTTACTCCTCATCAAACCCTGCTTTAAGCCAGGAAAAACAAGATGAATGCAAGGCTGCAGGCAAAGCTATTTTAGAGTTGCTGCGTAAAGATATTAAGCCGTCAGACATCATAACGCGCGAGGCATTCGAAAATGCTATTGTAACCATCATGGTGATGGGCGGATCAACGAATGCGGTGCTGCACATGATTGCCATCGCCAAAAGCGTAGGTGTTCCGTTAAGCCAGGATGATTTTCAGGAAGTAAGCAACCGTATTCCGCTACTGGCCGACATGAAACCAAGCGGCAAGTACATGATGGAAGATTTGCACAAAGTTGGCGGCATACCGGCAGTAATGAAATATTTGCTAAAGTTAGGCTGGCTGCACGGCGATTGCTTAACCGTAACCGGTAAAACTTTGGCCGAAAACCTGGAGAGTATCCCTGACTTAGATTTTGATACCCAAAAAATTATTTTACCGGTCGACAAAGCAATCAAGGCAACCGGCCACTTACAAATATTGTATGGCAACCTAGCCACCGGCGGCAGCGTAGCCAAAATTACCGGCAAAGAGGGCGAACGCTTTGAAGGCCCTGCCCGCGTGTTCGACGGAGAATTTGATTTGATTAACGGGATACAAACCGGCCGTGTAAAAGCTGGTGATGTAGTAGTAATACGTAATGTAGGCCCTAAAGGCGCGCCAGGCATGCCCGAGATGTTGAAACCAACATCAGCCATATTTGGGGCAGGCTTAGGCAGCTCAGTAGCGTTAATTACTGATGGCCGTTTTTCGGGTGGTACCCATGGTTTTGTAGTGGGCCACATTACGCCCGAAGCATTTGACGGTGGTAACATCGCACTGGTTAAAGACAACGATACCATTATACTTGATGCTACGTCAAACACCATTAACCTTGCAATTAGTGATGAGGAACTGGCACAACGCCGTAGTGCGTGGCAACAGCCTAAGCCTCCAGTAAGCAAAGGTCTATTGTTTAAATATTTTAAAAGTGTGAAAGACGCCAGCCAAGGCTGCGTTACCGACGAAGAATAACCAATGATAGATTACAGGACTTGTTACCTGTTATCATTTAAAAATATACCTCATAAAAATTACATTATGGAAGTTGCACAGCAAGAAGTACTAACAGCCCCCGAGCAGCAAACTACGGTTGAGCTATCAGGTTCGGCCGCATTGTTAGAAGCCCTGATTGTTGAAGGAGTAGATACCATTTTTGGCTATCCGGGTGGTGCTATTATGCCTATCTACGATGCTTTGTATGATTACAAAGAAAAGCTTAACCATATTCTGGTCCGCCATGAGCAGGGAGGCATTCATGCCGGGCAGGGTTACGCCCGCACATCAGGTAAGGTGGGTGTGGTATTTGCCACGAGCGGTCCTGGCGCCACTAACCTGGTTACTGGCTTGGCCGATGCGCAAATAGACAGCACACCGTTAGTCTGTATCACCGGTCAGGTATTTGCACACTTGCTGGGTACTGATGCCTTCCAGGAAACAGATGTAATTAATATTACCACCCCGGTAACTAAATGGAATTATCAGGTAACCGATGCCAACGAGATACCGGAAGCCATTGCCAAGGCATTTTATATTGCGCGCACCGGCAGGCCCGGCCCTGTGTTAATTGACATTACCAAAAACGCACAGATCCAAAAATTTAATTTTAAAGGTTATACGCCATGTAACCACATCCGCAGCTACAGACCAAAACCTATAATACGCAGCCAGTACATTGAGCAGGCTGCAAAAGTTATTAACGACGCCAAAAAGCCTTTCATATTATGGGGACAAGGCGTGTTACTGGGTAATGCTGAGCAGGAATTTAAAACTTTTGTAGAAAAGAGCGGCATCCCGGCAGCCTGGACTATTTTAGGTGTTGGTGCCATCCCTACCGATCATCCGCAAAATGTGGGTATGCTGGGCATGCATGGCAACTACGGCCCTAACGTTTTAACTAATGAGTGTGATGTACTGATTGCTATAGGCATGCGTTTTGACGACCGCGTAACCGGTCGTTTAGATAAATATGCTAAGCAAGCCAAGGTAATACACCTGGATATTGACCCGGCGGAGATTGACAAAAACGTACAAACCCATGTAGCCGTTTGGGGCGATTGTAAAGAGACCCTTCCCCTGCTTACTAAACATATTGAAGCCAAACAGCACACCGAGTGGTTAGAAAAATTCAATGATTTTACCCGTAAAGAAGTCGAAGCTGTAATTGACGCCGAATTGCATCCGCAAACAGGCGAAATGACCATGGGCTAGGTAATCAATCAGCTTAATCAGTTAACTAATGGCGACGCTGTGATTGTAACCGATGTTGGTCAGCACCAGATGGTGGGTTGCCGCTATGCCAAATTTAACCAAACTCGCAGCAATGTAACCAGCGGCGGTTTAGGTACTATGGGCTTTGCTTTACCTGCTGCTATCGGTGCTAAATTTGGTGCACAAGACCGTACGGTAGTTGCCATAATTGGCGATGGCGGTTTCCAGATGACCTTGCAGGAATTGGGCACCATTATGCAAAGCGGCGTTGATGTAAAAATCATTATTCTGAACAATCGCTTTTTAGGTATGGTACGCCAGTGGCAGGAGTTGTTTAACGAGCGTCGTTACTCATTTGTAGACATTCAAAGCCCGGACTTTGTGCAGGTAGCCAAAGGTTACGGTATTGCCGGCCAGTGCATCAAAGAACGTGAAGAACTGCAGCCGGCTTTACAAGAGATGTTAAATCATAAAGGCTCTTACTTACTGGAAGTGTTTGTAACCAAAGAAAACAATGTATTCCCGATG
>Ga0265780_10011481_pt1 | contig 10473 bp, 8 predicted proteins | sample P1T30metagenome_FD_192432 | JGI IMG/M metagenome (GOLD analysis project Ga0265780, IMG submission 192432) | Plant litter microbial communities from East Loma Ridge, Irvine, California - P1 T30 | ecosystem: Environmental > Terrestrial > Plant litter > Unclassified | place: USA: California... | reverse complement strand
TCTCGTGTCGGAACAAAGAGGTAAAAGTTGTTCGTGTTGTTTGTCGATTAGTGTGGTGAGTAGAATGGGTGGTTCGCGCAACCTCAACCACTTCACCAAAGGGAAGAGATTAGTCCAGTTGAACAAGCATACCTTACTCTACCTACCCTCCATCAAATTCAGCGTCTCTTACTACTTATACTCATCGTAAAATCAAATGGATCGCTTAGTAGCAAGAACAAAAAAAGTCAAAATCCCCCAAAACGCTAAAACCTTAATTTCTGCCGCAACGACGACCAAGAAAGTAGCAAAAAAGATGTGTTGTGACCTAACCAGGGGTCGCTATTTCGGGGGTCAGCGTCGGTATTTCGAATGAGCGACTCTTACGAGTCGGGTGGAGTGAATACTTACAACCTGGAATCTCTTGATATCGAACTGAGTCGTAGTCAAGCGCCTTGCCATTGGGCCATTAGGCCAGTTGTACTGATTGATGGAGATGTGGGAAAAAGCATCATATTAGTACCTGGTTTTGGTTATTGCTGCCGTCAGTCAGTATTCATAAGATTTGTTTGCTTGCTGGGGTGGACGGTGGACGTGTAGCGTGAAAGAGTTTGCGCTTGTGGTGGGGTTTCGGAAGGCCTCGGCGGGGTGGGGCACGGCAAACCTGCAAACTTGCGAAAGACGCGTTGAGTTTGAATGGGAACACGAAAGTGACGCGACACGGAACAAATGTATGCATGATCGTTGCTTTTGCATTAAATGTATCGGATCTAATCTATACATCGACACCCATGAGGCTGCTCAAAGGTCAACTTCTAAGCCCTCGCTGCGGGCTGTGTGAGAGTGCTTCCGCCATCGGGGTACAAGACCTGCTCGTTGAAGAAGACGCCACCTGGACCAGCCAGCAAGAGTACAGTCGCTGCCATATCGGTGTCGGCACCAGGACGACCAGCGGGGTTGCTCATGCCGGACTCGATACGGCTCTTGTTGTCCTCGTCGGAAGTGCCAGTGGTCATCTATATCGTGTTAGCTCGACCTTTACCAAAGTGTTCTCGGATCTTGAATTTACATACCTCACTTGGGAACACACCAGGTGCAATGGTGTTGACGCGGACCTTGGTGCCCGCGAACGTCGTGGCCAACATACGGCTCAAGTGCGTAGCAGCCGCCTTGCTCGACGCGTAGGAGAACTGGCCGCTGCTGCTTCCCTTCATGTATCCTGAGATACTGCTAACATTGATAACCTGCGAGCTGTATCCGGGAGTGATCTTGCCGCCCTTAGCCAAAAGGGGCAGGAAGTACATTGACATCCAGAAGATGCTTCCGACGTTGGTCTTCATGGTGTCGGCCCAGTTCTCAGGCTGCGACTTGAGGAAGTGGTCGGAGATGGCTTGTGCATCTTCCATGTTTGGTTGGCCATTTGCGGAGAACTTGGTGTTGTCGTCGCGGGCGATACCGGCGTTGTTCACGAGGATTTGGATTCCCTTTGGCTCTTTTTGGCACATCTCCTCGTAGAGACGCTTTACGTCGTCCTTCTCACTGGGTAGTGTTAGTGTTGATACCCATGATGGTAGCGAAGAAGATTTTGTTTACCTGACATCTGCCTGGATGGGGATGATTTGGCCTGGACCACCACCGCTGTACAGCTCCTCCGTCTTCTTCAGTACCTCATCACGTCTTGATGTGATGTATACTTTCGCGCCGTTTGCGACTAGCGCTTGTGTGATCATCAAACCGATACCAGTTCCTCCACCAGTAACGAGAGCAGTGACATGAGAAACATCAAATAGCTTAGAGCCCTTGAGCTCGTCGGTGTTTGCCTTGCCGCCACTCATGTTTCTGACGATTTGGTATGTAGTTCTTGGGAGGAATTGATTTGTTCGTACTGTTGATGTGATAGATTTGGTCGCTGTGGGAAGGTTTCTTGAGAAGAGTCGAAGCATATTGAGATATGTTTGTAGTGGTTGCGACCTTTATGTGATTTAAAGGTGGAGGAACGATGTCACAGTTGAATGCGAACATGATGACGTTGAGACGACGCATGAGGGCTTGTAGAGGGGGTCCAATGCATTAGGCACTGGCGCGACGCGTCGATGCATGCTATGAGCGCATACAATCATGGAATTCTGCATTCCCCATAGTAGAAGCGCACGCCACCAACAATTAGCATGATTTAGCATCGGTTTATGCTGGTGAAGACGGCAATCACGGCTAGAAGCGAGTTGAAGACCGATGCCGCTAGACATGCAACAGTTAGATGCGAGCCTGGATGCGCAAAGATGTATCGTAGATGCCTTTATTGTAGTGTCGTCCTGTCTACATAAGCACAGTGCTTCAGCGCTGTCTCAGTCGCATCGCCAGTGGTCACGAACGCTTCGGTTCGTCGCTTGGGATGGGTCCGCGGACGCAGTCATGCGAGTTATTTGGCGTATACCCGTGTTTTAACAACTAGTAACGAACACATACCAAGGCGATACTGGCATCGTGAGTACCCTGGAGAGCTGAAGTCGCGAAAGGTGATGGTGTTGAGCTGCGTTCCGCTACAGGTATGCACGACGTATGACGCAATCGACCTCGGGACCCTCCGAATTATCTCCGCACCATCTCCAGGCAGTTGCTCATCCCTTAATGAACGCTGGCTTAGAAACCGCGCAATTGTTACAAACCGCCACGCCAACCACTGACACAGCGAGCGCGCATTGTCGAATAGCTATGCCTAGCACGTAATCCGCACACTTTGTCAGCATGTCCGCGATCATTGGATGCTCAACATTAGTAACACAGCTTGGCCTCGGGAATAGAGCTATGGCATCATCGCCACAGAGATGCCGAATGAGGGGAAGCCCCGGCGGATGAAGGGCGACTTGACGTCGCAATGGTAGGAAGCATTTCTAATCGCATAGGCATATATAACAGCATAGAAGCTGTCCTTGATCACATCCTGTATCCAAACAACTTATCATACAGCCACTGATCCAGCAACTACCATCATCACTCTCGATCTAGTCTTCGCGAACCTTCGATTATACAATCCTCATTTCGATTGCGAACAGATCCAGCATAACAGTCACCAAAATGACGACCACCGCCTCTCTTCCTACACCCGCGCATCAACTCTCCAACCCTACGCCTACCACCAGCGACACAACCTCTTCCGATGTCAACTACCAAGGCCTACCCATCCCTCGCGGCCCCGTCACAGCATCGCTATCCTTCTATAAAGCCCCTGAAGACGGCTCACCACCACACAACTACGTCGAGCCGCTTCCGGGCGTGCCACAGCGGAATTGGGGCGATGACTGGACCAAAGTCGAACTCAACGACTTACGAGGTCAGGAGCAGAAATTCACGTTAGACAATAACGCCTTCGATACATACCAAAACGTCAAGAGCGGGCTGGATAGAGATGGTTTCGCAGACGACGATGCGGTAAAACGCGTATACTACCCGGAAGTAGAGGAACTACTCATGAAGAACGTACAAGGCGCGCAAAGAGTCCTCCTCTTCGACCACACGATCCGCCGACCGACTGGCAACCGCAACCCCGTTCAGCGCGTACACATCGATCAGACACCCTTCTCCGCTGCCGAACGAGTCAAATTCCACCTGCCCGACGAAGCCGAACAACTGCTGCAAGGACGGTACCGCATTATAAATGTCTGGCGCCCGCTCAATGGGCCTGTTATGGGTAGTCCGCTGGCGGTCGCCGATAGCCAGACTGTGCGCGACGGCGACTTGATACCTATTGAGCATCGCTACCCTGACCGCAACGGGCAGACGGCGGCTGTGGCGTATAACCCAGGGCAGAAGTGGTACTATTGGTCTGGTATGACGAATGAGGACCGTCTGCTGTTGAAGTGCTTTGATAGCGATGAGAATGTTGGTCAGTGGGGGCGTGTACCGCACACGGCTTTCGTAGATCCAAGGACACCAGATGGTGCGGTTGGTAGGGAGAGCATTGAAGTTAGGGCGTTGGTCTTCGGCTGAAACAGTCACATGTTATTAGTCTTTAATCCGGCTATTACTGCTCGATGCACTCATAGTTGGCCGAGTATTTCTAGTCAATAATTAATTTCTATACATCTTCAAGACATCGCAACCCCGGCCTGCATCCGTACAAAGGAAATACCCCACGTCGTCCTGCGTTCGAATTGCAGCATGTGCCAATTGAATAGCTGCTTGCTTACAACTTCGAATCACTCGCTTTCTCCCTTCTTGTAAGCTCTCCTGGGATTTGCTCCAGAAACTCCTCGTCCAACCCGCAGAACTCGGGTCCTGGCTGCACGACCATTTTTTTGTCAACCCATCCGGCCGTAGTATGTGGATTGCAGTCCTCATGGCTTGTATATCTTTGTCGTACCACACTCGGAACCGCACGCGAACTTGTTTCTTGCCGTCACATTCTTTTTTGGTGCATCTCGGCTTAACTAATGACGTTCGCGTTAGTACTTACGGTTCAGCAGTCTATGCTTCGGGCTTGAGTGCTTACTGAGTTTGTCCACGATCTTTCGCAATTCCTCCATATTTTCACGAGTCTCCTTTGCGAGGTTTGGCTGGGGAGTCTTCGGGTTCGCGAAACGCTCGAGCTCCAAGAAATCGAAGTCGAAGCGAACGGACTGTTGTAGCGTGGAGAACTTGCATCTTCTCCAGAAGCATGGTAAGAGAGCGAACAAGAGCTTCATGTTTTTGGTGGTTCGCTCGAAGATAGGTTGTCGATAATAGTTTGGGCAGGACAGTGGAGGAGAATAATCTTCTTTGAAGAGAACGGGCTATCAGCATGAGTATTGAGTTTGCTTCGAGTCATCCTGAGAGGTCAGACTCATATGTATCGTTCGTTAGTATGTCTGGGCTTTGCGCTCATCTCGTGTGGCCCGAGTTCATTTGCGCTGTTAAGCAGGCATACGTTAGCGTGAATGAATGAGATATGCGAGCGCAGTATGAGCTCTACCAGAGAGAAGGCTGTTGTCAAAATTGATCTTCTGGATCAAGAATCGCGCGACATATTCAGCTACGAGTCGTAGATGCTAGTCACTGTCTTGGCGGTCAAGTCATACGTGAACTACGTTATGACCAATCTATGACCCAGCAAGCATTTGAAGTTTGACTTTGCGGTCGGAAGCAAGAGTGTCACGATCAGTGTGATGACGTTTGTCCAAGTGTGCTAGTCATCCCCATCTACCAGTCTCTTTTTTCCCAGTCTTTGCACTGCGGAATGTGAATTGATGCGCATTATGAATTGATGACAACGTCATTCCTCGCAACATAACACCCCTCATGTCGACGCTCCTCCTAACACTCCATTTTGCTAGACCTACGATGACTTACTATCCATCCTAACATCACCATTCAGCATTGTTCCCCTTGACCAGGCATCATAAGCCTAGCTACCACTCAATTACTACTGCTAGAAACAATGAGGGACTGAAAGTAGAAGGCTGTTCGCACTGTGTAGGCCTCTTCGATTGTTTAACGATGCAGCAATAGGTGTCTGAATTTACATAACACAAGTTTGCCATAGCTCGGTCTAGCGTTCAGAACAAATGAGATGTATTCCAAGCACCTTCATTTCCACAGACGTGCCCACCAGACAGACATTCTCCATCCAAAGACGGACCTAGAGAACCTTGGGCTCCACATACGGCTCGTTCACTTCCTCTACTCTGGCTCGGCATTTGCCTGTGCTCTTTTTATGATATCAGCCCACTTATCCTGCACTAATTCCATGTCGTCGTAAAATTCATCCTGAAACTTCTGACCACCATTTGCGACGGCCTTCAGTGGATTCGAGCAGAATTCCCCTTCCGTCAAGAAATGATCTTCCATGCCAGCTATGGGGTTCCAGACAACAGCCTTGTACATATCTTGCCCTTCTTGAACTTCGTGTATGAGTTCGACAGCAAGTTTGGCCTTATCCCAGTCGTATCTCTTAGCGTAGTAGCCTGTCGTGTTCGTTAGCCGAGCTGTCTACTATTAGACTTAGTTGTAGCATACTTAGCGGTGGCCAGTAAAGCGCGTACTTTGACAGAAGCTCCAGGTCATGGTATGCGACTTTCGAGTGGGGCGCTCCGCAGTTCGTCTTGCCAGCCTGAGTTTGCGAGGGGAGCTGGGTCGTGGCAGGAGTAAGATCCAAACGTGGGAGCCTACGGCGTTGTTGGGAGTCATCCACTGGAATAGATTGTTCGTCGCAAGGTTGAGAGTTCGAGGGGGTTGAAGGGGCTGTCTCTTGGGACTTTACTCGGCCAAGAGACAAAGCTGAACTGAGAGACATATTGCTGTGTATCTTCTGGGTAAAAAAGTGGTGATGGTATCTCGTGTATGTGTACCTCAGAGGTTGTCAATTTATATGACCAGTGACTCTGACCACAGTCATTGCTTCGACTCATATACTCATGCGCCGATGAGTACATGTTCCTAAAGATGACTGTACCCTTTTGCTCTGTGATACTTTGAGTGCTCTCCAAGCTCAATTTGTGTCACACTCCGTCCTTGGTTCATAACACAGCTCTAGACAAGTTGCTGTAATGTGATCATACCAATCATAGTGCACTAGAGGACGTATCATGCACGGATGCAAGATGTCATTCGATAAGTGGTTGTAAAGAATGTGGTGCACTAGCTACTCAATAGAGAAAATGAAACCAAGAGCGTGTTGAAACACTTTGGCTAAGTATTCTTACACTAACGGTTGAAGTCATGTATAACTCAGTGAAACGTCATAGTTCAGTAGTCGTCTCCCCGAGAGACGATCTCTTTGCAGTTTGGCCTGAGCAATATTGTCTGTGAGGCAACTCATCAGTCATGGCCAAATGTTTCCACGATAAGTGACTTACATGCTCGAACTGCGCGATGAATGAACCAGGAACATCGACCAGTGGCGCATATGCCTGAACGATGCCACTGTTTACCAGCGTTCGCATACCGAGATGATATTTCTCCACACCCGGCAACCGTTCAAGCTGACGGCGGGCGAAGACCAGAGTCCCGAAGTTCTCATCGATGGTCTTCAATAGTGACTTCGCAGATGAATGATGCAGGCCGGCAGCGCTGACGCCCTCGTTGCGTCCGTAGCCGTATACGCCAACATCGTCATGAAGATATGCTTTGCCGGTGCTACCGAAGGTTTCGATTGCGAAGATGTCGCCTTCTTCCATACGCTGGGAAGTCTTCGTCTTGACGAAAGGAACTTGTTTGTCGCCATGGATGCGGTAACGGAGAATGTTATGACCGGTGATGTTGCGCACCGCCTTCACGGGGATGGTCTTTCCTTTGAGCTCGACTTCGTAACTTTCCATGACCTCTTGAATCATCTCACTAATGTAATCAATCCTGGCATCGATACCTGCTTCTTTCAAGCCTGCGTTGGTGGCTGCCTTCACAGATGCCAGCAAGTTGTCGTAGATCGGATTGGAAGCGACAGTGAAAGCGCTATCCACGATCCTGCCGTTGACATGCACGCCGAAATCGACCTTGAGGACGTCGTCGTGTTGAAGGAAGACTTCCTTCGCTCCAGCATTGGGTGTCCAATGTGCGCCGATGTTGTTCAAACACAACCCCGTTGGGAAGGCGAGACCAGCTTTGAGACCATCTCCGGTCTCAAGACCTTGGTGGCCAACGAGTGCACGAACACTGTCGTCAATCTCTTCGGCAATGCGGGTGAGAGACACGCCGGGCTTTGCGATGGTCTGTATGTACTGGCGCACCTGGCGGTGGACCTCGGCAGCTTTGCGATAATCTTCCAAGAAGCCGTCATCCATGTTGTCCAAAGCGGCCACATGGCGAAGCTCTCCAGCTGTGGTACGCTGCAAGTTCTCGTCGTGTACGGCATACTCGATAGTCTGACTTTGTGGATATTCTCGGCCCTTGTACAGATCGGCTAGTGGTATCCTTGGAGGCGCTGTCTGCTGTGTCGGTGACACTTTCTTACTCTTCTTCTTGTTACGCTTTCTTTTCTTCTTCGCGTCTTCCCATTGTCAGCTTGGGACCGAAGTCACGTGACCCTAACTCACCATCGTTGTTTTTCACGTCAGCTCCATGCGTCGCGATATCATCGTCATCATCTCCGTCTTCATCCTGCCCTTCGAGTACGCCTGGAAGTAGTCCGCTAGCGGCTGCTGGCTTGGGAGGGTTGATGATGGCGATTGCAGCGTCCGCTGAGGACCCTGTCAGCTGTCAGCATATGTGTTTTCAGAATCACTTCAGTCGCACTCACCGTCTGGGCCTTGGCGATGATCTTCTGGAGACTTTGACCCCATAGTTGCTTCGGAACGATTGTCATCAAGCTTCCGAGATGCTGTTGGTGTTGGTGTTGGAGTTGGTGGTCAATGAAGCGGCGCGGAGCTACCTGGGTGACACGGCGGGGCCTGGGCGGGGCGCGCAACAACGGTGTGCCTTTTGCACTATCCCGTCCTGCCACCAACACGACGTCGCACAACACCAACATCAATTCCTCGCCTCAATCAAAACCACGAACGAGACCGGAACTCAGCCTCGGACACTGTAAGAGGCGCATCGAGCCCGGACGGGCCTGTCATTGTACTGTGGTACTTCGCACGCCAGCAGAGTACAACTTCCGTAACAAGCACAACATTCACGCAAGAGTACGAGGCCATTGCCGTTGTCATTGTTGATATAGACATCTCAAATGCTTCGCAAACGCGATGAACGGATGGAGACCACCCGCGCGTCCTATATGACCTGGAGAATATCAACTGCAGTGCCATCTCAGGCTATTTTCAAACCTTAGTAGATGCGCAGTAGCCCCATTCGATCATCCCTTCTGTTGGCACAGACTTTCAAGACTGAACACCCGATCCTACTTGAAGATCACCTGGGCAATGATACCCCGGTGGTGGACCTCGCAGTTGCCGAACCCCCAACAACAGCTTGTTCAATGCTTCTGGAATTGTATCGCCCACTGCTGCTTCACTAAGCGGCTGCCCACCAGCTGAAGATACAACACTCGCTTGATATCTCTGTGTTCCCCTAAAGCGGTGCACGTACTCCCGTTCGACGAGCACCTTGAAGGCATTGAGTGAGTTCCCCGACGAATTTGGGTCCCAGACATCTACGTTGCGACACAGGCTTCAGTTAGTAGAGTTCAGGTAACGACAGTAATGGGCGTAGTTACCGATGATGTCTTGCTTCGTGCGCTCATACTCAGGACCCAAAGCATCGATGGATTTCCATTTGTGGAAAGTTGTCTCCGTTCTTCCACTCCCAGCAAAGATAGTGCAGATGCACTGCCACATTGGAAAACAGTACGAGTTGGTATAGTGGTAAGAGATGCAAGTTCACAGCAATGCCTTTCGAAGAACGAGCGCAAGTAGGCATATTCGCAGCCATACTCTTTATACTCAGCGTGAGTCACCATCGAACAAAGTATGCCATCACCAGGGCCGTTCCAACGCTTTCATGAACAGTCGCAAAAGCACAGTCAAGAAGCTGGTCATGGAGTTACTAGTAATTAGGTGGTCTCAACATCTCCGGCGACCTCACACAGCTATGGCACTTGTTACACCAACCGGCATGGCCAAAGTCTGGCTAACGATCGTTACATGCCCTTCGACGAAGCGAAAGTTGCGCCGTGCATGCAACTACGGCCCGGCACCGAAGGTATACTCTAGCGAATGAACGTTGCGAGACTTGCAGCGGCAAAGTAGCTGTAGAAGGCGGAAGCATACTGAATACGCGTTGCAACTTGGACAACTAGTCAGCGAAAGCAGTTTTGCTTTCGAGATGGCAACAAAAGAGACCCGGCATCGAGGCATGAAGATCTGTGAGCATGAAGGTGACATCCTTCATATTCCTGGAGGCAGTCGCGGCAGTTTTATTCAATATTGATACCGTAAGCAGCGTATACTTTCAAGACGTCTGGTTTCGAGAAGAATAGGAAGGGACTCCCAACGCGAAATTGCCGAGGATGACTGTTCAGGTGTTGCCAAGACGTCGCACTTGTCGTACGAGAACGCCACCAAAACGAATTCTGACTTGTGCAACCACCCCTCTGCACCGCGCAACCATCACCAACGAGCCGTATTGTTAGCTTTCTCGGCCTGTCTCCCGTCCAGAACCTCTGCAGTATCTATACGGCGAAATCATTTATGTTGGCGAGTTCATCATGCTCAGTCAGAGTCGGAGTCACCTTTTCAATAAAGGCAAGGGCAGTGCAAGGTCTTTAATCCTTCAGGCGCCCTGTTTACCCCTGCAGAAAATGAGTCTGCACCGAGCCGCATGGACCCAAAGATAGACGGCTCAATGTCGCTAAACGTCTAGATCTTCCGCGGGATTGGCTAACTCGCTTGGCAAGGACGGCATGATTGGTTGAAAGAGACGGACCTTGGAAGAGGCGCAAGGCTGCATCAATCGCGTAAGGGGAAACGAGATGTGCCTGCACGCTTTGCACGACCGGTGAGCTAGCCATGTAGTTGTCTGGGTCGGCGGCGCGGTGCTTGATGGTGCTTAAGATGAGGGCGTGGCCCTGACGGCTGGAGACAG